>Ga0209417_1000039_pt1 | contig 346083 bp, 324 predicted proteins | sample RifGroF2_FD_184002 | JGI IMG/M metagenome (GOLD analysis project Ga0209417, IMG submission 184002) | Groundwater microbial communities from Rifle, Colorado, USA - Groundwater F2 (SPAdes) (version 2) | ecosystem: Environmental > Aquatic > Deep subsurface > Groundwater | place: Rifle, Colorado...
CGATGGATCTGGAGTGGCTTCCTGGACAGATGTCTCTTCGACTGGAGGACCTTGGACACTTTCGGGATCAAATCTTTATCCTGATGATACAAGTTACAATGTGGGGATTGGAACGACGAACCCTACATCATTGTTTCATTTAGAGAGAATAACAAATGGTAATATATCAAGTTATTCCAGTTATTTACATACTAACGTAACAGAGGGAGATACGGTTGGCTTTCCTTATGTTACAGGTTTGCAACTTGTGAATGAATTTACAGGTACAGATACGCAACATGGAATGACTGGAATATCAAGTAGATCAATAAATACCAATGATGGAACCGTAAATTGGATGTATGGATTATCATCAGGGGTGTTTAATTATGGAAATATTGCAACGGTTGGATATGGTAATAGCTCTATGTTTAGCAATTATGGATCTGGTTATGTAGCTTCAGCATATAATTATAGGGCGCAAATGAATAATTCTGGTGGAGGAACAATTGCAGAAGCAGCGTTATTACGTGGATCGATTGGAAACTCTAGCGGAACGATAAATAATGCGTATGGAGTACTGCTTAACGGTTATTCAAATGGGGGAACAGTAGATAATTCGTATGGTATATATTTACATTCTTCTATTGATATTGGAACGAATCGTTATGCAATTTATTCTGCAGCAACATCAAATTCATATTTTGCTGGTAATGTGGGGATCGGAACAACAAATCCTTCTACAGAGCTTCAAATAGGAGGAACGACTCCATTCCTGACTTTGGGTGACAATGGGGCAGAGGATACTGGAATAATTTTTGATGGAGAAGCTCAAAATTATTATTTAAGTTATTATGCTTCAAATGGTAATCTAGTTTTTGGTACTGGGACAACTATTGGAAGTGCACAGAAAGCAATTATAGAAAGTGGTGGAAATTTTGGTATTGGTATTGAAAATGCTGTTTCAATTCTGCATGTAGGTAGCTCATCTCCAATTTTGACTCTTCAACGTACTGATACTGGCGTCGGAATTGGTCAAATGATAGGAGAATTAGATTTTTATTCTAACGATACATCATTAACAGGTTCGAATGTGGCTGGATATGCAAGAGTTATAGCACAGAGTGATTTTGATGCCGTACATCCTTATGGAAGATTAGAATTTGGGACAGCGAGCGGTACTGCTGCGGTGTCTACGAAAATGGTTTTAGATAAAGATGGGAATGTGGGTATTGGAACAACCTCTCCACTTTCGCAACTATATGTAGATCAAGGAATTACCGGAGGAACGCCAGGTAACGATAGAGGAATTAGCGTCTTGAGAGCAGGTACCCCCATATCAGTGGGGAGATTATTTGTAGATGCTAACGATAGATTTGTAATTGGAACAAATTCGTATAGTTCGATTAATATCGTTGGCAAAAATGTAGGTATTTACAGTTCTCCTCCATCTTATAGATTGGATGTAAACGGTGAAACAACTGATAGTGTGGCACGTTTTTATAATACGGATGATCTGGCGCAAATTTTGATAAGTGATAATGATACAACAGGATATTGGGGTGTTAAAGATAACAGTGCATTTTTTGGATTAAACAGTGGCTTGTCAAATAACAATTTTACAATTACAAGTAGTGGTAATGTGGGTATAGGAACAACAAATCCTACCGCAAAACTACATATATTAGGTACGACAGACACACAACAACTAATCGTGACGGCTAATGGTACTCAAACAGCCAATATTCTAGAGTGGCAGAACAGTAGCGGTACTCCTTTGGGATATGTTAATAACACAGGGCGATTATTTCTAAACCTAGGAACAGATATAACTAATCAGTTCATTGGATCTCTTGCCGGAAATACAACTACTACCGGAACCGGGCTTATTGGTATTGGGCACAAAGCTCTAAATGTAGTAACAAATGGCGAGAGTAATGTCGCAATAGGTAGTTATCCCCTATCTGCAGTTACTAGCGGCGACGATAACATTGGCATTGGGTATAGACCACTGTATACATTACAAACAGGAAGTAATAATATCGCACTGGGAAGCAGTGCACTTTACCAAAACATTTCAGGGGGGAGTAATGTCGCAATAGGTGTGGGTGCGGGATACAGCAATCTAGGTAGTGGAAGTGTTTTTATTGGAACAAGTGCCGGAAGTGCAGAAACCGGTTCAGATAAACTCTACATTGAAAACTCAAACTCGGTATCGCCACTTATTTGGGGTGACTTTGCAAACGATTTAGTTAGTTTTAATGGGGACGTGGGGATTGGTACTACTAGTCCTAGTGGTTTACAAGTAAATCAAAATGTATTAACAACAGCTCAAAACATTAGTAATTTTAGAGGAGGTATTGTTTCTAACAATCCTTATTTAATACTTGAAGAAACAGTAGTCGGTAGTCAATTCTATATTTATAAAAGTGGAGCAGCACAAGCCTTTGCACGAAACGCTACGGGTGACGACATATATATCAGCGCCGCGGGTTATATAGGTATTGGATCAAATAATCCTGGCTCATTATTATCAGTGGATGGAAATGTTGCAATTGGGTCAAATTATGATGTATTAACAGCCCCAGCGGATAGTCTTATTGTACAAGGAAATGTTGGAATAGGAGCAACAGCACCTAGTTATCCCCTCACAGTAATTTCATCAGTAAATACATTAGCCTCCTTTACGGGATCATCAGAAACATCAAAATTAGCGCTTACGGGCTCTCGATACGCAGGAGCTGACAAAACCCAAATAGATTTTGGATGGGGAACAACTGTCACATCAAGAATAGAGAGCAATCTCATGGGACCGGCGGAAACAAATATGGTTTTTTATACAACACAATCCAGTGCAATAACAAAGAGAATGATACTAGACTATACAGGTAAACTTGGTGTAGGCAATATCAATCCTTCACAATTGTTTGATGTCAATAATAACTTTGTTGTTACTAGTACTGGCGCCGTTGGGATCGGTACTACAAGTCCAAATCATAAATTAGACGTTGTTGGAAATGTTGGTGTAAGTGCAGGTGGGTATCTTAATTTTGGCTCTACAGATGGTGAATCTGGTTATGGTATTAGAGACAATGCTGGAACTATTGAGTATAAAAATTCAGCCGAAGAGTGGACGGCGTTAGATGGAGGAAGCAGTTATACAGCCGGTGATGATCTCGATCTTAATGTTGCTGAATTTTCATTAGAAGATGATGTTGATGTTTCTACTTTAAGAGCATCCTCAGCATCTGGTTTACAAATATTTGATGATGGAGGGAATTTAGGTCTTTTTATTGAAGATGGTGGTTATGTAGGATTAGGGACATCATCTCCATCCCAACCTCTACATATAGTGGCAGCAGGATACGATCCTATCGTATTCCTAGATGCTCCGGCGTCCGTCTCGCCATCTGATGCCAATTCTCCAGCATTAGCACAATCAATTCCTGCTTCTAATCAGACTGATTGGTCTAATCCTCAAAATGTATATTCAAGTAATAATGTATATACATCTTCTACAATGCCTACCGGTTATACGACTGAATATTTAAAAATAACTGATTTTGGATTTACTATTCCCGCTGATGCTACTATAAACGGAGTATACGTAGAATTTGAAAGGTATGCTTCAGGTAGTGGTGTGACTGATCAGTCCGTGATGCTTGTAGTTGATGACGTTTATTCTGGAAACGATCTACAAACCGATTTGGAGTGGGGAATTACTGATCCCAACGATTATACAGGATATGGTGGCAGTAGTAACTTATGGGGTGTGGTAGGACTTACCGCCACTCAAGTTAATAACTCAACCTTTGGTGTAGCCATTAGAGCCAGAGATGACGGAGGTGGAAACAGAACTGCATATATAGATCACGTAAGAATTACTATTTATTATACTCCATCAACAGGTACTAATTGGGTAATGGGAGGAGATATAACAGATAGAAGTTTCAAAATTTCAATGTCTTCGGGGTTTGGGACAAATGATTATTTTATGATCTCAGCAAATGGTAACGTCGGTATCGGAACGACAAATCCTGAAACGAAGTTAGAAGTAAACGGTGGGATAAAACCAATTTCTGTGACTGCGGATCCTTGTGGATCTGGTTACCCTGAAGGAACGATTTTTTATAACGATACTGGTAATTACATGTGTTATTGTGATGGGACAAATGATGTTCAGTTACATAGTCCGGCTACGGCTTGTTTTTAATTTTCCAAAATAATCTCCCATTATTATAAACTCGACAATTATATATTTTTGAGTAGAATAGGATCATATGAATTCTAACTTAATTTCTCAAGTTAAAGAGATTCAATGGGTATTTGATGTCTGCCGAAAATTTAATTGGTTTGTGGAAAATATTCAGATTCTCGCAAATTCAAGAAACGAGCAGCAAAAATATTTAGGATTTGCAAATCCATATAAAAATTATCTGATTCTTAATGGGGAAGAGTATTATTCTCAAAATGAATTTGAAAATTGGTACTCTTTTTGGGATTCAAAATTTAATGATGATAATGACTTTTTTAATAAATTTTCTCAAAAACTTTTTGATATTACATCACGAACTATAAAATATACAGAAGAATTGAAAAGAACAAAATTAGATAATCTGAACAATAACGAATTAATTTCAATTTTTGAAGATTTTGTGAATCACTATATTGAATCTTTCATTCCTGCTTGGACGAGGCCGGATAATTATTTAGAAATTCAATTAAAAGCAGATCTAAGAAATAAATATCATTTTGAAGACAGTGAAATAGAAGCTATCTTCTCGGAAATTGCTACATATCCAGAATTGGGAGAATTATCATACGTTGATGAACCTTTACATCTATTAGAAATTGCGACTGAAATAAAAGATAAGAAAATAAATTTATCAAAATTACCAGAAGATATAAATGATAGAATTCAAAATCATATTAAAAAATATTCTTGGTTAAAAGGTTCTTTATTTTATAATTTCTTAACGTTTACTAAAAAAGATTATCTTGATAGATTAAGATTGATGATTCAAAAAGATTCTGAGAAAGAAATCTCTAGAATTAATTCGATAAGGAAACAAAAGCAAAAAGATTATGAAGCGATCATTAGACGACATCATTTTAATAGCGAAACATTGAGTCTGATTGAAGCAGTAAGATCCTTTATTTTTTTAAGAACCCATACTACAGAAGTTTCTGATTATTTGTTCTTTATCGGAAGAAGTATTTTATTTAAAGAGATTAGTAATCGACTTGATTTAAATCTTAACGATATTACAATGTTATCATCGATTGAGATTGTTAAAAATCTTAAATGTAGAGATGATTCTGTTAATGAAATAATTGAAAAAAGAGAAAAAGGATTTATAATTATTTGGATTAATGGAAAAGTAGAAACGTTATTTGGGGATGAATCATTATTATTAATCCGGAAGATAAAGAGAATATTAACAAAAGATACAGATAAATTGGATAATAAAATTATTGGGAGATCTGCTTCGAGAGGAAAAGTAAGAGGAATTGCGAAGGTTTTAAATACCTATAAAGATGTATTCAAACTCAATAAAGGGGAAATTCTTATTGCATCCATGACAACTCCTGATTATATAATGGCAATGGAGAAAGCAAGTGCTTTTGTGACGGATGAAGGAGGGATTACTTGTCATGCAGCAATTTTAGCTCGAGAATTTGGTGTGCCTTGTATTGTCGGAACAAAAGTCGCGACTCAAATAATTAAAGATGGTGATAATATTGAAGTTGATGCCGATAATGCTGTTGTACTTATTTTGAGAAAAGATAAACATTAATTTTATTATTGAAGGGAAATATGTCCGATCGTAAAATTCACGCGACATTCGAATGTTTTGTGAAAAAAGATGATAAATATCTGATGCTTCATCGTAATTCTGATAAAAAAATTATGCCGAATGTCTGGATGGCTCCAGGTGGGAAAAGAGAACAAGGAGAGGGTCTTTTTGAAGCCGCGCATCGAGAAGTGATGGAAGAAACCGGACTGAAAATTAAAAATTTGAAAATTAGAGCTACGGGAGTGGGTTGGTTGCAGGATATCGGTACAGAAGTATTTTTCCACATGATAGTTGCAGATTTTAAGAATGGCGAAGTTATTGATTCTCCTGACGGAGAGTTAAGATGGCTCACAGTAGACGAAATTAAAAAACTTCCAAATCTGCTAGCCGAATTTAGTTCGGAAATTTTGGATCATATATTTGGAGACAAGAAAAACGTGATTTCCTATAAAGCCATTTATGATCATGGAAATCATATGGTAGAATTTACCCTTGAGAAAAATTAAAAGGAGGAATCATGAACAATAAGGTAATTACCATAGTAATTATTTTAACTCTAGGGATCTTAATTTTTGGGATCGTGATGTTGGTAAAAGATATCGAAACATCAGATGATGTTAAGCTTAATAATAATGAGCAGACAAGTAATTCTGCTGAAAGAAAGGAATCAACCGTGAGTGGTGCAAAAACTTATACATCAGCTCCTGCAATGCAGATTGATGTGAATAAAAATTATACTGCGATAATGAAAACCTCAAAAGGGAATATGGAGTTTAAACTTTTTCCTTCCGAAACTCCAATTACTGTGAACAACTTTGTTTTTTTAGCCAAAGAAGATTTCTATAACGAAACTAAATTCCATCGAATTATGAAAAATTTTATGATTCAAGGCGGAGATCCAAAAGGTACTGGAACAGGTGGTCCCGGATACAAATTCGCTGACGAATCAATTACGCGTGATTACAAAAAAGGAACTTTAGCTATGGCCAATTCGGGTCCAAACACTAACGGGAGTCAGTTTTTTATTATGACAGTAGATTATCCTTTATCAAAAGATTATGTGATTTTTGGAGAACTGATTACTGGAGAATATGTGCTTGATATGATCGCGAGTACTCCAGTGAAAGCCAGTTCTACCGGTGAAATGTCATTTCCAACTGAAAATGTTTTGATAAACAGAATCGAAATTATCGAAAATTAAACTCTTTTTCCAAGAAGATTGGGATATTCGTTTCCAGTGATAGTTATCTTTATATATTTTCCAATTTCTAATTGACCTTTTATTTTAATATATCCGTCAATTTCCGGAGTTTGGAAATAGGTTCTGCCGTAGGTAAAGTCATTGTCATTAAAGTCAGTTAAAATGCTAAGGGTTTTCCCTACTAATCCATCATTTTTCTGCTTGGAAATATTTTCTTGTAAAGCATAAATTTCTTTTAATCGCTTCTGTTTTATTTGTTGAGAATTTTGGTGTTTTAATCTTGCAGCTTTTGTTCCCGACTCCTTTTCAAAAGCAAAAAATCCGGCATGATCGATTTGATATTCTTTCAAGAATTTCTTCAGCTTTCCAAATTGTGCTTCTGATTCCCCAGGATAGCCAACGATAAAAGTTGAACGAATAGCAATATTCGGAATAGCTTTCCTTAATTTCGTAATGAGCTGTTTTACTTTTTCCTCCGAGTAGAATCGATTCATGCTTTTTAATATTTTCGTATCAATGTGTTGTAGAGGAATATCAATATAAGGGCAAACCTGAGGGTTATTCTTGATCGTCTCAATAAGTTCGTCAGTTATTCCGTTGGGGTGAGCATACATGATTCTGATTCGAAGAAGTTGGGGAAATTGCTCACATATTTTTTTAATAAGATTAGTAAGGGAAGTCTTTGGGTTAAGATCCAATCCGTAAAAAGTGGTTTCTTGAGCGATCAAGATTATTTCCTGAACGCTATATTCAATTAAACTTGCTATCTCTTTAATAATTTGTTCGATTGGTTTACTTTTATAAGGACCTTTAAAAAAAGGAATCGTGCAATAGGTACAGGTATTCGAACAACCTTCAGCAATTTCGACGTAGGCAAAAGGAGAAAAGGTATTAAGTCGAGTTAGCAATTTCGAACCCTCAATTTTTGATTGACTTTTTTTGATAAAATCTTGAAGATCTATAAAATTCTTCGCCCAAAGGTCAATTTTTTTAAGATAAGGATACTTCAAGATTAGGTTTTCAAGAGAAAAGCGTTGCGGAATACATCCAAAAACAGCTATTTTTTGATTTTTGCCTTTATTTTTTATTAAAGATTCAATCGTTTGCAGATTTTCTTCTAACGCAGAAGTAATGAACCCACAGGTATTTGTGATGACGATATCTGCTTCACTGATTTTAAGGGTTTGTTGGATATTGAATTCTAAAAGTTTTAGGGCAATATTTTCGGAAACAACTTCGTTTTTTGGACACCCAAAGGTTAGTAAAAAAAAATTTGTCATAAGATTATATTTTAAGGGTAGTATAGTAAACGATGGAATGTGTCTTTGCAAGTTTTACCAACCGGTAATGAGTCCTAAAAACATGGAGATAATAATTCCGGCAATCAGAAAATATTCAAAAAAGGTATGTAAGGTTAGATTTTTTTGAATATAGTGATGTAATATTCCCCAGAATACATAGTAAATTGTAAGTAAGATAATACTTACAATGAGGTAGGAACTTAATAAATAATATTGAATAACAAGAAATGAAATTGTCCCTATCAATGTTGAAAAAAGTAAACCTAAAACTAAATATTTATCCTCCAAAACTTTTAGCCTCCAAAACATATGCATGAATAAAAATAAAGAGATTAGTCCGATAAAAAGAGGTATCATAAGAAGATCAGTATTGAAATAATGGACGGATTCAAAAACCGTATCATATAGAAAAAAGACAATTAAAAACTTCACGCCATCATGAGCTTTATGAGTAAGATCAGAATAGTTTTCAGAAAAAAGGATTAAATATCCTACTAAACTTGAGAAAATAGCGATCTGTCTTAAATAGGGATTATCATTAAAAATAATAAAGCTAATAAGTCCAATAAGGAGGAAAAGTGGATGAATTAGGTACGGTGCAATTTCATGATAATATCCGATTCGGGGTTGGTAAGTTCTGATACTAGTTATGATAACTGTGAGACAAAGCAACCCAGAAAGAATGAAAAAGTTATTTATGTCCTTATTCTCTATTAAAATAAACATAACTTCAAGAATGCCGATAAAAAACACTGCCCAAAGAATTGATGAAATAATAGAGGTTTTATTTTTCATGTTTTAAAATTATTTTTTAATTTGTAGAAAAGTTATCTAATGTTACTGAGACCACTTGTAATCAGGCCGAGATTTCCCCAGATTACTCCCATAACGGAGATTCCTAACATTACTGCATGAGTTAAGGTATTGGTTCCCTGTAGGGGGATTTTCTTCTTTTCCATAACAGTGCTATTTAAAGCCATTAATCCCATCAATCCTAACCCAAAAATACTATAAAACATCCGACTGGTCTCAGAATGATTATTAGGAATGATTTTATTGATGAAATCATTCGTATTGGTTTGCAACATCCCTAAGACTGCGCCACTATTTTGAATTGATGCTTGTGAGGGAAATTCGGGGATCTCTTTTTCGGTCAAAGTTTTGTTTCCAGCTTGATCATGAGATTCGATCTTGATTTTATTGTATTGATTAAATATCTCTTCAGGAGGAACCAATATTCCACTAAAATGGCTATTGTCATCAGATTGTAAAATTAAAGAGTATTCGCCCATGGATGCCGTTACCTGTTTGGGATCAGCTAAAACAATAACCTCAATCCGGATGGCCTTTTTGGAAAATCTATAAAATGGTTCTAAAACGATTGATTCGCTGTCAATAAAGGGAGGAAAAGTATCAATGACAATTGTGACAATTTCCGAGTGATCGCTTTGGTTACCAGAAGAATCTGTAGCAGTTGCCGAAAATAAATGATCACCTTCAGCTAGAGATTTTTCCGGACGATAGGAAAAGGAATTTTGTGTATCTGTAGGTAATGATCCTAATTCGCTTTGGGCGTCGAAAATCTTGATTGTCGCTTTCTCGGCAGATGTTCCGGAGATTGTTGGTTTATCATTATTTAAGGTCGTATGATTTTGGGGTGAGGTAATTACTGGAGGAACCGGCGCAGTGGTATCTTTTTCTATAACGGGAGTATTCTGAGTATTATTAGTTGGAGTGGTATTATTCTGAGAGATTTGATTATTATCCGGAACAGCGGGTGTGGGGTTGTTTATTGTTTCTTTAGCTGGAGTCATTAATGTTCCAAACATTTGTACACAAATAGTTGTTTCTTGTCCTTCAAAAATACCCGTAACCACGGCTATTCCCATCTCTTTAAACTCCGCATTAACGATATTTTCTCGGTGAGAAGGGCTGTTCATCCAAGCTTTTACAACCGAGGAAGCACTGCTGAAATCCTTGGCGAGGTTTTCTCCAGCATAATGATAATCATATCCTGCTCCCAGAATAAAATTCCAAGGGGTTGTTCCATCAGGAGCGACGTGTGCCCAATATTGATCTGCAAACATGTCGGTTCCCTTATTATAGGCAGCGTTAGCTAATTTTTGATTATAGGTAAGTACTGGTAATCCGAGTTTTGAGCGTTCATCATTTGTGAGTTGAAAAAGTTGAGATGCCGTAATGCTTGTTGCGGCAACCACTTCTCCGCTTTTATTTTCAAAGATGAGATTGAATCCAACTTGGAAAATAATCAGAACTGTACAGTAAAATGCTAGAGCCCTAGATCGGATTAAATAGGGTCGGTTTTTATTTTTTACTGAAGGAATGAAAAATCTTTGCATTTTTGGTATTAATGTATAGACAGTCAATCAAATAAACTGTAATTATCATACACCAGAGGAAATACGAGAGCAAGAAGAGAAGAGATAAGATAAACGATTGAAAAATTATAGATTCTACTATTTCTCATAGCATTAGTTTTTGACTTCTTCTTAATTTCCGTGTTAAGCTTTTTATATAGCGGTTCCAAAACGAAATATTAAATTTGATTAATTTTGATCGCTATACAGTGAACTGAAAATGTAATTAATAAAGTTTATATTGTTTTTGAGTTCACTCACTATTGATGATTAAACACTGGAAGTTTTTACTTACTTTTCTATTGATTTTCTTTATAGTTGGAGGATTTCTTTTTGATTCATTTTCTTCTTCCAAAGCCTTAGCTCAAAAAATGACCTCAAATCAGTTTGAAGATGAAGAAGAAGCACTTGCTGAAAAAAAAATAATCACTGCTGCTAATTTAAATGAAATGATTAGTTATTTGGAAGAAATAAAGATTGTCGTGGAAAAATTTAATTATTTAACTTCTTCCGATAAGGTTGCGATTTTAGAAGAGATTCAGACCTATAAAAGTTTTCTAATGGCGTTAAAAGATATTGCTGCTAATGAAACTTCTTTGGACGCAATCAAAACTTTAGATTCTGAGATTTTAAATTACTGGAATAATGTTTACGTGCGAGCCTTTTATTGGAATGGATCATTGATGCAGTCTAAAGTTGATAAAATGTACCAACAGTTTGAAAATATTATTGATGAACTAGATGCTGAAATTAAAAAAGCCAATAAACAATCTTCTTCAGCTGCTCAAAGTCTCGTTCTTGCTCGAGAAAAGCTCAAAATTCTGGCTGATAAGAAAGCACAAAGCCAATATAAATTTGCAGAAATAAATGACAAAAGTACAACTTCTGTCATTTTTACTCAGGGAAAACAGTATATCAAAGAAGCAGAAGTTCTTTGTTCAGAGCTAAAAAAAGAACTTTTAGATACAATTTATTATATTGAAAACTAAATTATTGAGATGAGAAAAAAAGCTCCCAAAAAATTTCATCAAACAAAGAAGTTAAAAACAAGACCGGTTTTAAGTAAAAAAACGAAAGAACTTCCATTACGTGGAAAGAAAAAAAATGAGGTTTTAGAGGTGAAAACTATTCCAGTTTCCACTGAAGAACCCAAAGACAGTCTTGATACTAATAAGCAAACTGATATTGAAAAGACTGATAAGGTCTTAGAGAACAAAATACAAACAATAATTTCTAAAGATGTAAATAAGCAAGTCCTGCCTCCTCAAAAGAGATCTCAATTTTTAGTTTCCTTACTAATATTAATTTTTATTACCATTTTGGTCGGAGTGTTTTTGATCTTCACGAAGATAGGTTGGAGTAAAGTTTTAGATTCATTGAAAAAAACTGTGACAAAGACTGAAACTTCCTCTTCAAATAGAAATGTTATTTGGGATGAGTTTATGAAAAATCCGGAAGGAAGCAGTGATAGTCAAAATAATAACAATGATACAGGTACCAGTGATAGTAATAGTAATAATGATGATAATAGTAGTAATGACACTGATTCCGAAACAGATAATCTTTATACTTCTACTATATTAACAGGGATAAAAAATACCTTGTTATCAATTCAAGGAGAGATAGACAATTTAGATATTGAGAACTTAAATCAACCTACTACCTATGAATTTTAAAGTTAAGAAAATTAGCTTTTTTACAATATTCACATATGTGGTATTCAGATTTGCCGCTATAAAGTATAATATGTCTCGAGATCGTAAAGTATGAAGGAATAAAGGAGGTTCAGAATGGTTGTTTACAAAGAGTATACAGCTCTTGATCAACAGGTGCATGAATGGTTGGACCGTAATAAACAAACCGAAAAGTTCTTGAGTAAAAAACAGCTTCCTCCAGTAATCACAATTTCCAGAGAGTGGGGATCGGAAGGATCGACAATCGCTTATGATTTGCAAAAGAAATTAGGTGAACCGTGGCGAGTTTGGGATAAACAGATTATTGAAGAGATAGCCAGAAGAGCCGAAGTACGCGACGAAGTTGTAAAGTCGATTGAAGAAAAGTCATATTCCAAATTTGAATCTTTTTTCCGAGGATTTTTTACCGGAGAAAGTTTGAATCAAAGCGAATACCGAAGACATATGACAAGTGTAGTTCTAGCTCTTGGACACCATGGATATGCTATTATTTTAGGCCGAGCTGCAAATTTTGTGCTTCCGCGTGCTTTTCGCGTTCGTATTGTTGCTTCCCGTAAATTCCGAATTCAAGATTTACAAAAGAAAGAAAAGGTGTCGGAAGAAGAAGCCTTATTTCTGCTCAGACAATCTGATCATGAGAGAAGTGATTTTGTGAAACAGCTATATAATGCCGATGTAAACGCTCCCTGGAATTATGATCTTTGTTTAAAGATGAATTACATTAAACCGGAAACAGCCGTAACGATGATTATCGAAGGAGCAAAAGATAAGTTAGGGAAATTAACCCGTTAAATATTCATTTTACCTCTGTATCTACCAATTTTTTAAAATGGTACGTAAATTCTTTTTGACATTACTATCTCTAATTTTTTCATTAGTCTTTACTATTTGGATTACAGCTTTTAATCTGAAATATTTTTTCTTAAACCCGAATTACTATAAAAATTTATTAGAAAAAAGTGGTATTTATGATCAGCTTATCGAAATAATTCCGGATTTGACTTTGGATAAACAGAATTTTGAATTTGGAAACATTCCTGTAAGATTCACAGAGGAAGAGCTTCTTTCTATTTATTCGAAGGTCGTTACTCGAGAATATGTACAGGTGCAAATCGAAAAAACTTTGGATGATACCTTCTATTCACTAAACCAAGGGAAAAACTTAGACATCAATATTTCGGTGGAAGAGCCTAAAGAAAATCTTCAAAAAGAGATTCAGCTGTTGCTGGAAAAAAAGCTGCGAGAGCTTCCCGATTGCAGTGAGGCTGAATTGCAAAGTATCTCTAGCTCTGAAGGATCTGAGATTCCTTTATGTTTGCCTGTAGGGGTAGAATTGCAAACCTTTCTTGATACTTATATGGGAAATTCTATCTTCGGTTCAATAAGTAGCGAGATTCCGGAAGTAATCAGTCTATATGGAGGGAATGAATCGGATATTAATCAAAAAATTGTATCCATGAGTTTAATGTTAAGGCTACTTACTCATGAAATATATTATCTGAGTTTAATATTTTCGATCCTTTTGATGGGGGCAATTTTTGCAATCGCAATACCGACTTCGTCGAGATTCAGGTGGGTGGGATGGAATTTACTAAATATTGCTCTCTTTCCTTTTCTAATCTCTATTTTGGGATTTTTTATCGGAAATCGATTTATAGGAACTTTACTGAATTCTTATGGTAGTAGTTTGCCTCAAAAAATTATTTACGCCCTGTCTCCAATATTTGAATCACTCTTTTTACAATTGTGGCTTTTAATTTTTACCGAAAGTTTATTTATTCTAATTCCTGGAATTGTACTACTTGTAGTTTCTATAATTTACAAAAATATTGAAAGATCGGAAAAAGAAAGAGAACTTATCAATATGGTCGAAAAGGAAGAGCAAAAAAAATCAGGGTAAGATTTAAATTCGATTTTTCACTTTAAGGTAAAATTATCAAATTCTTTGATGCGGTTTTTTTGATAACGTGATTTATTGTCAATTCCTTCAAAAATATCGGTTTCATGGTGATCATAGTCATTGATAAAAGATTCAGCGCGATGATAAAATTCATACCTTAAATCTACTTTTTCCTGCCTTTTCAAAAATCTTTCCCAATCTTTTTTCTGACTTTGGTGACATTTTAGAGCCGCAATTTTTGTCGAGAATTCTTTTCGAATATCGACAACCGTCGTAATCTTTTCATCAGGATAGCCAGAGCGAAATTCTAGCTGAAGTTTATCCAAATAGCTTTGAGGAATAACGTAATAGAGTAATTTCAAAGCTTGATGAGGTTTTCCCGAAATATTGTTTTCTTTCAGATACTCTTTGTTTCCTGCGTAATAAAAAGCTAAAGTAGTAGCGTGAGATATGGCGATGTGATCAAGATGTTTGGAAATACCCAAAGGTTCAAAAGTAATAATAACTTGAGGTTTAATCCGGATAATTTCAGTGATAATATTTTTAGTTAGATCGTTCATGAAGTTTTGACAAAGTGTTCCGTCATTAAAACCTAAAAACTTCATTTCTTTAATGCCCAGTATTTTTGCCGCCCTTTGGAGTTCTTCACTGCGCCATTCACCCAAATCACCAGCAAATTCATCCTGGATATCAGGATGAATATTTCCAGATTCACCCTTTGTGGCCGTGAGAAGATAGGTTTCCACTCCCATTTTGGAATATTTCGCAATTGTTCCTCCGGGTCCAAAAGATTCATCATCGGGATGAGCCATAACAACGAGAAGGCGATGTTTTTTTGTCTGTTTATTTAGCATAAGTTCATTAGTGGTTTATTAATTGTATCCTTACATTATATATATAACGGTTAGTTGCGCCAAGATCATATTTGTACCTTTCGTCTCCACGGAGAAGATCATATTCTTCAAATCCTTTTTCAATGGCGTATTTCATATTAAATGCGGTAAGGAGTAAACTGGGAGAAAATTCTTTAAATTCAGGGTTATAACCGGAATTATATAGATATAATTTATTTCGATGGTTAAACATCAAAGTGCTGGCGACTTTTTGCCCTTCGATTTCTAGAAATGAAAGTAAGATCAAATTTTTTTCAGCCATTGTATCTGAGAAATCCTTGAAAAATGCTTCTTTTTGAGGGGTCATGAATTTTTCTTTTTCTGGTGAGCTTTGTTTCAAAAGATCAATGAAAACATCAATTTCTTGTCTAACCTCTTCGGGTTTACAAAAGTAAATAACTTGAGAATTTTTAGAACTCAATTTTTTAAGTTTTCTTTTTAGTTCATGTCTTTTTTTTCGCGGTAATTTTTCTAAATATTCTTCCCAAGAAGCAGGACAGGAGATAAAAGGAGTGGTTTCTTGTTCTTGATCAAAGTTAATTTCAATTTTAGATAATAATTTAACTGAAGGGGATTTTTCAGTTAAATGTAAGAGGTTAATATTCGTCTGTTTTTCATGTTTAACTGTCGCTAAAAATTCGGTCAAAATTTTTCGCTGTTTTACTAAATCACCTGTTAAGTAGATAAAATCTAGGTAATCTGAAATATTGGGTGGAGTCCCGATGAATTGGAGAACTGAATTTTTCTCATAAAGTGGCGCAATTCCGACTAGATTCGTTTCTTCGAAGAAGGTATATATTTGCAATTTTTTATCTAATCCAAAATTTTTAATCCACAGCTTATTCCAAACATAGGTTTGAAATGGGGTTAAAACATGATTATCATCTGGCCATAGATTTTCCAATTCGTTGATATCTTTAGTAATTTGAACTTTCATCTTTAATAATTAAATGCTATGATTCCGTAAGTTCTAATTATATACTGAATTTACTATTTATTGAAAAGAATATTAATTAAAGATACTACAAATGGAGGAAAAAAATGCAGGGTAAAATTGTGCGTCATCTTACTAAAGACGGAATATATTTAAACGGTTTATTTAACGAAAAAAAGAGTGAAAAAGCTATTTTTTTTAATCATGGTTGGGCTGGAGATTTTTACCAATCCTTTTTTATCGATAATCTGGCGGATATTGCAGAGAAGCTAGGTTATGGGTTTTTATCAGCGCAGAATAGGGGTACTGGGGACACTTACAACTTCAAAACTCAGGACGCGAAAGGTCTAACGATTGGAGCCGTGTATGAAAAGTTTGAAGACTGTATTGTAGATTTTGAAGCGTGGTTGTATTTCCTTTATCTCAAAGGATATAAAGAAATTGTTTTGATCGGTCACAGCTTCGCGACTCAGAAAATTGCTTACTTTATGAAGATAAAACAACATCCGATGGTGATGAAGATCGTTTTTATTTCTCCTTTTGATATTTTTGATCTTTTTAAGGCACTTTTGAAACAAGGTCAAGATAGTATAGATATAAACTTAAAACTGGCGAAGAAAATGATAGATCAGGATCAAGGGGATATGTTAATGCCAGAAAACTCTCTTTGGTTTCCTATTTCGAACGCTGCTTATTACGATCATTTCGGGCCCGATTCAAAACTGCATATTTTTGATTTTAACTTCGACCAGGATTTCAAGCCGGAAGTTTTGAATAAAATTACAGTTCCAACTTTGGCGATTGTGGGAAGCAAAGATTCTTATGTTCGAGATCAACCAAAGTTTTTAGAAAGTATCAAAAAGGCGATGCCAGATTGTAATGTGATTCTTATTGAAGGTGCCGCTCATTCGTATCAAGGATATGAAAGAAAGCTTCAAGAAATTATAACTCAATTTGTAAAATCATAATCTATGTGGTTAATTTTATCTTTATGTTCTGCTGTTTTTTTTAGCCTTTCCACTTTTTTTATCAAAAAAGGATATTCTCATCTGTCGGTTTTGAAAACGATGCTGATTGAAAGTATCATCAGCTTACTAGTTATGTGTATCTATTTAATTTTGCGTCAAAACTTTCAAGTGGAAGGAGTTTTTCTCGTATTTCTTTGGACGATACCAGCCTATGTGGGATATTATCTTTATCTTAAGGCTTATGAGAAGAGTGGACTGGCTCTTACTAGCAGCATTATCTCTACCACCCCGATATTTTTGGCGATACTTGCTTATTTTATTTGGGGACAACAGGTTTCACTTCTGGGAGCGATTCTTATTATAACGACAGTAGTTGGAGTTGTATTAATCGGACTTACACCGACGGAGTTAAAAAGTTTATCAAAGTTACGGCCATTTAAATTGGAAAAAATTGTAATTTGGAGTTTGATTGGATTATTTGCAAACTTACTCATGGATTTAGTGGCAGGGAAGGTTTTTAGTTTTTCAACTCCGACTACTTATTTAATTCTTTTAGTGCCTTCGGAGGTTTTGTTTGTCGGATTTATGTCTTTTATAAAAAGAGAAAATATCAATTTTCTAAACATGAAACTTTCAAATCTAGTAAACACAATTTTAGGAACTACCTTTATGGCAATCGCGACCATTTTTTTCTTTGAAGCTTTTACGATTGGGAAATTAGCTTATGTCTCCGCACTGACTTCAACTGATGTGATCTTAAGTGTATTTCTAGGAGTGTTTTTCTTGAAAGAAAAAATTAGTCGTCTTCAGACGGTTGGAATTGTAATTGTGACGATAGGAGTAATTATTTTCAGTTTTGTTTAACAAAATGATATTGTATATAGTGAATTAATTCTAGTATACTAAGTATTGTATATTTATTAAGGTTGTAACCTATGGAAGAAAATTCGTTATTCTCGAAATTGTCAGAATTGAATCAGGAAGAGTTATCAAACCTCAAACTTTCTCGTAAAGAGCTATTGGGATTGCTTTCAGAAACTATCACCGAAAAGAATAAACTTGAAGGAGTGTTACAAAGTATCGATAATGGAGTCTTTGCTGTTGATTGGGATGGGAAAATAATTCTTTTTAATTCTGCCGCGGAGAATATTACAGGGCTCAAAGAAAAAGATGTTATCGGAAAATATTGTGAAGAACTATTGCAAATAGTTGGAGAGAAGGGAGCCTTAAAAAGTGCAGATGCTCCTTTAGCGGAAGCTTTTTCCAGTGGTAAAGTTTTAGAAATACCTCTTTATTACCTAAGATCCGCTAAAAGAAGGAAAAAGATTCCGGCGTCGGCGACTTATACTTCTGTACGTGGATTAAAAAATGCTTTAGTTTTAGGAATATGTGTTTTTAAAGATCTTCGTAAAGAAGAAGAGCTTGAAAGAATGAAATCGGATTTCGTTTCCATGGCTGCACATGAGTTACGTACTCCATTAACTGCGATAAGAGGTTACCTCTCTATCTTAAATGAGGAGTTAAATGATATTGATAGTGAATATAAAGAATTTATCAGAAGAGCTTTAATCTCTTCAATGCGGTTGGATACTTTAGTAAAAAATATTCTTTCAGTCGCAAAGATAGAGAGGGGAACGCTTCCATTAAATTTCCGAGAATTTGCACCAAGTGCCATAATTGAACTCATTAAAGCTGATCTAAAAGAAAAAATTGATGAGAAAAAGCTCGATGTACAGGTTCAAATTGAAAGCGACGTTAAAGAAATCTATGGAGATCAGGAAAAAATTCGAGAGGTTCTAACAAATTTTATCGACAATGCTGCTTCATATACTCCACAAAATGGAAAGATAGTTGTTACAGTCAAAAATATTGACGGAAAAATAGTAGAATTTCGAGTTACAGATAATGGTGTTGGTATTAGTACTACTGACAAAAATAAACTTTTCAAAAAATTTTCTAGAATTAAAAGTAAAGCCGCAACGCAAGTAAAGGGAACTGGTTTAGGACTTTATATCTCCAAACTAATTATTACTATGCATAAAGGGAAAATTGGAGTTGACAGTAAAGGATTGGGTCATGGAAGCTCTTTTTACTTTTTGATTCCAGTGAAAAAGAAGTGATATTTCTTTTTGTAGATGGAAATGGTTTGGGTATAATTTAATACTAGCTAGGTGAAAGTAAAAAATATTTTGCAAAGCGTAATTATTCAGGTATAGTGAATTTATTGATAATTAAAAATTTATCCAACTTTCTGATCCATAAGTTTCAGGCTTAGAATAATAGTTGGATATATCTCGAATTCTATTAATTTTTATAAATCATTTAGTAATTCGGGTATAAAAATATCTAATTTGTTTAATAAGGAGGAATGGTATGCACTTTCAGTTAGGAAAAACAACTTTGGTTTATATCGTAATTTCTTTAATGGTGACATTTACGTTAGTATATTTATTTGTTGACCTTTCTAAAATTGTTTTATTCGTAATAGTTTTAGTTTGTTTGTTGTTGAAGTTATTTTTAATTAACTTCTTTCATAGCTATTCTGATAAATCTTTGAGTAAAGAAATTTTGGAATTGGGAAAAGCTGCGTTACACCTCAAAGATATTACGAAGCAGGTTTTTACCGGTAGTCAGCAAGTTTCAGATGCTGTGAATCAGATTACCTCCGGAGCAAAGAGTCAATCAGAACAGATCAAAGCAATTTCAGAGCTTCTTATTACTATGAGTAGCTCTACACAACAAGTAGCAACGACTATTTCTGCGGTTGCCGATCTTTCAAACAAATCTTCTCAATCAGCGCAAATTGCTGGAGAAGCAGGTGAAAAATCAATTGCCTCTTTGAAAAAAATTCAAGAGATTGTCACCAATTCTTCAGCGATGGTACGTAACTTGTCTTCTCAATCAGAACAGATTGTGGGAGTAGTAGATACGATTAAAAATATTTCGGAACAGACAAATATGTTAGCCTTAAATGCAGCAATTGAGGCCGCTCATGCGGGAGAAGCCGGTAGAGGTTTTGCTGTTGTGGCTGATCAAGTTCGCGCTTTGGCAGAAGATGCCGCTGCTTCTGGTACTCAAATTAGTACTTTGGTAGAGCAGGTTCAAGAAAGAATTCAGGAATCAGTCGCGGTTATGGAAACTGGAGTAAAAGAAGTTTCTTCATCAACAAAAGTTATTAATAATACTTTAGAGTCTTTACAGAAAATCGCTTTGATGACTCAGGAAGTTTCTTCGAAAATTCAAGAGATTTCGGCTGCGGTTTTGGAACAATCTTCTTCCTCACAGCAAGTAGTTTCCACTATTGATGATATTGCTTCGGTAGCAGAACAAAATGCGGTGGGAGCCAGTCAGATTTCTCAAGTTATGGATCAGCAATCGGCATCACTTTCATCATTAGAAGAAGTTACAGTTCTTTTTGATAAGATAAATAAAGAGATTCAGTCTTTACTAAAAATACAATCAGAGCTTCAGTCTGAAAAAAACGGAAATACTAAAAAAGAGGAAAAGGCAGAAAGTGAGGCTTAAAAAAATATGGTTAAAACTAGCCTAAAAGAAGCAAGTGTTGATGGAAAAGATTTGAAAATTGTTACTTTTGCTTTGTCTAAGGAACTTTATGGGATAAACATTCCTCAAGTAAAAGAGATCACTTCGTGTAATGAGTATACAACAATTCCGAATACCCCAAGCTATATTTTAGGTTTACTTGATTTGAGAGGAGAAGTGATTGTTCTTTTGGATTTGCAGAAAAGATTTAACCTGAAGCCAAGAGAAAATGAGGGGAAGAAACATGTAATTATCTGTCAATTTGAAGACCATAAATTGGGAATTCTCGTTGATAACGTTGAAGGAATAATAAGTGTTTCAGAAGATGAGATCAAAGACCCCGAGGAGATTATCAAGAAAAAAATTAGTCCTGAGTTTTTATCGGGTGTCATCGTGTATGACGAAAAAGTGCTTATTGTTTTAAATATTGCGAATTTATTTGAAAAAGAAGATATTTCTAAGTTAGAGAGTAATAAATAATAAATTATTAATAATACGGAGGATCTTACGTTTTTTTCTAGATTAAAGAAAAAAACAAGATTTTTAAAAAGTGGCCAAAATTCTTATCGCGGATGATTCAGCTTTTATGAGAACAGTACTCAAAAATATTCTTATGAAGGCAGGGTTTAATACTATTCTAGAAGCTAAAGATGGACTAGAAGCAGTAGAGAAATATGAATCTGAAAATCCAGATATTTTGTTACTTGATATTATTATGCCGAATTTAGATGGTTTAGGAGTGTTACAGAAATTACGCTTTAAGAAGGCGAATGTGATTGTTGTTTCTGCTGTGGGACAAGAGAAAATGGTTAATGAGGCAAAATCTCTCGGGGCAATCGATTTTATCATTAAACCATTTGATGCTGATAATGTAGTGCAAGCGGTTAAGAAAATATTAGGAAAGTAGGATTATTTTTATTGAGATTTTGTAAAAATATTTTTAAACTTTAATGTCAATATATAACGATCCGCAGATAAAAAAACTTTTTTTTGAATCAGCCGAGAAATATCTCCAAGAAATAAATGATAATCTTCTGTCACTCGAAGCTACCCCAGAGACTAAAGAACTTGTTGAGACTATCTTTCGGAACTTTCATTCGTTAAAAAGTGAAAGCTTAGCAATGGGCTATGCAAAGCTTTCGGATCTTTGTCATAAACTTGAAGATCTATTTGCAATTCTTAAAGAAGGAAAACAAACTCTAGATGAGAACGGTTTTAGTGAGATTTTTCAAATAGTTGATTTTATTAACGCAGATGTGGAAATTCTTAAAAAGAGTGATACTGAGAAAGAAACAGACTCGGCTAAGCAAAAAGTAGATCAAATTTTGAAAAGTAATTTAATGGTCTCACAAAAAGATAAACTTCAAGTAGATACTTCCAATCTCCAAGCTGAAATAAAAAGACCGAATCTTGAAAATATCAAAGTAAGTTTACGCGTTCTTGATCATCTTATGAATATCGTTGAAGAGCTTACCATAGAAAAAATGAGATTTGCCGAAATTGTAAATAATAAAGAATATCTAAAATTACAAGAAATAGCCGAAAAATTTGATTTTTTAATTTCAGATCTTCAGTATTATGTTACTCAAGCACGGCTTACTCCAATCGATGATATCTTTCAGAATTTACCACGAGTAATTCGTGATCTGACCCAAAAATTAAATAAAAAAGTTAATGTAAAGTTAGACTTAGGAAATTTAAAAGTAGATCGTTTCATTGGAGAAACAATCTACGAGCCAGTTTTGCACATTATTAGAAATGCTTTAGATCATGGAATTGAAAATCCTGAAGAGAGAACCAAGTCAGGAAAAGAAGCTGAAGGATCTCTTGAGGTAAAAGCTTATAGTGACAAAGGTTTGGCGGTAATTGAAATAAATGATGATGGTCGCGGTTTTGATATTGAAACGGCAAGAAAACGTCTTAATGAAAAAGGGGTTAAAGAAATTGAAAAGCTTGATGATAGCGCAGTTATAGATCTTCTTTTTGAAGGAGGAATATCTACTGCTTCTAAATTAACCGACGTTTCCGGTAGAGGCGTTGGTTTAAATATCGTTGGTGAAGTTATGGATCGTGTTGGTGGTAGAGTTAGAGTTGATACCAAAAAAGGAAAAGGAACCAGATTTATCCTGGAATTTCCTTTTACTTTAGCAATTATCGAAGTTATTTTAGTCAAAGTTAAGAAAGACGTTTTCGCCATTCCGGTTACAAATATAGTCAAAACACTCAGAGTAAAAAAAGAAGATATTCAGAAAGCAGCGGATACAGATGTTTTCCTATTTAACAAAGAAGAAGTAATGATGATTTATTTAACAGATCTTTTTAAAAAAGAAAAGACTATTTACAATGATGATCTAGATGTTGTGATTGTAAATACCGGAAAGAACAAATTGGGATTTGTTGTTGATCAAGTTATGGAGCTTGAAGAGATTATTGTTAAACCTTTGGCGATGGAAGCAGAAAAAACCTATTTTGCCGGAGTTACCATTTTGGGTAACGATAAAACTGTCTTGGTAATTGATGTTGCCAAGCTAATTGAACAATTTAGTCGAAATTAATTGTTTATATAATTTTAGAAAGGAAATTTATCATGGATCAAAACACGATGTTAACTGATAATGAAAAGAAAGTTCTTCTTGATTTGTCACAAAGAGGAGCGGGAGCTTCAGCCAGTGCAATTTCAAAAATGATTAATAAACATGTAAAGTTAGATGTTCAAGATGTTTCTTACCTTGAGGTTGAAAAAATTGGAGGTACAATTCTGGATTCTGAAACTGTCGTAACGACTCTCTATCTTCGTATCACGGGAGATGTTGCTGGAAGTATGGTTTTAGTCTTTCCGAATGAATGTGCTTTTTTCCTGGTTGAACTTTTATCACAAAAAAACGAAGGAAAGGGAAGAACTAAGTTTACGGAATATGAAAAATCAATCTTAAAAGAAATTAGCAACATTGTTTCAGGATCGTTCTTAAAATCACTATCGGATTATTTGGGACTGAGTTTGGTAGAATCTATTCCAGATATGACAACTGATATGGCTCAGGCGGCGATGGATTCCATTCTGATTGATTTTGCTCACTCTGCACATAAAGCAATCACAATTAATATTGTATTTATTTCGAATGAAGAGAAAATTAAAGGAAGCTTTTTCCTACTTTTTGATTCTGCTTCTGCCGATATTATTCTAAAGTCTTTAAAAGGGAAGGTGAACAATGCTAAATAGTAATGAGATTTTGGTTGATATGGCAAGTTTTTCATTTGGTTCAAGTCCTCAAATCTTACTTGCACGGGGATTGGGTTCTTGTGTGGCCATATCATTTTATAATCAGAAACGCAAAATTGGAGCTTTGTGTCATGCGATGCTTCCAGATTCTCATGAAAGCACAATTCAAGGTTCTCCCATGCGTTTTATTGATAAAATAATTGCTCAAGTTCTCGCTAATTTTGAATTAAAACAGGTAAAGCCTAATGAAATTGAGGCAAAAATTATCGGTGGATCAAACATGTTTCCATTTTTACATGAAGAAGTAAAGATTGCTCCTGCGATGGGAGAACGTAATGTGGCCATGGCGAAAGCTTTGTTAAAGGAACATGGAGTTGTTGTTATCGGACAAGATGTGGGGGGAAATTATGGTAGATCAGTACGTTTCAACTTGGATACGGGAATTGTCACCGTTGAGAAGAAAATCTAGTATTAAGATTTAATTGAATGCTTTGTCCTTTTTGTGGATACCATGAAACTCAAGTTGTTGATAGCCGGGATACTGAAAATCTGGAAGCTATTCGTCGTCGTCGGATGTGCGTAAAATGTGGTAAAAGATTTACAACCTATGAAAGAGTTGAAGCGGTTACTTTAAGAGTAATCAAAAAGGATGGAACTCAGGAAAGTTTTGATCTGGAGAAATTATACCGAGGAATAGCAAAATCTTGTGAAAAAACCACGATGAAACCGGAAGAGATAAAAAAAGTTGTTGATGAAGTAGAAGTAGAACTGCGTGATTACAAATCGGTAGAAATTCCTAGTAAAAAAATCGGACTGCTTGTAATGAAGCATCTAAAAAAAATAAACAAGGTAGCTTATGTTCGCTATGCTAGTGTTTATCGAGAATTTAAAGATCTTGAAGATTTTGATGAAGAGGTAAAAAAACTTCTTAAAAAATAAAATACATATTAAGGAGAATTACATGGCAGGAAGATTTCAGGTTGCAGGATGTGCAATTATCGAAAAAGAAGGAAAGGTTTTAGTAACTCGAAGAAGTGAAGGTCGTTGGACAGGCGGAACCTGGGAATTTGTTTCTGGCAGAATCGAACAGGGAGAAGATTTTGAACAAGGTTTAAAAAGAGAAGTTAAGGAAGAAGTTTCTCTAGAGATTGAGTTAGTTTCTCCTCTTTGTGTCGATCATTTTTATCGAGGAGTGGAAAAAACTCCAGAAAATGAAGTGATGATGATTACCTATCTATGTAAGTGGGTTTCTGGAGAGGTCAAAATAAAAGTGGATGAGCAGGATAAGTACGAATGGGTTTTTCTCAAGGATATTAATCTTGATAATTATCCGGGTTTCGTTCAGTATTTCGGTAAAGAGATTGAGGCGTATCTAAATTATGAAATTGAAAAAGAGGTTTAGCTATGATTTTATCAGATACTGATATTAAAAAAGCGATTAAAATTGGAAAGATTAAAGTTGATCCAGCTCCTGATTATCATAGTCAACTTGGTTCTTGTTCCCTGGATCTAAAATTGGGAGATACTTTTAAAATATTTAATCATTCTAGTATTGCGTGTATTGACCCAAAGCAAAAATATGATGATGGGGAATTGATGACCGAAATTAAAGTCAAAGAAGGAGAATCGTTTATTATCCAACCCGGAGACTTTGTTTTGGCCGTAACCGAAGAGAATTTTGAAATTGCTGATGACTTGATGGCACGAATAGAAGGTCGAAGTAGCTTAGGTCGTATGGGAATTATTATTCATTCAACCGCGGCAGTTTTTAATCCTGGTTGGCGAGGGAAAGCAGTTATGGAGGTTGGAAATTTAGGTCGAATACCTGTAAAGCTTTATCCTGGAATGCGAATTTGCGCATTGGTTTTTGAAGAGTTGACGTCGAAAGCGGAAGTTCCCTATTACAAAAGTAAGAATGCAAAGTATAAAAATCAAAGTGAACTTGTTGGAAGTCGAATTTCTGAGGAAATGAAAAAATAATTATGTATGTGCAAAAGCTTCCACCTAATTTTTCATTTGAAAAAGTAGGAATTAAAGGAAAAAGATTTCCGAAAATAAATAATCAGAAATCAGGATTTAGTATTATTGAAACAGAAAATGGTCATAAGACGAGAATTCTTGAGAATAAATGTGATTTTTACTATTATATTTTATCGGGATCAGGAAAGTTTGAAATTGACGGTCTAGAGGAAAGTTGTACGAACGGAGATTTGGTGATTATTCCAGCTGGTAAACATTTTCAGTATTTTGGAAAATTAAAAATGCTTCTTATTTCCACGCCTCCTTGGTATGTAGAACAAGAGACTACTTTAAAATAAACTATGCCACAAATTATTTCTAAAAAACTAAAATTTAAATCTCGAATCTTTGAAATTTATGACCTCAAACTACAATTTGATAATGGCATCAAAGTTGATTATGAAGTTCTTTATAAAGATACTGTTTGGACATCAATGATTGTTCCGATTGATAAAGAAGGTAATGTTTATTTTGTGCGTGAGTATTTTGCTGCCATAGATAAATACCAGATCTGTCTACCAAAAGGAGGTGTCAATTACGTTGGTGATAAAAAAGACCGTTCGGCTTTGGAAGCTGCTAATGAAGAGCTCCAAGAAGAGATTGGAATGAAAGCTCAAAAACTAATCTCTCTTGGAAAATTTACAAACTCTCCGGGATCAATAAATAAAGCCACCGAGATATTCTTAGCGACAGATTTAACAGAAAGTAAAATCCCTGGTGATGAGCCTGAAGATTTAGAAATTGTGAAAATTCCCTTAAAAAGTTTCGAAAAGATAATTGATTCAGGACAGTTAACTGAGGCTCGAGCAATCACAGGATTATATTTAGCAAAAAGATATCTTAAAAAATATGCCACAACTATCTGAAAAGTTATTAATTGGAATTGTCGGTCCTCTAGCATCAGGAAAAGGTGCTGTTGCAGAATTTTTGCGTAGTCAATATGGGTTTGTGAGCTTTACACTTTCACATCTTGTGCATGAAGAGCTGGAAAAAAGAGGAATTAAAAATTTTACACGGAAAGATCTACAAGATATTGGGAACGAACTGCGTAAAGAATTTGGAGATCAGGTATTGGCGGAAAGAGCTTTAGATAAATTGAAGAAAGATGGTATGCCTTTAATTATTATTGAAGGAATTAGAAATCCGGGGGAAGTGAAATTTTTGAAGAAACAAAAACATTTTTATCTTATCAGTGTGAATGCTGATTCTAAAGTGCGTTTTTCTCGTTTAACTTTTCGCAATAAGCCATGGGATCCTAAAGATTGGAAAGCTTTTATGAAAGTCAGTCGACGTGATTTGGGAAAGAATGAAGGACGATCTGGGCAGCAGGTGAGCCGTTGCATGAATATGGCTAATTTTAAAATTACAAATAATCGAGATTTGGCTGATGTTTATAGACAGATGGATAGAGTGATTTTTCAGATCAAACGTCGAGATTCAAAAGCAAAAAAGTTATTGGCCGGAAATTTTTACTAAGGAGAAATATGCAATCTAAAAAGGCGAAGATAAAAGTTGGAGTGGGAGTAATGATATTTAACAAAGAGCAAAAAGTTTTATTGGGAAAAAGACTAGGAAAACATGGTGACGGAGAGTATGCTTTTCCTGGAGGAAAGGTTGAAGTTGGTGAAACTTTTGTAGAAACCGCGATTCGTGAAACCAAGGAAGAAACCAATCTTGATTTGAAAGATCCAAAGGTAATTGCTTTTTCAAATAACTTATTTATTGAGAGATATGAGAATCAATGGGTCACCATATATTTACAAGTACATAATTATGAGGGAAAATTAATAAATGTAGAGCCAGATAAATGTTTGGAATGGAACTGGTATGATTTAAAGAATTTACCGAAACCACTTTTTGTAGCTACGAGATTAGGAATTGAGTGTTATCTTAATAATAAATTTTATAGTGAAAGTAAGTCTGAAATTACGTAAATTGTATTGTGTGATCGTGAATACTCTTCCGTTACTGTTAAAATAGTGCAGGAGTTTGTGAAGATGAAAATTATTGTTGGTTCAAAAAACCCAGTCAAAATTAACGCGGTTAAACGAGCTTTTGAAGCCTTTTTCCCAGAGATTGCAATTGTGGGAATTGAGGTTGCATCTGATGTTTCTGATCAACCGATGAACATTAAGGAATCATATCAGGGAGCATATAATCGAGCGGAAAAATGTTTGAAATTTGGATGTGATTTTGGCGTCGGAATTGAAGGAGGACTTGAAGATTTACCTTTTGGGACAACAACTTGTGGGATTGTTGTTATTTTGGGAAAAGATGGAATACAAGGCGTGGGAACTAGCGCGCGGATGGTTTTGCCAGAAAAGTTTGTGGGAAGACTTAAAAAAGGCCAAACCGAGCTAGGACATATTATTGATGAAGTTTCGGGTGAAAAAAATCTGAAACAAAAGGGTGGAATGTTCGGTCTTTTTAGTAAAGGCATTGTTACTCGTGAAGAAGCTTATTATCAGGCTGTTGTTTTTGCTTTAAGTCGAATTGTGAATCCTGATTATTACAAATGAATAATTTACCTCCATTACAATTTTTTATCAATAAGATCCTATTTGTTTTTCTCTTTTTGTTTACCTATTGGCCGTTAGTTGCAATCATGATTATTCTTGTGTATCATTGGCGTCGACAGAAGATTCTGAAATTAAAAAAGTACATAATCATTTTAGTTGCAGCTCAATTATTTTGGTTACTCTCGATCATGTTTGTGAATTTTGTAATTTTAATTTAATAACTATGATTTTTATTTACTGCGTTTATAAAGATAAAGAAGAAGCGGATAAAATCACTAGAATACTTTTGGAGAAAAAGATGGTGATCTGCGGTAATCAGTTTGTTGTCAGTTCAATGTATCTATGGAAGGAAAAGATTGAGAGTGATTCGGAAGTTGTAGTTTTCTACAAAACTTTTAAACAAAATTATAAAAGTGTAAGAAAAGAGATCGAAAAACATCATAGTTATGAAGTTCCCTTTATTGCTTCTGTGAAAATTAATGAAGTCAATGAATCTTATTATCATCTTCTAAAGCAAACCGTATCCAAATATTACGGGAAAAAATCCCCGGAAGCAAAGCCGAATCTTCAAAATCCCGATCTGAAGTAAATCAAAAGATCTTGTAGTTTAACTCATAGTTTTCCTTTTATTTATTATGTAGTAATATGTAATAAGAATATAATCTTTTAATTGTATGACTATACGTGGACGTCCCAAAAAAGAACTTCCGAAAATTGTTCTAGGTATTTTAGGTTTACCAGGATCCGGACTAGAACAGATATCTGCGTACCTTGAAACTAGGTATAAATTTACTGTCGTTTCAGTTAATAAGTTGATAAAAAAAGAGATCATCGATGAAGGTATTAAAGATATTGATTATAAACAAGCGGATTTTTTCCATGACAAAATCGTTAAACATTTTCCAGATAATTTCTTTGCAGAAAAAACATTGCAAAATATTTATAAATGCGGACGGCCTTGTAATGTCATCTATGATTTTTACACTGAAAAAGAAATCAAATTTTTTAAAAAATTTGATTTCTTTTATACTGTTTATATTCAATCTGATCAGGATAAAAGATGGCAACGTTTTGTGCAAACACATAAGAAAGATGTTACCTATGAAGAATTTACAGATTTAGAAAAAAGAGTTTCTCTCTTTCCAGTAGGCTCAGAAACAAATTTTCTGAAATTGTTAAACAAATGTGATTACAAGATATATAATAATGGAAGTTTAGGTGAACTTTATGAAGGAGTGGAAAGAGTTTTAAATAGCTTGGGAAAAAGAAACAAGGAAATTAAAAACTGTCTTTCACTGCGACAGAAAACATATTCATCAATTAAATAGTATGAATCATTTGGCTATTTTTACAGATTCTGCAATCAAAGATATCTTTTCAGGCAAAAAAACGATCGATTCCCGATTTTCTCTGAAGAGAATTCCTCCTTTTGCTAGAGTTTCCTCGGGAGATCTTGTCTATATCAAAAAATCTGGGGGGAAGATCATGGGACAGTTTAAGGTAAAAAGTGTGATTTTTTTTGACAATTTGAATGAGGAACTTTTTACAAAAATTAAAAGAGATTACAATAAATATATCAAAGCAGATAAATATTTTTGGAACGACCATTTGGAATCAAAATACGGAACTCTAATGTTTATCTCTGAAGTTCAACCGGTGCTATTTCCTATTTATATTGAAAAAAGAGATCGCCGTCCATGGGTTTTATTAGATGATTTGAAAGTTGTAAGGCATGGTTAGAAATAACTGGACAATATTCAAAATAAAAGATAACATGATTTATGTTCCCTTAAGCATCCCTTAAGGGATTTTAAGTTAAGGATGGAATAAATAATGAAACTCAAACTTCAAATTATTGTTATACTGCTTATTATCGTTTCCGGATTTATCTTTTATCATAGCAAAAAAGATACCTATAACTTGGCTAAAGAGATTGAAGAACTTGAAGGTCAGAGTACAGATTCAAAGTCCTCAGTACTTTCGTACTTTTTTCCTTTTTTGAAAAGCGATTTTCAGAGAAAGATTGATAAAGGTGAAAGTGTGAATTTCTTGATGCTCGGTTACGGTGGAGAAGGTCACTCTGGGGCTTTTTTAACTGATACGATTATGTTAGGGAAGATGAATTTTGGTAGCGGAGAAGTAACACTCATGAATATTCCACGGGACTTGTGGGTGGATGGCCAAAAAATTAATTCCGTCTACGCAGCTACAAACAGAAATACACAAAGCGTGGTAGATCTGATTGAAGATACTTTAGGAATTTCGATTGATTATTTTTTAACTATAGATTTCAACGGCTTCAGGCAAGCGGTTGATGAGATGGGCGGATTGGAGATTTTTGTGGATACTACTTTTGATGATTATAACTATCCAAGTAATGATAATGATCAGATTGATGCCGGAGTGATGCATATTCATTTTGATGAAGGGTGGGAAACTATGACTGGAGAAAGAGCCCTGCAGTATGCTCGATCTCGATATGCGGTAGAAGATGGTGGGGATTTCAATCGATCACTACGTCAGCAAAAAGTTTTGCAGTCTTTCAAAGAAAAAATCTTAGAAACCAAAGATATCAGAACACTATTCAATATTGTGAAAATTGTTTCTGGACATTTTGATACCAATTTCCCTTATGTGGAAGGAATAGGTTTGTATCAATACATGAATAGTCATGAAGTGAAGATGAGAAGTAAGATAATCAGTGAAGAAAATTATCTCTATTTTACCTACAACGATGCAGGTTCTTATATCTTGCTTCCTATTGATGATGATTTTTCAAAGATAAAAAATTATTTCGAAAACTCCGAACAGTGATCAAAAAACTGAATAATTGCTAACTATTACATTATAAATATAGTTTCTTGTTTTTGTAATTAAGAAGTTGTATACTATAGGAATATTTTTAGAGTTCAAGAATAAAAAGTTGCCGAATGATTAGTTCAAATTGTTATTATAAATATCAAATATATTACGTAAATAATAAAGCCAGTTCTTGTGGACGGGCTTTTTTTGTTGCTAAATAACTTTAGAAAGGCCAACCCTAAAAAGGAATTTAGGGCTGGTATATTTTTATGAAACATACCTTTATGCAGAAATGCTTCTCAATTATTAGCTCTCTTTCTTTGTTAGTACAAAGTATGAGCGGTAGTCTTTTAATTTTAATGCAACCATCACAAATTAGTGCTGCCAGTTTTTCATGGCCGACTGAAGCTGAGTGGGTTTCATATCGAGATTTGGATGGTTTTATTGTAAGCGACTATGAGACTAGTTCAGATCCTACAAACGGTGGAGCAGCCGTACAACCTTCAGAGATTGATATTGCTTCTGGAGTTGATAAATCTGGTTCGAACCCTGGGACCTATTCATCTTTTGAATATTATTACAACTCGAATGGAACTATAGGTGATTGTAGCGATGATATGATTTTCTTCAGAACGAGGTTGGCTGCAGATCCTCGAGTAACAGGTGGATCAGGAGCAGAGTATTCTTCATATCATTGGGATGTTCTTTTTAACACTGATGCTGATAGCGATGCAGAATATGTTTTAGATCTCTTTGGTAATAAATCAAGTGGGAGTGATTTATCAGGGACTCTGGGATTATATACAGTTACTCCTGGGTCACATTATGAATATAATCCAGATGATCCAGCTAATGTGATTTGGAATGTTCCTGCTGTAAGAAGTGATAATGAGTATACAAGAGTAGAAGGGATAACATATAACGATACAGATGATAGTAATGATAATTACTGGATTGAAGTGGCATTACCACTTTATTATAATGGTAATCCCTTATTGCCAATTTCTATGTGTGGGAATACGGATTTAACTGGTGATATTTTTGCGAGTACTGCTGCAAGTAATACTGATCCTCTTCAAAAAGACTGGATGTCGGGAGTAGCGTTTTTCATAGATGAAGTCAGAACTAAAAGCGTAGTAAATCCTACACAATCTGGCAACCCAACTACTGAGAGTTCAGCTGTTCCAGGTGATGTTTTAATTTATACTTTAACTGTCACAAATAACGGTACGTTAGAATCACTTGGGTATGTGATTCAAGATGATATTAGTGATGTTTTAGAATACGCTGATATTACTAATTTAGATTATGACGGAAATACTTTGTCGGGATCAGTTACAAATGGAGTTATCTCTTGGCTTCCTCAAGACTTGGGAGCATTTGATGATCCTAATAATACTATTTCTGAGCAATTTTCAGTAACAATAAAGCCTGCAGATCAGTGGCTAACCACTGATGATTTTATTTTAACGAATGTTTTCGGAAATATTGTAAATGTTTATTTACCTGAACCTTATTGTGGAGATGAGGAAGTGAATCAGACTACAGAGGAATGTGATGGAACGGCAGGGGTAGGAGAGCATCAGGAATGTTCTGCGGAATGTACATTGATAGATGTGCCTTATTGTGGAGATGAGGAAGTGAATCAGACTACAGAGGAATGTGATGGAACGGCAGGGGTAGGAGAGCATCAGGAATGTTCTGCGGAATGTACATTGATAGATGTGTCTTATTGTGGAGATGGGACTACTGATGAAGGTGAAACTTGTGACGATGGAAATGTAGTTGATGGAGACGGTTGTTCAGCCATTTGTACTATCGAAGAAGAGGAAGAAGAACCAATTTGTGGAGACGGAACTGTTGATGAAGGCGAAACCTGTGATGATGGGAACACTACAGATGGAGATGGTTGTTCTTCTAGCTGTACTACAGAAGAAGAACAGCAGCCAGTTTGTGGTAACAATATCAAAGAAACCGGTGAAGAGTGTGATGGAACTGATGGAGTTACGGAAGGTTATACCTGTAGCGATACTTGTACTCTAGACCCGGAAGTTGTTGTCACTGTTTGTGGAAATGATGTCAAAGAAACCGGTGAAGAGTGTGATGGAGAAGATGGTGTCATAGATGGTTATCAATGTTCAGCAACCTGTGAATTAGAGACAGATGATGGAGATGTTTTGGGAGAAAATGTTACCCGTATTCCAACTACTTTGCCAGAAACTGGAGCTTCTTTAATTGCTTTAGTTAACGCTATGGGTGCTATCATTTTGGGTTTATTACTTAGAGAGAAGAAGTTGTTAATCAAAAAAGAGAACTAACTAGTTTTATTAGTATAGTACTTTAATATTGTTAATTTATGCCAGAGTCTAGAATTCTAGACTCTGGCATTTTTGGAATTAACACTTACTAAAATACAAAAAATCTAATTTGAAAGGGGGTGAAATTAAAAAATGAGAAAAATATTAACAAGTCTTCTGGCAATTTCAGTTCTTAGTTTAGTTGTTATTTTTGGTACAAAAGCATATTTTAGTGATACGGAAACTAGTGTCGGAAATACAATTACTGCTGGAACTATCGATATTGCTGTTGATTCTCAAAATCCTTGGGATGAAACATTCACAGAGCAATTAACTGATATTAAACCGGGATCAGTATATGCAAAAGATCTTACATTTACAATTCAAAATGTCGGAAATAATCCTGCAAACATCTGGAAAAAAGTAACCGTTACAGCTCAAACGACTGGAACAGAAACTGAACCAGAATGTTCTGATCAAGGTGGTGTTTGGACAAATCCTAGTGGTCCTTGTACTTGGGGTGCAACTCTAGATAACAACGATATGGCATCAGAGATGCATTATGGGATGACAGTAGGAACAGTTAATCTGATTCCTCTTTCTTATGATGTAATGATGTCGGACGTTGATGGTTTATGGATTCCTGTAGCCACCTTACAACCTAACGAAACAATGACTATTAATCAAGATTACTATCTTGATGAGATGGTTGGTAATTGGGCTCAGGGAGATCAGTTAACCTTTGATATTACCCTTTATGCTGAGCAGTATATGGGAACAGGTCCTGCATATTCTACACCAGATCCATACGGAGTGGTACTAGAAAATAAATCAGGAGATCCTTATTGGACTTCTGTAATTGATGGTACCTGGGCTATGCTCACCTGGGATGTTGCTGGAAATTATACAATGAAAGCTTGGGGTTTAAATCCTGCAAATACTTATAGAGTCGCTTATTGGAACGGTTCTTCAGAAGCCGGTGTGAGTACTTATCAAGCACCAAACGCTAGTGGAGAATTGACCATAACTGGAGTCTATGCTGCTTTCAATACTAATCCAGCGGGTGCAAAATATTGGTTAAGACCTAATGATTGGAGTAGTGCTAACACTCTTTGGGAAGCAAACTTAGTTGACTAAGGTTAATTACTTTTTGGGGGGCTGAATAAGATTGATTAATCATCATATTCAGCTTCCTATAAAGGTGTTTAAGATGAAAAATAAAGTAAAAATTATTGGAAATATCTTTTATTGGACACTAATATTAGTAATAGTTATATTTGCAGTAGGAACAACTTTTTCAATTATTGAAGTTCCGAAATTTAGATATAAATTATTTGAAGTTCAGTCAGGATCAATGGAGCCAAAAATCAAAGTTGGATCTATTGTGTTTGTTGCACCTCAGAAAGAGTATCAGCAAAATGACATTATTACTTTTCTAAAAAGTGACAGCGCAAACATCAAAGATTCTGGCAGTACCGTGACTCATAGGATCAACGAAATCAAGGTCGAAGGAGAAGACACTTTTTACATAACCAAAGGTGATGCAAATGAAGATCCTGATACTGGTTTTGTTTCTAAAGAAAGAGTGTTGGGAAAAGTTATTTTCATTCTGCCTTTATTCGGATATATTGTTTCATTTACAAAAACGCAAGCGGGATTTATTTTACTTATCATTATTCCTGCAGTATTATTAATTTATCATGAAATTTTGAATATTAGATCTGAAACGGGGAAAATTATTAAAAAGAAGAAGGAAGAGAAACAAAATAATAAATCAGAAGTAATAAAAGAACAGGAAAAGAATATTATAAAAACAGAAGATAAAAAAACTTCAACTCAAAAATTAAACCACAACACAAAATTAAAAAAACAAAAAGTAAAAACTAAGGAGAAAAAGAGTGTTCAGGAAAAAATTTAGTAACATCATTATTCTCATTATTATCTTTACTTTAAGTATATTTAAAGTAGGAAGTACATACGCAATATCTTTTGATAATAGCGAAAATTCCAATTCTAATAAATTAGAAGCAGGTACATTAGATATGATTGTTACTTCTTCTGATAACAGTTTTATTCCAGCAGGTTCTATGAATAAAGGAGAAACTGTTATTAGAGATCTTTATGTTGAAAATCACGGCACTACTGCTTTTGATTATCGTTTTAGCTATGAGTATCAGTCCGGATATCAACCTTTATGTGATGCTTTTGAAGTTACCGTAAAATATAATGGAATAGATGAAGTATACTCAGATTTGCTGAAGAATTTTGTTTATCAATCTCCAGTGGTCGTTAATCCCGGAACTAATCATTTTTATAAATTTGAAGTGAAATTACCTTTAAGTGTTTCTGATGAGCTTTCGGTTCGAGAATGCATTTTTAATATTAAAACAGTTTCCTGGCAGGATAATTTTCTCAATGAAGATCAAGGTTTCTGGGATGAAGAAACAATTGAGAATTCTTTAACCTCAATTGACTGGATAGCTCCAGTTTCAAATGTTTTGATCTTAGAAGCTGATTACAATATTCAACCTGTTGAAGTACCTTTCAATTCTACTGATAATGCTTCGAATATCACTGAAGTTTCTCTATGGTATCGGTTTGAAGGAGGAGCGTGGACGCTTTTTCAGACTTTAACTAGTGGGGATTTTACACCAGCTTTGACCGTAAATGATAAGTTCTCTTTCACCTTTCCTGACGGAGAAGGGAAATATGAATTTTATTCAATAGCGAAAGATTCGATTGGCAATACCGAAAATGTTTCTTCTTTGCCAGATACCGAAACAATTTATGATATTACGGTCCCTCAAACCACAATTTCATATACTAATTATTTAAAAGATTATGAATTACTTCAGGAGTTTTTTGTGAGTGCCAAAGGGACAGTTATTAGCAGTCTTACCTTAGAAACAGATAAAGATTACCTCATTGAAGTTTCGGGTACCTTTTTTGCTGGAGGAAATACAGCGCAAGATATTGAAGCTGATGCTGAGTATTCCCAAGATGATTATCAAGCTGTTAATAACCTTCCTTGGACAGATTTGGTTCGTAATTATGAGGTCTACGGAGAAGGACTTTTAGAACTGCGTATTGATAATGATTTTGTTGAATGGGGTGATTATAATCCCGAACATAAATACTTACTGCCAATTGTGGGAGAAGGAAGCAGTTTAGCTTTTGATATTAATGATACCTATCCAGACAACAATACTGGAGATCTGAAGGTTAGAATTTATGAACAGCTACATGTTGATGAAGACACGGAATTTACTTTAAGCGCGGTTGATGATAATGGTTTGTTGACTGTTTCTGGCATCAAAGATATCTCTTATAATATTGATGGGAGTAGCGATGTCATTTATTCAGGATCATTTAATCTTTCTGCTTTAGGCCTAACGGATGGATTACATTTTATTGAGTATTTTTCAGAAGATAAAGCTGGGAATATTGAAGTCAACGAAAGATTGTACTTTATTTTTGAAGGTCAAAAAGAGGTGATTATTAATGAGATAATGTGGATGGGCTCATCGATTTCGACAGCTGATGAGTGGATAGAACTGCGTAATCTAGAAGAACAAGAAGTTGATTTGTCAGGATGGATATTAGAAAATGCCGGAGCGTCTGGATCAGACTTGATTATTCCTGACGGTTCAGTAATTCCAGCAAACGGATACTTTTTAATTACAAATTATTCTGCGACTAATCTAAACTCAGCGTTGAATACTGAAGGAGATTGGGTAACAACTAGCCTATCATTACTTGATAGTGGAGAGAAATTAGAGTTAATTAATAATTGGGATCGCAAAATTGATGAAACTCCAAGTGCTCCTTGGCCAGCGGGAAATTCATCACTAAATCAATCAATGTCTCGTGTAAGTATCCCTGGTGACGGACTTTTATCAATAAATTGGTATACTTGCGTCAGTACAAATGCTAATGGATCTCCTTATTGGGATGAAGAAGATGAAAATTTTGGAACACCAAAAGGGGAGAATGAGTAGATTATGAAACTATTATTCAAAAGTACAATTTTATTTACTAGTATCTTGTTAGTGTTGAGTCTTATAAACGTAAAATCAGTATCGGCCGCTGACTTGAATATTAATTTTACCGATACCTCATGTGATATTATTCCGGCAAATGATCCTTTGTTTGAAGATTACTATCTTTTGCCCACATTTTCCGTTATCCGTATTGTTAGGGCTACGAATAATTCCTTAGAAAAAGCTTCTTTATTGATTTCAGTCAAAAATACCGATTTTTTTGACAGTAACCCTTCGTTGGCATCAATTTTGAAATTAACGATAAAAGATTTGCAGACCAATCAGATTATATATGGACCGAAAAATATCGTTGAATGGAGAGATGATGGATATATTTTATTATCAGACAGTGTTAACTCTGGAAGTACGGAAAATTACGAATTTAAAGTGGTTATGGATAATGTTGGTAATGAATATCAAGGAAAGTCTTTGAAATTTGATTTACTATTAAATTGCCTTGGAAAGGGCGAGGTGGCTGGAGAAACAGATACAAGAAATCCAAGCGTTTTGCCAGCAACCGGTGTTGCTTTAGCAGTTTTAGCAAATCCACTATCCTTAGTTATCCTCGGAATTTATCTCCGCCGTAAAAAATCAGCTAAAAATTTGTGATCTATTCTTGAATTTCTCAAGTTCACTACTTCTTAAAATTTGATATTTTAACGAAAATTATATATTCTTAATCTATTAGTTTAATGTTATTTTCTTATGTTCAAGAAAAAAGCTGTGTCAAAAAAGTTAACTCCAAAAACGGTAAATTCAGGTCCGATTGATCTTCCTACTCGTACACTGATTTTGTTGGGAATTTTATTGGCTATAGTTGGTTTGACAATGGTTTTTTACCCTGAATTTTGGTTCGCTTGAATTTTTTAATATATATTTTTAAAAAGTAAAAGAGGAAATTATTATGCGAAACAAAATATTTCGGATTTTTTTAACTATCGGACTGTTATTTTCAATTTTTTCTGGCTATACCTTCGCAGAAGAAAGTACAGGTTCAGCAGAAACTTCAGTCAGCGCCAGTAAAGAAGTGGGAGACGTTGTTACCCTAAACAGAAATGAAGTTGTCCATGATGACTATTTTGCGGCCGGAGAAGATATTACTTTGGCCGGTACCGTAGATGGAGATGCGGCTCTGGGGGCATCTGAAATTGAAGTCTCTGGTAAAGTTGGCGGAGATCTTCTTGCGGCTGGAGGAGTAGTGATTGTCTCCGGAGAGATTGTCGGAGATGCTCGCATTGCGGGGGGACAGCTACATATCTCAGGTACCTTTGGAAAAAATCTTTGGGTTTTTGGAGGACAGGTAACGATCTCTGAAGATACCAAGATCGGGGGATCTATACTCGCTGCCGGAGGAACTGTAACTATAAAAGGTAAGGTGGCCAGAAATGTGATTGCTTATGGTGGTCAGATCGATTTCAATGGTAACTCTGGACAGAATGTAACTTTGACCGGAAGTATTGTAAACGTGGGGACCAGTTCTGATATTAGCGGCGATCTAAAAGTTATTTATGAAACTCAATCTGATATTTCCGATGAGGCTGTGATAAAAGGATCGACTACGAATGAAAAGATGAACAATGTGTCATCAGCGACTACCAAAGATTTTGAGTTTTTTTCTCCAGCAATCTTTGGAGCGTTGAACTTGGCGGCAAAATTTATTGCCTTTTTATCTTTACTTCTTATCGGTTTAATCTTAATTATTCTATTTCCAAAATCCGTAACGAAAGTCGTTACGGTCCTGGATGATAATCCGGGAAATTCATTTGTCATTGGACTTTTTGGATTTCCGCTTTTTATCGTGTTAATATTTTTCCTTTTACTTACCATACTAGGTATTCCGTTAGCCTTTGTTCTTATTGCTCTGGCAATTGTTTTGACCTACTTGAGCAGTTTGTTTGTCGGCACTTGGTTGGGTAAAAAAGTTATCATATTAGTGCTTAAAAAAGAAGGAGCTTTGATCTGGTCGATGATTTTAGGTTTGATGATTTTAGAACTACTTTCGTTTTTACCTTTGGTATCTGTAATTACGACTATATTTGGTATGGGCGGACTAATTCTTGCCTTTAATAAAGTCAGACAAGGGAAATAGTTTAATTTATAAATAAGAGAGCAGGCGAACAAAATTTTGTTCGCCTGCTCCATCTATTTAAGACTCATGATGCATAAAAAGAAACTTAATTCTTCGAAGTTTGCAAAAAGGTTAGGATCTTATTCACACGGTTATCAAGTGGATTCTGGTGATAGTATGCTAATTTTTACCACTGGGCAGATCGCTTTGGATAAAAATGGTCAAGTCCTGTATCCATACGATGGCGAGAAACAAGCGGAGGTTGTCTTTAATTCTTTACAAAATATTCTTAAAGAATCAGGTTCTTCATTAGATGATGTTGTCAAAGCGACAATTTTTCTAACGGATATAAATGATTTTGCTAAAATAAGTAAGATTCGAAATAAATATTTCGAAAAATCTGAACCGGTTTCTACCTTAGTGGAAGTAAACAAACTAGTGAAAGAAGGATGTGTTATTGAGATAGAAGTGATCGCAATTAAGAAACAGAAGGATTTTTAATTATGTGGGAAAAATTTAAGATCAATATTTTTTCATCTTCCAACTTCATTCGAGCAACAGCAATTCTTACTGGAACAATTATCGGAGCGGGTATGTACGGGATACCTTATGCTGTTTCTAAATCGGGATTTTTTATAGGGTTATTGATGATTATCATCCTAGGGGAAGTTGTCGTTATCTTGAATTTAGCATACGGTGAAGTGATTTCTCGTACCAAAGGTAAACATCAGTTTACTGGCTATGCGGAGAAATATTTAGGTAAAAAAGGGAAAATGCTAGCCTTATTTTCGGTTCTAACTGGTCTTTATGGAGGGTTAATCGCTTATATTATTGAGGTCGGTAAACTTCTTGATTTTCTTTTTCCCCTGGATTCTATAACCTCGCCATTCTTTTGGAGTTTAATGTTTTTCATCACAGTTTCTTTAGCCGTTTTATTGGGTTTAAAGATCGTTTCTCGAATCGATACTATTCTATCAATTCTTCTTTTAGTTGCTTTTGGAGTGTTGTTTTATCTCCTTTTTCCTCATGTGCAACAGGAGAATTTAGCTTACAGTGATTTCCGTTTACAGAATCTCTTTTTCCCTTATGGAGTGATCCTTTTTTCATTAGGAGGAGCGACAATTTTAGGTGAGGTGAAATCAGTTTTGTACGATCGTACTAAGTATAATAAAGTGATTCTGGTGGGAACGATTATTCCAATTTTTGTTTATGCTCTTTTTACTTTAATAGTTGTTGGAGTAACGGGTATTAACACCTCAGATGATTCCATTCGTGGATTAATTGCTGTTAATCCATTTTTAGCTCAGATAACATCTGTTTTAGCGATTATCTCTATGAGTACTGCATTTTTGGGTTTGGGAACTATAATTAAAGATACATTTAACCAGGATTTTAAAATTCCTTATTTCTTCGCTTGGATTCTGACGGTCTTTCCGCCTTTTATTATTTTTTATCTGGGATTAAATTCGTTTATTATGGTTATTAGCCTTTCGGGCGCGATTATGGCTGGAATAGAGGGTATCCTTATTATAGCGATGCATGCAAAAGCTAAAAAAAAGGGACAGCAGATTCCTACATACGACTTAATTCTTCCAAAGTGGTTGAAAGTGTTTCTTTTTGCGGTTTTTATTTTAGGGATTGTTTATGAAGTTTATCGGGTAACTATCGGTTTTTAAATTTCCATCGACTATTTTGTTTGAACCATATAGTAGAGTATTCCATTAATAATCGCGGAGGCAATGAGTCCGGCGGCGGTTATTATAAGAATAAACTGAAGCAGAGATTCTTTACGATGAGTACTGATTTCAGTAACAGTAACATTTGAAACCATTACTGGTTTTACTGGTATAGAAATTTCCTTTTGCGGTTTTTGTTTAATATTTTTTGGGATTTCTTTTTGTGGTTCTAGAAGGAGCAGAGGGTTCAAAGGATCCAAGCAGGTTTTTAAGTAGATGTTTTTATAACTTTTGGCATAAAGTTTATTAACATCAGGATCTATACTATTTTCAAGGTGACACCAAAGACGATAATAATTTGTATTGGAACGACCTTTTTCTTTTAGATCTAAGCTTTGATTATCGTAGTTGTAATTATATCTTTGGTTATTGAATCCAGTTTCTTTATCAGCTAAGGGATCAATTGGAAATGAGTCCATCTGTTTAAGGAGATCTAAAAACTCTCCTCTTTCGGAGTCAGGGTAACGGCCATATGTTTTGGCAAAGGCTGAGAGAGAATATCTAATTTTTTCAAGATCATGTTTTCTCTTTTGGTCTCGAAAAAGTATTTCCGCCTTTTTTTCTCTATTTAATAAAGAGACCATAATCGTCCCAATTATTCCTATTCCCACAATCGATCCTAGAATTATAAGTATTATGGATACAGGAGAAGAGGAGCTTTTTGTGGTCGTAGTAGTTTTTTGAAGAATATCTTGTGTAATTTTGATATCATCTTCGGTGATAACATTATTCGATAGTTTCTCTTGGTTATTAGTGGCTTTATCTGAATCAAATACTCTAGGATTTTCTTTACTGTTATTTATTACAGTACGGTAGTCTTCTGTAGCTGCATGTGATTGGTTTCTTATAAATAGAAAGAGAAATAATGTAAATGTGATATACAGTTTAATATGTTTGTTTATTTTATTCATGGCAGTTATCTTAGTATGATATATCATTATAGACCCATACGAATCCTGATGCATCTGTTTCAAAATTACATCCTAAATAATATGCACAGCACTTACCGTTTCCTCCTACAGTTGTACTGCATCTTTCTTGATTACAACTGGGTTCGTAGTAGTAATAATAAGTGCTATTATTTATTGGATCTTTGGGAATATTACCGATATCTCCCCGTGATTTTAATTGTGTGATAAATGTACTGGAATAGTTCCAATCATTTTGAGGTGGAGATATTGGACAAGCAGTTCCACTTGAACCAATACTACTATCACAATATGCTTCGCTTGGATATTGTTCTACTTTGACTACATATTGAGATAAAGCTAATTGAATAGTTTTTAAATCTGTAACTCTTCTTTTGTCACGAGCGTTTTTAGTTATCTTAACGGGGTTTATGGCTAAGACTACAACAGCGCTTAAAATACCAATTATCGCAATTACAACTAATAATTCAACTAATGTAAATCCCATGTTACTTCTAAAATATTTTTTCATTTAATTTTTCTATTCAATTGAAATTATTAATTACTAATAATTATTATAGTATGTAATGATAGACATTTTCAAATAGAATTTTTTAAGGTATAATCTTTTTGTTTTTTAGAAATATGGCCCCGTCGTCTAGCGGTCTAGGACGTCACCTTCTCAAGGTGAAGATCGCGGGTTCGAAACCCGCCGGGGTCATACGTTTTATTTGTTTAGTACAAGCCAAGTTGGATAGCTATATCTGATCGAGATCTCTCAAAATTTCTGGTATATTTCATTTTGGTTATTTTTTATCTTTTTTAATTTATTCTTCAAAATTTCAAATAAGTAAGTATTTTGACATTTCTCAAATCTTCCTAGATAATTGTAATATCAATATTAATTAATTCGTTATATATATAATTATTTAATAGGAGAACTATTATGAAAAAAGAACTTATCTTTATTTTTGCTATTATTTTGATAGCATTATTGCCGACAGCAGCAAATGCTCAGAATGATAACGCTAGTAATATCGGTCAGGAAGAGTCTCCGGGAAATAATTACGAGAATCAAAATCAAGTACAAACTGAGAATCAAGGAGAAGATTCGCAGTTGCAAATCACTAATGAATTTCAAGAACAAGAAGGTACAGGATCAGCAGAAGATGATAAAGATAACGGTAGCTCTCAATCTAATCGTAGTGAAAATGCTCTTGAGCATATGAGTGTAGTTGCACAAAAAGTTGAAGAATTATTAGAAAATAAAGGTGAATTTGAAGGTTTGGGAGAAAAGATAAGAGTTATTGCTCGAGATCAGCAAAATCGTCAAAAGGACACAGAATCAAGTTTAAATAAAGTCGATTCAAAAAGCAAAATTACGAAATTCTTCTTTGGTCCAGATTATTTATCTCTACAAGAGATGAATAGACAAGTGGAACAGAATCGTTTGCAGATTCAAGATCTTACGAATATGAAGAATCAGTTGTCAAATGAAGGTGATCAGGATGAGATCCAAGAAATGATTCAAGCTATGATTGATCAAAATACCGCTTTGGAAGAGAGAATAAATAGCGAAGAGGGTATTTTTAGTCTATTCGGTTGGTTAGCTAAATTATTCGTTAGATAAATCATCTTAGGTTCATAAGTTTTTTTAAAAATACGATATTGAAGGTCAATATTCGATTACTTTACTGTTTTTCCCCAAATGTGCTACTATAAATTATATGCCCCCGGCAAAAAAATTTAATCTAAAAAGTAAATATTTTTACTTCATTATTCCGGCTATTTTTATTATTATTTTTGTCTTGATTGCACAATATCGCTTGGTTTCAGCAGGAACAACCGCACCAGTAACGACACATGAGTTTTCGGGAACGATGGGAGATAATGGTTGGTATACTTCAACTGTAGATGTAACTCTGCGAACATCTGATCTGGAGTCTGGGCCAAAATCGACAACGTACTGGTTAAATAGTGATTCCCCAACGATCGTAAATTATAATACCTCTCAGAATCAGATTTTAAACCCGTCTTTTGAAGAATCTGATCGTCACGGTCTTTGGCCTTTTTATTGGTATACTATCAGACATTGGGAAGATAATGATTGTTCAGAGTGTTCTGTTCTCTTTTGGCAGTCTAGTATTTATTCCAAATTTGATTGGCGTTCTGGAGCGGTTGGAATTTTAGGATCAGGAAATTACTATTACCATAATCGAGATCGTTCCGTAAACATTGTTCCCGGAGAATCATATACTGTATCGGTATGGGTTCAGACCTCTGAGCTCTGGGGAGCTCCTGGAGCGTGGATGGAGGCTTGGGCAAAAGGAAGTGGTGACGAGAGTACCGATCTTAAAATCGGAGAAACTACCAAAGTAACTGGAAATACTAATTGGACGTTACTTTCACACAGTTTTATAGCTCCTTTCGGTTATAACCAATTCTACGTTAAGCTGGTACTTGAAGATTCTGGATTTATGGGAGTGGCTTTTTGGGATGGAGTGAGTATGTATGGAGGAACAAACTTCTTCACAAGCTTTTTAGTCGTAGAAAACGGAATTCATAATCTTTATTATTACAGTATGGATAATAATAACAATGTTGAGAATGTTAAGGAAACGCAACTAAAGATTGACACGATTGCTCCCCAAGGTTGGGCTGATTTTGCAGTTGAAGATGGTTCAAGCGACCATCGATTTATAGGAATTATTCATGTTCAGGACGTAACTTCTGGTCTTGATGTCTCTGAAACATATTATGCTTATTATACAAATCATCAAGATGAAGAATGGGATCATAATGGCGATGGGGAAACAGATTGGTATCCAGTGGCTTCAGTAAATAGAATTCCTTCTGGACAAGCAGCTCCTGACGGAATTACTGAAGAAGTTGAAATCAGAACTCCAGAAATTGATTTCGGAGATTCAGCAACCATAATGAAATTTCAGTTGCAAGCACGAGATATGGCCGGAAATATCTCTAATAGTCCTGTGCTTACCATAGCTGGAGCATGGTCAAAAAGTGTCGGTCAGGGTGATATTTATATCAAGAACGGAATTGAAGTGAGTGCGATGCCACCTTCCGGAGAATACAATGCAGATGCTATTGTTTCGGTTGGAAACAGTGTTTTGAATCTATTTACTTCTTCCCGAGATTATTATGTAAAAGAGTATAGCCATATTTATTCGGGTGCATTACTTAGTTTTTTTCCTGATTACAATGGAATTGTACAGTCTGCTTCATCTTTACCGGGGGGAAAGTTGCCTGAAGCGGATGGAAAATATTATTATTCCGGAAACTACATTATTGACCAAAATTCGATAGCGCCAGGATTTGTGAGTGGTTTAATACGTTCAGTGATTGTTATTGACGGGAATTTACTTATCAAAAAGGAGTTCGATATCAATACGGATTCGAAGGTGGTGTTTTTGGTAACTGGAGATATTCAGGTGGAAGGGTTAATTGAGAAAATCAGTGGATTTTTCTTTGCTGGTGGGAATTTGAATACTAATATTGACTCTAAAGGCAAGAAACAACTTACTATAAAGGGAGGAATGATTGCGGCAAATAAAATTATTTTGGGGAGAGATTTGGGTCGTAAAGGTACTCCAACCAATATGGATACTCCTGCCGAAATTATGCAATATGAGTCGAAATATATTTTTGATGATCTAATGGGAACTTATTTAGGTGGATCTCAAGTTAGAATGATATGGGTAGAACAGTAATCGAGTTTTACTGTCCAGACATGGTACTTTCACGGAAGCGAATTTGTTTATTCTGATAAGCAAAATACATTTCTTGAGCCAATTTGTATCCAAATATTAATTTTTCCTTTGCTATTACTTCATTACCACTATTCATTTCTGTTAAAGCTTCATCATGAATTTTTTGAATGAGCTCTGAAGTGAAATCATCATTACTCATTTCAACCATTGTTTTTTCGATATCAGTTAAAATTTCCGATAATGGTTTATTTTCATCTATATCAGGTAAAGCAGGTGGATTTTCAATGACGATATCAGAATCGTCTTGGTAAGATGTCGTTGTTTCGGTTTTGCTGGGGGGGGTCCAACCTTTATATTTAAAAAAGTTAAAAAATTTTGAGAAATCGTTATTTTCAATGAACAATACTATAAGCAGGATAATTATAAAAACAGCAATTGGTCCAATAAATAGGAAAATCCGTTCATAATTAATTATAAATTGTAGGGTCGGAGATTTTGTTTTGATCGCTTTTTTTAGAACAAGCTTCTTTTTGGCAGTGAACATATGTAAAATAAAAATATGTTAAAATGAGTTAGAATAATTATATACACAAAGTAAATTGGTTTGCAAAAATACTCAAAATATGAATATTCGACAACCTTTTTTTGCTGGTTCTTTTTATCCTGATAATCCCAATATATTAAAGGGAAAGATTGAACTTTTTCTAAATAACGGTATTTCTTCAAAAGACAATATTTTGCCAAAGATACTCCTTGTACCTCATGCTGGTTATGACTATTCTGGATCTGTGGCAGCTTATGCCTACCAAACACTTAATAACTTGACAGTAAAAAGAGTTATTTTAATCGGTTGTTCGCACCAATCTTATTTTGATGGAGCTGCAGTTTGGATTAGAGGTCACTGGAGAACGCCTTTGGGAGATATTGCAGTTGATGAAAAATTATCTCAAAGTTTGATTGATTCAAAATATATTAGAGAAGACTTTAAGGCCCACCTAGACGAACATACTTTAGAGGTGCAGATTCCTTTTTTGCAGGTAGTGATCAAAAATAGTTTCACGATTACCCCGATTATTTTAGGAAAAATGAATGAGTTAGAAATTATAAGGTTTTGTGCTAAGATCGAAGAAAATATGAATTCTGAGACAGTCGTGATCTTAAGTTCTGATCTTTCTCATTATCTAAGTTATGATGTTGCGAATAAAATTGATGAAATGACCGTTAAAGCGGTTCTCTCTAATGAGATAGAGCGATTAGAAGAAGTTGTTAATAAAAATATGCAACAAGGATTTAAAAATTTAGCAACTTGTGCTTGTGGACAACAGGCCATAGAAGTTGGAATGACTATCGCAAAGGATTTAAAATTGAAAGGGGAATTGTTAAAATATGCAAACTCGGGAGATGTTATGGAAGATAAGCACCAAGTAGTTGGATATGCAGCGATAGCGTGGAGTTAACTTGATAATATGAATATTTCAAAACACACCCAACAAAAGATGTTAGAGTTTACTCGTCAAGTGATTGAGAGTAGGCTTGGATTAAAGTCCTCACCAAAGGTTGTAATTAACGACCCAATTATGAAAGAAAAGAGAGGTGTTTTTGTGACCTTAAAAAAAGACGAAAATCTGCGAGGGTGTATTGGTTTCATCGAAGGGGTAAAATCACTACGAGAAGTTCTAGAAGAGATGGCGGAGGCGGCAGCATTTGAAGATTCACGTTTCCCCCCCCTAACTGCTTCTGAACTATCAAAAATAAAAATTGAAATTTCCGTTCTTTCTCCTTTACGGAAAATCGATGATCCATACAAAATTAGGCTGGGAATCGACGGAGTTATTGTTTCAGATGGATATAGAAAAGGAGTTTTTTTACCTCAAGTTGCGACAGAAACAGGTTGGAATCTAGCGGAGTTTATGAATGCTTTATGTACAGAGAAAGCAGGTTTACCAAAAAATGCATGGAAGTCACAAGATGTTCAGATCATGATTTTTCAGTCAGAATCGTTTTTTGAAGAATAACATTGACCTCAAAATAAGAGTTGTTGACAGGGAGTATTAAGATATTATATATATACCAGACTTAAGATAAATGATTTCCCCAATTTAATTTATTCGGGGATTTTTTTATGAAAACTAGATTAAAAGGAGATATTTAAAATGAATCAGCAAAATGATGTTTTTGTAACCAAAGAAGGCCTTGAAAAACTGAAAAAAGAATATGAAGAACTCACAAACGTTAAGCGAAAAGAGGTTGTAAAAAAATTAACCGCGGCTAGAGAATTGGGTGATCTTTCTGAAAACTCTGCTTGGCAGACAGCTCGTGAAGAGCAATCTTTTATTGAAGGTCGAATTGAAGAGCTTGAAGAGATTCTTCGTAATGCCAAAGTGATTGCTGTTAAAAATCACAACGGAGTAGTTATATTGGGTTCTAAAGTAAAATTACACATTGATGGAACGGAGGAAGAATTTCATATTGTAGGAGCTCCGGAAGCTGATCCCAAAAAACAAAAAATATCACACGAATCACCTCTTGGAAAAGCTCTTCTTGGGAAGAAAATTGGAGATACAGTTGAAATAGATGCTCCGCTTGGAAGGATCAAATATCGTATTATTGCAATTAGTTAGAAAATTTGATTGCAGATTCTTAATATTAGTAGTAAACTTCAAAAACTAAATTGCATTTGTTAGAAGTTAAGCATATAATTAGTACCTCGTTAAAAATTGAATTAAAGACGTAATCATAAGAAACAAGTAGGATAGACTAAAGTAGTTATAGCGAGTCTGGAAATTTAGTGTAAGCCAGATAACATTACTTTCTTTCTGAAAAGATTCTTCATCCCTTGATCCATTTATTAATGGAATTTTTAAGGAGCGTTGTCAGAAGAAATCCTAATATATTAGGAAAGTAGAACTGAACGGAAAGTGTCCGTTATCAACACCAAAACCATTGATAGAATTCTTTAATTCTTGCGTGGTTTATAAGAAACAGCAATATACATTAAAATGCTGTTTAAAGTAGAAGTGGTACCACGTTCTTTTATTAAAGACCGTCTTCTACTCAATCTGGGATCAATTTTGTCACCTATACGGATGGTAAGACTCTCGGATTGAGCAGAAGGCGGTTTTTTGCGTATAGACTTTTTTTACCCGTCAAATCCTGTTCAATCTGGAGCTTACGGGTTTTTTGTTGTTCTCACAAAATTGGAGTGAAACAGCTTCAATCTAACTTTGTTGGAACAAAGCCAGTAGGCTTAAATTACTTGCACATTCTGTTTGAAATTGCTCTAAATGAGCAGAAGGAGAGAAAAAGTGGATGGTGTTAAATTTCTTCATGGGATGCAAATTCCACCAGAGCATCACCTTCGTATTGCCGAAGAGGTTTCCAGAATGACTCGCGAATATCAAGGTATTATGCTAGTTAAAGCTCCGGCAGAAATTATGCCGCAGCTCAAAAAAGAGGCGACTGTGGCCGCTGTCATAGAAAGACCTGAAGGGTTAGAGCTTGTTGGTTTTGTGACTCTTTGGGATCTTAAAGTGGAAGGTGTTCTAGAGCTTGGAACTCTGGGAGTTTTTTCACAATATCAAGGACTTGGTATCGGAACGGAATTAGTTCGAATAGCTTTGACATTAAATGGCAAACATCGCATTATTGCGACAGCTAAAACTTCGAAAGCAATAACCGCTTTAATTCATGGCGGAATGGCCATGTGGGATTTTACATCATTGCCTCTTGCTATTCGAGCAACAACTTGTTGTTGCAGTGGAGAGTTAGGAGTTGATTGCACTAAAGCTGATGGCGCATGTCGGTTACTCAAGGCCAACTGGTCTAAAAAAACTTAAAAGGGAGCAGAGAGATACAAAAAAGGGGATTGGTGGATGCATCGCATCATTTTTTCTTGACAGAAAAACACCAATCCCCTAAGCTCCAATCAATACTAAATTATAAGATCTAGGATCTAAGCAGGTATGTTTAGATCTTAGGGTTTAGGATTTAGTTCGCCAGAAAGCGGATTATTTGAAGGAGATTATATGCCTAGAAAATTTTTCTTCACCAAAGCCAAAAAACATAAATATTGGCTTAAAGTTTGTGATAGAGATTGGAATGATTATAATTGGCAGCTAAATAACCGAGTTACTGATCCTAAAGAACTACAGGAGATTTTAGGTTTAAGTGACAAAGCTACAAAGGAAATCAGCGATTCTTTGAAGATTTTACGGATGGCGATAACTCCATATTATCTTTCGCAAATTGATTCTAATGAAGTCAACGATCCAATTCGAATGCAGGCAATTCCGACTTTAGCGGAAACCGATATCAAAAAAACTGATTGTAAAGATCCTTTGCATGAAGAAGCAGATTGTCCTGTTCCGGGTCTGGAAGGAATCTTAACTCATCGTTACCCTGATCGTCTTATTATTTACGTGACCTACCAATGTGCGATGTATTGTCGACATTGTACCCGTAGGCGTCATGCGGGAGAAACAGATATTCCTACCCCGATGTCAAAGATCAAAAAAGCCATAGAGTATATTCGCAAGAGAGAAACAATTCGTGATGTCCTTATTTCTGGAGGAGACCCTTTGACTTTATCAGACGATCATCTGGAAGTAATTTTGAAAGAATTACGAGTGATTGATCACTTAGAAATTATTCGTATTGGTACTCGAGTGCCAGTTACGATGCCTATGAGAATTACTGACAATCTTTGTAATATACTGAAGAAATATCATCCGCTTTGGATTAATACTCATTTTAATCATCCGCGTGAGATGACTGATCTTTCGGCAGAAGCTTGTCAAAAACTCGCTGATGCGGGGATTCCTCTTGGCAATCAGAGTGTTTTACTTCGTGGGGTAAATAACCACCCTCTGATTTATAAAAAACTAGTGAAATTGCTAGTTGTCAATCGCGTGCGTCCATACTATATCTATCAATGTGATTTGAGCCAAGGGCTTGAGCATTTTCGAACCAAAGTATCAGAAGGAATAGAGATTATTGAAAATTTGCGCGGTCACACCAGCGGTTTTGCGGTACCGACTTTTGTCATCGATGGCATTGGTGGTGGTGGAAAAGTTCCAGTAATGCCAAATTATGTTCTATCCCAGAGTAATCACAAAATCGCGCTCCGTAATTATGAAGGTTTAATATTTAACTATACAGAACCGACTAATTATACGCATACTTTACCTCTAGATATAAAAAAATACAGCGATCCAGTCGATTATAAAAATACTATTGGTGTTGCAAAACTACTTACCGAAAGCGGAGAAGTCAATCTAGTTCCGCAGAATTTAGCGAGATTAAAAAGAAGGAAAAAATGAAAACAGTTAAGATCCTCCAAAATTTAATTGCGATCGATAGTCAGAACCCACCCGGAAATGAAATAAAAGTTGTAGAATATCTGCAAGATTTTTTTGAGAAGAATACGAAAGGCAAATGTATTATCCAAAGCTTTGAGAATAATCGGAGTAATTTGCTTGTTTATTTTGGCGTAAGACCAAGATATCTTTTTAATGTGCATCTTGATACCGTATCTGTTGGTGATAAAAACAAATGGTTATATGACCCATTTTCTGGAAAGATTCAGAACGGAAAACTTTATGGTCGAGGAGCTTGTGATAATAAAGGTTCTCTGGCCGCAATAGCTGGAGCGATTTTAAAAAACAAACCGGAAAACTGCCTTTTTCTTTTTAGCGCTGATGAAGAACAAACCGGAAAAGGAATTAAGGTTTTTATTGAAAGTGATTTTCATAAAAATATTGAGGAAGCTCTTGTTGCCGAACCAACTGATCGCGAGATTCTGGTTGCGCACATGGGAATTACGGGATTGAAAGTTTCTTTTATAGGAAAATCTGTACATTCTTCGCGTCCGGAAGAAGGAGAAAACAGTATCTATCTGGCGAATCACTTTTTAAATATATTTCAAGAGTACTATGTTAATATTTTACAAAAAGAGCAAAACGAGTTTTTGGGTAATGGAGTTTCTAGTATCGGTTATATTCAGGGTGGAAAAGATACTTCGGTATTAAATACTGTTCCAGATTATTGTGAAGTCAAAATTGATTTTCGTTATATTCCAGAATATAATGCGGATCAGATTTTGTGGGGAGTCCAAAATTTAGTGAATACGGATGAGGTCTTGAAAGATAAAGTTAGGGTGGAACAGATTTATAAATTTCCTTCATTTCAAGCGGGTGTTGATAACCATTCGATGATTGAAATAATTAAAAAAGTTGATTCGCAGATTACACTAACTGGAGCCCGATACTACACGGAAGCGGCAGATTTACAAGAAGCAGGTATAAATACAATTGTTTTTGGAGCCGGAAGTATTGTACAGGCACATCAAGTCGATGAATATGTTGAAGTTAAAGAATTAGAATATGTGGAAAAAGTTTATACCGAGATTTTTAAAAGATTAAGATAATTTTCCATCTTTTGCGATGCCAAAAGCTGGAGTCAAAAAGCATCACTAGGTTATATCGTCAAGAAATTCATCAACTCACTCCACTAAAAAGCTAACTCGTCGCCTTTGACGAACTCAAACAAGAGCATTTTTTTGACGTTCCGTTCATTGTGAATTTCTAGACTCTTCCACATGGTGAAAATATAAATAAATAAGAGCTCAAAATAACACGAGAAATATTATATTGTTGATTTGGAATTAGTTTTTGAAAGAGTTGGGAGAGACGAGATGGGTTTGGTAATCTGTGGATTGTGGGTAAAAGTGGCTCCGGCGGACCGGTAGGCGGGTAGAACTTTAAATCCCCCAGAAAAATGTATTCCCATCTCGTCTAAAAATTGTCTCTCCCTTGTTTCCCCCTGAATCTTGGCGCGTCGGCCAAGAGAATGCATGGAGAGGGACATGAGTCCCTCATATCCCTCTCCAAGGTCAATGTAAGTGAGTTAGTCAAACCTCGCGAAAAACCTCGCAGTAGCAATTGATCGTTGGGCTACTGGCTCAGGTTGTAGTCGGCGCGGCGGTTGACGGTCAGGTGCAGATCATCGGCGGTCAAAGGCGACAGGTGTGAGTGTACATTATTGGTATTCAACATTTCGAGTGATCGATCTCCAGTTTTTGCCGATTAAACACAGTTGATTGAATCACAACTTTCTTTTCGAAAGATCCAACACGAGCGAGTGAATCTTGTTAGTATCGAAGATAGAGCACCTCCTTACTAATAGATTGATAATCCGCAGCGCATGGACGCAACAATTTCAGCCCACTGGGCGTCTATTGAGCGCGTTTGCGCAAAGATACACAGATAGTCCTGCTAGCCAAACCCGGCGATAGTCGGGTTAATTCCCTCCGGGCGTGAGGTTGGGCGATACCATCGTGTGTCCGCGGGGGTGATTTGGCCACAGATGCTCCGGGCAGACGAAACGGATTCAACCGTTGTGCAACCATCCCGGAAGACGCGGGCCATGAACAACTTGCCGATACAGATATCGAGCCACAAGATCTGTGCACTCATTGTCGGCCTCCAGGTCTCCGCGGACCTTAGCAAAAAGAAAAATGGCGTCAGCCAGTATGAAAAAGCAGGACGCATGTCCACTCACTTAGCTGACTAAGATCCTTTGGTCATTACATCGTACCGCGATCGCGCAGTCGATACCAAAGGTTAGATGAACTCCTCTTTAGGAGTATTTGCCCCATCGGGGTATGTGACCTCTAGGGGCGGGCGCCAGGTAGTATCACACGGTATTATTGGCGTTCATAGCCAGCCTCACCTCCTTTCAACAGAATTCTCCTTTCGAGTATAAAAACTCACTAGTAAGCAAAAATTGAAAATGCCTTTTTTAAGGTCATTTTGACGGAACAGAAAAATTAACAGATAATTAATCTCTCAGTTTCAGTCAAAATGACAGTCAAATTTTATTCAATTAGTCTCAATAGAAATCTTCTTCCAGATTGCTTTTTGGGGATAAGCAGCTTTTGATGTGCAATGAAAAAGTTGATCTAAAATAGATCAACTATAGGTATAATAATCTACAGGGTATATTGCCGTCAAGAACTTTTTGTTTTTTGTCCGACAATTACAAAAACTAGAAAATAAATTGTAAATATTTTGCTCTGGTTTTTGGATCAAGCTTTTGGTATGATAGGAAACAGTTATCAATAAAGATTTTAGTGGAGGTTAAGTATTGGTTTTCGGGTTTTTTTATAAGACACCGATTACTAATTACTGACAACTTACTTTGTTTTGGGCTGATAAACTTGCTACAGAAATAAAAAATACTCGACGTGAACCACTCCAGTGGGTTGATGATATGAAGACGCCTTCCGGTCGGATTCATGTGGGTTCTTTGGTTGGAGTGCTTCTTCATGACTTTATCTATAAATCATTACTTTACCTGGGAGTTAAGGCGAAGTATACCTACGTGTTTAATGATTTTGATCCTATGGATGGCTTACCTTCTTACCTTGATCAAAAAGAATATGAGAAACATATGGGGAAACCACTTTTCACAATTCCCTCGCCGGATAAAAAATCTAAAAGCCTTGGGCATCAGTATGCGTATGAATTTATTGAAGCGATGCAAAAGTTGGGAGCGAAGCCGGAAATACTTTGGTCACATGAACTGTATCAATCAGGGAAGATGAATGATGCCATTAAAACCGCTTTGGATAAAGTTGATTTGATTCGTCTTATTTATAAAGAAGTCGGTAATTATGATAAACCAAAACATTGGTATCCTTTTCAGCCTGTTTGTCCAAAATGTGGAAAAGTGGGGACAACTGAAGTCTTTGATTGGGATGGAAAAGAAGTTTCATTCCGCTGTGTACCTAATTTGGTGAAATGGGCAATAGGTTGTGGTTATGAGGGAAAGGTTTCACCATTTAATGGTACCGGTAAACTAATGTGGAAGGTAGATTGGCCGGCTCATTGGAAGACAGTCGGGATTACAGTCGAAGGCGCAGGTAAGGATCACTCTTCAGCCGGTGGTTCTCGCGATATGGCAGTGCAAATCCTCAAAGACGTTTATAATTATCCCAATCCTTACGATATTCCATATGAATGGTTTCTGATTAAAGGGAAGAAGATGTCCTCTTCAAAAGGTGTGGGAACTTCAGCTTCGGAATTTGTAAAAATATTTCCGCCGACAATTGGACGATTTCTATTTGCCCGCAATCGTTATAACAGACAAGCCAATTTTGATCCCGAAGGTATGACAATTCCGGATCTTTTTGATGAGTATGATCGCTGTGCTCATGTTTATTGGGAGCAGGGTAATACAGATGATTTTGGCCGGATTTATGAAGTAGCGCAGATTGACGATAAAAAAGATTATCAAACTCCAAAATTTCTTCCGAGATTTTTAGATATCGCGAAAGCGATTCAAGATCCGAAAGTAGAGTTTTTAGCTGATTTTTTTGCCAAGGAAAAAAGAGCCAAACTTACCAAAGTCGAACTGGATATTCTGAAAGAACGAAAACAGTATGCAGAGATGTGGCTCAAAAATTACGCTCCGGAAGATTTTAGATTAGAAGTAAAAAAAGATACCCCAATATCAGTTATATCAAGATTATCAAATGAACAAACTGCCTTTTTGAGCTTAGCAAGCGGGTATGTTAAAGAACTAAAGGTTAATCCTAAATCAGACACAGAAATACAAAATCATTTGTATCAGTTAGGAAAAAGTCAAAACCTTAAACCTAAAGAAACTTTTTCTGCTATTTATCAATCATTATTGGGTAAAGAATATGGTCCTAAGGCAGGTGCTTTAATCTTGAGTCAAGATTTAGATTTAGTGGCAGAGAAATTTAAAAACGTTAAAGTTAATAAAGAAAAAGCAAAAACTATTTCTGATCTTGCTCTTTTTCGAAATACAGATTTAATTCAGATTGATCCATCGTTACAAGAAAAGTATCCCTCAATTTCTGTGGGAGTTGCAATTATTAGAGACGTCAAAATAGTCAAAACTTTACCAGAACTTACAGAGTTCAAAAAAGAATTTCTGGCATCTTTAAGTAAGATTACGGTTGAAAGTTTAAAAGAATCACCAAATTTGCTAAGTTATCGTAAACTTTATCGCGCAATGGGAGTTGACTGGCATAGTCGACGACCTTCTCCTGAGGCTTTGTTACGACGACTGGCGCAAGGCAAAGAGCTATATAGTGTAAATACTCTTGTAGATGCGTATAACCTAGTCGTGATGAAAACACATGTTTCCGTGGGAGCTTTTGATCTTCAGAATATTCAATTTCCAACACTTTTAAAAGCAGCTTCCGGTGGGGAGAAAATTTTACTACATGGAGACGAAAAAGAAACTGTTCTAAAAAATGGGGAGATCTGTTATTTTGATAAAAAAGGGCCTTATAATTTAGATTTTAACTATCGTGATGCGCAGAGAACTTTGGTAAAAGATGATACTAGGGATATTTGGATTAACGTTGATGGGGTATATGAAGTTGCTCCGCAAAAAGTCTGGGAAGCTTTACAGTTAAGCGTTGAGTTTATTACTCGTTTCTGTGGAGGTAAGGTTGATATTATTGGAGTATTGAAATAGTTTATCAATAAAGATTTCAGTTCTGAACGTTCCTCTTGCACTCTAATTTTGTCTATGTTACTCTGGTATTAAGAGGAGTTTTGAACGACTGCCATGGAAAAAACAAAAAAGAAAGATATCTCAACCGAGAGCCTTCAGTATTTGACTAAAGAGGCTTTTTTACCATCATTTTTACTCATTGTAACTAAAGTTGTGGGAATGTTTTTGCTGCCCATCCTTTTGGGTTTTCAGTATACCATTGAGTGGAAATTAGATGTTTTTCCGATTAATTTTATTTTTATCTCACCAGAACAAGCTTTAATTGTTAATTCATACACAAACTTGGCTATGTATGCAGTTATATTTGTTGGGTTTTTCTGGGTTTTAATTCGTTCTTACCACTTCCACGATACTCATATTAAGCCAGGTACCACTGCTAAACTCGCAGACTTGAAAATGTTGCATCTTATTACTACCTCTTTTGATGTTTATCACTCAGCGTTCGTTTGGTTTTGTTTTATGTGGTTGGCGGTAATAATGTCCACAGTTTATTATCTTTTGGCCCTTTCTTATATGTGGGTATTTATGGGAACATTTCTAGCGAGTGTGATGATGACATATTTGCTTATTGATGATCTGGAAAAAGAATTTTATGTCTGGAGGTTATTTAATGAGAATTAGTAAACATCTTATTAATTTAATTACGCTTTCGATGTTTGGGTTATTAGTTCTAACTCCTTTTTCTTTAATTCGTCCCAAAGTTGATCCAGTTGTCTTGGGTGTACAATCAGAAAAAACACACTACAAAAAGTTTATTGGTGATTCCAGTAAAGTGCTCGTGCGTAATTTAATTACGAGTGGCAATAATGAGAAAGACGCCTTAACGTTAACAGTTTTAAAAGGTGAAAAATTTTACTATTATCCTATATATGAAATTACTAATGTTACAAATACTCCATTAAATTTTACGATTTATCCCTCTTCAAAAGTGTTAGGAGATATGAATAATAATGTGGCTACTCTTCAGCTTAATAATGGAGAAAGTGTGACGATGTTTGAATATAGTAATCAAATTTCCGCAAATTCTAAAGTGAACTTTAGCCTAAATAGTGGTGAAAAAATGAAGGTGACAGTGATAATTGATAATCTTTTGGGTGTTGATAAAGATACCTTATTATCTTTTGATTTAACGGTTGAGAAAAACTAATTCCTTTTATTTTCTTTTGTGATAAAATAGAAAAATATTTATAAAAACGTCATTACTTTGACCTTCCATCAGAGAATCCATAAATTGGGAACGTTGAGAAACGAAAACATAGAAATTATGAATAAGTTTCTTCGGGTTTAGCCCGTTACAGCTTAGAAATGAGTCAAATAAAGGTGGCACCACGGATAAAATCCGTCCTTAGCAACGAATTAATATTTCGTTTTTAGGGACGGATTTTTTTATTGAAGGAGGTTTTGATGAAAGATTTTTCGTATCAATCGTATGACTGCATAATTTTTGATTGTGATAGTACAATTTGTGCAATAGAAGGAATAGATGAACTTGCTAATCTTAAAGGTAAGAAGAAAGAGGTTGAATTTCTTACACAAAAAGCAATGGATGGTGAGCTTGGATTTGAAGAAGTTTTTGAAAAAAGACTAGAAATAATCAAACCACATCAAGAAGATTTAAAAAAAATTGGAAAAATGTATATTAATAGTTTGGTTAAAGATATGCCAAAGGTTATTGAAACTTTACAATATTTGGGAAAAGAGATTTATATAATTACCGGAGGATATGAGGAGGCGGTGATGATTCTAGCCAAAGAGCTCAAGATATCTTCTTCCTATATCTATGCTAATAAATTGTATTTTGATGATGCTGGGAATTATCTTGATTATGAAAGAGAAAATCATTTGTGCAAGAATAACGGGAAGAAAAAGCTTCTTCAAAAGATAATTCAAAAGACTCAGAAAAGCGCTTTTATCGGTGATAGTATGACTGATTATGAAGCAAAAGAGAGTGTTACCTGTTTTATTGGTTATGGTGGAGTGGCAAGGAGAGAATCGGTGCGTAAAAAAGCCAAAATATTTATTGAAAGTGAGAGTATGGTAGGATTACTTCCACATATTATTGGCAAAGAGGATTATTCGAAATTGATTAAAAGTAAATATTTCGATTTTTATCAAAAGGGTTTAAGTCTTTTTTATCAACAGAATATTATTTTTAATAATAGTTTTGATACAATAGCTAATGATTGTAACAAACTTGATAATTAGGAAAGGAACATTATATGTTAGATATAAATTATGTTCGTACTAATAAGGAAGAGCTGAAACAAAATATTCTAAACCGTCAGCTTGATCCAAAGAAATTTAATGTGGATGAACTTTTGCAATTAGACTTGGATAAAAAATTTTTAATCCAAAAAGTGGAAGCGTTACGAAAAAAACGCAATGAAATTACGCAACAAATTAATAAGACCACAGAATCCGAAAGAGAAGAACTTATTAAAACGGCAAAATCTATTCGTAAGGAGCTGAAAAAAGAGGAAGAAAAAAGTGAAAAGATTTTGCTCCGATGGCGTGAATTAATGGATTTAATGCCGAATGTTACAAATTCTAATATGCCAGTGGGAAAGGATGATAGTGGAAATGTTGAAATTAAATCTTGGGGAGGGAAACCAAAACATAAGTTTTCTGCCAAGCATCACCTTGATTTAGGCGAATCTCTTGGGCTTATTGATGTTAAAAAATCAGCTTTAATTTCTGGTTCCCGATTTTATTACCTTCTTAATGATGCGGTTTCGCTAGAGTTTGCGTTATTTAATTATGTATTCCAAAAGCTAATTTCCAGAGGTTTTGCTCCAATAGAAACACCAGTACTGGTGAGAGAAAAAGCTTTATACGGAACAGGTTATTTTCCTTTTGAAAATGATCAAGTTTATAAAATAGAAAAGCATAATTTAGAAGATAAAAATGAGCTTTATCTTACCGGAACTTCGGAACAGGCGATTGTTTCTTATCATATGGATGATCTTCTTAAAGGGAAAATGCCTAAAAAATATCTGGGGTACTCTCCTTGTTTTCGATCTGAAGTTGGATCTTGGGGAAAAGATGTTCGTGGCATAAAAAGAGTCCATCAATTCAATAAATTAGAAATGATTTATTTTACAACTCCAGAAACATCACAAAAGTATATGGTCGAAGCTCTGGCGATTGAAGAAGAGATTTTACAGGAATTAGAGCTTCCATATCACGTTCTTGAAATGTGTACTGGAGATGTGGGAATGGCGACACACCGCAAATGGGATGTAGAGGTTTTTCTCCCTTCACAACAAGAGTACTGTGAAACAATGAGTAATTCAGATCTAGCTTCATACCATGCGAGACGCCTAAATATTAAATATCAGAAAGAAGATGGTAGTCGGGACTATGTACATACTATTTCCGCAACAGCTATAACCAATACTCGAATAATCTTAGCTATTTTTGATAATTTCCAACAAGAAGACGGAAGTATTCGGGTTCCCAAGATATTGCAGCAATATTTAGGAAAAGAAGTAATTACAAAATAAGGATCTGTTGTGTCTACAATCTCTTTGCCCAAAACATTATACAAAACTTATTCTGAAGTTTCGGAAACAGAGCTATTCGTAATTGAAACTGGTTGTCGTCGTGTTCTTGGCGCAAACTACATCAGTTATTCAGTTTGGTCAAATGATCCTGAAGATGTTTTTAACGATCGGTATTGGGGACAAGCTGTTTCTAAACTAAAGATTTTAAATCCAAAATTAAAAATTGATAAGGCTTTAATTTTAGGTTTGGGAGGGGGAACACTTGCTTATCTTCTTCATAAATATTTTACTCCGAAAAAAATTGTCGGAATTGAGCTTGATCCAACGGTTATAAATATTGGAAAAAATTATTTTTACTTGAATTTAATTAAAAATCTAGAAATTATTCAAACTGATGCGGTGAAGTGGATTCAAAGTAAATCAGGAGAAAAAATAACTGAAAAAGAAAAGTATGATGTGATTTTTATGGATATCTTTAAGGTCGAAGCAACTCCAGTTACCTGTGAAGATACAGACTTTTTTGCTAAAAGCTCTAAACTTTTAAAACACGGAGGAATCTTGTCTTTAAATAAGATCTTTCATCGTGAAGACAAGGAAGAACAGATAAAAGATTATCTTGGGAAAAAGATTAAACCTTATTTCCAAAAGATAACCTATGATCGTTATCAAAAAGCTTTAGGCTTGGATAACGTTTTAATTTATGCGATAAAATGACTTTTGACTTTTAACTTACTTACTTGTATTATCATTTTATGTCAATCTTACAAGCTTTTATCTTAGGATTCATTCAAGGTCTTACTGAATTTTTACCAATTTCTTCTTCAGGACATCTGATTTTGGTTCCCTATATTTTCAATTGGGATATTCAACCTCTTTATTTTGACGTTGCCCTTCACTGGGGGACTTTACTTGCCGTTTCTTTATTCTTTTGGAAGGATTGGAAGGAGATTTTTAGTTCATTACGAAAAAATTGGAAGATAAAATCAAAACAGGACTTTATGCTTTATCCTGTTGACATGAGATTGGGGATTTTGATTGGTCTTGGAACAATTCCGGCGGCTATAATTGGTTTTATTTTTCAAGATTTTATTGAAGAGAAGTTAAGATCACCTTATGTTGTTGTAGTTATGTTAATTACATTAGCAGGTCTAATGTGGTGGGTAGAAAATAAACCGCGACTTGTGAGAACTTTTAAAAACTTGAAACCCCTTGACGGTATTTTTATCGGTTTATCGCAAGCGTTAGCATTAATTCCTGGAACATCACGTTCCGGTGTGACAATTACTGTTGGTATATTCCGAGGATTATCAAAAGAAGATGCCGCCAAATTTTCTTTCTTACTTTCAACTCCAATTATTTTTGGTGCGGGAATTTATGAAATCTATAAAGTTTTTAAAACGGGATTTGTGGGACTCGAAGTTATTCCTTTAATCGTAGGATTTTTAACTGCCGCAATTACAGGATTTTTAGCCATCAAATTTCTTATGGATTATCTGAAAAAGCAGAAACTGACAATATTTATCATTTACCGAGTTGGATTAGCTTTACTAATTATGATTTTATTACTACTGAATTATTAATCTCCGACGATGGTTCCGACTTTTTCTCCTAAGACTACCTTTTTGACATTTCCACTGGCATTTAGATCAAAAACAATTATTGGAATTTTTTGATCCATACAGAGAGCAAAAGCTGTAGCATCCATTACTTTGAGATCTTTTTTTAAGGCGTTCATGTATGTAAGACTCTGGAATTTTTTCGCCTTTTTATTTTTCATGGGATCACTATCATAAACACCATCGACTTTTGTGGCTTTAAGAAGGGCATCAGCTTGGATTTCTGAAGCTCGAAGTGCGGCTCCGGAATCAGTGGTAAAAAATGGATTACCGGTTCCTCCGGAAAATATTACGACACGGCCTTTGTGTAGATGTCGCAGTGCTCTTTTTTGGATATACGGTTCCGCAACTTCATTCATAGAAAGAGCTGACATTAGTCGTACCGCAATATTGTGTTTTTTTAGAGCTTCTTCAAGGACAATACCATTTATTACCGTTGCTAGCATTCCTGCATAATCAGCCATTACTCGATCCATTCCACCTTCTCTTTCAGCAATGGAACCACGGAAGATATTGCCTCCACCCATAACTATTCCGATTTGAACACCAAGATCCATGACCTCTTTAATTTCATGAGCGAGATAGTTGATAACATCAGGATCGATTCCAAATTCTCTTTTTCCAAGGAGTGCTTCTCCGGATAATTTTAACAAAATTCTCTTGTAAATTGGTTTTTCGTTCATAAAGACCTTTCTTTTTTTATATTGTTATTAAATGATACTTAACCTTGATTATTTAATTGAGTATACAAAAAAACCGCGTTATTTCGCGGTTTTTAGACTAAAAATTTATAATTAAATATAATTAATATTTGTATCTTTGAATTAGAGATATTGTTTCCGGTTTTTGTTATTATCTTATCAAACATAATTTCTAAAGAGAGTTTTATTATTTTATAACCGAATTATTCCAATTTGATACATAAATGTTGTTAATTCGGTTTATACTCAACTACAATTATTGCCAATTCTACGAAGTTAAGTATATAATGTAAACCTTGGTTAATAGAATTTGTATTAGTTTAACATAGAAGATGTTTTAAACTCAAATATTTCCGTGTATTATTATTTAGGAATTAATTTGGATTTGAACAGATAAGCAGAGGAGTTAGTTATGCTGAAGTTTTTGACCCAAGTTTTCGACTCCAATGAAAAACAGGTAAAAAAGCTGAAACCGATCGTCGAAAAAATAAACAGTTTTGAAAAAGAACTTGAGAAGCTAAAAGATTCTGAAATTAAAGATAAAACTGAAAAATGGCAAACTGAGTTACAAAAAATGGATCTTGAAAAACAAAATTCATTCTTGGAAGAAATTTTACCAGAAGCCTTTGCTTTGGCTCGGGAGGCAGGTAAAAGAACTCTTGGACTTCGAGCTTTTGATGTGCAACTCATTGCTGGAATTATTTTACATCAGGGTAAAATCGCAGAACAGAAAACAGGAGAGGGAAAAACTCTTACCGCAGTTTTTCCACTTTATCTAAATAGTCTTACGCAAAGAGGTTGTCATCTTGTTACTCCAAACGATTATCTTTCAAAAATTGGCTGTGGTTGGATGGGTCCGATATACGACCTCCTTGGTATTTCTGTTTCCACGATTGTTCACGATCAAGCTTTTATCTATGACGCGCAATATGTCGATGAAAAAGCTCAAGATAGTAGATTAATTCATTTGCGTCCAATTACACGACAACAGGCTTATCAATCTCACCTTACTTATGGAACAAATAATGAATTTGGATTTGATTATTTACGTGACAATATGGTTTGGAATCTGGAACAGATGGTCCAAAGTAATATGAGAAAAGAGTGGGGGATACATCATTTTGCGATTGTAGATGAGGTTGACTTTATTTTGATTGATGAAGCGAGAACGCCACTAATCATCTCTGCTCCCGAAGAAGATTCAACCAAAAGATACTATGATTTTGCGCGGCTAATGAAACGTTTGGACGCCAAAACCGATTTTACTACTGACGAAAAAACTAAAAATGCGAGTTTGACTGAAGAGGGTGTAGCCAAACTAGAATCGTTACTTAAAGTTGATAATCTTTACGAAAAAGACTTCCAAACTTTACATCACATTGAACAGGCTTTACGCGCAGATGTTATGTACCAAAAAGATAAAGATTATATTGTGAAAGAGGGTCAGGTTATTATTGTCGATGAGTTTACAGGACGTCTTATGGAAGGCCGACGTTATTCTGAAGGATTGCATCAAGCTATTGAGGCTAAAGAAGGAGTAGAAATTCAGAAAGAAAGTAAAACTCTAGCAACAATCTCATTTCAAAATTACTTCCGAATGTATAAAAAACTATCTGGAATGACTGGAACTGCTGTAACTGAATCGGAAGAATTTCACAAAATTTACAAACTCGAAGTTGTCGTGATTCCGACTAATAATCAGGTAATTCGACAAGATCAACAGGATCTGATTTATAAAGATGAAAAATCAAAATTTAATGCAGTTATCGAAGAGATTAAAAATAAAAATAAAACGGGACAACCGATTCTCGTAGGGACAACCTCAATTGCCAAAAATGAATTTTTGTCATTATTGCTAGAAAGACGTGGGATTAAACATTCGCTTTTGAATGCGAAACATCACGAGAAAGAAGCTTTGATTCTATCTGCCGCTGGAGAAAAAGGGGCGGTAACGGTGGCGACGAATATGGCAGGTCGTGGAGTAGACATTGAGCTTGGAGGGAAGAAACCGGATAAATATCGACTTCAAGATGAGGAAGGAGAGAATAAAAAAGAAACTGATTTACTTCATACCTATGAAAAAGAGTTACAAGAATGGCAAGAAAGACATAACGAAGTTGTATCTTTGGGTGGACTCTACGTAATTGGAACAGAAAGACATGAAGCACGACGAATTGATAATCAGCTGCGCGGTCGATCTGGACGTCAAGGAGATCCCGGAGAATCACGCTTCTTTGTTTCTTTGGAAGATGATATTATGCGGATTTTCGGAGGAGATCAGGTGAAAAAGATTATGAGCTTTTTAAACATGCCTGATGATATTCCTCTGGAACATAAAATGGTTTCAAAAGCTTTGGAAAGTGCTCAGACAAGAGTTGAAGGACACAACTTTGATATTCGTAAACAACTTGTTGAATATGATGATGTTATGAACAAGCAGAGAGAGATAATTTATGGAAAGCGCAGAAAAATACTCGAAGAAGGACAGGTTAAAGATTTAGAAGTAAAGATTGAAAAATCTGAAGAGGAAAACTTGGATTTTGATAACAACGAATCAAGAACGCAAAACCTTAAAGAACGAATTTTAAATATGATTAAGGAAGAAATAACCGCAATTGTGGTCAGTTCACAAGAGGAATCTGGATTGAATCACGAAAAGATTATCAAAGAATTTATCGCAATGATTCCTTTCAATGATCAAAGTCAAAAGGTGATTCAGAAAGAATTAACTGCTATAAGTTTGTTAGAAGAGATTGAGGCAAAGTTAGATAAAATTGCCACGACGGCGTATGAAAATAAAGAAAGAGAGATTGGGGAAAAAGTGATGAGAGAGGTTGAAAAATTTGTTTCGCTTTCTACAATTGATAATTTATGGCAAATACATTTGACTGATATTGATCACTTGCGTGAGGGGATTGGTCTAAGGGGATATGGGCAACGTGATCCTCTTATTGAATACAAAGGTGAAGCGTTCAAAATGTTTGAAATGTTAAATGGAAGTATCCATCATGATATTGCCGGTCGAATTTACAAAATCTCGATCGCTCAAAAAGCGACACCTAAGATGAAAATTCAAGAAAAAAAGCCAGAAGTAGAAGAGATTGCCATTCGATCAGGGTCAAAAGAGATTTCTCCAGCAAGAAGAGTAGATATGAACCGTCGTAATTTGGAACCAATAAAGACAGACCATAAAATAGGCAGAAATGATCCTTGTCCTTGTGGTAGTGGTAAAAAGTACAAAAAATGTTTCTTGCTTGAAGGTTCGGGGTGCAAATTACAAGGTTAGTTTTTGACTTGATTTACAATCGATATTTTTTTTGCAAATCGTAAATTCGGAATCACAATTCCGCTAATTATTAATAATCCACCCAAAATTGTTAAAATGGTCAACGTTTCTCTGTAGAATATAAATCCGAACAAAGCTGCAAAAAATACTTCCATGGGCATCACTAATGTCCCAATTTGAGCTTCTAATCTTTTAAATCCGTAAACGGTGAAGAACACGGTGATCGTTTGAGTAATTGAGTAGATGAATACAAATAGCATCGGGATGGTAAAAGAGATTGTCGGCAACGGTTCGAAGACAATCATTGAAGCAAACAGCGTCATTAAGAAAGAGGCAAAAGCATCCATTCCCGTAATTTGCAAACCTGAATAATGGTGGGAAAATTTTTTACTCACCGTATTCCATAACCCAGTTCCAAGTCCAGAGAATAAAGCCATAATTGAAAAAACGAGATTATCTAGACCGATTGTAGAATAATAAACTAATAGAACTCCGAGAATCGATAAAATTGAAGCGATAATCTTACTTTTTGTCAGTTGTTCTTGATAGAGAACCTTTCCAGCTAAATATCCAGAGATGTTACTCCCAGCAAAAAAAATAATAACGGTGGTTCCAATTGATAAATAATTTACAGCAACAAAGAAACAAACTGATGCAATCGTTCCGCTTATAGACCAGAGAATAATCCAAGGGATATCTTGCTTCTGAATTTTTACCCACTTTTTACGCAGAACCAAACATAAAACGAAAATGATTAAAAATACAATTAGATTACGAATATAACTTTGAGTAAATATACCAAAGTTAACTCCGATAATTTTTGAATAAACACCCATAAGTCCATAAAAAATGGTGGAAATTAAGATCGCTGTTACCCCTAGAGATTGTTGCTTTCTTTTACTTTGCATTCTTTCTTGATTCCTTCCGTCTTTTTATTTTGGTAATCGTATAGTGAATGCGTTCGTCAAGGTCTATATTTTTGATATGGGCTAGTCTCATGATGGTGATAATAATATCTCCGAGCTCTTCTTTATATGTTTCATCCTGTTGTGCTCTAATGTTATGAGGTTTACGACCTTGTTCTGCTAAATAAGCTCGAGACATTTCTCCGAGCTCTTCAAGAATACCTAAGATGAGAATTGAAGTATACTCTTTGGTTACTTTTTCATCTCCGTCAATTTCATCTAGGATCTGTTGATATTCTTTGAGTGTTTTTGCTTTCATGTTTTGACTCCTTTAATTCACAAATTAAATGATAACATTTTTACCCACAAAAAACTCCCTCAAAATAAGGGAGTTTTTTTATTTTCGTATATTCAACTAGTATTTAGTTGACGCTACGAAGTGAAGTTTAAAGATGCTTTGTGAGCTCTTTTTGGGCTTCATCTGCGTAGCTAGATATTTTTTTTAGTTTATCTTGTAAAGCTTGTAACGAAGCTCTAACATCATTTATTTGCGAGCTATCATTAACGGTTGTCTTTTGAGCTACAAAGTCATTCCAGACCTTATTTATTGCGTCCGTAAAAAGTTTTGGGTCATAAGCTTTATTGGGATTTGTAGCCACTTCTTCTAAAGTTTTATTCACAGCTTTGCTGGCCTCATGATCGACTTGCATAACAAGTTGAGTCGAAACAATATTTAATAATTTATACTTTTGTGCATCAGTCATTGTTGGAATGAGTAATTCCAGTTTTTGTTGCCGATCTTCTGATAGGGGAGCCAGTTTGACTAGGTTAAGTAAGTGCTGGTCTTCAGGTGATAATTTGGCAGTGGTCATAATAAACTCCTTTATAATATGCAGTGATTAATTTAAACGACGGTAGCTCCGGCAAAAATTCTCATTAATACTTTCCAGAGGGATAATTCGTTTGAGGATTCCATCTGTCTCTGAGCTCTTCCTAAATCATTACCAATTGTTGCCGCCTGATCTGGGAAAACTGCGTTAACCGCGTCGATGTATTCTTGATCTGAAATATCACCTGGTTTAAACCCGAAATGTCTTTCAATATCAGCTTTTTTAGTTGTTTTTGCCTCAAGGAGTTTTTTGGCTTCTGTAGAAGCTCTTTCGGCGGATTGAACCCGTTTTTCCACACCCGCAAGCTGTTTTTGAATATCTTCATACTTATCGGTTTCAGTTTTATGATTTGCAATCTCCGTATCTATTCTAGTAATTTGTTTGTCAGTTTTATCATAATCACGTTTTTTGTCATCACGCTCTTTTATCATTTTATCTTTTTTCGTTTTGGCTTCTTGGCCTTGTCTAAGAGCTTCTTGTTTTTGTCCAATGATCTGTTCATTTCTTGCTTTTTGTATTTTTAATGTTTCGACTTTTTTACGAAGAGTTTCTTCTTGATCAATAAAACCGTCCACTTCTGCTTTAGTTAGCGAACCTCTTTGTTTTTGCAGCTCTTTAAGTTTTTGGTTCAATAATGCAATTTGTTCGCCAAGTTGTTTGGCGACAGCGTTTTGTTCCGCACTAGTGATTTTGTTACTATCAATTCTTCTTTGTGCCTCATCAGCTTTTTGTAATTCAGCTTGCGCTTTTTGTTCTAGATCCTCAATGCTTGTTTTATAATCTTCAAGTCCTTGATTAGCTTGATCAATTGCTTGATCTGCTGCATCAATGTCTGTCTTAATAAGGTCTTTTCTTGATTTAACAGCTTGTTCTCGACTTTCAATATCATTTTCAAGCTCATCAATTTCATTTTTTAATGTCTCCCCTTGTTCACTAAGTTGTTCTGTTTGCTGTTTGAAAGCCGTTTGTTTCTCTTGTATTTGTGTTAAAAGCTCTTGCTTTTTATCCGGATCCTTTTCATTATTCACTTGTTCTAATAATTCGTTAACTTCCTGAGAATGAGTATCAGCTAGCTGCTGCATATTATTTCCAACTTCCAAAATTTGTTGTCTCTTTCCCTGAAGTTCTGATTGTTTAGTTGGTAATTCCGGATCAGTTATAGTTGCCATTTCGGCCATTTTACTTCTTTTCATAGCTTCATGAGTTCGGACTGTTTGAGCGGTCTCAGTAGATTTTGCTGCCAGCCTGCTCTTTTTGTCAGCGGCTTCCTCAGAATATTTTTTAGCGTCGCGTCTCGCATTTGTAATCGTGGTTTTTTCTTGAGATTCAGAAGCGTTAGCTGTAGAGGCATTTTTTTCCGCTTCACCTTTTTGGTGCACAAGGTCTTGAATTTGAGTTTCGATAGCTGATGTATCTGCAGGCTTTTCAGCGGCGGATTTTGCAGATTCTATTTTTTTCCGTAAGATATCTATTTCAATCTGTGTTGTTTGTATATCTCGTTCATTATCAGAAACATTATCTCTTGCTTGTTCAAGAGCTTGTTCTAAAGCTGGGATATCAGTATTCGGAAGTAAGGCAATTTGAGAGTCAAGATCGTCGAGGTCATCTTCAAGTTTTTGTTTTTGTGTTACAAGTTCAGTTCGATTCTTTTTTAAGACAGACACTCTCCCTTTACGTTCTTCATAATCTTCTCGACCTTGCTCTAATTGTTCTTGTATCTGTTCTCTACTTGCATGTGCTTCTCTCCTCTGATTTTCGGTCATTTCTACACGATTTTCAGCTTCAATCTGTTGCATTAGTTTATCTACTTCATTATCTCCATAATATTGAATTGCTTCGGACATGGCTGAGTCTGAAGCTTCTCGAGGATTCATTCCACTTGCAATCTTATCAGTAATTAAATCTTCATATTTTTGGATAATTGGATGTCTATCTACCATTCTATCGGCATCGATATTTCCAGCAAGAAACTTAGCGTCCATTTTCCCTTCAGTGTATCTTCTTGCTACCCATCTATCAAATCTATTTACTCCTACTTCAGCAGGAATGATATTTACCGCAATTTCCCTTTGAGCAGAGGTAACGGCGTTTAATCTTTTTTTAGTAGTTTGTTTTTCTTGTCTTGTCCGTCCTCGAGGCCCATTTTCTATTGCATTTCTACGAGCTTGAAGGAGTAACAACGCTTGACAAGCTTCTTTTCCATCAACTTGACCATTTTCTCCGATTTTATTTATAAGTGCTAAAATTTGTTGTTCGGCAATTGTTAGATCTTCAGGTCTCTTTGCGACCAGCTCGTTTCTCATTGCCTGTAAGACACCCATTATTTTTCCTGACTGCTCGCTCGTAACAGTTATTCTTCCGCCCTTGCCACCGTAAATAGCTTCTGATCCTTGCATTCCTTGTATTGCTTCTTTTTGCAATCTTTGTGCTGATGCCGCTGATGTTTCTGCTGAAATGGGAGTACCCATAATATCTCCTTTTAATAAAAAGTTTTTAATAACTTCCTTTTAATGATATTATTGAGCAGAGATAATTGTCAATGAATACCATTAAAATAACTTTAAAACCTTTTTATCCTATAGTATGTTTGTAGATTTGTCAAGGAATTTTAGGAAAGAGCTTAAATTTGTGAGGTTTTTATGGATGAGATCAAAATTCAATTACGAAATCTAAAAAAAAGGTTAGATGATTTACTTCTACAGCTTAATTTAGCCGGAAAGCAAACAAGAAAGCGTGAGCTAGAAGCTTTGGCAATTAAACCGGATTTCTGGTCAAATCGAGAAAAAGCGGAGAAAGTGACTCAGGAGATTTCTGAGATTGAGGTTGAGGCAAAGAAGGTTAACGAACTTCAAAAACGGATTGAAGACGGATTTGCCATGATGGAGCTTTTGGAAGAAGATACTACGCATGATAAAAGCCATACTATTGAAGATCTCAATAAAGAGATAAGTGAAATCAATAAAGAGATCGATAATTTAGAAATAACTTTATTTTTGAGTGATAAGTATGATCGTTCTGATGTTGTCCTGACTATTTATGCCGGTCAAGGAGGAACAGAGGCTTGTGATTGGGCGGAGATGATTTCGCGGATGTACACTCGATATGCTGAAGGTAAAGGTTGGAAAGTGGAAGAGATAGATAAAGTAAAAGGTGAAGAAGTAGGAATAAAATCGGTTACCTTTGAGATTTTTGGAATATTTGCCTATGGATATTTGAAACATGAAGTGGGAACTCATAGGTTGGTACGACTTTCTCCTTATAATGCCAACAATTTACGACAGACTTCTTTTGCTGGCGTGGAAGTAATTCCCCTTATAGAGGAAGATTCTGATATTGAAATAAAAGAGGATGACTTAGAGTTTGAAGCTTATAGGTCTTCAGGTCATGGAGGACAAAATATCCAGAAGGTTTCTACGGCCGTGCGAATAAAACACAAACCAACGGGAATTATCGTTACCTGTCAGGTAGAACGTTCTCAAGCCCAGAATCGAGAACGAGCCATGAAGATGTTAAGGTCGAAGATTATAATATTAGAAGAAGAGAAATTAGCTGAAAAAAAGAAAGAACTTAAAGGAGAACACATCCAAGCTTCTTGGGGAAATCAAATAAGATCTTATGTTTTACATCCTTATAAAATGGTCAAAGACCTTCGTACTCAATATGAATCTCCTCGACCAGAAGTAGTTTTAGATGGTGAACTTGATAGTTTTATCGAGGCCGCAATGAAGAAATTCAGGAGTTAAATCAATAAGATGATCTTTAGGAGTAGTTAATTTTTTAGATTTGACTTTATTGTATCTTTTGCTATCCTGGAAGGAGGAGAAATTGCTTTTTATAATTTGAGCCTAAACCATAAATATAAACTTATGGAAATAAGCCAAAATCACTCACAAAGCGAAAATTACAAAATATCATAGACGGAAGTCTGTGGTATTTTATAAATAACTGCTATTATGATTAAGTTTGATAACGTATCCCGTCGTTTTACCAAGATAAGTGTCGCCTTAAAGGATATCAATTTTGAAATAGATAAAGGCGAATTTGTTTTTATTGTTGGACCATCAGGAGCAGGAAAAACCAGCTTACTTCGAATGATGAATCGTGAAGACAGACCGACATCTGGTAAAGTATTTGTTGACGGAGCAAATATTGCGCATTTACCTTCTCGGAAACTACCTGCTTTGAGACGAAAAGTGGGCGTTGTTTACCAGGATTTTAAACTGCTACCGAAAAAAACCGTTTTTGAAAATGTGGCTTTTGCAATGGAGGTATCCGGTAAGACTAATGGGGAGATTCAAAAAGTTGTTCCATATATGTTAAAGCTGGTTGGACTTCAGGATAAGAGAGATTCTTTTCCACATCAGCTATCAGGTGGTGAGAGTCAGCGGACTGCAATTGCTAGAGCTTTGGTACATGAACCAAAGATTTTAATTGCCGATGAACCGACAGGAAATCTAGACCAAACGAATGCTTGGGAAATTATTCAGCTTCTAAACCAAATTAATTCTTGGGGAACAACCGTACTGATGGCAACGCACAATCAGGATATTGTAAACGCTTTGCAGAAAAGGGTTTTGTCCCTAGACCACGGTCAGGTTGTTCGTGATGTAGCAAAAGGAAAGTATGTGGAGGAATAAGCTATTATGTCACTATTTACAACACCAGTAAGGATTATCAAAACCACCGCACAGCATTTTTTACGTAATATGTCGCATTCAATTACCGCCGTAATTGTAATGTCCTTAACTTTGATTTTGATCACTTTTTTTATTCTGATGATCTTTGGTTTGAACGTCGTTTTGACTCATTTTGAGGCCAAACCACAAGTAACTGCGTTTTTTAAAGATGAAGCAAGCGTTGATAATATAAATGTAATCAAAGGAAAACTCTTTGAAACAGGTGAAGTTAAAGAAATTCAATACGTGTCAAAAGAAGAAGCCCTAGCTCGATATAAAGAGCAAAATAAAGATGAGCCGATTTTATTGGAGATGGTTAGTGCCAAGATCTTACCAGCTTCACTGGAAATATCAGCTACCGATATTGTTTATTTGGGACATCTTGCCAGTCTTTTGGAAGAAGAATTACTTGTTGAAGATGTTTATTTTCAACAAGATGTTGTGGCTACTCTACAACAATGGACTAACGCAATTAGATTGGGAGGAATGGTTTTGGTCGCGATCTTTGGGTTGATATCAGTTTTGATTGTGATTATCACAATCGGATCGAATATAGCCAGTCGTCGTGAAGAGATTGAGATTATGCGTCTCGTGGGAGCATCATCCTCATACATCAGATGGCCTTTTCTTCTTGAAGGAATGAGTTATGGAGTAATTTCGGGAACCATAGCTTTGTTGCTTGTGTATTTCCTTCTTCCTTATATTGCTCCTTCAGTCTCCAATTTCATGGCTGGAATTCCGCTTTTTCCGATTCCCAACACCGTAATTTTGAAGCTATTTTTGGGAGATGTTGCTTTGGGAATTTTTATGGGAGTTACCGGAAGTATGGTAGCTATTTATAAAGGGCTTAGTAAATAATTTTAACCTATGAAATTTAGAAAACTGCTCACAATTTTTCTCGCGCTACTTTTTTTAACCGGAAATATTTTTTCAGTAACAGCTGATGAGCTTAACGATACTTTGAATCAGGAAAAGAGTAAGTTAACGGAAAATGAGCAGAAACAGGAAGAGTTACGGCGTCAGATTGAAGATCTGCAGAATCAAAGCCGGTCACTAGCCAATCAAGTTGCTTATCTTGAAAGTCAGGTACAGCTGACGCAGCTGGAAATTCAGATCCAAAAAGAACAGGTCGCCGGAAAAGAAGCCGAGCTTTCACAGCTGGTTCTTGATATGGAGAAGATCAATACCAAGCTGCAGAGAATCAAAGAATTTATCAATAAACTGGGTGTCGTTCTGCAATCACGAATCCGTTCATCATACAAAAAAAGCCAAATCGGTGGTGGACTTTCAATTGTTTTTCAAGGAAAAGATGATTTACAGGATTTGGTTTATCGTTATCAATATTTAAAAACAGTTCAGGAACAAGATCGACGGTTGATGTCGCAGATGCAGGCAACTCAAGGTGACTATAATGCCCAGATAATTAATTTACAAACTAAAAAAGACGAAGCAGAAAGGTTGAAACAAGAGCTAATACTTGCAAACGAACAGCTGGAAGCGGAAAAAATTAGTCTGGCTAAACAAAAAGAGTCTAAACAGTATTTGCTTGATATTACCAGTAATGATGAGAGTCAGTACCAACAGCTTCTTGCTGAGGCTCAAGCTGAGCAAAACGCGATTCAATATGCGATCTCTTCAATCATAACTCAAATTGTATCTGGTTCGGTTGGCGAAGGTCAATTTGTAAATAAAGGTGATGTGATTGGTATTCAAGGCTCGACAGGACTTGCTACTGGTGATCACCTACACTTTGGAGTATATAGTAAATGTGGTTCTTCTTGGTGTCATACTGATCCCAAACCCTATCTTGATTCAGGGATTTTATCTTGGCCTTTAGAACCGCATTATATTTCGCAATGGTATGGGGTAACTGATTTCTCGATGTCTTCAGGATTTTACTCGGATAATTTTCACAATGGAATTGATATGTATTGGGATTATGGTTCGCCAATTTTGGCGGCAGACGCAGGTAACATTCACTATACTATTGATCAATATGGTGGTAAGGGTGCGCTTATTTATCACACTGAAAGTCTGATGACTCTATATTGGCATCTACAGTAAAACTCTTCACTTTCCCCCAAAAACCTATTTTAAGCAAAAAAATCCCGGTAGGGGATATGAAAAATGTATTAATATTAGGAGGTTTACAGCAAATTGATTAAAATTTGCAAAAATAGCGGTTATCTCTTTAAAGCTTTAACGTCAAGGGGAAAATCAACCGTAATCTCTGGAAACTGGTGAAAAGATAAAGTTGCTTTGTATGATCCTAAGTGTCTAATGATATTTTTACTGTCTGGAGCTAATTTTACACTAATTTTTATATCTTTGTTTTCGATGTTTAATGCATATTTCTGCAAGAGATTTTTTTTCAGGGTATCTTCATTTATCGATCCAAAGAGTTGTCCGTTTTCATTAGTAAGTTCGGCAAATTCAAGACCGTTACTTGTAATTTTATCCAATACCGGTTTTAGAAGGGTTAGCTCTTCTTGCTTTTTTTCCTTCTTCTGAGTCTTTTCATTTTCAAACTTTTTTAGTACATCAGGTGTTGCTAGCAATGCAATACCTTGGGGTAAAAGATAGTTACGGGCAAAGCCGTGCGAGACTTCTACAATGTCTCCTTTTTGTCCCAGTTTCGGTTCCTGTTTAATTAAGAGAACTTTTACTTTTTTTGCCATAATGCTATTTTTCTTGCAAAAATTATGAGTGTAGGATATCATATTTTTTATAGCTTTAAAACCCCAAAATTATGTACCACCACACTTCTAACAAACTTTTCCGTTTTGTATTTTCATTTATTATCGTTTTGTTATGCTGGTTATTATGTAATCAAAATAACCTTTTATTATCAGTTTATGCAGCGGAGTCTGAAATTATTTTTTCCGAAATTATGTATGACCCCGAAGGCTCTGATACAGATTTTGAATGGATTGAGATCTACAATCGCGGTTTGACTCCCGTAACGATTATCGGTGGGACGCTTTCTGGCTCTTGGAGAATCGGAGACGGAACCTCTAATCGTACTTTGCAAGAAACAGCTTATCAAGGAGATATGATTTTGGATTCACAACAATATGCTGTTTTAGCTCGAAACCCAATACAATTCATGACACGATATCCTGATTATTTAGAAGACTTAATACAAGTTAACAGTCTTTCACTTGGAAATACTGTAGATACAATAAGTCTTAAAATTGGCATTTCCGAAACTCCATGGGAAAGTATTATCTATGATCCGAGTTGGGGAGGAGATCTCGGAAAAAGTCTGGAAAGAGTGGATTTGAATGGAATTAACGATTCATCAAATTGGGTTTCCAGCAAAAGTATTCATGGAACGCCCGGAAAGTCTTATGTTTCGAATCAACTTCCAATAGCCGAATTAAAATACGATCAAATTGTCAAAGTCAGACAAGAAGTGGAATTTGATGCTTCATTTTCTTCTGACCCAGACGGACAAATCACTTCCTATTATTTTGATTTTGGAGATGGCGATGATTATGAAACGAGTGAGGATAACGTAACACATATTTACAAGGAAGTTGGAACGTATTCAGTAAAATTAACAGTGACAGACGATTGTGGGGCAGAAAACGTAAATATTGTTAGTATTACAGTGGAGGAAATTATTTATTCTGACCAGATTATCCTTTCCGAGATTTTACCTTATCCGGGGAAAACCACGGACTTCGATAAAAACGGAGTGGCTGATTCTAATGACGAATGGGTGGAACTCTATAATTTTGGGAGTGAAACTGTCGATCTTACGGGATGGATTATTGATGATATCGAAGGTGGAAGTAGTTCATACATAATTCCAGAAAATACAGAAATCAAGCAAGGAGAATACCTTGTCTTTTATCAAAAAGATACAGGAATTACTTTTAATAATGACGGCGATAGTATTCGTTTATTCACACCAGATAATAAGTTAGTCGAAGAGTATCCGTATGGAAAATTAAAAACCGATCAAGTTTTTGCTAAGGACGAAAAAGGAATTTGGCAAGTTAGCACTACTCCAACTCCAAAAATCAAAAATGTGATCACGGTAGAAAATATTGTAGAAGAAGAGATTGAAGAAGAAGATGATGATGATGATGATGATGATGATGAAGATAAAGCTGTTGTGAAAGAATATACAATTTCAGAAGCGAGAAGTTTACCTTCCGGAACAGAAATAATAATTCAAGGAATTTTAACTGCTACTCCAGATATTTTGGGTTCAAAGATTATCTATGTTCAGGATTCTACTTCGGGAATAAAAGTGAAGCTGAAAGGGGGCGATTACAGCACTCTAACCCTTGGGGATAAAATTAAAGTTTCGGGTGTTTTAAGTGTTGCTTTTAATGAGATTTATCTTAACATGCAATCAGATTCGATTTTAGAAATTAGTTCACATGGTGATGCTTTGATAGCAGAAACAAAAAAGACTGGAGAGATTGTAGAAATTGCTGAAGGAAAATTAGTCATCATAAACGGGCAGGTGGTGGCCACTTCCGGAAATACCTTTTATATAAACGATGGTAGTGGAGAGATAAAAGTTTATATCAAAGATACGACAAATATTGATAAACCCAAAATGCGTGTGGGTTACTATGCGGAAATTGTTGGAATTGTTTCACAGTACAAAGAAGAATATCGAGTTCTGCCACGATATCAAGAGGATCTTTATGTTTCAGAATTTCCGATTGATTCGGGGACAGTTTTAGGCTCAATTACTGAGTTACCAAAGACAGGAAAAAGAGGTTTGAAAATAGGAATTATCGCGATAATAATGGGAATATTATTGAAAATAATCAAGAAGATATAGAGATATCCTAATATCTTTATTTCTTTTCATTATGGTTTTTGTTTTTAATTTTGAGTTTTGAACTTTGATTTGTATAATATATATTATGTCAAAGCTCAAAATTTTTATTTATTATTACCTTCCTCCCATTGTTTTTATGGTCTTAATATTTTGGTTGTCTTCAATTCCGAATTTGAAAATTGACGATACGGAGGCAGAGTTTTTTCGGCGAAAATTTGTACATCTTTTTGAATACGGTTTATTGTGGTTTTTGATTTATCGTGCAATTGTCTTAGAAAAATGGCGTCAGAATTTTAAAGAACGTTTTCCAACGATTATTCTTTCTTTTGTCCTGACAGTTTTATACGCAGTTACAGATGAACTTCATCAAATGTATGTGCCGACACGTACTGGGAAGTTTTCCGATATGGGATTTGATATATTGGGAGGGTTATTGGGAATTGGTATTTTGAATTTGATTAATATTAGAACGAACTTTACAAAAGGAAAAAAGAAAGAAGATCTAAGATATAAAAAACCTCTTTGGCCGATGATTTTGGGAATTGGAATATTGCTTTTATTAATAATTTTTGCTTTAATCTATTATGACTGTTATTGTCCGAGTTTTGACTTGAGTAGCTTTTTTTGAGATATTTAGTATAATTTAGTTTAGAAAAGAGATAGACTAGGGACAACGAGCAAAGCTTCATTGGTGGTACAACGGGGTAAGCCGTTGTCCCTAGCCTGTCAATCTTTCCTAAAACAACTTTATTATTAATCTATACAATTTTTGGTACTAATTCAAAAGTATTTCGTCCTTCGTAATTTTTGCGAAAGAGGACTCATCGGGTAGATTTTGAATCTACGATACTTTTTTCTTTGTCATTTTTATGGAGAGGAAAGACAAAGAAAGTACAGGCTGGGGACAACGAGCAAAGCTTTTAAAGAAAGCAAGCTTGATTGTCATTGTGGTACAACGGAATCGCCGTTGTCCCCAGCCTGATCTGTGATTCTCCTTTCACGGACAGTGTTTTACCTGTCCAGTTGGAATAAGAGACACTATTGTATCAAGTAGAGTGATATAACCTCCGGGTTGACCTCCGAGACAGAGATATTCTTTCCAGGAAGGAATACCTTTTTTTTGACCGTTTTCAATGATGTAAATTGTCGCAGTTGATCCTTTGATAAACATCCAGTTTTTTAATACCACGATTGAAGAAATCGTGTTACTCCCAACGATGTTATTTCTCAGATCATTATCTGAGGAAGCAAAAAATTCGCATCTCCCTCCATAACTTTGATTTTTACAGACAACGGTATACCACCCGGTGTAGATTTTAATTGATGTTGTCGTATCGTTGTCGATACGATTGTTAGAAAGATTGGGATCGTTACTTGAAAATCGTTCTCCAATTCCTTCATATCGAAGCCCTTGAAACAGCCAAACTCCGGTATTAGAAACAGTGAAGCTTTGAGTTTGCAGGAATCCATTTCCAGGTAAATTATAGAAATTACCGGATGTAGATTTGTAAACAATCCCATCGATGTACCAGGATCCGATTTTGTCTCCCCACATTGGGGCAGAAGCGATAAAGGTCTTTATTTGTCCAGGTCCAATGTTTTGGACAGTCGCCCAGGCTTTCCATGCTCCGCCGTCATAAAGGTGTCCAGAGACAAAGATTTCAGACATGTTGAATGTCAGATCACCAGCATTGTAGATACTGAAGGTAAAGGTATTATCTATACCTGCGGGAGCAGGGTTATTTAGCACAACCAGATCTGACGCTTGATAGAGGTGAGGTGGTGTTGCTCCACTGCACATTCCATAGATTGTGTCTGGACTTGTATGTTCGTTATTGTATTCCGAATTGAAAGACTGAAGGGAGCCGCAACCAGGCGAAAGGCAGACAAAGTGTCCAATCTGATGTCCAGAGACAGCATCATTCATGGAGGTATTATCAGAAAACATTAGTGATGTGAAATTACTCCATCGGGTATCCAGAACTGGGTAACCATCACTACCATATAGATCTCCGTTATCAAGGTACCCGGTATTTGCTGGGCATTGCCAGTTGTTATTTTTGAAAAGACTGACACTGTAATCTGGAGGTATCCATACTGAAGAAGCGCTGTCATTGAGGTAAGCATAGTTGCCATCTTCAGAGTACATGTATCTTTCACCCCAGTAATTAAGGAGATCAACTGTAAAACGACTCCAATCTCCTTGAAAATTTGAGTGTTCAAAGATTGTGGGGGAACCGTGAATGAAGCTGATTTGTCCGGAAACAATAGGGATATTGTTATATACCTGGATACCGTTGGTGCCGCAAGACATCTGAGAGATACTTATCGTGTTGTCTTGGGAGTTGTGTCCAGTGACATAAGCAACGTGTCCTAAGTTTCCAATTCCTCCCCAGGGGTAATAAGCTTCAAAAACGGCAATGGCGCCAAGTTCTGGAGTACCATTGACTGGAAGGAGGTATTTTAGTTTTGAATGATTTAAAACTACATCATTCCAATCTTTAGCATCACCAAAATTAATACTTTGGAGGTCAGGTCGCATATAGTTTGCCCACCAGGTGCAGTTACCATAGGCTCCGCTACATAAACATGCATATGGATTACCGTTGGGATCGGTTCTGTTATTACAGGTATTGGCTTCGATAGCGTTTGGCGAAACTTCTTTGACCAAAATGTCTGGCGTTACATCTGGAATTTGATCGGAGGTTGTTTGGCCATCAAATTCGAAGGTTTGCAGAAGGTGCAGAAAGTTTTCATAGTCAATTCCATCTTCATTAGCCACATACCAGATTCTGAAGATAGCACCGTCTTTATTAAAGATCGCGGTAATATCCGCCGGGGCTTGGAGTGTAAGACGATTAAAGTATATACTATCCAAGCCTGCAATTTGTGCGTTGAGATTTGCTGGTGGATTATCCAGAGAGGTATGAAAAGAATCATACTTTTCATACCATTCGAGCAGAGATAGGTTTTCCTGATCGTTATTCCATGTCATAACTTGGACAAACTCGCCATTTGGGGTGTGCATGTCCGTGACTTGATTTGAGGTAATCGGATCATCTTCATACTCTGAGGTTGTGGTGTTGTAGATCCAGTCACTGGGAAATTCAAAGGTATATTGATACTCCGAGTTTTGAAAAAGCTGCCATTTACTTTCTGTGGTTTCTTTTTGAATCAGAGGCAGAAAGACTTGGTAATTTGACGGTGGTTCTCCTTCATTTGCTTTGACCGGCTGAGTAGTAGTGGCTCCAATCACGCTGGTAAGTAGAGTTACTACCAGGGCGAGATAAAAGTATCGCCTTCCTGTGGACACAGTATTCAGTTGTTTGGTACTCATCGAGACTCTCTCCTGATCTTTTAAAGGGTCAACTAACAAAGGATGGGTTTTGTATCTCTCCGTATTTTTCGGTGAGAAGAAGAAGTTAGAAACTTCTGTTCTGACCTCTGTTTTCTCACCGAATGATATTTTAAAGGTGCAAGTATGTTATTCTTTCCTTACTAAATACTACGGGTAAAGCGAAGCGAAGCTGAGCGGCACCCGTAGAGTATCACTTTATTACAGTTGGAGAATCAGCATTATCTAAAATTTTTATAGATTGCTTGGTTTCCAAATTAAGTTTAGATATTTCTCTTAATGAGCCTATATCCACTTGGGTAATGTTTTGATATTCACGAAGTATAGAAAAATAGAGGATATTATTTTTGACAGATAGCTTTACAGGAAAGCCGTTTTGTAATGAATATAACTTTAAAAATTCTCCTGTAATAATATCAAATTGCCAGATATCTTTATCAGAAACGAAAACTATACTATCGTAATTTGTCCAAAGTGGTAATTTACCTATCACAGGAGATTTATATGACTTAATAATCTGTGCCTCAAGGTTATATATATCTAATTTTTTATCATCAAATATTGCGACTTTTAAACTATTATTTGAAGATTTAGCTCTTACAAGATTATATGGCCAATCAATATTTGTATTTTGTTGGTAATAGAAAGATTTAATGCCAGAATAATCACAATTCGTATTTGTTACAATTATATTATTATCTTCATCCCAAATTAAAGTTTCTCCTCCAGTCATTCTGAAAGTACCAACCTCTTCATCATATATAAATCCGTATTCACTATTCGTCATCCCTCCGCAACCAACTATTGGTTCATATGTAAGTAATTTCTCTTCAGAAAAATCATTTGTATCCACTTTAATGATATTATATTCTGATTTAAAAACAAATTTATCTTTTTGAGTATTCCAAGCAATAGGTGTTTCAAAATCAGGGTTATTATTAAAGTAATGAAAAGATTGAGTATCTAAACTGTAGACTAATAGTTGTTCTTGATATTTTGGGTACTTATAATATTTTAGTAAGATTAGATTTTGGTTTGATGAATCTAATATTTTGTAACAAGGGTAATCATAAATTGGATTGATAAAATTATTAATTTTATCTTCAGTAAATGATACTAGACATTTCCCATCAGTAGTTAATTGAATTTCTTGTCCGTCATTTAAAATATAAACATTTCCATTTCTCCTAAAAGCAATTTCTGCATTTTTAATTGACTGATTAATATTTTCATTAGCTTTTTCTTTATTCAACAACTTATATCCACCATAACTAATTCCAACAACGATTAATATTCCGACGAGAATTGAACCTAGTATTTTGACGTTAATTTTTTCTTTCATAGATTTTCCTTTTCAAAATAATTTATTTAATGTTTTTCAGAACAAGCAAAAAATATATGAAATCTTTTGTTTATGCTGAAATTTCAGTTGTCGGGTCTTCATCGAGTTTCTCTCCTGACCTTTTAAGGGGTCAACTAAAAAGGGAATGGATTGTATCTCTCCGTATTTTTTCGGTGAGAAGCAGAAAGTAGAATACTTTTTCTATTCTCTAACTTCTCACCGAACGATTTAATTTTTAATGAGCAATGTTAAGGCAGGGTTATTTTAAGCTTTCTCTTGTTACCTCCGGTATTTGATCAGAGGTTACCTGACCATTGAATTCGAAAGTTTGTAGAAGATGTAGGAAGTCTTCGTAGTCAACTCCGCTTTCGTTGGCGACATACCAAAGTCTGAAGATGGTTCCATCTTTATCGAAGATAACGGTAATATCCGCCGGAGCTTGTAAGGTAGGACGGTAAAGAAATATTGTATTCAAACCAGCAATCTCAGCATTAGTATTTGTAGGGGGATTATCTAGAATGGTATGGGTAGTATCATATTTCTCATACCACTCAAGAAGAGAAAGATCCTCTTGATCGTTATTCCAGGTCATAACTTGGACAAATTCACCGTTTGAGGTATGCATGTCTGTGACCTGATTTGAGGTAATCGGATCATCTTCATACTCTGAAGTTGTGGTATTGTGAATCCAGTCACTGGGAAACTCAAAATTATAGTTATAGTAGGTATTATTGAATATACTTAGGTTTGAATTATCCTTTTTAGTTATTTCAACAGTCCCTTGATTCTTATCAGATATTATATTATCTGCTTTACCTTTATATTTTGTGTAGAGATATCCTCCACAATAACCAATAGACATTAGAACTAATATTCCTACAAAGATCAAACCTAGTGTTTTGAGATTCAGTTTTTCTTTCATAAATTTCCTTTCAAAATAATTTATTTAATATTTTTCATTGATATGTAAGATATATCAGAATGTTATTCGTTTGTCTTTGTATCGCAATACAAATCTTAACGCTTTTTTAAAACTTGTAGCCACTCTCAATGTCTGGTGTAGCAAATTCTTCAGTTTTTTCTTCTAGCCACTGCTCAAAATCCCAATAAATATCATTATCAGGTTCTACTGCTGATTCATAAAGAAAAAGCGTGTATTTTCGTAGAACCTCATGATCTATGAATGATTCCGGAAAATAATGGTTCAATAATTTTCGATATTCACTGGGGCGTAGTTGTCGTAAATAATAGGTCATTTTAGTCATCTAAATTCTGAATTTTCCAATTTATAATAGGATATTTTCAATTCGATTTATACTCAACTTCTCTTTTATGCAAATTTATAATGTTGAGTATATTTTTCGGTATAACATAAAGTAAATTACTTGTCTTTGTCATGCAATACAAATTCGTGTTTTTGGGCGTCATATTAACCTTGAAGTTGATAGAATTTTTTTTAAATAAAAATTTCTTGGCAAAAAAGCTTAATTTCTGTATAATAATGCCGTTATCATAGCTTTTTCTTAATGTCCGACAATATATGTTTAAAGAAGAAAATGTAAAACAGATTGGAGAAAAAGTTCAAAAATTTCGAATTTCAAAAGGATTAACTCAACAACAGTTAGAGCTTGAAATTGGTGCTTCTAATGGACATATTTCTAAGGTTGAATCCGGTCAAATAAACCCTACGAAAGAAACGTTACTAAAAATTACGAAAGTATTAGATTTAACAGATAAACAAGCAATGTATCTAATAGGGATTCAGCAAGATAGGGTTAATTCTGAAGAAGTAAAATTAGCAATAAATGAGACAGATTCATATTTAAAATTATCTAAGTATCCATCGTTTTTAGAAGATGATTATTTATTCATTCATAATTGGAACAAAAAAATATTGAATTTATTTAGAGTAAATTCAATATTCGCAAATATGTTTAAAGGCCGGAACATGTTAGAAATTATGCTACAACCTCAATTTAAAAAAGCAATGAAAAAGGAACGATGGGAAACACTTTTTTTAAACGACTTAGTTTTTTTTATGAGATATACAAATTATGAACTATCTAAGAACACCAAAGTAACGACTGACTTAATCAACTATTTAACTATAAATTATATAGAATTTCATCAATATTGGATAAAAGCGCAAGAGAAATACAATAATACTAATATTTTAAGTGATAATTCGATTTATTTTATTAAAGATGTAGGAGAGGTGTGTCATTATATGTCAGCAATCAATCTGGTGCGATATCCTCGTTTTAGAATTGTGGAATATATTCCACAAAACTTTTAAATCTTTAAGTAAATAATTTTGCACATTTATAAACTACATTAAACCCGACAATTTATTGTCGAAAATACCATAAAAACAAGTAGAAAAATGCCTTTATGGCAGAAGGAGAGATGTAAATGAAATACTTGTTGATTAGATCTATTCTAAGAATGGGTACATTGCCATATAAGATTTACCCACTTGAGGGATCCCCAGTTCGAATTCCCCCAAAATTTCATTCATATTTTGATTCATGTCCAGAGACTGTTGCACAGCAGGTAGTTTCTGCTTACATTCAGGTTTTCGGAGAACCTCCCTGGAATGAGATTCATGATCCTGAAACAATTTTATGCCGTTTATACGACGAAATTGAATCCGGATTTTTAACAACCATGTCTTCACCTTTAGGTGTGGTTGGTTTTAGTTGGGGAGCGTTAATTCCCAAATCGCAAATATCACAGAGAATACTTCGAACAAAATCCAATTTCACTGGCGTAAGGCAGTTATTGGCAAATTTACCCCATACCAAAAGCGATTCAATATTATTCTATGATGAATTTGCTATAACTTCGACATCAAGAGGAGGTTTAACTCCAATTCAATTTCTGTTGAGGCCAGGATTGGAATTAGCATTCAATCAAGGAGTAAAATCTCTTATTTTCTGGACTTCATGGAAAAGCAATATTGCAAACTTGTCAGTTTACATGGGATTCGAACCTTTATGTGAAAGTGAAGGTATTGTATTCCTTGTAAATCGCGATTTTACTCCGTTACTGAAAATCACACAGAATCTAAAACAACGTAAAATCGCACGTTTAATGAAGCTAACGTCACGGTTATGACTAAAAATGGAAGGAATAAGGCTAAATGCCTCATAATAGTCTTATTCCTTCCAGTAATTTCATAAATATAGTATTATACTGTTATGAATTATGAATGATGAAAAACCTTTTGATGAAACTGAATTTATAAAAGCTGCAATACCTGTTATGAGGTCAGATTCTGGTGGCTTCAAATCTCTACTACTTCAAGGAATTCCTAAATTTCTACCATTATCATCTTCTCCAGAAAGAGCTAAAATAAAGCTTCCAGAAAGATATTATTCCTATAATTCAATGGAAAAAATTGATGAAACTTTAATAGATTCATTGGTAGATACATATGTTAAAGTATTTGGAGATGATGAAATTGATAAAAATACGGGAGAAGTAATTTGGGGTGAAGGTTGGAAATGTATTAATTGCGGGAAGATAATACCTTTAAATCAAGGTAGTAGTGGAATATGCCAAAGTTGTAATGGAGAATTAAAGCCTTATTACAATAGAGATGAATTAAAAGATAGATTTATTTCGGAGTTAAGACCATCAGAAGATATAAAACCATGTTTAGGAATTATGTATGGTAATGAAGATACTCTTGTAGGCGGTTTTGTAGAATGTTGTGTGGGTTCATGGAATGGAATTTCTGATAGGATATTTAATGCAAGATTTAAAGGAAATGATTCAGGTCGACAAGAATTACTTCAAGTAGAGCAAGCCCTTCAAGAAAGAGGAGCAAATTTAGAAAATATATTATACGAAGATGAGATGGGAACACTAAGAGCTGATGATCCAGATACTAACTTTAGAGATGTTCCAGGTTCTTTCTTCAATCTTGCAAGAGTTGCCTTTGAACATGGTGTATACAATGGAGCAAAAGAAGCGGTGTTTTGGACATCAACGCGTTCTCAAGTTTTTCGTTTAGCATCTATGTATGGTTTTGAAGCAATACATCAAACTGCGGATGGCTTAGTTTTTTTATATCATCCAGATATTGTTTCTTTATTGAAAATCCAACAAAACGTTTCACCCAATTTAATTAGAAGATTAGCAAAATAAGGAAAATCTATGACAAAAAAAATAAAAGTAACAGACAGATTAAAGGGATCAATAAGCTCATATGATTATTATTGTGATGGCTTTGGTAGTCCAGGGGCCTCCGGGAATAATTATATTTTAGGTATAGTTTTAGGTGTTGGTAGGTCGAAAATAGAATTGACTAGTAGTGGATCGGATAATTTAGATAAAATAAATGCATTTGATAAAGCTGAGGTATATGATACAAATATTGGACAAATAAACATGATCACAGTATCTTCATTTTGTGGATTAAATGGTTTGATATGGGGATATGATATTGCTAGGCATAGCAATATCAGACAGGAGTCTGCTTATGGAGTTTCATCTGTGAAAAGAAACGGAAGAATTGTTCGTGTATACTCTGGAGAACCACTTGTTAATGCTACTAAACGATTATTTGGAACTGTTGAGAAAAAAAGATTCCCACTTTTGCCTGGATCTCATGTACCATGTGCAGGTAAAAATATAAAATTAAAAGGACCAATTCGTATATATTCTGCTATTGCTATTGGTATCGCAAATGATAGAACACAAAATGCAAATCTTTTAATGGAAGATATGGGTTTTATACCTGATGGTGAACATCCAATGAAATATAACGTTGAATTGTATGAGCCAATATCTAGGAAAATAGCGACAAGTATTTTAATGATAGGTGAAAATCAAAAAGTTGATTATAAAGAGATCTTTGTTGTCGTAAAAGATGTCTTTGTTCACCAAAATGAAATTGGGTGTGCTCTAGTGGCTGCTCCATATTTTACTTTAGCAAAAAAATCAATACCAAATAATGAAATTGAAACTTTGTCTAAAATTAATACTCACGAGTGGGAGCGTCTAGTCTCAAAGGAATATTTGTGTAATAATTTAGTTAAATGAAATACTTTTTGATTACTATATAAATTATGGAAAATTCTTTACCTTTCTATGCTTTTACTTTTTTTGCTAATTTTTTTCTAGCTGTAATTGTTTTTTCTAAAAATAAACATAATAAAAAAAATATCTTATTTACTTTGTTTATTTTATGTATAATTGCTTGGTTAGTTAGCTTGTACTTATATTATTATATTAATAATTGTGTTTTCGTATTATGGATGGGCCGTTTTAACTTCGCAGCTTCGTCATTAATGCCTTACTTATTATTAAAGTTTGTTGAGATTTTTCCAAAAGAAGAAAGTTTTAAATTTAAATATATTACTAAATTTACATTCACTGAAAGTCTTCTACTATTTATAGTGGCATTTTTTACACCATTAATAGCAGCAGAAGAATTGGTTAATGGAAATAGTAGAACAACTGTTTATGGTTCTCTATATATTTGGTTTATAATTCATTTCGTCGGATATACTATAGCAAACATTTTTTTCCTAATTAAAAAGCTTAGAAAAAGCGTAGGTATAGAAAGGTTGCAAATCAAATTTTTTATCCTTGGGATTACTTTTGCAGTAATCTTTGGATCTTTAACTAATATTTTTATACCATTGTTTACAGGATATTATGATATACAAAATCTTGGTCCTGTTGCTACTTTATTGCTTGTAGGATTTATAACTTATGCAATAATGAAAACGCGTTTTCTTGATATCCGTTTTGCGGTTCGAGCTCTAATTATTAAGCTTCTTTATAGCTCCATTCTTTTTGGTATTTCAGTCTTAGGTCTATATGTCTATAGTCTTTTGACAAAAGTACCAATCGATACTCGTGCATTTATTCTGATCTTTGTTTTGGTATTGATTGTTGCACTTTTGGGTCAGTTTATCAGTAATATTATTATTCTCGTGACGGATAAATTTTTTTTCCAACGTACTTATACGGAGCAAGAGGTTTTAAATCGTCTTGCTCGTACAATGGCTGAAAGTATTGATCTAGAATCTCTTGTTAAAAGAATACAGGATGCATTTAAAGACGTTTTTCATGTGAATTTTGTCACTTTTTTCATTTTTTCTAATAATAATGAACTAAGATCTATGGGTGATAAGTTAAATAATTTTGATCTTGCTATACAAGATCCAATTATTCAGAGAATTTTACGTGATGAAGAGATTTTAGTGATCGATGAAATGAGAGCTCAGCTTGATACCGATCTAAAGAAAGTTGAGTCAGAGAAAATTATTGAAGAGCTTTCTAAGGTGTCAGGACAGGTAATCATTCCCTTACATGGAACAGAGAAGATTACCGGAATGATTATTCTAGGAGAGAAAAAGAGCAATGAAGCTTTTACTGTCAATGATATTCATTCGTTAGAAACGTTGTCATATCAGGCTGGGATTGCAATAGAAAACGCATATCTCTATTCTGAGGTTCAGAACTTTTCTAAAAACCTGCAGAAAGAGGTTGCTAATGCTACTGCAGATTTACGTGGAAAAAATCACTTTTTGGCGATATTACGTAGCTTAGATCAGATTATTATGAATACTTTAGATCTTGATCTCATGAGTCAGAAAATCGTAGATACAATCTCATGGGAAATGGGTTATGTAGGGGGAATGATTGCTCTTATTGACGAGAAACACCATATTCTACGCGCTCGAGCTATTTCTCAAACCCCTAGTTTCGATAAAATTAAAGAATATTTGCCTAAAAAAATTCACCAATTTACAATTTCTTTATTTGATAAAGAAAATCCTTTAGTAAAGACCGTTTTTGAATCAAAACCAATGTATTTTCCACGTCTTTCCGATCTTTATAATCCAGTAATACCAGAAAGTTTGAGTAAGAAAATTCAACAACAAACGGGCATAAAGACCAACGTCGTTTGGCCACTTTCGGCGAAAGGTAAAAAATTAGGGGTAGTTGTCCTTGGATTACAGAAAGATATCAAGAAGATTACCAGTAAAGAAAAAGAGTTAATGCAGGCTTTTGCAGATCAAACAGGAATTGCGATCGAGAATGCCAGTCTTTACGACAGTCTTACGCATACAAATGAACAACTTGAAAGAGCCAATAATCATCTTAAAGAGCTAGATCGGATGAAGGATGAATTTGTTTCCATCGCTTCACATGAATTGCGAACACCTATGACTGCAATTCAGGGATATGCGTGGATGTTACAAAGAGGGAAACATAAGGCTCGTTTATCTCCGCACCAAAAAGATTATTTAGATAAAATCATTAGATCCACAGAAAGATTGATTGCTTTGGTTTCCGATATGCTTGATGTCTCGCGTATTGAAGGTGGAAGAATTGAGATGGTATTTCATCCGGAGCAGATAGAAGATCTGATAAAAAGTACCTTTGATGAAATATTGCCAAAAGCTGTTGAGAAGAAGATTGAGCTTACATATGACTTCTCTAAAGCTTTACTGCCAAAAGTAGATATTGATGAAAAGAAAATCCGTGAAGTTCTTCTCAATTTGGTGGGGAATGCTTTAAAATTTACCTCTCCGCATGGCAAGGTAAAAGTAGGGGCTCATCGTAAAGGTAAATTTGTACAGATTGATGTGACTGATACTGGTAGAGGAATTTCTAGACAGGATATTCCAAAACTGTTTAAAAAATTTGTAAGACTCGATGAATCATATGCGATGATTTCCGAAACATCTGGAACTGGATTGGGATTGTATATCTCAAAAGCATTAGTAGAATTGCATGGTGGAAAAATCGGAGTCAAATCAATCTTAGGTAAAGGAAGTACGTTCTCTTTTACTGTTAGATTAGCCTAAATTAATCATTATTTTATATGGCTGTTCATAAAAAAACAGATTTAGAAGATTGTGAATACTGTAAACCCAAAAACCATTTGAAAAGATGGATAATAATAGGGTGCCTTTTTATTTTTATAGTTATTATTTTTACCATTACCAATCAAGGTTTTCCAAATTTTTTTGAGGATAAAAAGGAAATCTCAGAATCAGTTTCACTTCAAAATCAATATGATGGTTGGAAAGAATGTCGTAATTTTGGATTAAATTTATCCTTCAAAATCCCTATCAACTGGGAATGTGAGAGTAATGAAGTTACCCATAATATTGGTCAGATTGGATTAAAAGGTGATGGATTTTTGGTGGAGGTTGAAAATCTGGGACGAAGTTATGGTTGTATGGCAGATAGTACTTGTAGTGACACTGTGATCTATAGTCGTGATATTATCACTTTACATCTTATTTCTTTTAATGATAAAGATGATTATATCTTTGGAATTTTTAATGATAGTCCAGAGAGTAGATCATATGGAGGAATAGTACTTAACTATGATGGAATAGGAGAGAGAAAAATGACCTCAGTAGAAAAAGAAACTTTATTCAAAATAGTAGATTCGTTTGTTCACAGTTTTTAGAGTGAAATTTGACATTTTACCCTTTTCTTAATACCATTATCTTACGATGAAAAAAGCAATTATCTTTGTTTTTGTATTATTAGTCTTAAGTAATACTACCCCCATTTTTGCTGAAGATATTCCACTAGAAAGTGAAGAGGCAACCTCTCCATTTTTAGCTTCTACGAAAGAAACCAGTGATTCGGATTCTTTACCAGATATTGAAACGTCCAAAAGCGCTTCCAAAATCAAAGGATTTTTAACCCTTGGTTTACCGGAAGTAATGATTTTGCCAACCTCACCATTTTATCCTCTAAAGATTCTTTGGGAGAAAGTGGTGTTGTTTTTTACTTTTGACGAAACTAAAAAAGTAGAGATGATCCTCAAAAATGCAGAAAGAAGATTATCCGAAAGTTATCGTCTAATTGAAAATAAAAGCTTTGATAAAGCCAAAGATACTTTGAATACCTATAATGAACAAATTACTTTGGCAACAAATTCACTCTCTGAATTAAAAGAGTTAAATAGTGAGGATTTAATAGCTTTAGTGAGAAAAATTGAGGCAAATACTGTTAAACAACAAGGAGTGATTGATTACTTTGCTGATAAGGTTGGGACGAAATCTAGTTATTATCAAGATTTACAGACAATCTCGATTTCAGGAATTAAGAATGCAATCAACTCACTTGTAGAAACCAATATGGCAACTCCATCTTATGAATTAAAGCAAAAAATAGTCGATGTTCTTAATAGCACTCAATATGATGAGCTTGTTAAGAGCGAGATCGAAACAATGATGAATGAAAAGCTTCTTCGCGAAATCGAAAAAGTAAAAGGAGCTAATTCTAATAATTAAATAAAGATATCATGGGTCAAAATCATGAATCGGGAAGAATTCCGTTACCTGATAATAAGATCAAAATAGAGAGACCACGCTTGTCTATGACTGAAGTTCTTGTTTGTGCTGAGGATCTAGAAGTTACAGAGGCTGTTTTACAAGAAAACAGGATTCAGTATTCAATACATGGATATAGCGAGCAAAAAGTGAAAGATGATGGATCTGATTCCGGTCGACAGAAACAAGATTTGATTAGTACTTTATTTATCGTGAGAATAATTAGTGTAAAAGGGAAAGAGTTTGTTGATTTTAGTGAAATGTCCAGAATAAAAAATCTACTTCAGAAAGATGGTGTTACGCTTTATTCTCAAGATCTTTGGACTGATCTTGCAGAAAGATCGGGGAAAAACGAAGAATTAAATCAAAAAGGATAACTCAAATTATGAAAATTTTAGTTACCGGCGGTGCCGGTTTTATTGGTTCAAGTATCGTCAAACTTTTATGTGATCTGAAACATCAGGTAGTGGTTTTTGACAATCTCTCCGAAGGTTTCTCCGAAACTGTAGACAAAAGAGCAACATTAATTGTGGCCGATCTTAAGGATAGAGCAGCGATCCAAAAATCCTTAAAAGGAATTGATGTGGTTATTCATATGGCAGCTTTAATCGAAGTCTCGGAATCGGTAAAGCACCCGGATAAATATTTTGAAAACAATGTGGTAAATGGAATTAACCTTCTTGAGGAAATGAGACTTTCCGGAGTTAAGAAAATTATTTTTTCCTCGACGGCTGCTGTTTATGCTGAAAACGTACCTGTTCCTATAAAAGAAGATGCTCCGAAGTTTACGGGTAATCCTTATGGGGCGACCAAATTAATGTTTGAAGATATGCTTTTTACTTATCATAAATGCTATGGTTTTCATCCCACAATTTTACGTTATTTCAATGCATATGGTCCGTGGATGAAGAAACATGAAGAATCACATGTTTTTCCCAATTTTATCAAATCAATTATGAAGGGGAAAAAAGTCCCTCTTTATTGGAAGGGCGAATGTGTTCGCGATTTTGTGTTTGTGGAAGATATCGCTCATGCTCATGTGTCTCCACTTACGCAGACAGGTTTTCACGTCTATAATATTGGAACAGAAAAAGGAACCAGAATTGATAAATTATTAGATTTAATTGGAAAAGCAGTTGGGAAAGAATATCAGATAGATGATCTTGGTCCACGTCCTGGCGATCAAATCACAACGATTGCCGATGTTTCTAAGATCAAGAAAGAATTAGGATGGAAAGCTGCAGTTTCGCTTGAAGAAGGAATCAAAAAAACCGTTAATTGGTATAAACATGTTTGGATGAAAGATAAACATATTTGACGGAAGAATAAAGAAAAATTAAAGTAATAAATCTATGGAGGAATCATAATGAAAGGTGTAATTCTTGCTGGAGGAATGGCCACTCGACTTCGTCCTTTAACTTGGGTGACGAATAAACATTTACTTCCGATCTATAATAAACCGATGATTTTTTATCCCTTGGAATCTTTAGTCCAAGCCGGTATCAAAGAAATTTTGATTACCACCAATCCGGAACATGTTGGTCAATTCATCACTCTTTTAAAAAAAATAGATAATTTTGGAGTCAAAATATCATACGAGGTTCAGGATAATCCCAAAGGTGGAATTGCACAGGCGATCGGATTATCAAAGAGTTTTGCCGATAATGAAAAAATTGTAGTTATTTTGGGTGATAATATTTTTAGTTATAACTTAAGTAAAGCGGTTGTAGATTTTGACAGGCAGAAAAAAGGAGCGAAGGTTGTTGCCAAAAGAATGCCAACCGAGTGTAAGCATTATGGCGTGATTGAACTCGATAAAAAGGGAAAAGTTATTTCTATAGAGGAAAAACCTCAATATCCAAAATCAGACCTAGCCCAAACTGGAATTTATATGTATGATAGTCAGGTTTTTGATTTTATTGAGAAACAAAATCCTTCGGCACGGGGAGAAATGGAAGTTACCGATCTTAACAATTTTTATCTGAAACAAGGAACGCTTACCTGTGAAGTTCTCAAAGATTGGTGGGTGGATGCCGGGTCTTCTTTCGAAGAACTTATGCGTGCGAATATTCTTGTTGCCAAGGAGTTGATGGGAGAAAATGAAAAGAAAGATTTAATGAATTTATATAGAAATCGAGAATAAAATTTTAGTTATAGATGAAAGGATTAATTTCTTATGGCTCTAGCAAAAATCGAATCAGCAAAAAAAGTAGGAACAAAAGATCATTCCGGACAAGATAATGGATTTTTAATAGAATTGTTTAAAGATATTAGTGATACAAAAACGGAGGTTTATCTAGCGGCAACTAATCCGGGAATGTTTAAAGGTTATCATCTGCATCGGGTGCGAGCGGCTCGATATGTTTGTCTGAAAGGTAAGATGAAGATTACTTTATATAAACCAGGTACAGCGGAAAAGGAAGAACACATATTGGATGCAGAGAATCCGCAACGCCTATTTATTCCTAAAAATATCGCAACCGGTTTACTAAATATCGGTAACGAAGTTGCCTGGCTTGTGAATTATCCAGATCCGGCTTACGATCCGAGCCTTAAAGATGAGCAGGTTGAATATTCGGAGGAAGAATTAATTCAAGGAGTTGTAAAATAATGAAGCTACTTGTTACCGGTGGAGCTGGATTTATCGGTTCCAATTTTATTCACTACTATCTCAAAAATCATCCCGAAGATGAGATTCTTAATCTTGATAAATTAACTTATTGTGGGAATCTGGAAAACCTGAAATTTCTTGAAAAAAATCCGCGTTATCAATTTGTAAAAGGTGATATCACGGATGTTAATTTTGTAGACAGGATACTTGTTGGAGTAGACAAAATCGTTCACTTTGCGGCGGAGACTCATGTGGATCGTTCTATCATGGATCCTACGGTTTTTGTGAAAACTAATGTTTTAGGAACGAACGTCTTATTGGAATCAGCTTTGAAGCATAATATTAAACATTTTCATCACATTTCCACTGATGAGGTTTTCGGATCTTTAGAATTAAATACTCAGGATAGATTCAATGAGGATTCACCGTTTCGGCCAAATTCACCTTATTCTGCCAGTAAAGCTGGTTCTGATTGTTTAGTTCGTGCTTATTACAAGACTTATTCTTTACCGGTAACGATTAGCAACACCTCAAATAATTACGGTCCCTATCATTTTCCGGAAAAATTTATCCCACTTACGATTACGAATTTACTCGAAGGGAAAAAAGTTCCGGTTTACGGTGATGGAAAAAATGTCCGCGATTGGTTATATGTTGAAGATCATTGTCGAGCCATTGATCTTATTTTGCAAAAAGGTAAATTTGGTGAGACCTATTGTATTGGTGGTGATAGTGAAAAAAGTAATCTTGAAGTCGTAAAAAAAATCCTAGAAATAATGGAAGAAAAGGAAGATAAAATTGAGTTTGTCAAAGACCGTCCCGGACATGATCGTAGATATGGCCTAGATCATTCCAAGGCTGCGAAAGAATTAGGTTATAAGCCTTTACATGATTTTGATACTTATTTAGAAAAAACTATCAGTTGGTATAAAGATAATCGTACTTGGTGGATGAATATAAAATCCGGTGAGTATCAAAAATATTATCAAAAACAATATGGAAGATAATCTATGAAACTTTTAATTATCGGTGGTTCCGGTTTTATCGGAAAACATTTAATCAAATATCTTTTTAAAAAATATCCAGGATACGAAATTGTGAATATGGATAAACTGTCTTACCAGCATGATATGGATAGTATGGAAGAGATTGTAGGTGACCATAAATACAAATTTGTAGAGGGTGATATTAGAGATAGTAAAATCATTCAACCCCTTGTGAATGACGCTGAAGTTATAATTAATCTTGCAACGAGTCTTAGATTTGATAGTGATGGATCTTTTCTCACAACAGATATTGTCGGTACTTTTAATCTACTTGAGGCTATCAGAAAAGATAAAATTCGAAAACTGATTCATGTTTCTGACTATGTGGTATATGGAGATTCAGTGATTGAAAAGGATGCGGCAAAGCTTTTTACGGAAACAGATTCTCTGAATCCAATGACACCGGGAGCCGCTTCAAAATCCGGATCTGACAGGTTGGCTTATTCTTATTATTTGACTTACGAAACACCTGTAACTATTTTACGTTGCGCCAATAATTTTGGACCGTATCAATATCCAACGAAATTAATTCCTTTTTTTATTATACAAGCTTTAGAGGGTAAAAAACTTCCGATTCATGGTGAAGGAAAACATATGCGTGATTGGATCTATGTTGAAGATCAGGTAGAAGCTATTGACTATGTTTTGCATGGGAAAAATACTAATGGTCAGGTTTATAATATTGGTGCTTCTTGTGAAAAGTCAGTTTTGGAAGTAACGGAACTTATTTTAACGATTATGGATCGTTCCAAAGATCTTATCGACTTTGTAAAAGAACCGGTTGGTCATACCCAAAGAAGATCAATTGATGTTTCAAAAATTAGAACAGAATTAGGTTGGCAGGCAAAGTGGAATTTTAACGAAGCGATGGAACAAACAATCGACTGGTATATCAAAAACCACCGTTGGTGGGAAAAGTTGCTTGGTGAGAATAAATGAAGATATCTTTTTTTCTGTCATTCCGGACTTGATCCGGAATCTAGGGGTTATTGTATATTGTAAGATCCTGAATGAATTTTAGGATGACAATAAATATTAAACTTAAATTCTATGAAATTACTCATTACCGGAGGTTCCGGATTAATCGGCAGTAGAATAATTGAGCTTTTACATCAAGATTTTGAAATTGTGAGTGGAGATAGAACCTCGCATCAGAATAGGGAAATCAAAAATATCTTTTTAGACATAACTGATAAAAATAGGGTTTCTGAAGTTTTTATTCAAGAAAATCCAGATATTGTTTTACATCTTGCCGCAATTGCGGATTTAGAGCTTTGTGAAAAAGATCATAACTTAGCTACGAAAATTAACGTCGAAGGAACAAGAAGTTTAGTTATTGAGAGTAAAAGTCATAATAGCCATTTTATTTTTATGTCGACCGGTTTTGTTTTTAAAGGGGACCGAGGTAATTATAAAGAAGAAGATAAACCGGAACCGCAGAATTTTTACGCTGAGACAAAATATCAGGCGGAAGAAATTGTTAAAAATGGTGGTTGTAAATATAGCATTATTCGAATCAATTATCCTTACCGCGCAAACTATCCACTCAAAAACGATTGTGTGCGGTGGATGATTCCGAAGCTTCAAAACAAAGAAGAAATTACGGTTGTGAAAGATCAGTTTTTGAAACCAATTTTTATTGATAAAATTGCCGAAGGAATAAGATTAATTATTAAGAATAAAAAACAAGGAGTTTTTCATTTTGCCGATACAAGTTATGTCAATTGGGTAGATCTGGCTCGAGGGGTTGCGGAAGTATTTGGGCTAGATAAAAGTCTAGTCAAGGGAATTACCTATTCAAAATATATAGAAAAGACAAAAAGAACCAAAGCACCTCTTGATGTTTCACTAAACACAGAGAAAACCGCAAAAGAGTTGGGATTAAAGATGTTATCATTGAAACAAGGGTTAGAAGAGATAAAAAAACAAACGAAGGAAAAAAATAGTGAGTTAAAATTATGAACATTTTAATTACCGGAATTACCGGTTTTGTGGGATCATTCTTGGCGGAAGAGCTGTTTCAAAATGATTTGACTAACAAAAACTTAAAAGTCTTTGGAACGAGTTTTAGCAGTGGGTTAGATATCAACTCTGCTGTGACTAAAAAGATAAACATTCTAAAAGGTAATCTAAGGGATTCATCTTTTGTGCAGAAAATCATCAAAGAATCAAAACCAGACGTCATCTATCACTTGGCGGCTTTGTCTTCTGGTCGTAATGCTACAGATTCAGCAAGCCCAACTATTTTGAATAATTTAGAAGTGCAGTTAAATATTTTTGAAGAAGTTAGAAAACAAAAGCTAAATCCTAAAATCCTTATCATCGGTTCTGCTCAAGAATATGGCGTGACACCCAAATCTGTCTCATACATTGACGAAACAGTTGCATTAAATCCAGTCTCTCCGTATGGATTTTCGAAAGTAGCTCAAGACTTGTCTGCGTATACTTATTTTAAGTCATTTGGTTTAAAGATTATTAGGATTCGTGCTTTCAATCATACCGGGCCTCGTCAAACTGAGGAATTTGTGATTCCTTCATTCGCGAAGCAGATTATTGAAAAGTCAAAGACAAAGGATGAAAATGAAAAAATTATTTCTGTCGGGAATCTCGATGTAACTAGAGATTTTACTGATGTTAGAGATATTGTTAAAGCATATATTTTAGCAGTAGAAAAATGCAAAGTTGGAGACGTTTACAATTTAGGTTCAGGTAAAGGTTATAAGGTGAGATGGCTTTTAGATAAATTAATTCAATTTTCGGGAGAAAATATTAAGATAGAAATTGATAAAAAGAAGTTGAGAGCTGTTGATAATCCTGTTACAATCTGTAATTACGGAAAGTTTCATAAAGATACCAAATGGAAGCCTCAGATCCCAATTGAAAAAACTTTAGAAGATATTTTTAATTATTGGAAAGGAAAACAATGAAAGCATTTATTACAGGTATAACCGGTTTTGCCGGATCTCATCTTGCCGAATTACTTCTTAAAGAAGGACATGAAGTTTATGGTCTCTATCGTTGGCGCTCACCAAAGGATCACATCAAAGATATTGAGCACAAAGTGCATCTACTTGAAGGAGATTTACTTGATGTTCATTCTCTAAACAATATTTTCAAAGATCATCAATTCGATTGGGTTTTTCACCTCGCCGCACAATCTTTTGTGCCTACTTCATGGATTTCTCCGACCTCAACTTTTGAGGTTAATGTGGTGGGATCGAATAATCTTTTTGAAGCTATACGCAAGTCAGGTCAAACCCCGGTAATTCAGATTGCTTGTTCTTCAGAAGAATATGGACTTGTTAAACCTGAAGAAACTCCAATAACGGAAAAAAACGAATTACGACCGCTTTCACCATACGCTGTTTCTAAAATGGCGATGGATTATATGGGTTATCAGTATCATCAAAGTTATGGTCTGAAAATTATCCGCACCCGTGGTTTTAATCACACTGGTCCACGACGCGGAGATGTTTTTGTGACTTCAAACTTTGCGAAACAGGTTGCAATGATCGAAGTAGGCAAACAAAAGCCGGTTCTATTTGTAGGAAATACTGATTCGCAACGGGATTTTACTGACGTTCGAGACATGGTTCGTGGTTATTATCTAGCGGTCCAAGAATGTGAGCAGGGAGAGGTTTATAATATCGCTAGTGGGACAACGATCTACATTCGCGATATGTTAAAAATGTTAATTGATATGTCAAAGGTAAAAATTGAAGTGAAACAGGATCCAAAAAGAATGAGACCATCTGATGTCGAAGTTTTACTCGGTGATTATTCCAAATTCAACAAAGCTACCGGTTGGAAGCCAGAAATCCCATTTACCAAAACCATGGAAGATCTGCTTAATTACTGGAGAGAGAAAGTCAAATAATTCAAAAGGAAGGTTTATGAAAAAACAAAAAATATCTGTGATCGGTTTAGGTTATGTTGGCTTACCACTTCTGTGCGCGATTGCCAAGCAAAAACAATATGATGCTGTTGGTTACAATCGTTCTGACGATAAAATAAAAAAGATTGTAAAGAAGAAATGTCCTATCGATGATGAAGTGTGTGCAAAAGATCTATATGAACTAGATGTGTTAAATGTTTCTAGCAATCCGGATATTATGAAAAACAGTGATATTATCATTGTTTGTGTTCCAACTCCTGTTTATGAAGATTATACTCCAAACTATGAACCGATCAAAAATGCCACGGCAGTAGCTGCGAAATATTTACGCAAGGGAGATAAGATTGTTATTGAATCAACTGTAAATCCTGGAACATGTGAAGAAATATTAATTCCAATTGTAAAGGAAGTATCAGGTTTAGTTGCCGGTAAAGATTACACAATGGCTTTTTGTCCTGAAAGAATTAATCCGGGAGATCCAAAATGGAATGTGTATAATATTACTCGAAATATCGGAGCAATTCCTACTAATAAGACTAAAGAAGTAGCCGACTTTTATAGAAGTATATTGAATGGCGAGATTCATGAAGTTTCAAATATTAAGGTTGCTGAAGCCTCAAAAATTATTGAAAATTCATTTCGTGACGTAAATATTGCTTTTGTGAATGAACTTGCACAATCTTTTGATGTTCTTGGAATTGATCTTATAGAAACTTTAAAAGCAGCATCAAACAAACCTTTTTCCTTTATGGTTCACTTTCCAAGTCGGGGAGTAGGAGGCCATTGTATTGCAGTTGATCCATATTATCTCATTCATCGCGCGGAAAAAAGTGGATTCAATCATCTTTTTTTGAAAACCGCGCGTGAAGTAAATAACTCTATGCCAAAATATCTTGTTTCTCGATTACAAGAAGGCCTAAATGAGGTTAAAATGCCAATTAAAGGCACAAAGATAGGATTATTGGGATTAAGCTACAAAGCAAATGTTGGAGATCTACGGGAAAGTCCGTGTTTGGTTATTCAAAAAATTCTAAAATCATACGAAGCTGATTTACTTGTTTTTGATCCGTATATTCCTCAGCTCAGCAACGTAAAATCATTAGATGAACTTCTTCAAAAATCAACCGCGATCATTCTTGGCACAATGCATGATAAATTCAAAGGTTTGGAAGAGAAGATATTCAAACATAAGAATATCAAAGTTATAGCGGATGGTATGAATAAGCTCGATAAAGAAAAAATCATAACTAAGAGAATTATTTATAAAGGTATCGGAAGATAGAAGAATATAATCCAATCTCAAGATGAGCGTATCAAAAAGAGTTTTTAATAACTCGACGATTTTACTATTAACTAATGTAATTGGTAAAGTTGCACTGGCTTTAGTCGGAATAATTATCGCTCGTAAGTTAGGTTCCGGTGAGCTTGGAAAACTTGCTTATGCAGCATCTGTAATTGCAATATTAGATAGTATTTCAACCTTTGGTTTAAATATTTTTACAATTCGGCAAATTCCCAAAATCGAAATTGATAAAGTAAATAATTATCAGTCTCAAATATTTACATTGCGTTTTTTAGTTAACTTTATTTTTACGCTTCTTTTTTTCCTTTATACCCAAATTTTTATTTTAGATGGAACGATTAGAGTATTATTTAACGTTTTAAACTTTGCATCCTTAATAAATGTATATTCTAGCCACTGGATCATTCTTTATCGTGTAAAAGAGAATATGAAATATGAAGGAATCTTAAGAATTTTTGATTCTGTTTTTTATGGACTTATTGGAATCGTTCTTGTTTTAAATGGTTTTGGTGTAACTTATCTTGTCTATACTATGTTTGGCATCTCCATAATCAAAGCTTTGTTTTGCCATTTTACCCTTCGTAAAGAGACGAACTATTCTATTCGATTTGTTTTTGGGAGAGTTGATTGGATCAACATCATGCGGGGAACTTTTCCTTTTGCTTTGATGACTATCATTGGAATTATTTATTATCGGGTAGATACGATTTTTATTGAGATATTTTTAGGTTTATCTTTCGTGGGATTTTATTCAGCTTCTTATAAAATTATGGAAACTTTTAAAATCATTCCTGAAATACTTTCGACTACGGTTTTTCCTACCTTAAGCCAAAATCTATATAAAAATTCTCCATTGGTACTTAAATCTACAAACCAGCTATTAAAATGGTTAAATGTTTTTGCTTTTCCTTTAGCTGTTGGAGGAACATTACTTGCTGATAAAGGAATACTTTTTCTCTACGGAGACCAATTTGCTCCGGCTATTGTAGTAATGCAAATATTAATTTGGGCCTTAATTCCTCTTTTTAACTCAGCAATTACAAGTGCAATTATTAATGCTTCAAAAACCCCTGTTATTAATCTTTACTTAGCAATAGCAAATCTAGTGATTAATGTTAGCCTTAATCTGATTTTGATACCTGTGATAGGAATCAAAGGAGCAGCTATTGCTACAGTGGCAAACGAAAGTGTTGGTTTTATTTTAGGTTATTTATATATTAATCATTCTATCTTTAGATTAGATATTTCGAAAGAAGTCTTGAAGATTATTTTTGCAAGCAGTATGATGGGTTTATTAATAATTTTTACCGGCAGAAACCTGATATTAATTCCTGCCTATATAATTGTTTATTTTATTATAGTTTTTATTATTAAATTATTTAATCCAGAAGACTGGTTGATTTTAAAAAAAATTACTCCCAATTTTATTAGAAACAGATTAATTCCTTTAAAGGAGGGTCTATGAGGAAAAATATAATAATACTTTTTCTTTTGTTAATTATAGGTGTGTTATTAAGTAACTTTAAACCAGTAAAAGATGTATTTGCTGAAGCAAACTCATGGATTAATTCTGGTACCAATATGTATGCTAATGTCTCGGGCAATGTCGGGATTGGGACATCCAGTCCTCAATTTCCTTTACATTTAAGAAAGGGATGGGGGTATGCAGCAGGTTTTCTTAATGAAGCCTCAGCTGCCAATAATGACGCATTTGTGACCTACAAAGCAGCGGCAAACACTACTGGACGTCGTGCATTCAATTTTAACACTGGAGCAAGCTCTTTAGATCGGTTAGATTTAAGACTTTTAAACGATACTTTAACCAGTTCTACCAGAAACATTATGACTTGGAAGTATAACGGATATGTGGGTGTTGGAACGACGGCTCCTGCGACAAAACTGCATTTAGCGGATACAGGAGGAATAGAACTCAAAATAGAAGCTGATACGGACAATGTTAACGAAGCTCATCAGCCAATAATTACTTTCAGTCAGGATGGAGGTACAACTACGGGGAATATTGGTTATCTGAATTCGACCAATAATCTCGAGATGGTAAATAATTTCGGTGGAGCAAAAATGTTTTTACAAGATACCGGTAATGTAGTAGTTAGATTAGGGAATTAAATCTATTTCATCAAAGGATTTAAAATGACTATTTTCAAAGAGCTTTCTCAATTTTCACCTTTTAGTCATAAAAATAAACCGTTACTTATTCTGTATGGTTTTGATTTTTTACTGATTATATTAATATTATTTTTAGGATTTCAACTATATTTTCCTTCATCTAGTGTAAATCTATCATTAAAAGCATTAAACGAAAATATAACAGAAATTGAACAACCGAAGCTAGGTGTATCGAATCCAGCAGCAGTTTATTGTAAAGAAATGGGATATGAATACCAGAATATTACGGAAAATGATGGCAGTCAGCAAGGAGCTTGTATTTTTCCTGATAAAAAATCGTGCAGTGATTGGGAATTTTATCGTGGCAAATGCGGAGAGGAATTTTCATATTGTACCCAAAAAGGTTATGATTTAGTTTCTGTGGCTGATGGGAAAGATCCGTATTCTTATGAGTATTCTATGTGTGTTTCAAGAAGCGATGGAAAGCATCTGGGATCTGTGAATAAAATAATGGATATCGTTGGAAAATCTACCAAAGGAAGAACAAATACATCCACTTGGGAGTATCAAAATAAACCGGTAGAGGAAGCACCAAAAAACCCAACTTCAGGTTTGACATCTAGTCCATCCACCTTTGATTGGCGAAATTATAACGGTAGTAACTGGGTAACGTCTGTAAAAAATCAAGGGTATTGTGGGAGTTGTTGGGCATATTCAGCAGTAGGTACAGTAGAAGGAGCATATAACGTTGTAACCAATAATCCTAATTATGATTTGGATTTTTCTGAACAATATTTAGTGTCAGATTGTTTTGCTAATAATTCTTGTAATGGTGGTTGGAGCGACTACGCTTTAACTTATATTAAGGATTATGGAATACCTGATGAGTCTTGTATGCCGTATATTGACGGGGGCGCATCTGGATGTCCACAGGGATCAGGTGGAGTTTGTGATGATGAGTGTACTTATCAAGTCAATTGGAATTGTAGTGATTGTACCTGTTCTGATCGCTGCTCAGACTGGTCAAGTAGATTAACGAAAATTGATTCGATGGGAACAACGGCTGCTTGGGGTGTTCCTGCAAATATTGAAACAATGAAAGCCGATTTGATTGAATATGGTCCTTTGTCTATAGCGTTTGATGTGGGGACTGTTGATCCTCCAAGTTTTGCTTATTGGGATAGTGATATTTTGAGGTGTGTTGGTTCCATTTATGCAAATCATGCTGTTGTTCTTGTTGGATATAATGACACTGGTGATTATAATACCAGTTATTGGATTGTAAAAAATAGTTGGGGAGATGATTGGAATGGTGATGGTTACTTCAAACTTGGCTTTGGTGAGTGTGTAATGGAGGAATCAGGAGTTTATTATGCTGAGCCAAGTGAAAAGAAATTCTATATTCAAGATAGTGCAGGTACAAATAGAGCTTCTTTAAGTAGTTTGGGAAATATCGTGCTTGATGGAACCTGCACTGCTTCCTCAACTTGTACCGCTCCAGATAACTCATTTATCATTCAAAATAGCGCTGGAAGCACCGTAGGTTATATTAGTTCTGCTGGAAATATGTGTATTGAAACTGGTACTTGTGCTGGTGGCAGTGCGAGCTGTAATTCCCCAAGCGGGGAAGCCTTTATCATACAGAATTCTGGAGGAGGTAATTCTATTTACATTGATGAAACTGGAGATCTTTGTTTAATCGGAACTCTAACTCAGAATGGAACACCTTAGCTTCTAAAAATTTTCAACATTTCATCTGTATATTTATCCCAAGATAAATTATCCTTTACAAAACTTTGCCCGTTTTCACCGATTTTTTCCATTTCCTTTTTGTTTGTTATTAAATGTTTTATGGCTATAGCTATTTCATTAGATGATTTTTCTTTCACGATAATTGCGTTTTGTTTATTAGTTAATACTTCATGAGCACCGCATCCATTTGACACAATCGCTACGCAACCTGATAACATAGCTTCAAAGACTGCCAATCCCCAGGTTTGGTTTGTGTTGGGAAAAATAAAAATATCAGAGTTTTTATATAGTTGAGCAAGCTTTTCATCTGAAACTGAACCAAGAAAACTGATATCTTTTTTTAAAGAGTATTTTTGAACTAAAGATTGTATATATGAATAATATTCAGGATCAGTTTTTGATTCACCTACAATATTAAAGTGTAAATTGGTTATTTTATGATTGTTGATCAGGATATTCAGAGCTTCGATAGTGTCTTCGTATCTTCGATGAGGGAAAAAGATACTTGTAGATAATAAATTTATTTTATTATCTAGATTGTACTGTTTTTTGGATACTTTGAATTTCTCAATATCGATTCCGCTCCGAATAACTGTAGAATTTTTAAAAAAATATCTTTTGGCAAGATTTTTATTTCTTTCGTCAAGAACCATGACTTTCCCAATGTAACGAACGTACAAATTCAAATTTATTTCAGTATTAATAAACTTGTTAACTAAAACGATTTTTTTAAAGATACTTTTAATCCCGTGTCCGGTTTTTCTAAACAAATTATTTCGTTGTTTTATGTCCAGAATAGAAGGTAAGTCATTCATCATCCAAAAGTTTTTCTCTTTCTCAAAGAAAGGAGCGATCATAAAGACTTTACTATCATGGTAATTGAAAACATCGTATTTGACAGTTTTATTTCTTTTTTGGATAAGGTTTACTAGTAAAATGTTTTCTGCATCAAGGGAATAGTTTTTGATTTTTGATATGATTTTTTTAGAGAAGGATAACTTTTTTTTGAGAGTTCGTTCTAAATCTTCTGAAGAGATTACGTATACGTTTAATTTGTTAATAATATTTGGGTAGCATTTTTCTTTGTTGAGATAACAACAAAAAACATCAACCTGATGACTTTTTTTCTGTAAATTATATGCAAGCTCAAGAGCCTGTCTTTGTCCACCACCACTAATATCTAGTTTCCAGATAATAATTGCAATTTTCATTTACTTGTTGTTTTTGAAGATCGATAGGATGTATTTGATTTCTTCAGTAGTTAATTCAGGATTGTTACCGAAATAAAAACCATAATTATTAATTATTTCTGAATTTGGTAAATCAAATTTTTCTTTAATATATTTTTTATAAAAAGGTTGAGTAGACATCATTCCACCTACAATAGGTCTGACTTCAATCTTATTTTTATCGCATAAAGTTACATATTTTTCTAGCACCTTTTTATTCTTACAGATCACTGGTATTGCGAAGCTTGATATTGTATCGAGTTTTACTTTTAAAGGATAAAATTCCTGATCATTATCATAGATCTCTTGGAGGGCAAAAAAGTTTTCCTCTCTTTTCCTAATAATTTCATCAAGGTATTGCATTTGGTTTAAGCCTAAAAATCCAGTTATTTCAGTAGGCCGTAAGTTATAAGCAAGGTCGTAAAAAGTATACTTCGCGAAGAAATCTGAAACGCGATATTTTTTCCTGAGACTTTTCTGTTCTGCTTTTTTTAATTGTCTATCCCATCCGTGGGCTCTTCCCATCTTTAATTGTTTAGTAAATTCTTCGTTATCGGTACAAATAGCTCCTCCTTCAATTGTGGACATATGATGTCCGACAAAAAAGGAAAAGGTAGACGCAAAGCCATAACTTCCAAGCTTAATACCATTAGAAACACTGCCTAGTGATTCACAGTTATCTTCAAATAATAAGATTCCATTTTTTTTACAAAATTTTTTAATATTTGTAATATCATCAGCAAGTCCGAGTAAATTTGTTAAAAAAAGCGCTTGAAATGGTTTCTTTTCATATGCTTTTTTAAGTATTGATGAAGAGCAGTTTAGAGTTTGTATTTCGACATCGATAGGATATGGTTTTAAACCAAGCTGGATTAAAGGCATAACATTTGTTGCCCAAGTAATGCCAGAAAAAGCAACTGTATCCTTTGGTTTAAGTAGATTAGAGTTCAGAGCAGCTTGTATTAGAGCGAGGTTTGCAGAACTTCCAGAATTAAAGAGTACGCAGTATTTTTTTCCTTGCCATTTGGCAAATGTTTCTTCAAATTCTCTACATTTGGTTCCCATACTAAGCTGTTTTGACTGTGTAATAAAATCACAAAGTACTTTTTTTGTTTCATCTTCATGATAGAATGTTGATTTAACAAGCATTATTGGATTCATAAGACTCCTTCTATAATATGGGGAAATTGACTTTAATAGTACTTATTAAGCTGTTGCTTGTCAAGGCGGTTTGAATTACAATTAGTAATGTTTTTCATAAGATAAATATAAAATATATGAAAATTGCAATATATCATTTTTTACCTTCAGGTGGAGCTAAAAGAGCTTTATACGAATTAATTAAAGGATTGAAAAAATTTAACCACCAAATAGATCTTTATATTCCGTCAGATGAATGTGAAGAATTTTGTGATTTAAGACCAATTGTGAAAAATACATATGATTATAAATATGTATTTCCCAAATTCCCTTTTTCACTAATTAGTTTTTTTTTAAACCTGTTATTTTTTGAAAGAGTTCAGAAGAAAATAGCCCGAGAAATTGATCAAAAAAAATACGATTTTGTTTTTATAAACCATTGTAAAATAACTCAATCTCCAAGTATTTTGAGATTTTTACATACACCTTCAATATATTATTGCCAAGAACCATTTAGATTATCTTATGAATATCAATTCTATAGTAAGGAAATAAATAAGGTTCCTTTTTGGAAAAAACCAATTTTTGAGTTGAATATATTCTTTCGAGGATATCTCGATCGGATTAATGCCCAAAAAGCTGCTCTTATCTTGGTTAATTCATACTATTCCTTAGAATCAGTTTTTAAAGCTTATGGAATATATCCAAAGGTATGTTATCTTGGGGTTGATGTGGATAAATTTAAGCCGCTTAATATTAAAAAGGAAAATTTAATTATTTCAATTGGGACAATGAAGTCACACAAAAGCTTTGATTTCTTAGTTGAAGCAATGCAATATATACCCTATGAAATCAGGCCAAAATTAGAAATTATCTATAATAGAAAAGATCCAACTCACGAGAAGTCATTGATTAACAAAGCAAAATCATTAAGGGTAAATATTAATTTTATTAATAATATTTCAGATGATGATTTAGTTAAAGAATACAATAAAGCTAAAATTACTATAAACACTGCTTCAGTAGAACCTTTTGGTCTAACAACTCTTGAATCTATGTCCTGTGAAACTCCTGTTATTGGTTTGAAAGAAGCCGGAACAAGAGAAATTATTGATAATGATTTAAATGGAATTCTAGTTGATAGAGATCAGGAGAAACTTGCGAAGGAAATTATCGGTTTATTAACCGATAAAGAAAGATACCTATCCTTAAAAAATAACTGCCGAAAAACTATTATGAAGAAATGGAAATGGGAATATTCTGCTCAAAATCTTAATGACTTTTTTACCAATTTTAAAAAATGAAAATTTCCTTACTTTGTCCTAATTTATCAACAAACTGTTTAGGTCGGACATATTTATTGGCTAAACTTTTAAGTCATAAATACCAAGTTGAAATAGTCGGTCCTATCTTGGGAAATGGTATTTGGGAACCTCTTTCTCAAGATAAAAGCATAAATTTTAAGTATTTTAGGGTTAAACATAAGCTTTTTCCCTATTTTGATTTTCTCCGAATCATAAAATCAATAAATGGAGATATTATTTATGCACACAAACCATTATTTACAAGTTTTGGTTTCGGAATAGTAGCCAAAACAATATTTCATAAAAAATTAATTTTAGATATCGATGATTGGGAGCTAGGATTTTCACTCCAAATTTTTAAAGAAAGCAGGTTTTTTCAAAAAATAAAGTTTATTATCAAATCGATAATTTATCCTTACGGAATAGGTTCAATAATTAATAGTTTCGTATTTGAGAAGATTTCTTTTTTTGCAAATACAATTACTGTTTCAAATAGGTTTTTAAAAAAGAAATTTGGTGGAGAAATTATATGGCATGCTCGAGATGAAAACTTTTATAATCCTAAGAACTTCGAGAGTAAGACCATGCGTAAAAAATATAAGATAAGTAATTCCGAAAATATAATATTATTTATGGGAACAATAAGACCTCATAAAGGAATTGAGGATCTTATAAGTTTAATGAATACAAAGAATACAAAGAATACAAAGAATACTGCTTTAGTTTTAGTTGGTATTGATGATAGCACATATAATCAAGAAATTGTTGCTTTGGGAAAAAAGAAATTAAAGGATCATTTTTATTTTTTCAAGACACAACCTTTTTCAACTGTTCCAGAATTTTTGTCTATGGCTGATATTGTTGTTATTCCTCAAAAGAAAAACCTTTCTTCAGTTGGTCAAATGCCAGCGAAAATTTTTGATGCCATGGCAATGGGAAAAACAATTATTTCCACTTCTATATCTGATATTCCTGAAGTCTTAAATAATTGCGGGATTGTTGTTAGTCCAGATGATAATTTGCAATTCTCTAAAGCAATAGAGGTTATGTTGCGTGATAGAAAAAAGAATAGAGAATTAGGATTAAAGGCCAGAGAAGAATTTCTCCAAAACTACAGTTTCTCTGCTATGGGAAAAAAGATCAATAATATAATTAATAAAAATGTATAGATCATTAGTAAGTGTAATACTTCCTACTTATAATCGCGCCTATATTCTAAAAAGAGCTATAAATAGTATCATGAGACAAAGTTATAAGAATTTTGAACTTATCGTTGTAGATGATTGTTCTTCTGATAATACAAGAGAAGTTATTGACAGCTACAAGAGTAGCAGAATCAAATATATCTTAAATAAAGAAAATTTAGGTGGCGCTGAATCTCGGAATATCGGTATTAGACAGGCAAAGGGAAAATTTATCGCTTTTCAGGATAGCGATGACGAGTGGTTTTCCAAAAAGTTAGAGAAACAGATCGGTATTTTAGATAAAAGTGGTGATAAAGTTGGAGCTATTTATTGTAATCTTGAAAGAGAGGGTGATCAAAAAAATACAATTTATTCTCCTGAAAAAATAATGGGTAATATTCATGAAGAACTACTTAAAGCTAATTTTATTACTTTGCCAAGTTTGGTTGTAAAAAAAACTTATTTAGAAAAAGTAGGTTTATTTGATCCAAAACTACCAAGATTACAAGATTGGGATTTATTGCTGCGTTTATCAAAACAATGTCAGATTTTATATACAGACGAAGTATTATTAAAAACATATTTTTCAAAAGATAGTATTACAGCAAAGAATGAGGCCTATACAAAAGCATTGAAAATGATATTAGATAAGTATCGATATGAGTTTGTTCAAAAGAGACTATACTCGGCGCATTTACTTAACTTAGCCAATAATTTATCCTACGAGAAAGATTCTGGAATGAGGATAACATATTTTTTATTTCAAGCCTGGAAATATGATCTTTATAACCTTAAATATGGATTAGTCTTTTTTGTTTCTTTATTCGGAAGAAGGATATACAATGTGTTTTTACGAAATTATAAGACTTTTTTGCTTAAATAAAAGAATATAGTTAAAATACAATAGAAAATATCGTAGAAATATCACTCCCCAATATTCATCAGATATGTAATTTAAAAACAGTATGTCAGAAAACATGCATATAAAATATTTAGATTTATTTAAGAAAATTACCCTTTTAAACATAACCAAATTTGTCTTATACGTTTTAGTAGTTGAACTAATAATAGGTGGTGGAGGAAGGTATTTGGTTTTACCTTTTAGTCTCTCAATTAGGATGGTTCTAATTGGATTAGGTATCATTTTATGGATGTGTTGTCTTTTTAGAAAGCAAGTTAAGATATCGAATATAAAAAAGGAAGTGTTGTTTTTTAGTCTGTTTATGGGATTATTTGTTCCTATTATGGGTTCGATAGTTGGCTTTTTAGAAGGAAATAATATTCGTAATATATTTGCTGATGCTAATGGTTACGTTTTTTATTTTTATATTATTATTTTTGCATCGATTTTCAACTCCAAAGAAGACTTGAAAAGATTGTTTTATGTATTTTTAGGTAGTATCTTAATCTGGGGAATCTTCTCATTAATGGTTTTTATTTTAAGTAGTGTTCATATTCTTGATATTAGGCATATTGGATATATTTTAAAGAAATTAGGATATGGCGGAATTATTGGTATTATGCCAAATAAAATTTATCGTTTTTTCACAGAAGGGAGTCTTTTCCTACAAGTGGGATTAGCTTTTATTTGGGGTACTTATTTATTCAAAAAGGATTTCACTTTTAAAAAGACTAGTATATTTATACTTGGTACTTTTCTATCTTTATTAGTAATCACTATAACTTATACTCGTGGATTTTGGTTAGCAGTAATTGCAGAAGTTCTCGCCTTTATAACGTTTATAAATTTTAAATCAAAGTTGATATTTATAAGTACTTTGTTATTTTTGTTTTTCAGTTCAATATTTATCAGTAGTTATATTTTTCATTTTTCTTTAACCGATTATTATAGAAATAGATTATTGTCATCTATTCCAGCGAACCTGGATTTGCTAGATGTTGATCAAATTCCGAGTGAAAGTGTGGAACTTGATGAAAAAAGTAATGTTGATAATAAAATTGATAGTAGTAAAGAAGCTTCGGTTAAAACAAAAACAAGTAAGGATGTAAAAGAACTAGCACAAGAAAAAACTAAGGAAGACGATACCAGATCAGATGATGTTAAAAAAGCCGATCCCTATTCTGCTCAATATCGAGTGGAAATGTATAAGATTCTGATAGAAAAAATTAAAAATCGGCCAATCTTAGGTTACGGCTTTGGAAAAAATTTTGAGGAGTTGGAAGGCAATTATTCCTATGAATTGTCATATTTGGATATGATCACAAAATTTGGCATTCCAGCTTTTTTGATATGGTTAATTATATTATCATACTTTTTATTTTTGACATTATTCAAATGGTTAAGAGAAAAAAGTAATCAGTTGAATTATTTAATGTTGTCTTTTACTATCGGGATTGGGAGTATTCTGGTAACTGGATTTTTTAACCCTTTTTTGGTATCTTCTACGGGTGTTCTGAGTATTGTTTTATATCTATGTTTCCTAAACTTTCAATTAACAGATAAAGAAGGAAAAAGCTTTAAATTATGACCCAAAAGAGTCTATCTAAAATAGAAATTTCATTTATAGTCTTAAGCTTTAATAAACCAAAAGTTCTCCAGCGATGTATAGAATCGCTTCTTTCTCAAGAATTAGATAATTTTGAAATAATTATTGTTGATAGTGCTTCAACAGAAAATAACTTACAAATTATTTCCAGTTTTCAAAAAAAATCAGGAAAGATAAAGATCATACAATTAACGAAAAATGCGGGTCTTTGTAAAGCATATAATTTAGGAATCGAAAAAGCTTCCGGAAAATATCTCTTTGTCATGAATCATGACTTTTTAGTAGAAAAAGATGCAATAGAGAGATTACATATGTTTATTAAAGAAAATATTGATGTTGGGGCGGTGATGGGTAAGATTAAAAGATATGATTTCAAAAATAACAGAAAAACTGATTTGATTGATTCATGTGGTATTCAAATGTTTAGTAATCGTCGTTTCAAAGATATAGGGGAAAATCAGATCGATCATGGACAATTCGATGGAACAAATGAAATCTTTGGGGTATCCGGAGCTGGTTCTTTATATAGAAAAGAGGCATTAGAATCAATTAAATTTGAAAATGAATATTTTGATGAAGACTTTTTTATGTACAAAGATGATATTGATGTTTCTTGGAGATTACGTTGGCAGGGTTGGAAACTTTATTGTATTACGGATGCTGTTTTTTGGCATGGAAGAACTTCGGGAGGAATAAGTGAAAAAGTAAAGGGATTTAAAAATCGATTACTCTCGGTTATAAGAAATGAAAGAGCAAAACCATTATATATCAAAAAATTATCATTCAAGAATCAACAATTATTGTTATTAAAAAACGATACTTTTTTAGAATATTTAAAGAATCTATTTCCTATCAACATTCGTAAATTCCAACAATTTATTTTTAATTTAATTATATATCCAAAAAGCATTTTTTGGATAAAAGAAAACCGAAAATTAAAAAAACGGTTTCATATTAAAAGAAAAGAAACAATCAATAAACAGAACTATGAGAATGTTTATAAATTTACTAAATCGATATCAACTATTCGAAAATTATTTAATTTCTTCAAATCTAAGAAAATCAAATTAATATTATTATTTTTAAATAGCTTAATTATTATTCTTTTTTTCGTTTGGATATTTATAGATATCCCATTTACTAAGATTGGGAAAACACCGATTACATCTTCGAATTTTATTGACGTTATTTATGTAAAATATATAACGGAAAGAGATAGTGTGTTCAATCGCCTATTTGATAGAGTTTTGAAAATTCATAATTTAGATAAAAAGGAAATTGCTCTTGAACTTTATAAATATCTGAGTCCAATTAACCACAAACAAGTTATAGATGAATTAATCAAAATTTATGAAGGTAAGCAAGAATGGGAAAAAATAATTGATGTCAGCATAGAAGGTGACGCTCGTGATGCTATCTATCAATTTTATACTGCATATTCCTATGAGAATCTAAATAAACTGGAAGATGCAAAAAATTATTATTATAAAGCTTTAGAGATTGAAAGTACTCACGAAAAAACAATAATTAGACTTGGAAATATACTTCTAAGTGAAGGTGATTATTTCCAAGTTAAAAAGATTATTCAACCATATGTTAATTCTCGCCAATTATTAGGAAATAACATATGTTTGTATTGGAGCATGACTGGATTTTCTTCGAGTAAAATGTCTTGTTTAAAATCTAATGAGGAAGGGTTTTATTCGTATAATTTTGAACCCAATAATTCCGAACAAATAAAATATATACGGTTAGATCCAATTGGTCAATTTTATTTAAAAGAAGTAAGAATAAATTTTAACAATGAACAAGAATCGTTAATATTTAATAATTTTTCTAACTGGAAACTATCTGCAGATATTGAGCGAGAAAAATCAAATTACTTTAATACAATAGGTGTTGATCCATTTTTATATACTGCTTTAGTGGATGCAGTATCAATAAAGGATATTAAGAATATCGAATTTATAATGTCCGAGAGTAATTTTTATAATAGAAGTATTAGTGATTTAATACAAAAAAATAATGAAAAAGAATTTTAATTCATATCTAAAAATACTACTTTTATTTACATTTATAATTAATTTATTAATTATTTTGTTAACTTTAACGTCTATAAATAACGCTTTTGCTCCGGAGAGAATTCGATTCATATTCTCTGAAGTTTTAAAAGAAGGGCAACTCGCGAAATTCAATAGTACTAAAAGTGAGATTATTAAGACAAAATACTTTATTGAAAACTCGATTAAAATATCAAATCAAAATTATATAAAAGAAGTATCAGAAAATTCGAAAATATCAATCATAGAGGTAAAAGCAGATTATGGTGATTTGATGGGACTCGATTTATCATTACCAGAAAGTGGAAGAGTTCCGGTTACTATTGAAATAAAAGAAGGTAATAATAATTGGCAGGAGGCAGAATTAAAATATCGTGGTGATAGTTTATATCATTGGGCTTTTGAAAAAAAATCATATTCAATCAAAAAGGAAGATGGTTCTATTATTAACTTAATTAATCCAAAATCTTCTGATTTTGTTGCTGATAAAATGTCTGAAGACTTGATAGCATCAGAGTTTAATCTTCTAACGCCAGGAACTGATTGGGTTAGTTTTTTTATTAATGGACAATTTAAAGGTGTTTATCAACAAGTTGAAGATATTAGCGATTCTTTTGCATTAAAAAATAAATTATCGGTTATTTTTGAAGGTGAACACATAGGTTCAGATGGAACTTCGGGGTATTCACTATTTGTTGATCCAATGAAATGGAAGATTGAAGGAGGTCAAGAAGAATATATTAAGTTGAATCAAATAATTAATGCGTTAAATTCTGATGATGTGAATGATTTTTATAAGTACTCTAATATTGAATCTTTTGCGGATTTTTATTCATTTGTTAGTTTTATCCAAAATATTCATTATGATAGTGAGCACAATTGGAAGTTAGGATATAAAAACAGTCAATTTTATCCTATTGTATGGGATCCAGTTTCTTGGATACAATCATATGGGAATGATGGAAATAGTATCGAGGATATTAAATCACCAATTGCAATTACTTTAAGAAAAAATGTATATTTTAACCAACTTTTTTCTGAGAAACTATGGGGATATATTAATAATGAAAATTTTTATAATAAGATTAATCACTATCTAGAAAATGAAAAAGAAACTTTAAAAGATATTTTAGATTATGATGTCTATAAAGGGGCTTCACACCAAAATCCAAACGGAATGAGGTATCCTCAAACCACTAAAGAAATTTTTAATGAGATTGATAGTTTGAAATTAAAGATTAATACAAGAGTTGAATTTTTGAGGGCTGAGCTATCAAAAGCAACTGCTTCATACTTTATTGAAAATGATAATTTATATATTACTTATATAGGGATAGGTGGTAGTTTTCTTGAATTAAACCAACCCTATCAATCAATAGAGCTGTATAATAAAAATCAATATGTTACCTCTCCTGAAATCAATAATAATCAAGTACTTATTTCTGGGAGAACAAAGTCGACTTTGTATGCTAATACTTGTCCTACTACATATCGAATAAAAATAAAGAATTTGGACGTATCTAAAATAAGACTTATTCACACTTTAACAAGGCAAGAAATAAAATTATCAGAGATAGATGAGTTAAGTCTAACTGATTGCTCAATGAATTTTGATGCAATCACACAAGAAAATACTCAATTAATTATAGAAAATTCTAATAACTTACCAATTTTAGAAATTAATGCTAATACAGTACATATTTCGGATTTTTTTGATTTTAATGAAAAAGTAAAAGAAAATATCACAGTAAAAGTTAATAGTCAGAATATAAAAGGAGAATTCAAGAAATCAAAATATGATGATATTATCATATTAAAACTAGATGATTTGTATGAGGGAAGAAAAAAATGGATACTTATTGAAAGAAATGATCAAAACCAAAAATACATTCAGGCAATGTCTGTTTCTGAAAAGTTAGGTTTAGCAATCCCTTTTTATAAAGAGATATATTTACAAGCAAATGGTTTTAATATTGGTGAATATTATCTCATTGAGAATATTGATAAAGGTTTTATTGAGAACAACAAAATGACCTTTGATACCGATATTTTTGATAAGGATGAGATTGATACTTTAGATGAAAATAATTGGGACAAAATTGCTTTTGATCCTCGCGAAAGTGATAACAATACCAAATTATTAGAAGAGTTTCTCAAAGATGTTGAGGATATTAAAAACATTGATCAATGGGTTGATATTGAATCTTTCGTTGATTTTTACAACTTTCTTGCTTTAACTGGTAATGAAAACCTAGATTATTTACTATATTTTGATAATACCCAGGGCCGATTTAAATTCGTTCCTTATTACTACACACTATATAAAAACACCAATTTTGAAGTGAAAGATTCGGTAATAAAAAATGTTGTTAGATATTTAGAAGAAAAGGGTTATATAACTTATGCCACAAAATCAGAATTTACCGGGATTGTTGGACTCCAAAGTAATGTGAATTACGATCGGTTCGCTTTCGTTAATGAAAACAAGATGCAGGAATTAGTTTTCCCTGAAGATTACGAATTAGGAGTTTTCAAAGAAAAACTTAATGACAATAAAATAATTTTGGAAGAGAATTCTCACTATGAGATTAATTACGATATCTTGATTCCTTCGAATATCGATTTGATAATTAATTCTGGTGTGAATCTAAAAATTGCCGAAGGAAAATCAGTAATAACTTATGGTCAGGTTTTTGCTCTCGGAAACAAAGATAACCCGATAATTATTAAGGCCAAGAGTGACAAAAACTATGGTGTTTTTGCAGTCGTTGGTAATCAAGCTGATGGAAGTGAGTTTGAATATGTAAATTTTGAAAATGGAAGCGAAACATTCTTCAGAAATACATATCTGTCAGCAGAATTTACGGTTTATCATGCAGAAGCAAAAATCAGTCACTGTTATGTGAAGGGAAGCTCCTCAGATGATGGCCTGAACATTAAATTTGCCAAGGCTGATTTAAGTTATACTACTTTTGATAGTAATAGCGGAGACGCCTTTGATGGTGATTTTGTAACGGGAGATGTGTATAATAATTATTTTATTAATAACGGTAATGATGGAGTTGATGTCTCTGGTTCTGAGGTGCATATTTATAACAACCATATTCAGAATTCTGGAGATAAATGTATTAGCGTGGGAGAAAATAGCTTGCCTCTTATTACTAATAATTTTTTTGATGGTTGCCATACGGGAATGGAAGTCAAAGATCATTCTACTGTTGAAGCTCAAAACAATGTATTTATTTACAATGATCTCGCGATAAATGCTTATCAGAAAAAAGATTTTTTCGGTGGAGGTTATGGTAAAATTTCTAATTCGATATTCTATAATAATGAAAAAAATTTAACATATGATAACGTTTTTACCGGAGAAAAATTATTATCAGATGATTCAAACATCGTTATCGTAAATTCTTTGATTGATAAACTGAGTCGTGATGAAAACTTATTACAAGATGAAAATAAAATAGGCACAGAGACATTGCAGTCGATAAGGAATAGTAACTGGATTATTGATAATATTGGTTTAACTGAGAGTGGTTTCATTCATGAATAAAAAAGATAAAAAATATAATTTACATTTCCGTAGATTTGAATTTAAATATATTTTACCAACAGCGCTTGCGGATTCACTAATTCCGACGGTGACTAAATATATGAAGTTAGACACACATATAAATAGTAAGGGTTTTTATGAAGTAAATAGCTTATACTATGATTCTCCTTTTTTATATTGTTATAACCAAAAATTAGATGGGGTATATTTTCGAAAAAAATATCGTATTCGAAGTTATCCTTTGAATGGACAGAGTTTTTTTGAGATTAAACGAAAAGTCGGGGATATTGTAATTAAAGATAGAGTATCCTTACAAAACTACGATATTTCAGATAAAGAAAGTTACAGTGAGGAAAATATTTTACCTCAAATAACTGGACAATTAAAGGGAGAGTTGGTAAAAGATTATCATCACCTTAACCTAAAACCATTAATAATAATTGTTTATAAAAGAAGACCGTATTTCTCGAAGTTTACAAATAATCTAAGATTGACGTTTGATTATGATTTAAAAGCAAACTTAATTAAAGATCTTGATTCAAAGAGTAATAACATTCATTTTGTTGATAACCATTTTACTGTTCTAGAAATAAAAACAAATAGCACTATTCCTGCTTGGCTTGGGTATATAATAAAACGATATAATTTAGAAAGGAATTCTTTCTCTAAATATGCAAATTCAGTTACAAGATTATTAATAAATAATTAGGAGGTTTTTTATGTTTTCGACTAAAGAATTAATTAAGATTTTTACTGACCCTTTAAATTTGATTATTTACTTGGGAGTATCGTTTGTCTTGGGAATATTAATTGCTTATGTATATAAGAAGAGTAACCGCTCAGTGAGTTATTCTCAATCATTTGTAAACACAATTGTTTTATTGCTTCCTGTTATAACAATGATCATCATGTTTATTTCCAATAACTTGGCGACAGCAATTGGAGTTTTTGGAGCTTTTTCTGTGGTAAGATTTCGTACTGCAATTAAAGATTCAAAAGATATGTTCTTTGTTTTTTGGGTTTTAGCAACCGGTTTAATAATTGGAGTTGGTCAAATTAGCTCAGCCGTCTTTGTGACGATGATCATTGCTTTTATGGTTTATTTCTTAAATAAAATTAATTTTGGAAAATTTTCTGATTACGATTATCTTTTTGAATATGTTCTTGATACGTCAAAATCTGATAATACTAAGGTAATTCAGAATTTGAAGAAATTACTTTCTAAGCAGAATATATTAAATGTACAGTCAACAAAGGATGGAAAAGAACTAGAAATTACAATGTCCTTAGTTTTGAAAAAAGGTGTTACGCTTGATCAATTAACTGAAGAAGTTAAAAAGAATAACGCAGTAAAGAATTTTACTGTTAATCCCGCGAAGTTTGATTTGGAATACTAATGATAAATGTATCTATTATCATCGTTTCTTATAATGCAGTTCATTTTCTGCCACAATGTTTAGATTCGGTTAAAAATCAAACATACAAGGGTCGAGTTAAAACTGTAGTTATTGATACCGGGAATGATGGAACAGAGACAGTAGTCAAACAAAAATATCCATGGGTTTACTATATACCTTATTCCAAGAATGATGGTTTTGGAAAAGCTAATAATATCGGAATTAAAAAATATTATGATCAAACAGATTACTTCCTGATTCTGAATCCTGATACGAAGTTAGCTTCCGATAACCTAGAAAAGATGGTTTCTTATCTTGATAAAAATTCGAAAGTCTCAGTGGTGAGTTCAAAGTTAATATTGCCAGATGGGAAACTTGATCGCGGATGCAAAAGAGGTTTTCCCACTCCTTGGAAGTCTATGGGAAGGTTTTTGTTTCTAGATCGAATTTTTCCAAGAACTAAACTATTTGGTGGTTATAATCTAACCTATCTTGATGAAGATGGTATTCATGAAGTTGATAGTGTAAAAGGGGCTTATATGTTAGTTCGTAAAAAAGCGATTGATGAGGTGGGAATGTTTGATGAATCATTTTTTATGTACGGTGAAGATCTAGACTGGTGTTACCGTTTCAAAGAAAAAGGTTGGAAGATTATCTATAATTCGCAGTCACATTGCATACATTATCAAGGTATAAGTTCAGGAATTAAAAAGAACAGTCATAAACTAACTAAAGCTACGAAAGAGACAAAACTCCGTTCAATTCGGGCTTTTCACGAATCGATGCACATCTTTTATGATAAACATTATAAAAAGAGATATCATCCCCTTGTAAATAAAATCGTGATGGCGTCTGTAAATATAAAGATGGAGGTTGCATTGATATTAGCAAAGGTTAAATCATGAAAAGAGTAATGAAGATTGGAATTGATGCGCGTTTTTATGGCTTAAAACATGCCGGACTTGGGCGTTACGTCAAAAATTTGATTACCGAGCTTGAAAAGATTGATTTCGAGAATCAATATGTTGTTTTTTTACAGGATGAGAATTATAACGATTATATTCCTCAAGGAAAAAATTTCTCTAAAACTATTTTGAAGCATCATCCATACTCGATCAAATCTCAGTTATTCGACTTCCTAGAACTAAATAAGTACCATTTTGATTTAGTTCATTTTCCGCACTTTAGCTATCCTGTTCTTTATTCTGGAAAATTTGTGGTGACGATTCATGATCTTATTAAAAACGAATTTTATAATAAAGGATCAAGTACACGAAATACCTTCATCTACAAACTTAAACATTGGGGTTATGATTACGTTTTGAAAAAGGCACTAACAAAATCACAGAGGATTATTACGCCTACTCATTATGTGAAAAAAGAGCTAATTAAAAACTATGTTTTAGCCGAAGGAAAGATTACGGCAATTTATGAAGGAGCTGAAGATAGCTTCAGAATTCAGAATTTAGGAGGAAGAATTCAAAATGAAGTTTTAGAAAAATATCGGCTTCAAAAGGAGAAATACCTTTTATATGTTGGGAATGTTTATCCCTACAAAAATGTGCAAAAACTTCTTGAAGTTTTTGCACACCTGAAATCAAATAACAAAAAATATCTTCAATTTGATAATTTAAAATTAGCCTTGGTTTGTTCGCGATCAGTTTTTTACGATCGTTTGAAAGAAAAAATCCGAGAAATGAATTTAGAAGATACAGTTTTTATGTTAGGATTTGTCCCAGATTCGGAGTTATCTATTTTATATCAGAACGCCTTAGCCTATATTACAGCTACATTAGCCGAAGGTTTTGGAATTACTGGTTTAGAGGCTATGGCGGCTTCCTGTCCGGTTATCTGTTCTAACAAAACCTGTTTACCGGAGGTTTATGGAGAAGCATCTTTATATTTTGATCCTGAAAAAACTGCAGAAATAACAAACCAGATAATTAAAATTCAGAATTCTAAAATTAGAAAAAAGCAGGTTGAAAGAGGAAAGAAGCAGGTACAAAGATATTCTTGGGCAAAAATGGCAACTGATATATTAAAAGTATATGCCCAAATTAATTCAAATTGAAATTTAAAATATTGTTAATTTTGTTAATACTCATCTACAATTAATATAAATAAGGTGAAGATGAGTAAATGAGGAGATTAAAAAGTGAAAATTGCTTTAGTTCATGATTATTTAACTCAATACGGTGGGGCAGAACGAACTCTCGAATCTGTGACTAAAATTTGGCCAGAAGCGCCTGTTTATACGTCTATCTTGAATAAATCAAAATTAGACAAACAGGGATTTAAATTACAGAAGAATCCGATTGTTACCTCATTCATGCAAAAATTTCCATTCAAAAATAGATGGGCAAACAGTTACTATTTACCAATCTACCCTATGGCATTTGAAAACTTCATTTTTGATGATTTTGAAGTAGTTTTTTCGATAAACAGTTATGCCTCAAAAGCAGTGATTACTAAACCAGAGACCTTGCATATATCATACTGCTGTACTCCGCCTCGACATCTATGGAACTTTGATGAGTATGTGGCTCATCATGATAAGGTGAAAAAATCACATAGAATTATTTTGAAGCCGGTTATTTCATATTTAAGAATGTGGGATTTAGTAGCATCAACAAGAGTCGATTCATATGTTGCGATTTCCGAAGCGATCAGAAAGAAAATTAAAAATGTTTATCATCGAGAATCAGTGGTGATACATCCTCCTGTAAACATAAAAAAATTCAAAGAAAAATTACTAAAACCTTCAGAGACAGATTATTTCCTAATCGTTTCTCGACTTGGAGGCCACAAACGTGTTGATCTTGCCATCGAAGCATTTAATAAAATACCAGATAAGAAACTTATTATAATTGGTTCTGGTCCAATGAAAGAAACGTATCAGAAGATAGCTTCCCCGAATATTATCTTTAAAGGTCGTTTAAGTGACTCGGAAATGATCTCTTATTACCAAAACTGTCTAGCGTTTCTGTATCCTCAAGAAGAAGATTTCGGAATTACCGCTCTTGAAGCTCAGGCCGCGGGAAAACCAGTAATTGGTTATAAAAAAGGCGGTTTACTGGACACTGTGATTGAAGGTAAAACGGGAATCTTTTTTGAGAAGCAAGAAGTATCTGATATGATAAAAGCTGTAACAAATTTTGATTTGGGGAAGTTTTCTAATAAGGACTGTATTAAAAACGCCGCAAGTTTTTCGGAAGAGGTGTTTTTAAGTAAGATTAAATCTTTTGTTTTTAATGAGTATGAAAGGAAGTTCAAAGCTATAATTTAGAACTGTAGCTTTGTGCTTTTATAGTCGTGTATTTTATTCTGAAACGAATTATAGATGTTATGGTTTCAATCACTATTTTACTAGTAATCTTACCAGTTTTGTTTATAGTCGCGATTTTGATATATGTAAGCTCTCCAGGCCCTGTGATTTTTGTACAGAAAAGAGTTGGTAAAAACGGTAAAATATTTAATTTTTATAAGTTTCGATCTATGGTTTTAAATGCGGAGAAAATTCTTTACCAAAATAAAAAACTTTTAGCTGAATATAAGAAAAATAGCTACAAGATATTTGATGATCCGCGTGTGACTAAAATAGGCAGATTTATAAGAAAAACCTCACTTGATGAGTTTCCACAATTTGTAAACGTACTAAAAGGTGAGATGAGTGTCGTTGGGCCACGAGCGTATAAACCGGATGAACTTGAAGAACAATTACGGAAATATCCAGAAGCTGAACATTATGTGCAAGATTTACTGAAAGTAAAACCGGGAATAACTGGACCATGGCAAGTCTCTGGTCGGTCCGAGATTAATTTTGACCAAAGAGTTAGGATGGATGCTTATTATGCCAATAGGCGTTCGATTCTGTATGATTTAGTTATGATAATTAAAACTCCTATGGCTGTTTTGAAAGGCCGCGGAGCAGTTTAATAAACAATTAAAAATCGTTTCTAGTAAGGAGAAAGAACTATGGAATATTTTATCAATGAAAAAATACCAAACGAAGAAGTTAATTTAGATAATCATCAAGGAATAAACTCAAACCCCGAAACTGCTACTTTAGGAGTAAAACAGGAAATCAAAAAACCTTTCAAGAAGAGATTTTGGAAAACTTTAGGAATAATTTTGGGCATCTTTTTAGTTGTTTTATTGATTGGCTATTTTATTCTCATTCGTCCGGGATATACTTTATATAAAGATTCTTTAAAGTTGTATGCTACAGCAAACGAATTGAAGCTATCTTTATCGGAACAGAACTTGACGAAAGCAGAACAGAGTTTAGGTGAAATAAAATCAGAACTGCTAGTTGTTGAAAAAGATTATGAACGACTCGGAGTTCTAAAATATACACCGTTTTTAAGTAAATATTATAAAGATGGAAGCGCTGTTTTTTCTGCTGCTAATCATGGAGTAATTGCCTCTGATTTAGTTATTCAAGGAATTGAGCCTTTTTCCAATATTTTCGGTTTCACTTCAGATAAAGCTAATGAAGAAGAAATCAATGCCGATCAAAAGCTGGAAGAGCTAGTTCAAGCTATGCCACAGTTACTTCCTTCTTTAGACGCGGCTTTAGAAGAAATTGATAACTTAGAGTCTGATTTACAAGAGGTTAATCCTGAGGATTATCCAAAAAGTATTCTTGGGTATGATGTTCAAGAAAAAATTACTGAAATCAAAAACTTAACTACTTCAGCCAAAAAAGTTTCTCATGATGTTCGTCCAATTCTAGAAAAACTTCCTGAAGCTCTAGGAGAACCGGAAACAAAGAATTATTTAGTCCTATTTCAAAACGATAAAGAGCTTCGTCCCACCGGAGGATTTATTACTGCTTATGCAATCATCTCGATGGATAAAGGAAGATTTAAAATAGTGAAAAGTGAAGATATTTATAACATCGATAAAGATCAAAGCTATATGGAAGCGCCGCAAGCAATTAAAGATTATCTGGTTCCAGGTTTATATATGAGAGACTCAAATTGGTCTCCAGATTTTAAAGTTTCTATGGAAACTTTTGAGATATATTGGAATAAATTAGCCGACGTGCCTGAAATATCCGGAATAATTGGAGTTGATACTGAGTTTGTGCGTGCGTTTATGGAAGTTTTAGGACCAATTGAATTACCACAGTATGGCGAAACTTTTGAGGCTTCGAATGTTGTTTATGAACTTGAGCTTTATTCAGAGAAAGTTTTACAAGGACCTTATCGTAAAAATTTGCTGGGTGATCTTATGGGAGAAATGGTCGATCGCGTTTTTGCGGCCAAAAAAGATCAGTGGAGATCTCTTATAGATAAAGCATTTACGGAGATTTCACGGAAACATATGCTTTTTTATTTTCATGATACTACTTTGCAGAGTTTTGCCGAGGAATACAATTTTGCCGGACGGATAAAAGAATTTGACGGTGATTACTTGCATGTTTCCGATGCCAATTTAGGAGGATTGAAATCAGATTATTGGTTGGAAAGAAATGTAGATCAGAAAATTAATATTGCTGATGATGGAACGGTTACTAAGGAAGTTTCAATTACTTACAATAATAGAGGAGCTTATGACGGTTGGTTAAATTCAACTACTCGAGTATACACTCGGATATATGTTCCTCTGGGATCAACCTTGAATAGTATTGAAGGTGGCGATGATGAAAAAGCAAAGACAACTTCTGAAGATTTAGGTAAAACAGTTTTTTCCAATTATAGTAGAACAATACCTTTATCATCAAAAACGATCAAGTTTACCTACACCCTTCCTTTTAAAGTTACTGGTACTGGTTTATTTGGCACGAAAGAATATAAGCTGTTGGTACAGAAACAACCTGGACTCGGACAGCCTCAGCCAGATTTAAAAAGACCACAGTATACAATTGAAATAAATGGAGAAGTGAAAGCAGACTACGAACTACTAACAGACAGTGAATTTACTTGGGAATTATAAATCGGTGGCTACATACAAAACTGAAGGTATTATTCTCAAAAAACAAAAGATTCAAGAAGCAGATTATATTATTACTATTTTTTCCAAACACTATGGGAAAATTAGGGCTGTCGCAAAAGGCGCTCGTCGGATAATTTCCAGAAAAAGTGGTAGTTTGGAGTTACTTAATTGGTGTAGTTTTTTTCTGGCAGAAGGAAGAAATTTAGATCTTATTTCTGAAGTAGAGTTAAAAAAAACATTTCAATCTTTGAAAGAAGATCTTCACAAAAGTATTTACTCTTTTCAAGTCTTAGAAATTGTTGACAGACTTACTGTTTCTGAGAATAATCCGCGAATATTTAAACTGTTAACCGAGGTTCTAACTCTGATGGATTTTTGGAAAAAAGATAATTGGGAGAAGATCAATTTACTTATTGGTTCTTTCAATATAAAATTGTTACACGTACTTGGATTTTGGGATGAGCGTGAAATTACAAAATTATATAAACTCTCAGTAGATGATGAAAGAAGGTTAAAGATTTTAAGAGTATTGCCACTAAGTAATATTCAGAAGATAGCTACAGAAGATGTAATATCATCAAGGATTAAGGATATTATTGATAAATACACAGCAGATGTTTTGGAAAGTCAGATTAGAAGCATTAAACTAATTAAAGATGTTGATGAAATGAGGAATTACGATGATTGAAAAAATCAAACTTTACTTAAAAAATAATAAGAAATGGTTATTAATTTCGAGCAGTGTTTTTGGAATTGGTTTTCTTTTGGGATTTGTAATTGTATTAATTTTCCCTCAAATATTAACTATTATCATAAAATTTTTCCAGCAGGTTTTGAGTAAAGAGATAGAAAGTCTTGCTTCTCAAAACGATATACAGTCAGTGTATCTTATTTTTACGCGTAATTTCAAAGCTGCTTTAGTTTTTTCTTTCGGAGGAATATTTTTTGGATTTTTGACATTAACAGGTTTGTTTTTCAACGGATTTATTTTGGGAGTTGTGGTAGGTGGAGTAATCTTATCTGGTCAGTTTTTAGTCGTAATGGCAACCGTTTTACCACATGGAATTGTAGAAATTCCAGCCATTATCTTAAGTGGAGCTTGGGGGTTTCGTCTTGGTTTAGATTGGATTCTAGATTCAAGTAAAGGGAAAAGAGGTCTGGTTTTTTGGAGCAATTTTAAAAATTTATTAAAGTTTGTCCCGATAATGTTTTTGTTACTTTTTATTGCAGCCTGTATAGAAGTTTTTGTGTCTGGTAAATTAGCGATGCTTTTTTAATTGACAAATACTTAGTTATTTTGGTATACCTAAAACAATAATATTTTCAACGATGATCGAGAATTTTTAGTTAATTTTCTTTTTCTAGAGAGCGAAGATGAGGGTGAAAGTTTCGCAAAGAAAATGACTAGAATGGCGTCTTGAGAGTTGAAAAAAAAGAAATTAAGAGTTCCAGTAATATTTCTGGAGAAGTAGGGTGGAATCGTTCCACATTGGAATCCCTACGGTTTACTTATTTTTGAGTAAGCTGTGAGGGATTTTTTTATTCATCTTAGTGAATACCACCCCGCCTTTGGCGGGGTGGATGAAACCAAGTGAACGAACTTGCTCTAAGTAAGAGATACTACGGACTTTAGTCCGCGGTAGTTCAGTAATTAGTATTAACGGAGGAAAAAATGATTGAAGATTTAATGTCAAAAATTACGTCGCTTGCGAAACGTCGAGGATTTATTTTTCCCGGATCAGAGATCTATGGCGGAATTGCGGGATTTTATGATTATGGTCCTCTTGGGGTGGAGCTTAAAAACAATATTAAGAAGCTTTGGTGGCAGGAGATGGTGTATAAGCATGATGAAATTGTCGGTCTTGATTCAGCAATTATCACCCATCCAAAAGTTTGGGAAGCTTCAGGACATGTGACTGCTTTTACGGATCCTCTTATTGAGTGTCGCAGTTGTCATAAACGATTTCGCGCAGATAATCTGGAAAATATTTCAGATAAACAAAAAAGTAAGATGTTATCAAAGCAGAGTTTAACAGATAAAAATAAAGAATATATTAAAAATGCGGATAAAGTTTGTCCCGATTGCGGTTATGCTATAAATACTCACGTTGATACGCCAAAGCAGTTTAATCTGCTCATGAAAACCTATCTCGGAACGGTTGAGGGAGAGAAAGATGCTACATATCTGCGCGGAGAAACCTGCCAGGGAATTTACCTTAACTATAAAAATGTTTTGGATTCAATGTGGAAGAAGATTCCCTTTGGAATTGCCCAAATTGGAAAGGCTTTCCGTAACGAAATTACCCCGGGAAATTTTACCTTTCGCACACGAGAATTCGAGCAAATGGAGATGCAATGGTTTATCAAAGCTGATCTTAAGGAATCTGAAAAATGGTTTACTTATTGGAAAGAGGAACGGATGAAATGGTATTTAAGTTTGGGTTTCAAAAAGGAAAATTTGCGCTTTCGAGATCATGAACCTGAGGAAAGAGCCCATTATGCCAAGGCGGCAACCGATATTGAGTATAACTCGCCATTTTCCTGGAAAGAATTTGAAGGAATCCATAATCGGAGTGATTGGGATCTTTCGAGGCATTCAAAATTTAGTGGAGTTGACTTACTATATACTAATAACGAAACAAAAGATAAATATATCCCTTGGATTATTGAGACCTCAGCTGGAGCTGATAGAATGACACTGTTTGCATTGCTCGATGCTTATCATGAAGAACCAGAAAATAAACGGGTAGTTTTGAAGTTTCATCCTAAATTAGCTCCGGTTAAAGTGGCAGTTTTTCCTCTGATGGCGAATAAACAGGAAATAGTAGACAAGGCAAAATCAATTTTTGATAACTTAAAATTAGATTTTCATACTATGTTTGATGATATTGGAAATGTGGGAAAACGTTATCGACGTCAAGATGAAATCGGAACACCATGGTGTGTGACTGTTGATTACCAAAGTCTGGAAGACGATACCGTGACTGTTCGTGATCGAGACAATATGCAACAAGAGAGAATTAAAATATCAGAATTACCACAATATTTTACAGAGAAATTAAAATAGGTTAAGATGTTATTATGTCTGAACAATATGAAAATCCAGAATCAAAATCAGAAGTTAGTAATCGATTTATTAGTAGAAAGCAAGATGAAATACAACCCATGTTAGACGATTTGGGAGTTGTTACTGATGAAGTTCCAAACTTTATAGATTAGGACAATAAAATCCTATGGGGGGTTAAATAGAATTCTATGCATGATATAAGATCGACTTTATCGCAAATACTTTCGATATTGAAATTTCCAGAAGATCAAAGGGATAGTACTATGTCTGGTATTATTGATCTTGTTAATGAGTATGTACTTGTAAGTTTGATGCGAAGGCTCGACAAGGAAATTCAACTAGAATTTAAGGAACTTATTCAGAAAAAAGAAGATCAGCAAGCGGAGATACTCTCTTTTATTAAGAAATATTACACGACGGATGCAGTTAATAAAACTGTGGCTGAAGAAGGAAAGAAATTAATTTGTGATTATTTAAAGACTTTGTCTCCAATGATGCACGAAGAAGAAAAAGAAGAAATCAAATCACTCCTAGATAATTGTTTTGAATAGATAGTTTTTTGCCGACAAATCTTGATGTTTAAGACCCTCTATAATTGAGGGTCTTTTTTATTCGGAATCTCCTAAAATTTCCCCTAAAAACCCCTTGACAATTTTTCGAAAATAATTCACAATGGTGATTAGTGGTGAAAAGTGGTGAGATACTTTTTACCTTGTGAAAATGATGAACGATTGCACTTTCTAAATTTTAATTCAACAACATGCTAATTGGTGAATTTAAAAACAACTTAGGAGAGAAAAACCGCGTCGCTGTTCCGAAAAAATTTCGGGAAAGTTTAGGTAATAAATTGATTGTTACCCACGGTTATGAAGGTTGTTTAATTATGGTTTCCCCAGAACAATGGGAAAGCCTCACTAAAGAAGCTGCTTCTGGTCCTTTTGTATCTTCCTCAGTTCGCGACACTACTCGTTTTTTGCTTGGTGGAGCAACTGAAGTGGAGCTAGACAAACAAGGCAGATTCGTAATGCCGCAAAATTTGGTTACCTATGCCTCACTAAAAAGTGAAGTTATCTTTTTAGGTTTGGGACGATGGGTAGAAATTTGGGATTCTTCAAAATGGCAAAAACGAAAAGAATACCTTTCTCAGAATAGCAGCGAAATCGCTGAAAAATTAGCCTCTGTTAATTTATAAAAAATCCTCAAAATTGCTTTTGCTGGCAATTTTTTCAACTTTGTTAGATAGATCGACTTGGTTTTAGGGTATTCTGTGTAAGCAGTGAGTCCTATTACTAGGTCTTCTTGTCCTCCTCCGCTTTTTGGGGGGAAATTATTGGCGGATTGGATCACTGTCCCTTGGGCAAGCGGCTTTTGCTTGATTGGATTACTAAACAAATATAATGTTTAGTTTTCTGATTGATGCGAAGAATTTGATCAAATCCAATCCGCCGATATTTTAAATAATAGTAAAATTTTGAATTTAACTACATGCATAAACCGGTTTTATTGAAAGAAACAATCGATTTATTAAAGGTCCAAAAAGGAAAACAGTATATTGATTGCACTTTTGGATTTGGGGGTCACTCTCGGAAAATCATTGAAAGAGATGGAAAAGTTCTGGGGATTGACGTAGATGAAGAAAGCATAAGTTTAGCTAAAGGATTATTTTCTCACTTTGATAATTTAATATTGGTTTCTGATAACTTTCGCAATCTCAAAGAGATTGCAAAAAGAAATGGGATAGAAAAAGTTAGTGGGATACTTCTAGATTTAGGAATGTCATCTTGGCAGATAGATTGTTCCGGAAGAGGTTTTTCGTTCACAAAAAATGAGCCTTTAGATATGCGAATGGATAAGAGTCTAAAGGTTACGGCTTCGGATTTAATAAAAGTTTTAAATAAAGGAGAATTTTATGATTTACTTAGCCGATTGGGCGAAGAAGGTTGTGCACGCGACATTGGAATTTCTCTTATTCGCGCCCGTGGAATAAAAGAAATTAAGTCGACGGCGGATTTAGCCAAAATAATCGAAGGCGTTTATCAACAAAAATATTATGGGAAGAGCAAAAAAAATCCGGCCACAAAAGTATTTCAAGCCTTTCGAATTGCCGTAAATGATGAACTGAACGCTTTAAAAGAAGTACTACCCATAGCCTGTGATCTTTTAGAAAAAAACGGACGACTTGCCATCATAAGTTTTCACTCTCTTGAAGATAGAATCGTGAAGGAGTTTTTTAAAGAAACAGATAGTTTAAAAATAATAACGAAAAAGCCAGTAGAAGCGTCTCCTTCAGAATTAGCAGAAAATCCTCGAGCACGGTCCGCGAAGTTAAGAGTAGCAGAGAAAAATTAAGTTACAAAGTTATTAGAAAATTTAACAGGAGATAAACGATGATCAAAAAGGTTAGTGATTCATTAATGCGACGCAAATTAATGCATCAAGAATTGAATAAAAAAAGTACCGTTTTTTTTGACCTCCCAAAAGGATTACTAGCCTTAACCGTGATCATGATTTCCGCCCAAGTTTTACTGAGTAATATTTTTGGCGTTAAAGGAGCAGAACTTGTAAAACTAGATGAAGAACAAAACTCCTTAATGCATGAAAAAACAGTTTTGGAAAATCAAATCTCAGAACTTTCAGCTTTATCTCGAATCGAAAAAGAGTGTCAAGAAAATCTTTCGATGAAAAAAATCGACAAGAATGTTGTTTATATTTCAGATCAAGCAGTTGCTAGTTTGAAGTAATTCAAAGATAGTAAAAACTTGTCCCCTTAGTTTTATCTACATAAATTATGTTACCTTATGATTCATAGCAACAATCATTCCCAGTCTTTACGGTCGTCACTCCTTAAATATTCTTTTATTGTTCTTTTTTTTATCCTAATTGGAAAACTTTATTTCATACAAGTTGAAGCGCATGGGCGTTATATTGCCTTAGCAGAAAAGCAGCATTGGATTGGAAAAGAGATTCCAGCTAAGCGAGGAGAAATTTTATCTTCCGACGGATTTCCCTTGGCCACAAATGTTCCTGCTTATCTTGTTTTTGCTGTTCCCCGTGAAGTAGAGAATATTGATGATACCGCGAGTAAACTAATTGAAATCATTGGTTATGAAAGTACGATAAAAAAAGAGGACTTGGATGAAGAACAATTAAAAGAAAAACTTGATGAAGAGAAAAAACAGCATGTTGATGAAATGAAAGATCTGTTGTCTCAGAAAGATCTTCTTTATATGCCTCTTGCGTATAAACAGGATGAATCAACAAAGTCAAAAATTGAAGAAGCAAATCTTAAAGGAATCTATTTTGAAAAAGATTATAAAAGGTCTTATCCTGAAGGCGAAATGGCTTCTCATGTTTTGGGTTTTGTGGGGAAAAATGATCGTGGTGAAGATCAGGGATATTATGGAATTGAAGGTTTTTATAACGGAGAATTGAAAGGAATTGCCGGAAGAATAGCACTGGAAAAAGATGCTTTAGGGCGTCCAATACCTCTTGGAAATTATCTTCCGGTTGGATCTGATGATGGCCGCGATATCGTTCTTACTATAAATAGACAGCTACAGTATTTAATTGAGAAAAAACTGGAAGCTGGGGTAAAAAAATATGATGCTCGAGATGGAACGGTTATCATTATGGATCCTCAAACCGGAAAAATACTGGCGATGGCTTCTTATCCAAATTATAATCCAGCAACCTGGCAAGATTATTTAAAAGACTATTCTGATAAGAAAGATGAAGAACTGACTGATAAAGAAAAACTAGCAAAAAAATATGGAAAGAAATTATTTCCCAATTTAGCAGTTGCTGACGTTTATGAGCCAGGTTCAATATTTAAACCAATTACCATGAGTATTGCTTTGGAAACAGGGAAGATTACTGAAGACACCAAAATTGAAAGTGCACCTTATCCTATATCTGGGTACACTATTTCAACTTGGAATAACAAATATTTTGGACTATCAACTCCAGCCGAAATATTACAACATTCTGATAATACCGGTATGGCTAGAGTTTCAGAAGCAATTACCTTGGAACCTTTCTACAATTATATTTTAGATTATGGTCTGGGTAAAATTACCGGAATCAATCTTGAGGATGAAGATACTTCATGGATCAAAGATCTGGATGATTGGATGAGCGTTGATTTGGCAACTGCCGCTTTTGGGCAAGGAATTTCAGTAACTCCTTTACAGATGATGCAATCCTACACAGCTTTTATTAATAATGGCAAGATGGTAACTCCCTATATTGTAGAGAAGATTAAAACCACTGATGCGAGTATTGAATTCACTTCACCATCTGAAAAGCAGGTTATTTCTCCGGAAACAGCAAAAAAAATAGTTGATATGTTGGTTTCTGTTGTTGAAAAAGGAGAATTTAAATTTGCCGTTTTACCAGGATACAAAATCGCCGGAAAAACCGGTACAGCTCAGATTGCGGTTAACGGTATATATGATACAAGACAAACTAACTGTACTTTTATTGGGTTCGCTCCAGCCGCTGATCCGGAGTTTTTGATGATAGTAAAATTAACTCGTCCGACAGCGTCTACCTATTCAGCCGAGACGGCTGTTCCTTTATGGATGGATATTGCCAAAGATCTATTTGTATATTACGGAGTAGCTCCATTGAATTAATTATGTCTGATGTATTTTGGTATACCAATATATTTATGATAAAATCCGTCTACAGATGTCATAATCCAAAATATACCAATTAAAATAATTAATGACATTTGATAGATTAAACTTAATCTAATTTTCATTTGAGATGTATATGCCAATCAAAAACAATATTAAAAAATTCGTGCCTCAGAGTCTAAGAAACTATTATCATTTTTTGCAATCTTTTCTTTCAAATGTTCGTTATGGATTCCCTTGGAAAAAGCTAAAATTGATTGGAGTAACAGGAACTGATGGAAAGACAACTACTGTGAATTTAATCTATCACTTTTTAAAAAGTAGTGGATTTAAAGTTTCGATGATTTCTACTATCAAAGCCATTATAGGTAATAAAGAGTTTGATACCGGATTTCATGTAACCACTCCAGATCCGTGGTTAATACCACAGTATATGAATAAAGCCGTCAAGGCGGGATCAGAGTATATGGTTTTAGAAGTTACTTCTCATGCTCTAGATCAACATCGTATGGCTGGACTTAAATATGACGTAGGGGTGCTTACGAATATAACTCATGAACATCTTGATTATCACAAGACATACGATAAATATCTTCAAACTAAAACTAAACTTCTAAAAAGCTCTAAGATTGCAATTTTGAATGCTGATGATGAGCCATATAATAAACTAGAATCTTTATTCGAGAAGAAAAGAAAAACTGCAGTTGTGTCTTATGGGATTGAAAAAGAAGCTGATGTTGAAGCCCAAAATGTAGTTTATAAAAAAGACAGTACGGAGTTTGTGCTTTCTTTTGATAAAACAAACCTGAAAAACAGAGTCGAACATAAAAAACTTACCAAGAAAAAGTTAGTAAAAATGAATGTCGTTAGTTCTTTGATTGGAGATTATAACGTTTCAAATATGTTAGCGGCTATGACTGCATGTCTTTCTTTAGATATCGAACCCAGACTTTTTGTTACTCATGCAAAATCTTTTAAAACACTAAATGGACGGTTAGAAGATGTAAAAATAAACTCTGATTTCCGAGTGATTGTTGATTTTGCTCATACCCCAGGAGCTTTTTCAAAAGTACTTCCTGTGGTTAAAAACCTTGTTCCAAAAGGAAAGTTGATTCATATTTTTGGTTCAGCTGGTCTTAGGGATGATACCAAAAGACCTCTTATGGGTGAAATGTCTGGGAAATTCGCCGATGTAACAATTATAACAGCCGAAGATCCGCGTACCGAAAGAGTAGAAGATATTAGTGTTCAAATTGAAGCAGGATGTCAAAAATCAGGAATGACCTATGGTGATCATACTCAGAAATTTTCTTTTAAGAAAAAAACATACTTTAAAATTCCAGATAGATCGGCAGCAATTGAATTTGCAATCACGAAGCTTGCAGTAAAGGGAGATATTGTCTTGATTACTGGGAAGGGTCATGAAAAGTCGATGTGTTTCGGAACAACTGAAACTCCTTGGAGCGACTTTGATGCTGTCAAAAAAATCTTGAAAGATTAATTTCCTTAATTCTATAGATATTTTTATATGCCAAAATTCAAATCCGAACTACTTCAATATACAAACATAAATACTACTAATTCGGATAATTCCCAACTACATTCTTGTATTTCTGAAGAAGTTAGGCGTATTTCAATTCCAATTTTTAGTAAGTTTGAAGAAATAGTTCTTCAAATCTCAAAAAGAGAGGTTGGAAGTTTAGGTAAAGAGGAATTCATCAATAAAGATACAAGGATAACAGATTATTTAAAACAGTTTGATGTTGATATTCAAAGTTGTGTCGGAATGAATCAGGTACACAAAGATCATATTGTGATTGTTGACAGTAAAAACAGGAGGCAGTTTTTGTTAAAAACTGATGGTTTGATTACTATAGAACCAGATATTTTTCTAATGGTAAAGACGGCTGATTGTTTGCCGGTATTCTTTTATGAACCGAATAAAAAAATTATTGGAGTAGCTCACTTAGGCTGGAAAGGGATTTTTTTAGACCTTGGAAGCAAGATGATCAAAAAAATGGTAAAATTAGGAGCAAATATCGAGGATATTTATATTGGTGTGGGCCCTTTTATTCGTAACTGTTGTTATAATGTTTCGAAAGATCGGATAGATAAATTTCAAGAGAAATATGGTAATGACACAAAAATTTATCAACAGAGGAAAGGTAAATATTATTTAGATTTACAGTATTTACTGCAAAGGCAGTTTGAAAAAATCGGTTGTAGTAAGCAAAAAATTGAATTTTTATCTTTGTGTACAAGTTGTAATAATCAGGATTTTTTTAGTTACCGTAAGGGAGATAGAGACAATGTTATTTTAGGAATTATCGGTAGGAGAACTTATGGAAGAAAATAAAAATGAGGTAAAAGTCCGTATTCACTTTGTGGGAATTGGTGGCTGTGGAGTTTCTGCTGTAGCTTTAATTGCTTTTGGGCAGAACTATTTTGTGTCTGGGTCAGATTTACATGAATCAATTTATACCAAGAAACTTCAGGATAATGGCATTTTAATTTCTATTGGAGAACATAAGAAGGAAAATGTACTCTTAGATACTAATTTATTAGTTCACTCTCCTGCGGTAAAGGAGGATAATTTAGAGATCGCGCAAGCCAAAAAAATGGGAATTCCGGTTCTTACACACGCTCAGCTACTAGGAATTCTAATGGAAGATAAATATGCAATTTGTGTGGCTGGTTCACATGGAAAAACAACTACCGACGCGCTCATTGGTTTAATTTTAAAAGATGCAAATTTAAATCCCACCGTTGAAGTGGGAGGATATGTTCCTGAGTTTGAGGGTAATGCCATTTTTGGTGAAAGCCGTTATTTTATAGCGGAAGCGTGTGAATTTGACCATTCTTTTTTATATCTCAAACCCAAAATCGCGATTTTATTAAATATCGAATCGGATCATCCTGATTATTACCTGGACGTAAGAAGTTTAAAAAAAGCCTTTGTCGCTTTTCTAGATTTAGTTCCTAAAGACGGTTATATCATTGCTAATGATGAATCAAAAGAGGTTCATGATGTTTTGAAAAGGACTAAGAGTAAAGCTCAAATTATTACCTTTGGTTTCCATGATAAAGCCGAGGTCAAAATTATCTCAGAAAGATTACTTGATAATGACCATTGGCAATTTCAACTGACTGGAATGGAAAAAAGACGTCGACCGATATTGGACAAAGAAAGAAGCGGAATTCCTCTTTTTGAAACATCATTACCAGGAAGACATAATATCTTAAATGCGACAGCGGCTTTAATCGTTTCTGATATTTTAGGTGTAGATATGACATCTGTCAGAGATTCTTTAGTGAATTTTAAGGGAGTTGGAAGGCGATTTGAGATTGTTGATCAAAGATACGGGATTACTGTTATTACTGATTACGCACATCATCCTTCTCAAATAAAAGCGACGATTAAAGCCGCCAAAAGGAAAGATTTTAAACGACTAATTGTTGCCTTTCAACCACACACTTATTCTCGCACCAAAGCTCTTTTTAAAGAGTTTATTCATAGTTTTTCGGAAGCAGATCAAGTTTTTATTATGAATACTTATGTTCCGGAAGGAAGGAATGAAAAAATCTTAAAAGGATTTACTTCAAACGATTTAACTAAGGCAATTAAAAATTATCAGGAAGATGTCATCTTTTCTGGAAATTTAGAAAAGACTAAAGAAAATTTGAGAAATAACTTAAAGGTAGGAGATTGTCTGCTTCTCCTTGGAGCGGGTGATATCTATAAGATTGGAAAAGAGGTTTTAGATAAAGAAATTCAAGTATAATAAATTAATATGACCCTAAATCAAGCAGTATGGTTTTAGAAAATTATTTGAAAACATTAGATTATCCTCTTTCACAGCGCACTTTATGTTACTTGTTACAACAAGATAGAGTCTTATTAGGGCGAAAAAAGAAAGGTTTTGGATTCAATTATTATTTGGGATTTGGAGGGAAAGTCGAGAAAGGTGAAAGTATTCTTGATGCTGCAATTAGAGAAGTTTATGAAGAATCATGTTTGATATTATCTCCCTCTAGCGTACATAAAGTTGCTGTCCTAAACTTTTACTTTCCTTATTTAGAAGAAAAGCAACAACCTTTTTGGAATCAGCAAGTACATGTATATTTAGGAAAAGTGTGGAAGGGAGAACCTCAAGAAACTGTAGAAATGATCCCGAATTGGTTTTCATTAAATAAAATTCCTTATGAAAATATGTGGGACGATGCTAAATATTGGTTGAAAGATGTTTTAACAGGAGAAAATTTGATTGGGAATTTTTTGTTTACGAAAGATTTAAAAGTTGAGGAACATAGAATTATCAAAGGGAAGATTTAACGATGTTAAAAATACTTTTTGCAACAACTAATCCTGGAAAAATCAGAGAGCTTCAAGAGGTTTTCTCAGGTATGTCGGTTGAAATATTGTCGATTAAAGATTTTAATAATCATCTACCTCATAAGTTTGAAGCCATTGAAAGTGGAAAAACTTTTATTGATAACGCTGAGATCAAATCAAAAACTTACGGAGAAAAACTGAATATTCTAACCGTTGCTGATGATTCTGGACTTGAAGTAAAGGCTTTAGATGGTCGTCCCGGAGTTTTTTCTAAGAGATATGGAAATTCTGATGAGGAAAGAAATAGACGTCTACTGAATGAACTCCAAGAAGTTCCGAAATCAAATCGTACGGCAAGATTCGTTTGTGCCCTCAGCCTTTATGACCCAAATAACAGGAAATGCCATACTGTTGAAGGAATAATGCAAGGTAAAATTAGTTATTCGATTCAAGGAGCTCAAGGTTTTGGATATGATCCAATTTTTATTAATGAGACAGGAAAAACAAATGCTGAAATTAGTCTTCAAAAAAAGAACCAGATTTCGCATCGGGGAAAAGCTTTTAGAAAACTAAAAATATACATACAAAAAAACTACAAAATCTAACCTTTAAGATTTTACATTTAATTTTTAAAGTCATAAAGATTGTAGTTATATAGTTTAAGTTGTAAAATTTAAATATAATGGATGATCAGAAAACAAAACAACCAGTACAAAGTTTGAATACTTCTTCAAATAACAACGATACCCAAGTAAATACAAATGTTCCTCCAAATCCTGTCGATATGGCAAAGAATTCAGTTCCTCCCTCTTTTACTTCCCGTTTTGGAAATTTTTCTTCTAGCAGTTCTGCAGCACAACCAAAACAAAAGGATCCACATAAAGAAAACTGGGAATTCTTAAAGGCAAACTTAGGAGAAGGTAGAGTAAAAGAAAATGAATCAATGAGTAATCATACTACTTTTAGGATTGGTGGTCCGGCGGAATTTTATTTTGAAGCTGAGAGTATTGATGATTTTATTAAAGCAATAACAGTATGCCGTCAGGATAAGTTTCTCAAAGATCCAGAAGATGTGACTGAGGAAGATAAAGATCGTTTAGCTGAAATAGAAAAACAGAAAAGCAAGTCAGCACCCCCCAAGCCATCTACTAGTCCATACGGTTTAGGTCGATCTCCATTTGGAAGTAAACTAGGAACAAAAAAGGAGTCACACTATTTTCTGCCCTGTTTTATTTTGGGTGGTGGTTCAAATATCTTAGTTTCAGATCGTGGCATAAAAGGCTTAACCATAAAAGTGAAAGCTTCGAAAATAAATTTTGGTGGAGAAATCGTGGAAGCTTATGCTGGGACACTTACAGGTTTTCTTCTCCAGAAAGTTTTGGATTCCGGTTTGACCGGAATGGAGTTTTTGGATGGGGTTCCTGGAACAATTGGAGGAGCAGTTTTTAATAACGCCAAGGCTTTTTTCTTAGGGAACTTTTTGAAAAATCCGAAATCAATCTCAGAAATCATTTACGATTTTACCGTAATAACTAAAGAAGGTAAGGTTTTAACTCGTAATGTTTCTGATTATGAATGGGGATTAACACATAACAATATTTCGGAAAATGGAGATATTATTCTGGTGGTTCGGTTGAAATTACATAAAGGGGTTTCAAAAGAGGCAGAGCTATACTTGAAAGAATATAACGCCATCAGACGTCAAAAACCATATATGAGACATCCTTCTGCAGGTTCAATTTTTCGTAATCCAGATGGCTTTTCCGCGGGTAAACTTATTGACGAATGTGGGCTAAAAGGAGAAAAAAGAGGTGGAGCACAGATTTCGGAAGAACATGGGAATATTTTGATCAATTTGGGTAACGCTAAAGCGGTAGAGGTTAGAGAATTAATTGATTTAGCAAAGGAAAAAGTATCCCAAAAATTTAACATTAATTTACAAGAAGAAATCCGCTATATAGGTGATTACCGAAGTGATGCAGAGATATCTTTTTTAAAAGAAAAGAATTCTGAAAAAAATGATCAGCTAGATAGTGAAAATGGTAATCAAGATCAATGATTTTGTGATATGATATCGAAACTTCTATAGATTTAACTTACATTTTATAAGGAAAATTATGAGAGAAAAATATGTAATTGAAGGGGGGTCTCCTTTATCAGGAACTATTGAAATTTCGGGAGCGAAAAATGCGGTCTTAAAAATGATTCCCGCCGCGATCTTGACTGATCAAAAAGTAATTCTAAAAAACGTTCCTCATATCTCTGATGTAGATACCGTTCTTGCTGCGGTAGCGACTCTTGGAGTTCGATCAAAATGGAAGGCAAAGCATACGCTTGAACTTGATGCCAGCAATATTACTTCACATAAGGTTCCTTTAGAGATTGTATCCAAAATGAGAGCCAGTTTTGTAATTTTAGGGCCTATGCTATCTCGTTTCAAAAAAGCGACAATTGCAAATCCAGGCGGTTGTCGAATAGGAGCGCGTCCCGTTAATCGCCATATTGAGGCTCTCGAAAAATTGGGAGCCAAAGTTACCTATACCGAAGGTTATTACCATATTGATGGAAGTTCTTTGCATGAAGCAGAAGTGTGTTTTGAAAAAAGCACTCATACCGGGACAGAGAACTTGATTTTGGCTTCTGTCTTAACAATTGGAAAAACCGTCATCAATAACGCCGCAGCCGAGCCGGAAATCGACGATTTAATGACGATGTTAAATCTGATGGGAGCAAAGATAAAACGAGTTGAAGAACGAAAAATTGAAATTGAAGGAGTTGAAAAACTCAGTGGAGTTACCTATGAAATTATGCCTGATCGTAACGAGGCTGTAACTTTTGCTATTGCCGCAGGAGTAACAGGTGGAAAGCTATTTCTGAAAGGAATTGAATCAAAATATTTAGTTTCATTTTTGAATAAGGCTTCACAGGTTGGATTAGAATACCAAGCGACCGATAAAGGTATTCACTTCTGGAGGAATCACAACAAAGAATTTCAGCCAATAGATCTCGAAACTGGGGTTCATCCAGGATTTATGACTGATTGGCAGCCACCTTTTGCCTTACTTCTTTCACAAGCAAATGGTATTTCAACAATTCACGAGACAGTTATGGACAAACGTTTTGGTTATGTGGATGAGTTGAAAAATATGGGATTTAAGGCCGAAAGATTTAATCCCGAAGGATTTGATACCAGTAAATACAATTTTAATACAGAAGATAACGAAGGTTTTCATGCTATTCGTATTAATGGATCAGTAAAACTTAAAGGAGCGACTTTAGAAATGCCTGATTTAAGGGCTGGAGCGACTTTGGTTTTAGCGGCTTTAATGGCTGATGGTGTAAGCGAACTTTATGGGATTCATCATGTAAGCAGAGGTTATGAAGAACTTGAAGAGAGATTATATAAAGTTGGAGCAAAGATTAAAAAAATTGTCGAAAAGTAAACAAATTTCGAAGGAGAATAAAGATGGATAAAAAAAAGGTCATGATAATTGGTGGCGGAACTGGTTCTTATGTCGTACTATCTGGTTTGAAAGAATATGATTATGATATTGTGGCTGTTACAACCGTAGCAGATGACGGAGGTTCCAGTGGTAGATTACGTAATGAGTTTGGATTTTTACCGGCTGGAGATATGCGTCAAAGCATTGCGGCTTTGTCCCAAGAAAATGGGTTTTTAAAAGACCTTTTACTTTATCGGTTTGAAAAAGGAGAAAAAGGTCTTAAAGGGCATAATTTGGGAAATCTTATATTAACAGCTTTAGACGACATTACTGGATCAGAAAGTAAAGCTTTAGAAACTGCAGCGAAGATTTTTTCTTTGAAAGGAAAAGTTCTTCCTGTTTCTTTAGGTTTAACAAAGGTAAAAGCTAAATACTCAACCGGAAAAGAGATAATTGGAGAACATTTTATTGAAGAGAATAAGTTAACAAAAGGAGAGCGGATTATAGAGTATAAAGCTGATCCGCCTGTAAAAATAAATCCAGCGGTCAAAGCCGAAATTAAAGATACAGATTTAATCATCTTTGGTCCGGGTGATCTCTACAATTCAACGATCGCCAATCTAACTATAAACGGAGTGAGTAAAGAGATAAAAGAATCTCAGGCTCAGGTTTTACAAATTATTAATTTGATGACTTTAGCTTCACAAACTGCGTATTTCACAGCTTCAGATCATGTGAAAGAGCTGGAAAAATATTTAGGTAAAAAGGTAAATTACATTTTGCTAAACACGCGGAAAATCCCAGAAGACGTTTTAAAAAACTACCGAAAATTTAATGAGTACCAAATAGAAGATGATTTAAAAGGTGATTCTCGAGTTTTTCGATTAGATCTTCTTTCTACAACCAAAGTGAAAAAGAATTCCTCTGATCCATTAAAGAGAAGTCTTATTCGTCACAGCAGTCAAAAGATTGGAAAGGCAATTGTGAATATAATTAACAAGTTGTAACTTTTATTTTTATTTGGAGTTTAATTATGAAAAATGCCCTAAAGGGTTTTACACTGATTGAGCTTTTAATTGTAATCGCAATAATTGGAGTTCTTACCGCTATCGTAGTTTTAGCTATCAATCCCGTTGCCATGATAAGAAAAAGTCGTGATTCACAGCGTTATGCCAATATTAAAGCGATAGATGAAGCTATTCGACTATATATAATAGATAACGGGCATGCTCCTTATATTAATAATCTTTGTGGTCCTGCTAATCCTAGTTATATTTGTTATACTTTTGATTTTGCTGTCGGATGGAACCTTTTAGAACAAGATTTGTCTCCTTATCTAGGTGATTTACCAGTTGATCCTTGTGGTTTAAAGTGTTTTCAACAAACAGGGCAGTATCATTCTTATGAGTATTATGCTCCCGGATTATATAAGCAATTATGTATGGATAATCCAACAATACCAGGTTGTATCTCAAAAACAGATGCTGATTTTGCGTTAATGTATGTAATTTACGCGGAAACACTAGAAGCAGCTGCTGATTATTGGCATTGGGGATTTGGAAACAATCCTTGGAACTCTTTCTAGGTTTTATCATGATTAGGTTTTATAAAAGACCATTACATCTTGACAGCTCCATAACTTTAACTATTTTTTTAATACTGATCATTTGTGCTTTTTTTCTTTTTGATTATGTGCAAATTACGATACATGCATTTGTGAATATTTTTGCCGGAGGTAGAAGTAACTTAAAAGCGATACTGTTTCTTATTTATTTTTTGTGTCTTTTATTAATCTCCCAATTTATTTATTTCAAAAAAATTAAAGTTACAAAGAAGATAAATGGTTTATGGATATGGATAGGAGTTATTGTAGCCTATTTATTTAATGCATTAGTATTTTTCATTTTCTACATAAAAAATAATTTTCAATTTTCAGATTCCATAGTTCTTTTTAACGAGTCAGAAATATCTAGTACTAGTTTGTTACATAATCATATCTTAAAAGGTGTTACGGGTTTAGTTCTTAAATTTTTTCATGTATCTAACCTGGAGAATTATGACGGAGGAATTGTTTTCTTAGATTTTATTTCTCCCATTTATTTTTATCTTGGGTTTGCTATTTTATTGCTATTATTAATATTAGTTCTAATATATTTTATTCAAGAAGTGGCGGTATACAAGGATCAGAATAAAAAATATATTTATATGTTTGCGTATGCGATTATAACCTTTTCTTTGATAAAGAACTTAATTGATGGTGGACTTTTTAACTACGAAGCAATTGTTAGTTTTGGTTTCTGGACGTTATTAATATTTAAATCTAATCGCTTGTCAAAATATTTTTCAGGAATTTTATTCTTTTCCTATCTTTTAGGAAATATTGTTTTTTACAAATTAAATCTTTTTAATAGTTATGAAGTTCAAGAGCAAGGGTTGTTTTTGAATATTTGGAATACTATAGCTTATATTTTTCTACTACTTATTTTGTTTTATGATCAAAAATACAAGATTATTGACCGTCGTGGTTTTTTACTAAAGATTCTTACTTGTTTATTACTTTTCTATCCAGTATATCTAGATCTATCAATTATTGCTTATCGATTAAAAGTAATTGATTCTAATAATCATGCAATACTTGGAGTTTATGAAGAAATTTTCGAAGAAAATTACCTCTATCTAGATTCAGCAGGTGATCTAAACTTTTATGAAGTATCACCTTCAGCTGCTTTAAACGTGGATTCCATAATCAAGAAATTTAATCTTTTGGATAACTTTTATCCTTTATCTTTTCCCTGGCAAAATTGTTTGCCTTCAGGTCTTTGGGATCAGTATTCATTTGAGCTAATTAGCAAGAATTACGTTTCTGTAAATAATTTTCATTCTGATATGGTAACTTTTGATGAAATAAAACAAATTGAGTTTGGAGATCATAATAGATATTTTATTAAAATGAGCATAAAGCCATGTTACCCTCGTTCGATGAATGTAATCCAAGAGTCTTTCCAGGCCGCAGAGGTTGACAGTTTTATAATCAAAAACATTAAAAAGGGAGTGCGTCGGATATGAACATTGATATTATGATTCGATTACTCTGCTACGTAGCTCCATTTTGGGTAATAAATACTGTTTTGAATATTTTCCAATTCATTCCTTTCTTGAAAAAAATAGATTTTCCGCTTGATTTTAAACTTGACCTTCAGGATCATCGCAGAATTTTGGGTAATTCAACTACCATTATTGGTTTTATCGTGGCTATTCTAACAGGTGTTATCGTAGAAACAGTTTTATCGACTTGGGCAATTGGCGTTATAAAAGGATTGTGTGCTTATTTTGGTCATGCGATCGGAAGTTTTATAAAGAGAAGATTGGGAATTCCTGATGGAAAGTTTCTACTTTTTGTAGATCATTTAGATTATATTGTTCTCTCCGGAATTATTTTTTATTTATTCAGATTAGAAGAGCTTTTGATTATAATGTTATCCATTCCTATGGTTTTTATAATTCATCCATTACTTTGTTTGATTGGGTATAAATTGCATTTACGAAAGAATAAACTTTAAACTTAGTTAAAATGGCTATATTTTTGGTATACTCATCTTATGTAATTTATAACAGTTTTAGATGAGTGTGCCTGAATAGCGTTATCCAAATTTACAAAATAGGTTAATTTAGGTATATAATATTATTGTGATATATCAAAATAATTATCATTGAAGGAGCTTTAAATTATGACGGAAAAACCAGTAGCGTTACTTCTTGCTGGAGGGAAGTCAACTCGATTTTGGCCTCTTTCAGAGAAGAATACCTATACATATCTTGGGAAAAATCTTGTCGAACGTCATATTGAAACACTGAAGAGATTAGGATTTCGTGATTTAATTGTGGTTTCTTCAGACAAAGTTTTTGATTGGCTCGTAAGTAACAGTGAACGATTTTCCGATTTCAATATTAACTACGTCAAACAAAAAGAGGGAATAAATGGTATGGCTGGAGCAGTACTATCGGCTGTGGAAAACTATAGGACACATTTTAACGGGCGAAGTTTGTATATTTTAAACTGTAATGATATCTATGATGATGTAGTACATGAAAATATGATGGAAAAATTTGAAAATAGAGCTGATGTTGATGTTTTTGTGGCTGGATATGAAATAAAAAAATATTTACCGCTGGGATATTTTATTTTTGAATCCGGAAAAATAGTGGGAATAAAAGAAAAACCGGGTGAAGATAAAATGCCTTCAAATTTAGCCAATCTGGTGGCTCATCTTTTTCGCAATCCAGAGAAATTTTTACTTAAAATAGAGAAAATCGCCAAAGACAAATCTAATAAAGATGATATTTATGAAGTAGCCTTAGATCTATTATTCAAAGAACAAGGAGCCGAAGTGGTTGCATATAACGGACGTTGGGAGATTTTGAAATATCCATGGCATGTACTTTCGGTAATGGACTATTTTTTATCAGAGATTAGAAACACTTTAATTGATCCCTCTGCGGAAGTTTCCGACAAAGCAATCATTTCTGACAAAGTTATAATTGCCGAAGGTGTGAAAATAATGGAAGGAGCAAAAATTGTAGGGCCTTGTTACATCGGTAAAAATACTGTAATTGGAAATAATACTATGGTGCGGGATTCAATGGTGGGAGAAAACTGTGTGATTGGATTTGGTTCTGAGGTTACTAGATCTTACCTTGGGGATGAAATTTGGTTACATACAAATTATATCGGAGATAGTATTCTAGAAGAAAATATTAGTTTGGGTTCAGGAGCAGTAACTGGAAATCTTCGTCTTGATGAGCAGAGTATTTTTGTAACGGTAAAAGAGGAGAAGATTAATAGCAATCGAAACAAATTAGGAATGATTGTGGGTACAGATGTCCGATTTGGAGTTAATTCAGCCATTATGCCTGGGGTAAAAATTGGCTCTGGGTCATTCGTCGGTCCGGGAGTGATTTTAGCCAAAGATCTTCCCGAGAATAAAATCTGTTTAGTCAAACAAGAGCATTTAATCAAAGACAATAAGAATAAAATTATAAAGAGAAAACATTAATTTAAATCAAGGAAATCAAAATGGACAAAAAAACAAAAACGGCTCTTTACGAAGAGCTTATGCAAGCAATTATAGATAAGCAAAAGGAGATACTTGGAATCCAAGTTGCGGTTGAACGAGCGAAGAAGATAGATGAACTTTGGGTTTCTATTGATGGTAAAATTCTACAAATCAATGGAGAACATGAAGCTGTCTTACAAAGTTTATTAAATGAATATTTCAAATTAACCACTCAAGCAGGTTTAGAAGCTTGTTTGTCAGTTATCAAAGAACATCTCAAAAAAAATGAGAAATTAGAGCTTCCTGAAGAGGTTAGTGTACTATTGAAAGATCAATAATTATCTAAAATGTCTCACCAATTTTTTCCTTGGGTTGAAATAGACCTTTCTACTTTAAAACACAATTTGGATGTGATGCGAAAACTTGTGGGAAGAAATGTCAAAGTAGCAGCCACAATCAAAGCTAATGCCTATGGGCATGGTTTAGTTGAAATTGCCAAGTTTTTCGAAAAGCAAAAAATATACTACCTTTGTGTGGCAAGGATTTCAGAAGCGCTCAAATTGCGTGAGTTCAAAATTAAAGCTCCGATTCTTGTCTTGGGGTATACTCCGGCCGAATATTTTCAGGAAATAGTGACTCATAATTTAGCTGTTACCGTCCAATCACTTGATGTTGCCAAAATGTTAGCTACAGAGGGCAGACGTAAGAATAAGATTGTAAAAATTCACGTAAAAGTTGAAACTGGAATGCATCGTATTGGGATAGAATCGCCGCAGATTCTTTTTTTTATTAAAAAAATCTTGGATCTTCCTAATTTAGAAATAGAAGGAATTTTTACTCATTTTGCCGATGTGGATAATTATGATCTGGATTTTGCCAAGTTACAGCTTTCAAGGTTTCAATTTGTAGTTGACGAACTTCAAAAAGCGGGTATCAAAATTCCAATTTTACACACTGCAAACTCCGCGGCAACCTTACGGTTACTTGAAAGTTATTACAATATGATTCGTCCGGGTTTAGCTCTATACGGATTGAATCCAGCCTCGGAAGTATATTCGGATGATGATTTTAGTTTGAAATCAGACTTAGAACCAGTATTGTCTTTCAAAACCCGAATTTCTCATATCAGAGATGTCCCTATGGGTGAAACAATCGGTTATGGTCGGACTTTTAAAACGGATCAAGATACTCTGGTGGGAACAATTAGTGTTGGTTATGGAGACGGATTTCGACGTGCTCCTCAGAATTACGCTGAAGTCCTAGTCAGAGGAATTCGTTGTCCGATTCTAGGTCGAGTAGCCATGGATACCTGCCAAATAGATATTACTAAAGTTCCACAGGTAAATGTTTCTGATGAGGTGGTCTTGATCGGAAAATCTCAAGATGAGATAATAACAGCTTCAGAAGTGGCAAAAAAGTTAGGAACAATTAATTATGAGGTTGTGACAGGAATTATGGAAAGAGTAGAAAGAAGATATAAATAATATTATGAATCAAATCAATCAAACAAAAAAACGAGTCGGAGTGATCTTTGGTGGTAAATCCAGTGAAAAAGAGATTTCCTTGGCAACGGGACGCTATATTTACCATTTACTTGATCCGCAGCTTTTTGAAGGGATTGCTTTATATATGGATAATCAAGGTTTCCTTTGGCAAATACCGGAAAAACTCGTAATTATGAATAAAACGAGTGATGTCGAAAGTAAATTAACAAAAGAAGCCAAAAAAATAAGATTTGAAGAACTTCCGCAAAAAGTTGATCTCATTTTCAATGCATTACTTGGCAAATATGGAGAAGATGGAGTAATTCAAGGAGTTTTAGAGCTAATTAATATTCCATATACAGGTTCGGGAATTTTAGCTTCAGCCGTAGGAATGAATAAAAAGGTACATAAAGAATTACTTATTCACGAAGGATTTTTAGTTCCGCAAGATTTACTCGTTACGAAAGTCGACTGGAAGAAAAATAAGGCAGAAATTATTAAAAAGATCGAAACAAAAATCGGTTTTCCATGTGTGGTCAAACCGGTTTGTGAAGGATCATCTGTTGGAGTCGCAGTTGCCAAAAAGGGTGTGGATTTAAACAAGGCTATTGAAAATGCTTTTTATTGGGATCCGGAAATTTTAATTGAAAAATTTATTAGAGGGAAAGAATTTATGTGTGTGGTTTGGGGTAATGAAAATCCAGAAGCAATGCTTCCTACAGAAGTAGTTTTTGAAGGTGATATTCATACTTACGAATCAAAATACATGCCGGGAAAAGCGCAGTACCATACTCCAGTCCGTGTGCCGGAAGAAATTGTAAAAGAAATTCAACGACAAGCGGTAGCAATTTATAAACTAATTGGGGCAAAGGGTTATGGTCGTGTCGACGGTTTTGTCGTTCAAGAAGGAAAGGATTTCAAAATTTATATTGGCGAACCGCATACGGGAACAATAATGATTCCGTCCTCTTATGTATTTCAGCAAGCGGCTCGTACTAAAGTACAAACCAAAACTAAAATTGGGAATAAAAAAATGCCAGTTAATCCACGCTTACTTGTGACCAAAATATTAGGGATGGCAGAGGAAGTACATGGAAATAAAAAAGGGTATCTTTAATCAATGAATGAGAAAAAGTCTCCATTAAAAATAATAACTTTGGGTAATCCTACTTTGAGACAAAAAGCCTCCGAGCTTTCTGTCTCAAAAATGAAAAGTCCAGAAGTCCAAAAGTTCATTCAAGATATGGCTGTAACATTAAAGGTAGTAGGAAATGGTGCAGCTTTAGCTGCAAATCAGGTTGATAAACTTTGGCAGATAATTGTAATTGAGTTAGAAAATATGTCGGCTAAAGTCTTAATTAATCCTAAAATTGAAAAATTGGCGGGTAAAGAGTTACTTGCTTTTGAAGGATGTTTATCCGTTCCCGGATATTGGGGACAAGTTTGGCGGAAAGAAAGAATTGTTGTTGAAGCTTTTAATCAACATGGAGAAAAGATAAGAGTGAAAGCAAGTGGTTTTAATGCTCGCGTTTTACAGCATGAAATTGATCACCTTCACGGAATTGTTTTTATTGATAGAATGGAAGATATGTCTACTTTTATGACGACCGAAGAGCTAGAAAGACAATTTGAAAAAGGGAGGAAAAAGGATGCCTAGACTGTTGCGAGTTGGACTTTTTATGGGTGGATCATCTTCAGAGAAAGAGATTTCTTTAGAAACAGGACGTCATGTTTATAATAGTTTAGATAGAACTAAATTTGAAGTAGTACCGGTGTTTGTTAATCATCAAAATCATTTTTATATTATTGATGAAGGACTTATGTGGATGAACACCTGTGCTGATGTTGAAGCTCAGTTATCTACTTTAGGACGAAGATTATTTTATGAAGATTTGAAATCAGAAATTGATTATGCCTTTTTAGCCTTGCATGGTAAGTATGGAGAAGAATGCTTACCAGGATTACTGGAGCTTTTTGCCATTCCTAATAACTCTTCCGGAGTTTTGGGTGGAGTTTTAGGGATGGATAAAGTCTTTCAAAAGAGACTGCTTCAAGCAAATAATCTGACAGTAGGAAAATATTTAGGCATAAATATTCAGAATTGGAAACAAAATAAAGGAGAAATTCTTAATCAGGTTGAGGAATATTTTGCTTATCCTTTTATCGTGAAACCATCACGTGAAGGTTGTAGCGTCGCTATCTCCAAGGTTACAAACAAGAAAGAGACTGAAAAAGCATTTGAAGCTGCTTTTATCTATGATAATGTAATTCTTATTGAAGAGTATTTAAAAGGCATTGAGGTTACAACTACAGTTATTGAAGAAAAGGGAATTCTTAGAGTTTTGACTCCAACAGAAACACCATACAAGGGTGATTTTCTTTCCGTGGAAGAAAAATTCTTACCCGGGGACGCTACCATGATTACTCCACCAAACCTTCCGAAAGAAGATATTGCCAAGATTCAGACAGATACTTTAAAGGCCTATAGAGCTCTAAGACAACAAAACTGTTCTCGGATTGATGGGATCTTCAAAGAGGGGAAACTTTTTATTCTAGAACCCAATTCCCCTCCGGGGATGACTCCTTCAACTATGGTATTTCATCAGGCGGCCGAAGAAGGATGGAATGCCTCTGATTTTTTTACAAAAGTAATTGAAAATCACACATTTAATGATAAATAGTCCTAAAATTTCATCACAAAAAAAGAGATATCAGATTATTGGGGAATTTGCCCTAGAATTTGTAGAAAGCCTTATAATTTCTTTGGGAATTTTTTTAATTGTTTACAATTTTTTTGTTCAGACCAGAACCGTTCTAAATGTTTCTATGCAACCAAATTTCTATGAAGGGGATAGGATTATTACAGATATATTTTCTTATCGCCTTCGCGAACCCAAACGAGGAGAGGTGATAGTTCTAGATTCCCCTTTGCATGAATCTGAAGAATATTTAAAAAGAGTAATCGGTTTGCCAGGAGAAGAGATTTTAATTGAGAATAATACGGTTACGATTTTTAATGACGTTCACCCTTATGGATTTATCCTTCATGAAGATTACTTGGGTAAATTTGTAACCACAAACGGTGGAAATGTGGTTAAAGAAGGAGTTAAAACGAAAATTCTAGAAGATTCATATCTTGTTATGGGAGATAATCGAGATCGTAGTTCTGATTCTCGTCTTTGGGGGATGTTACCCAAAAAAGATATTGTTGCTCGGGTTCTTTTCCGTTACTGGCCGGTTATACGAATTGAAGCTTTTGCGGCGGTTGATTATGGGGAATAAATAAGTCTAAACTAAATGGTATTATTTCCAAATAGAACAAATCCTGAATTAAATAGTTCGCTTGAGAAAATTAACTTTCTCAAAAACCCTCCTTTCGATCCTAAAGAGAGAATGGTTAAGCAAGTTACGAATGGAATAAACGTAATGATGGGAATAAGATCTTGGTTTAGTCCATCTGATTCTAAATATTTTTCTAAAGATACTATCCGTTATGTAAATAAAGATCATATTTCTGAGAATTTAGAGCCTTTTTTAGATCCATTTTCCCATGATCCAGACATGTTATTTTTATTAGCGATGACAGAAGGGATTCCACTTTGGGGAGAAGGTCACCCTTATATATTGTTGGATGAAGCAAAAAATACAGAGATGTGCAATCAAGTTTTGGATATTTTTGAAAATTTAAAACCAAAAATTACGGCTAGGATAAATGATGAATCAACATATCAAGAAGGTGAAAAACAATATCTTCGAGCTGATTTGGAAGTTTTGGGAGCTTTGATGCAAAGAGCCTTATATAAGCATGATAGGGTAAATACACCTATTTATCAAGAAGGTGGAGAATCTCATTTTTCCGAAGATATTTATTATAAAGCAATAGCCGATTTTAATTATAGCGGTAATTATTTTACCTTAGAAAATTTGTGGCGAAATCTTCATTATGGTTCAAATTTGAGTGAAATAGAAGTGATAGAAAATCACGATTTTGATAACGCAGCTATTTATTTTCATGAGTTCGTGAATTCTACGGAACGGTTAGATCGGAATGTGATTTATTCCCTACATAATTTATTACTTGAACATCAAGTATCAGATGAATATCGGGGGACATTTAGGCAAAATATGAGAATTGGTAATTTTGATCCTGATATTTTTGAATCAGTATCTTCTGGAGAAGTTCTCTCTCGAGTTGATGGTCTCATTGAAAGATGGAATGACCTATCAGATCAATTCCTTAATCAAAATACTGATGAATCATTGAGATCATTTTTAGAATGGCATCTTGATTTTGAAATCACACATCCATTTGTTGATGGAAACGGAAGATTAGGAAGAATTTTATTAAATGGTTTACAACAAAGAGCTGGGATGCCACTTTTTGTAAGTACTCCAAATAATCATAAAGAATACACAGAATACATGAAGAAATTAAATTTTTATAGGAAAAATAAACAAAATGAAGAATATGAAAGTCAAATGGTTAGTTTCTTAAAATTTGTAAAGACTAATAGTGTGGTAAATAATCTAGAAGAAGTTGCTCTTTTAGCAACTCCACCTAATTTGGAGCTTATGAAATAAAATCTAGTACTGGTCCGGAAGATCGTTTTCAAAAAGAATCACATCTCCAATTTTGACTATTTTTGTAATCTTTTCCTGAGCTTCTTTTAAAGAATCTACTGTAAAAAGATTTTCTTTATTGAATTTTGATTTTTCAATCCCAGCTAAAAGCCCTCTAATTCTGTTATTTCCACTTTGTTTTCCAATTAAGATGGCATAATCACAGATATTTCCCATTTTTTCTCCCAGTTTATTATGAATTTCAAATTCTTTATTTCCCAGTTCTACAATTCCAGGGGTGACAATAATCTTACGTTTATCATTAAGTTCCGATAAAAAATCTAAAGCCGCTTCGAAACCACTGGGATTGGCTGAATAAGCATCATCAATTACCATAATTCCATTATTGGTAGGAACAAGTTGTAACCGATGTTCGCTAGCTTCTAATTTTTGTACAATATTTTTGAAATCAGTAGGATTAATCTTGAGCTGTTTGGCAATTGCAAGAGCCCCCATGATGTTCAAAATATTGTGTTTACCCAGAAGTTTAGTCTCAACTTTCAGCTGTTTTTCTCCAATTTTTAATTCGAATGAAGTTATAATCTCATCAGCTACTATTTTTACTTTGATATTTTCGGCTTTCCATGAAACCTGCTCATTTACGGCGTAAGGAATTACTTTTAACTTTTTCTGATTTCTCAGATTTTGGTTATAGTAATAACGAAGATACGAATTATCAAAATTTAGGGCAATCACGCTGTTTGAAGGTAAAGCTTCTATGAGTTCAGTTTTAGCTTTTAATGTGTTTTCAATTGTTTTAAATCGATCCAGATGTTGTTCATTAAGACCAGTAATTATTCCGATGTGTGGCTTTGTTAGCTCACAGATTTTTTTGATTTCACCTTTTTTATAAGCACCCATTTCTACAATGAAAATTTCGTGATCATTTTTCAATTCTTTGAGGACTACATTAGCTACTCCAACGGCGGTATTGTATGAAGATGGAGTTTTTAAAACTTTATATTTAGTTGAAAGTATTTGATGAAGTATTTCTTTTGTCGAAGTTTTTCCGTAAGAACCTGTGACTCCAATAACGATTAATTTCTGATGATGATCCAATTTTGTGGAAGCCTTGCTGACATAATAGGTTTTAATAAGATCATTTAACGGATCTAATAAATAATTACTTGCCCACACGTAGATGAAAAATATCTGTATAAAAATAAGCAGCTGAATGGCTATGATAAGAGTATTGGGGTGAAAAAACAGAGAGAAAACCGCAATTGCAAGGGACAAGTTTAATAACATCATAAAAAGACTGAGTAAAAGGATCACAATTATTTTTGGAGTAAAAATGAGTGATTTCTTCTTTTGAAGATCTCTTTTTAACAGATTTTTTATAATCCATCTTCCGAAGTTTCCAGAGCTATATTCTAGGGTTTGTAAGATATAAAGCCAATCAAAAATAGGAAAGAGGATATTAAATATTTTTTTCATAAATTTTATTAACTTACTTTTCCTTGATAAATTTAGTAACTATTTTACAAAATTCTTTAGGCTCCTCCAAATAGGCAAAATGAGTGCCAGGTATAATGATAAGTTTTGAATCAGGAATTAACTTCTTAATTATATAAGCATCAGATAAGGGGGTATCAAGATCCTTATCTCCCCAGATAATTAATGTTTTTGCTTGAATTTTGGATAGAGTTTCTTGGTAGTCGTGACTAATTATTTCAATAAAATTTTTTTTCATAACGCCATCTAAGTTTTCGTAATCATGTTCCCCAACTTGATTATAGAATTGTGACCGAATTTTTTGCTGGAGGTTTTTGTTCAAAAATGAGGTCATGACTTTACCTGTTTTGGCGGTAATCTGGAATAATACCTTTTTGAAGTTATTATTTGGTTTAACAAGTTTAGCGTCAACAAGGACAAGTTTTTTAGGTTTTAGATCTTTCTTATTGGCAAAAGCAGCTGCGATAGTTCCTCCGAATGAATGTCCGATCAAAACGGGATCTTTTATTTTAATCTTGCTGATAAACTCGGAGAGGAATTTTGCATACTCTTTAATTCCCCAGATCAGCTTACTTGCTTCACTTTCACCAAAGCCGGGAAGGTCAAGTGTGATAACTTGGAAATTTTCTCGAAGGACTTCTGTTATCGGGAAGAAAGAGTTGTGATTTCCACCCCATCCATGTAGTAGAATTATTGGATTTCCTTGACCGGAAATTTCATAAAATATTTTTAGATTATCAATAGTTGCGAACATTTTTTTAATTAATAATATTACTTCAAAAGTCTAAAATCGGTATTTTGTCATTTTTAAGCTAATGTTATACAATTAGAGGCATACTATTTTTGTAAATTAATCAAAAAGTATATCTCTGCGATAAATCAGTTAAACCTTGAATTTAGAAAGTGAATGAGGCTGTAATTGATCTATCGTTAACTAATTCTATCAGACTAAATAGAATAATGTAAATTTAATGAGGTAATTAAACATGGTGAAACTTTTTGGAATTTTAATTCTATCTTTTTTGTTTACTTTAATTTTGGCTCTACCATTTATCAATCTTTTATACCGTTTAAAGTTTCAACGTCAAGATGAAAAGCCTAAAGATATCTTTGATAAGGATATGCCGATATTTTGGCGTTTGCACGGATGGAAAAAAGGAACTCCTACCGGAGGTGGTATCCTCGTAATTGCAGCGGTTTTGCTTTTATCTGTGGCTTTTTATTTATTTACCTCTTTTTCTCCCAACAATACTTCGACAATTCTTTTTTTCACCGTGATCTCTTTTGGATTTTTGGGTTTTTATGACGATATCCAGAAGATTTTTGGCTGGAAAAAAACTGGTTTTTGGGGTTTACAAGTGCGATATAAGTTAATTATTCAACTAGCTCTTTCATTTCTCATTAGCTATTATCTCTATTTTACTTTAAATATTACGGGATTCTCTATTCCTCTCATTGGAAGTAGTTATTTTCTTAATCTAGGATTCTCATTTATTCCATTTTCAATGATGGTTATCACTTTTATGACGAATGCGTACAATATTACAGATGGTCTTGATGGCCTTGCCGTGGGGTTACTGATTATTACTTTAGCTGCGTTTTGGCATTTGAATACTTTATTTGGTTATGGTGATATTGCAGTTTTTATTACTACGTTACTAGGATCTCTTTTGGCCTTTCTTTATTTTAATATTTATCCGGCTAGAGTGTGGTTGGGAGACACTGGGGCGATGTCCTTTGGAGCTTTGCTTGTTGTGATCGCGCTAATTTTGGATCAATTTGTCCCGCTCATTTTTATTGGAGGAGTATTTGTGATAGAAGCATTATCGAGTCTCATTCAATGGTTTTCAAAGGCTTACTTTCGAAAGAAGGTTTTTGAATGTGCTCCGATTCATCACCACTTTGAAGCTAAAGGATGGGATGAAACAAAGGTTACCATGCGTTTCTGGTTGCTTGGTGGAGTATTGGCATTTATCGGGATCTTTTTAGCTTTACTTCCCAGTTTAAAGTTTTAATAGGCATTTATATGAATAATCAAGCTATTGGAATCTTTGATTCCGGAATAGGTGGTCTTTCCGTTTTTCAGGAAATTAAAAAGTTGTTACCTTTTGAAAATTTGATCTATTTTGCAGATCAGGCTTTTTGTCCCTACGGGACAAAAAGCCAATCACAGATCAGAAAAAGGGTTCTTTCTGCGTTGTCATTTTTTGAAAAGCAGAAGGTGAAATTAGTTGTGATTGCTTGTAACACCGCCACAACGGTCGGAATTGATTATTATCGTGAAAAATTTCCCAAAGTTCCGATTATTGGAGTAGTGCCTGTTATAAAAACTGCCGGGGGAAAAACAGTTACAAAAAAAGTTCTTATTTTGGCGACTCAAAGTACGATTGAGAATCCTTACCTTAATGTTCTAATAAATAAGTTTGGGAAGGGAATAAAGTTTTTTAAGCTTGGAGATTGGGAGGGTCAGTTAGTAAAGATGATAGAAAATGGAGAATTAAAACAGAAAAAAATAGAGAAAGAGTTGGATTTTCTCTTAACTCCGTTTTTAAATCAGAATATTGATACGGTTGTTTTGGGTTGTACACACTTTCCTTTAATTCGAAATCAAATTCAGGATATCTTTGGAGCAAGGGTGCAGATTTTGGATTCTGGAGGAGCCGTCGCGAGACATACTCAAAGAGTTTTAGAAAATAAAGGTTTACTTGCTGAAAATCAAAAACCTGATTATACTTTTTATACAACAGCAAACATTGAAAGATTAAATAGATCGATTCAAAATTTTATTTATATTTTAAACGCAAAGGTTAAAAAAATGACGTTTCCTACCGATTAACCTGCTTGTTAAATGCTCTTGTATTAGGCAAGTGCAGGCGGGATTTGGTATTATCCGTCTTCTGATCTAGCTTCAGTTTTGATCAGAATAAAAAATTAACTATGACAATAAATGAATTAAAAAAAGAAAAGATAGCCATTTTAGGTCTTTCTAAGGAAGGAATTTCTAGTGGAGAATTTCTTTTTCGGCATAAAATTCCCTTCTCAATACTAGAACAACAGTCACAAAAGGAGTTAGGTAAAAATTTTGACTATATCACGAAATGGAAAATGCCATATTTTTTAGGAAAAGATCACTTGAAGCATTTATTCGAATTTACATTTATTCTACGTGCTCCGGGAGTTCCCTTGTTTTTACCGGAAATTGTGAAGGCAAAACAAAAAGGGATTAAGATTTCAAGCAGTGTTAAGCTTTTTATGGAGCTTGTGCCAACAAAAAATATTATTGGGGTTACCGGAACTAAAGGAAAAGGAACAACCTGTAAATTAATTGAATCAGTTTTAAAAGCTGATAAAAAGGAAGTTTTTGTGGGAGGAAATATTGGCGTTCCGCCGCTGGATTTTTTAGAGAAGGTGAAAGTTAAGTCTTACGTTGTTTTAGAGTTATCCTCTTTTCAGCTTGAGGACTTTGAAAAAAGCCCATATATTGCTGTGATTCTGGGAATTGCACCAGATCATCTTGCTCCTGAAAGCGCGAAAGCTCCCAATTACCACAAAAGTATGAAAGATTATCTAGAGGCGAAAAAACAGCTTGTGAAATCCCAGAATAAAAATGATTTTATCGTTACTAAAGAAAATGATCAGTTATCAAAAACAATTGGAGAAGTTAGTAAGGGACAGCAGTATTTTTATAGCATAATGGGGGAGGTAGCAAGGGGAGCGTTTGTTTCTGGAACAAAATTGAAAGTAAAGAATGAAAAAGTTACGGAGATTGGAGATATTAATGAGGTAAAACTGCGTGGTCGGCATCATCTTGAAAATATATGTGCTGCCCTATCTGTTTGTAGTTTATTAGATTGTGCGACAAAATCATTAAGAAAAGGTCTCTTTGAATTTATGGGATATGAGCATCGTTTAGAATTTGTGAATCAAGTTTCCGATGTCTCCTACTACGACGATTCGGCGGCTACAAATCCCGAACCAGTTATTGCTGCTATTGATGCCTTTGATGAACCTTTAATAGTTATTTTAGGTGGGAGCGATAAGGGTCAGGATTATACCAAATTAGGGGAGAAGATAATAAACTCGACGGTAAAAGTAGCTTATCTAATTGGGGATATGGCAGATAAAATTGAAGCCTCAATTTTATCTGCCCAAAAGAAGGAAAAGCTAAATCGTTCCTTCAGAATTATTAGAGCAGGTTATCCTGAAATGAGTAAAATTATTTCAGATTGTATTAGTTTTTCAGAAAAAGGTGATGTTATTCTTCTTTCTCCTGCATGTGCGAGTTTTGACATGTACGAAAATTATCGTCAACGAGGAGATCTATTTAAAAAGGGAATTAATTTAATTTTGGAGTGATTTTTGTGTTGAATACAATTGGTTTAATTCTGCTATTTTCAATTTTATTCCTAGTCTTATTATTTGTGTTTTTTTCATTTAGAGCATACTTTTTTGGCGCTCCTTTTGTTCCAAGTAATTATGGCGTTATTAAAAAGGTATTAGATTATACAGATATAAAGGAAGGATCAGTTTTTTTTGATTTGGGTTCCGGTGATGGTAGAGTTCTCCTCGAAGCGGCAAAAAAAGGGGCTCTGGCAATAGGTTATGAATTGAATCCTTTTTGGTTTTTTATTTCCAAAATCAATGTGTTATTACACGGTTTGAATGATAAAGTAACTGTAAAAAGAGAGAATTTTATGCAAGCTCCATTTTCTGAAGCGGATATTTTGTATCTTTATCTTTTTCCCGAAAAAATTGCGCAGATAGAGCAGATGCTTCAAAAAAAATTAAAAAAAGGAGCACAAGTTATCACCTACAGATTTCCTTTCTTGAATTGGAAAGAGAGGAAAAAATTTGAAAAAGAAAAAGTATTTTTGTATGTTAAAGAGTAATATACTCATCTTCCTTGAACTTGCAACAAAAGTAGATGAGTATTACCCATTTAACAACACCTTAAATTCAAATGAGAAATTGAATGGGTATAATATATGAGGAAATTAAGAGGAACGGTTAACCATAAAAAATATCCAACGACTCTAAGGCCAAAAAAAAGAAGTTGGTCTTCAAGTTTTAAAACCTTATTTTCTAGTAGCCGAGGTAATTCAAATATAAATTACGGACGACCTGACTTCCCATTTCTGGTGACAGTTTTTATTTTGCTTGCCTTCGGTTTATTTATGGTCTATGACGCATCGGCAGTGAAGGCTTTTTATGATTTTGGTGACGGATTTCGTTTTCTCAAATATCAAGCAATGTGGATAGGAGTAGGTCTAATACTTTTCTACATTTTCCAAAAAATCGACTATCATATCTTTGAGAGTTTGGCCGTACCAATCATGATTGGTACAATAGTCCTTTTAATCCTAGTTCTTATTCCGGGTGTTGGAACCGAAATTTATGGAGCTAAACGTTGGATTTTTGGGATTCAGCCTTCGGAGTTTACAAAGATATCCGTCATTATATATTTTGCTACTTGGTTAACCAAAAAGACAAAATCAAAAATTAAAAGCCATTCTTTTGAGATTTTTCTCCCGTTTCTTTTTATGATCGGAATTGTAGCTATTTTGCTTCTTCTTGAACCTGATTTGGGAACGACCGTAATTATTTTTGGGAGCAGTTTGTTAGTTTATTTCCTTTCTGGATCACAGATATGGCAATTTATCTTATCGATTCCTTTCTTACTCCTTGCGGGTGTTGGTCTTATTGTACTTTCTCCCTATCGTAAAGCCAGGCTTCTTGCTTTTCTTGATCCTTCTACTGATCCGGGAGGGATTTCTTATCATATTAATCAAGTACTCATTGCTTTAGGTTCTGGAGGTCTTACTGGTTTGGGTTTGGGATCTTCGCGACAGAAATATCAATATATTCCTGAGGTTTATGCCGATTCAATTTTTGCTATCATTGGAGAAGAATTTGGTTTTATTGGGACAGTTATAGTAATTCTGATATTTGCTTTTCTATTTTGGCGAGGATGGAAGATCATAGAAAATGCTCCAGATGAATTTGGGAAGCTTCTTTCGGCAGGAATTATTTTTTGGATTACCTTACAAGTAATTGTTAATATTGGAGCGATGACTGCAATATTTCCTTTAACCGGAATTCCACTTCCTTTTATTTCTTATGGAGGTTCAGCTTTACTTTCAATTATGATTGGAGTTGGAATTCTGACGAATATCAGTAAGCAGGGAAATAGAAGATAACAAAAACTAAAAATGCAAACTAAAGAAATTATACAGAAACTTTATACGATTGTTCAGAAACAGGCGAAAAAGCCTGCAAACACCTTTGGTCCCGATGTTTGGGAAACCCATCTTTTACCCGTGATTAAATATGCCAAAATGCTAGCTTTAAAAAGACATGCTGATGTGGATATTGTTGAAATTGCGGCACTTTTACATGATATTGCTAGCATTTCAAACTCAAAAGAAATAAAAGAACATCACATTCACGGACAACGGTATGCTCAGGAAATTCTTTCACTTTTTCATTATCCTCAAAAGGAGATTGATAAAGTAAAACACTGTATTTTTGCACATCGAGGTAGTAAACAGATTAAAAGAGAAACTATCGAGGCTCAATGTGTTGCAGATGGAGATGCAATGGCTCATTTTGATTCTCTTTATTCATTATTTTATCTTGCTTTTGAGATAAAAAAGCTAGATCCATTTGCAGGAAAAGAGTTTGTCAAAGAAAAACTAGAGCGGAGTTGGAATAAACTAACACCTTTTGCCCAGAGACTAATTAGAGATAAATACAAAGCGGTTAAATTGCTTTTGGATTAAAAGATGCAAATAAATAACTTTCAAGAAAAAAATTACGAAAGGGCAGTATTATCAGAAACATATCATGTGGTTCCTTTTTTTAGTAACGGTCATTTGGTAAGAGTGAAAACAAGTGATAATCTGATTTTACATGGATTTTATAATGAACCGAATGAAGAAACTAAAAAAGTTTTTCTTTATACGCATGGAGCTCATAGCAATTTTTACCGTGGAAATACGATTCAGTATTTAGAAAGCGTAGCTTTATCTGAAGGTTATGCTTTTTTAACAGTTAATAACCGCGGTGGTGATTTTAACGGGCGCTTTGAAATTATTAAAGAGTGTATTTTTGATTTTGAAGCTTGGATTAGTTTCTGTGCAGCTAAGGGTTTTGAGGAAATTGTTATAGTTGGATCTAGTCTAGCGACACATAAAATTCTTTATTATCTTGACGAAAAAGAGAATACGTTAATTACCAAAGTAATCTTAATCTCTCCCAGTAATAACATTGTATTATGGAAAGAAAAAGTTCAAGATAAAGCGGAACATTATTTAAATCTGGCTAAGAAATTAATAGCGCAAAACAAAGGAAAAGAGTATATGCCCAGTGATGCTTATTTGAAAATGATTTCAGCTGGAACCTATTATGATCGTTTTGGACCAGAAAGTGTCATTGATAACTTTAACTTTCACGACTCTCAATTTGACTTTCAACGCATAAGAGGATTAGAATTGCCCACGTTGATCATTTCCGGAGATAATGATAAATATATGAGAAATGCGGAAGAAAGTTTAAAAAGATTAGAAAATTTGAATAAAAATATTCAAACTCATATTATTCCGGGAGCAGATCATTGGTTTACGAATCAAGAGGAGAAATTAAAAACGAGGATTAAGGAATTTCTAATATGAATATGAAAATAGCAATTACAGGTGGTCATCTTACTCCAGCCTTGGCTGTAATAGATGAACTTAAGAGGAAAAAAGAGAAAATAGAAATTATATATTTCGGGCGAAGGTATACTTTTGAAGGAGAAAAAATACTTTCTAATGATTATCAGGTTATATCCAAAATATCCGGTATCAAATATATTGATTTGGAAACCGGAAGATTACAACGTAGATTTTCAAAACATACAGTTTCTTCTTTATTGAAAATACCACATGGTTTTTTACAAGCTTATAAAATACTAAAAAATGAAAAACCAAATTTAATAATGTCTTTTGGTGGTTACTTAGCTGTTCCCGTAGTTATAACTGCGTTTTTACTAAAAATCCCCGCTATCACTCATGAACAGACAGTTGCAGTTGGTCTTTCAAACAGGATTATTTCGATCTTCGCCAAAAAAATATTGGTTTCCTTTGAAAAATCTTTGAAATATTTTCCCAAGAAAAAAGTTGTCCTGACCGGAAATCCAATTCGGAAAGAGATCTTTAATCTTGAAAAAAAGACCTTAAAATCATTACCAAAATCACTTCAAAAAATCATTCAAGAGAAACTGGATGATAGTAATAAAAAGCTAATCTATATTACTGGCGGTAATCAGGGATCACAAACAATTAATAAACTTATCTGGGAATTATTGCCAGAGCTTCTTAAGAGTTACAGCGTGATTCACCAGTGTGGTTACAAAGATTGGGAAGCGATTAAAAGTGGGAAAATTATATTTAAACCTAACGAACATTATTATATTGCTCCGTGGATTGACACAAAAGAGATTGGTTGGTTATTGAATATTGCTGATTTAGTTGTCTCGCGTTCGGGTGCAAATACTATTTATGAATTAGGTGTTTTGGGCAAACCTAGTGTTTTGATTCCGATTCCTTGGGTTGTGAATTCTGAACAGCAAAAGAACGCCGAAATTCTCAGTGATGCAGGATTAGCACGTATTTTGAGCGAGAACAATTTGAAATCCTGGAGGTTAAAGACAGTTATCAAGGAGATGTTTGACAACATTGAAAGATATCGAAATATTGGAACAGAGTTTCGAACTCAATTAAAAGTGGACGCAGCCTCTGCGATTATTTTTGAAATTGATAGTATAATTAAACCAGCTTAAATAATTAAATTCCATGAGACTGCCTTTATCTAATCGCAAAAAAGTGAGTGCCCAAAGAGTATCACCTATTTTTATTTCTTCAGTAGGTAAAAGAAACATTGTTGTTCCATTCAAGCCAGTTTCAGCCGTATTAATCGCGCTTCTAACTATTTTATGTATATACCTACTTTTTCGTTCGGATATTTTTTTGGCAAGGATAATAACTTTCGAAAGAATCGAAACAGGGGGGAATACTTCTCAGTTAATACTTCAAACAGATTTGGAAGATGAGTCTCGATATTGGAGTACCTTTAGTTTGTTTACCTTTCCGCAAGACAGTGAGACAAGAAGAATTTTAGATAAACTTCCAGCCTTAGAAGAATTTAGAATTACCAAAAAATTTCCTCAAGAGCTAAAGGTCGTGTACAAAGAAAGAAAACAAGCCGCAATTGTAAAAGCAAAAAATGGGAGTTTTGTCCTAGATCAAAAGGGATATGTTTTCGCGCTCACTAATGACCAAATCAAAGCTCCTTTATTCGAAGACCTTGAGACTGAGTGGCAAATTGGGAGAAGTATAAACTCAGAGAAAGTAGCTTTTGCCATTTCTACTGTTTCTAGGTTTAACAAATTAAATTTACATCCTACGAACTTCCTTTTTAGTGGGGAAAATGATTTAGTTGTCAAAACAGATACCAATTTAGAGATTATATTTAGTAGTTTTAAAGATGTTGATTTACAAATAGCTGTTCTTGATGTCGTTCTGAAAAATGCCAAAATTGAAGGAAAAACATTCGAGAAAATAGATCTTAGATTTGATCGTCCTGTAGTCGTGGAATAAATTTTCAGATTAAATTACCCAAATACCTATATAGATTTTCACAACAATTTAAATAAATTGCAAACTGGAGTAATTCGGGTATAATTATCTTAAGCATACTCACCTTCTATATTTATTTATACGAAGATGTTATTGAGTGTCATCCAAAATATTATATGATTTTAGATTGAAATAATTTGGATGTAAGATGATTTACAAATCAAAATAATTTGGGTATAGTAGTAAATACTAACTCACATAATTATTATATGAAAGGTCGTTTCTATGGCCAAAGAAAGAATTGTTGTCGGTATTGATATCGGCACCTCTAAAGTTTCCACAATTATTGCTTCCGTTACCGAAGAAGAACAAGTCTCAGTTATTGGTGTTTCCACAGTAGAATCAAAAGGAATCAAAAAAGGTGTTGTTGTCGATATTGATAGAGCTGTAGATTCGATTTCGATGTCTTTAGAAGGAGCAGAAAGAATGGCCGGATATGCAGTCTCAAAAGCTTTTGTAAGTGTGGGTGGAAACCATATCGCTTCGCTTAATTCTCATGGCGTCGTGGCTATTTCAAATCCTTCAGGTGAGATTGGACATGATGACATTTCGCGGGTAACAGAAGCCGCCAGAGCAATCTCAATTCCTTCATCCCGGGAAATTATTCATGTTTTACCACGTAGTTTTATTGTTGACTCCCAAGATGGAGTTCATGATCCCGTTGGAATGTCTGGAGTGCGTCTTGAAGTAGAAACTCATATTGTTTCCGGAGCCACTACCTCCATGCGTAACTTAGTTAAATGTGTACAACAGGTTGGAGTAGACGTAGAAGATTTAGTCTTCACAGCTTTAGCTTCGTCATATTCTACTATTTCCGATACTGAAAAAGAATTAGGAGTTGTTTTAGTTGATATCGGTGGAGGAACAACTTCGATTAATATTTTCGTGGAAGGATCAGTTGCTTATTCTTCAGTGTTACCAATTGGTGGTAGAAATATTACCAATGATCTTGCAATCGGTTTGCGTACTTCATTAGATCAAGCTGAAAAAGTAAAGATCTTTTTGGGAGAACAGAAAGAAAAGATTGCCTATCCGGAAAGTAATGATTTGAATGACCATAAAAAAGAAAGTCGAAAAGAAAAGCAAGATCGTCGGAAAAAAGAAGATGAAATAGATATTTCTGATTTAGGTCTACCAGAAATTAAATCAGTTTCCTATGAATTTTTAGTCAATGGAATCATTAAGGCTAGACTCAAGGAAATCATGGTTTTGATTGAAAATGAGATAAAAAAGAGTGGATATAGTAAGAATTTGCCAGCTGGTCTTGTATTTACTGGAGGAACCGCAAAGATAATTGGACTTAAAGAGCTTTCCAAGGAAGTTTTGCCGATGCCAGTGCGAATTGCTTCTCCAGAAGGAGTTTCTGGTCTTATAGATGAAATTCAATCACCGGCTTATGCAACTTCTGTAGGTCTCATTTTGTTCGGAATAAAATCGGATGGGAACAAAGCCATAATGGCACCTATTGGAGTTGGTTTATCTCAGGTAAAGGGTGTCTTTGGAAAAGTCGGAAATTGGGTAAAGTCTTTTTTACCCTAAGATATTTGTAATAGTTAGAAGTTTGTTTTTACCTTTATTATATACTGCCTGAAGGAGGATTTATGTTAGTAAAACCACAGACTGATCGTGTGGCAAAAATTAAGGTTATTGGTGTTGGTGGTGGCGGTAATAACGCTTTAACTTCAATGATCAATGGGCAACAGATAAAAGGAGTAGAATTTATTGCAGTAAACACTGATCTTCAGGCTCTTGAGCTTTCTCCGGCACCATCTAAAATTCAAATAGGTGGAGAATTAACTCGTGGTTTAGGTTCAGGGGGGGATCCAGAAATGGGTCAGAAAGCAGCCGAAGAATCTCACGAGGATCTTAAGAAACATCTTGAAGGTGCGGATATGGTTTTTATTACGGCGGGAATGGGTGGAGGAACTGGAACAGGTGGTGCTCCAGTCATTGCTAGTGTAGCTAAAGAGATGGGTATTTTGACTGTGGGTGTTGTGACCAAGCCGTTTAATTTTGAAGGATCTGTCCGTAAATCAAATGCAGAGTTAGGAATTTCTAATCTCAAAGACAATGTGGATACCCTAATTGTGATTCCAAATCAAAGATTACTAGACATTGTTGATAAAAAAATGTCTTTAATTGATGCTTTTCGTTTAGCAGATTCAGTTTTGGGACAAGGAGTTCAAGGAATCTCCGATCTCATTGTGCTTCCCGGACTTATCAATGTTGACTTTGCCGATGTAAAAACAATCATGTCTGATGCTGGTTCCGCACTGATGGGTATTGGTAAGGCTTCTGGTGAAGGTCGAGCTGAAGCTGCTGCCAAAGCCGCTATTGAATCGCCTTTACTTGAGTTATCAATTGATGGAGCAAAGGGTATTCTTTTCAACGTTATCGGTGGGGAAGATCTTTCCATGTTAGAAGTCGATGCGGCCGCAAAAATTATCGTTCAAGCTGCTGATCAGGAAGCAAATGTTATTTTCGGAGCGGCTATCGATAAAGATATGAAGGATGATATTCGGATTACAGTTATTGCAACAGGATTTTCAGAACCTCGAAAAACCTATACCAATGTGGTACAATCTCTGCCAGACGTAGAGAAGAGAAAAGATGAAGAAGACGATGAGTTTGATATACCGACCTTTATGCGACAGGGAAAATAACACTTCTTTAATTAAGGAGGTTTTATGAATTTAGTAGGTGAAGACACTATTCCTCTCGATAAAATGAGAAACATGAATCGGTTTGAGTTGGAAGGTTTGATTTCAAAGGGTTTACTTCGAGGCAGTGAAGCCTTTGATGTTTATTTGGAGGTATCGGCAAAAGAAGCGTTAGAAAAAGCAGAAGAGCTAGATAAACTAGGTTCTGATTTAGGAATTTCCTCAAATCAAGCAATGATTAATCGTTTTTATGCTGAATCGTTAGAACGATTAGTAAGAGATAAGTCAGAAGAGGGTTTACAACTGAGAGTAGCATTTATTCACAATAGAGTTCAGAGTCTTGAAAGAATCGGATCAAAATTGAGTTCAGAGCATGGTGGTAATATAGACATTATTGATGAAGAGGTATCTGCTTGGCAAGAACTAGCTCGTAGTTTGTTACCAGAAAAAGAATAGAATGAAAACACGATGATAGAGTAATCACTCCGGAGTATCAGGAAGAGATCTTTTAAAGATATTAGAACCTGACGGGATAAGCCCGTAATAGCTTAAAGAAGATAGTCTGCGGTTTATAAGTGATAATTTCCGTAGACCAACTAAGGTGGTACCGCGAAACTTCGCCCTTATGCGTAAGTTTAGCGGTTTTTTTAGTAAAAGGAGTTTATGATGCCATTTAAAGATGTTGAAGCACAACCCAATTTCGTGGAGTTAGAAAATAAAATGCTTTCCTATTGGGAAAAGAAAAATATTGTACAAAAATATTTAGAGAAGAATAAAGATTCCAAGAAAAAGTTTTATTTTCAAGATGGTCCAATTACAGCGAATAATCCTATGGGTGTGCATCATGCTTGGGGACGCACCCTTAAAGATTTTTATCAAAGATTCTATAACATGATGGGTTATGAACAGCGATTCCAAAACGGTTTTGATTGCCAGGGACTTTGGGTAGAGGTTGAGGTAGAAAAAGAGTTAGGCTTTAAAACCAAAAAAGACATTGAAAAATATGGAATCGATAAATTTGTAAATAAATGTAAGGACAGAGTTTGGAAATATTCTGAAATTCAGACAAATCAGTCGAAGCGGCTTGGGTATTTTATGGACTGGGATCATTCTTATTTCACCATGAGTGATGAGAATAATTATATGATTTGGCATTTTCTGAAAGTCTGTCATGAACGCAATTGGCTTTATGAAGGTTGGGATAGTGTTCCTTGGTGTCCTAGGTGCGGAACGGCAATTTCGCAGCATGAGATCTTGACCGAGGAGTATAAGCAGCTAACTCACGAATCCGTATTTGTAAAGTTTCCGATACTAAATAATAAGAAGTTTGAAGATGCCTCGTTACTTATTTGGACAACTACTCCCTGGACATTAGCGGCTAATGTAGCCGTTGCCGTTCATCCCGAGTTGAAATATTCACTTTATATTAATAAAGAAAGTAAAGAAAAATTGATTTTCATTGATTCTTCCGAAACTTCAGAGATGCTTTTTTTGCATAACTACATTGATGTTAACAAATTTTCCAAAGAGAAGACATTCTTAGGTGAGGAGTTAGTTTCTTTGGAATATTCTGGTCCTTTTGATGAATTACCTGAAGTGAAAAGAGCCTGGAAACAGAATCCGCATAGATTTCATACTGTTTTTGCATACAAGGAGCTAGTGAATGCAAATGAAGGGACAGGGCTTGTACATATGGCTCCCGGTTGTGGAAAAGAAGACTATGATCTCTCTGTAAAAGAGAAATTCGCCCAAATTTCGCCAATTGATAGTGAAGCAAAATATCTAAAAGGCTTCGGACCTTTAAGCAGTCAAAGCGTCAAAGAAATAAACCCGTTAATATTTACCTCTTTAAAAGATAAAGGATTGCTTTATAAGGTTCAAAAGTATAAACATCGTTACCCAACCTGTTGGAGATGTAAGGAAGAGCTTGTCTTTAGACTTGTAGAAGAGTGGTATATCTCTATGGATCGAAAGGATCCGAGTGATAAACAGAATCGAACTTTAAGACAAGAGATGATTGATGTGGTCAAAAAAATCACCTGGATTCCTGATTTTGGTTTAGAGCGCGAACTTGATTGGCTCAATAATATGCACGATTGGTTGATCTCAAAAAAAAGATATTGGGGATTGGCTTTGCCTTTCTGGAAATGTGAAAGATGTGGTGAGGTTACGGTAATCGGTTCAAAAAAAGAGCTCCAAGAAAAAGCCATTTCGGGTTGGAAAGAATTTGAAGGCAATTCTCCTCATCGACCTTGGATAGATAGAATAAAGGTGAAATGCTCTAAATGTGGGAAAATCTCTACTCGAATTCTAGACGTAGGAAATCCATGGCTTGATGCGGGAATTGTTACTTTTTCAACTCTTGTAGATCCAAAAACTCAGGAAGTGAGTTATACTAGTGATCAGCAGTATTGGAAAAAATGGTTTCCGGCAGATCTAGTTTTGGAATCATTTCCAGGTCAATTCAAAAATTGGTTTTATTCCATGATTGCAATGAGTACGGTTCTGGAAAAAACTCCACCCTACAAAACTTTACTCGGATACGTATCGGTAAAAGATGAACATGGCGAGGAAATGCATAAGTCAAAGGGAAATGCAATTTGGTTTGATGACGCAGCAGAAAAGATTGGTGTTGACGTGATGCGTTGGATGTACAGTTTACAACCGATCGTTCAAAATATGAAGTTTGGATATAAAGTAGCTGACGAAATCCGCCGAAGATTTCATTTAATGATTTGGAATGTGTATAAATTTTTTATCACGTACGCAAATTTGGATAGCTGGGAACCGAAGAAAATTAACCCTTCAAAGCTAAGTATTTTAGATAAGTGGATTTTACAAAGACTTGATGAAGTGACTTTTAAGGCTACTAATTATATTCAGAAATATCAGGCATATCTTGCTGCTTATGAGATAGAGCAGTTTGTTCAAGATCTATCGACTTGGTATCTGCGCCGAAGTCGAAAAAGAGTGGGGCCAGCTTCAGTTAATAGGGATGATAAAGACTCTTTTTACGCTACAATGCATCAAACCTTAATTACCTTGATGCGATTACTGTCGCCTTTTATGCCTTTTTTCCCAGATCAGATATACCAAAATTTAACTGGAAAAGAATCAGTCCATTTGGAATCATGGCCAATCGTGAATGAAGATGATTTACATGATGATTTAATTATCAAGATGGCGTTAGTCAGAGAGATTGTGGAGCAAGGTCATGCAGTACGAAAAGAGAAAAAAATTAAAGTACGACAACCTCTTTCTCTGGTTAGTTATATAACAAAAGATAAGAAATTAAGTTCGGAGTTTGAAGAACTTCTTAAAGAAGAATTGAACGTCAAAAAGGTAAAATATCAAAAGGGAAAAGGCGATTTAGTGGTGAAATTAGATCTGAAACTGACCGAGAAATTGAGACAAGAAGGAGCTATGCGAGAGATTATTCGTTTTATTCAGGAGATGCGCAAAGAATTAAAGTGCGGATTTAACGATAGAATTAACGTTTACTACGAAACTGAAAAAGATTTAGCGATGATTTTTACCAAATATGGTAAGGAGATAAAAAAACAGGTTTTAGGCATAGAATTAATCTCTGGGAAGAAACAGAATATCCTTTCCGCTGAAAAAGTTTTGAATAACGTGAAGATTTTGCTGAGCATTGAGATATGTAAGTAAATATTTAGGAAGAAAAATATGAGGGGATGAAATATGGTGATCACTATATTTCATCCCCTTTGATAATTCACATGTTTTAGATAGACAGTGGAGTATTTAAAAATATCTTAAGTTTCAAATTAGAATTATTTGAGTATAATACAATTATGGAGCGGAAAGCGATTTTCTCAAATTTTAACTGGATTTTATTTCTATCAATGACGTTACTTATTGTTTATGGGACGATGATGATTCTAAGTACCGTTATTTCTAAAGACGTTAGTCCTTTGGAGAACAAATTATTTGTTGGGCATTTGCTGAATATTACCATTGGAATGGCTTGTTTCTTTATATTTTCACAGCTTGATTATCGGTTTTATTTTCATCTTTTTATTCCTATTCTGATTATAATTATTGTTCTTTTAGCTTTGGTTCCTGTCTTGGGATATATTTCTCATGGGGCAGTTCGATGGATAGATTTGGGTTTTACTTCATTTCAACCTTCAGAGATAACAAAGATTCTTTTTATTTTATTCTTGGCAGCTTTTCTGATCAAATATCGGTTTCGACTTCCTCGAGTGATTTATTTTTTAGGGTCGATACTTCTTACGGGAATTGTCATGGGTTTAGTTTTTATCCAACCAGATCTAGGGACAAGTATTGTTTCAGTTATCATTTGGTTTGGGATGTATTACTTCGCAGGCATGAGTTTAGGTGAATTCTTAATAATTTTACTGTCTTCCTTGCTCATGCTTCCGGGAGGATGGTTCTTACTCAAAGATTATCAGAAGGAGCGGATTTTGGTATTCTTAAATCCACAACATGATCCTCTGGGAAGTGGGTACGCTATTTTACAGTCAATTATTGCAATCGGTTCAGGTCAATTTATGGGTTTGGGTTGGGGAAGAGGAACTCAGTCAAAACTGCAATTTTTACCCGAGAGACAAACCGATTTTATTTTTGCAACCTTAAGCGAAGAGATGGGTTTCGTAGGAATATTTATTTTAATTGCTTTGTTTGTTATTTTGTTAATGAGTTTATTACAGATAATTAAAAATAGCGAAGATAAGTATGGGAAATTAGTTGGAGTCGGAGTTTTTTGTTGGTTTACTTTCCAAATACTTGTCAATATTGGGATGAACTTGGGGATTATGCCGATTACCGGAATTCCTCTTCCCTTTATTTCTTATGGAGGAAGTTCCTTGCTTGCGTGCATGATTGCTTTAGGAATTATGCAGTCTGTGGTAAAATACGGAAAATAGGATAAGTAAATACCAATTTATAGAAAGTAGGCATTAAGTACTTTATTCCCGATTCATAGGGTTGACAGAAATTCGTTGATGTCTTAAACTATGCAAGTATTTAATGAGCTAATTTATAAAGGAATAACATGAAATATGCAGTAATAGAAACATCTGGAAATCAATTCCAAGTGGCCGAAGGTCAAATTATTGAAACCGAAAAAGTCGAAGGCGAAAAGGGTTTAGAGCTTACCTTTGATAAAGTCCTTATGATTGTTGATGGAGAAGAAGTTTCTGTAGGAACTCCTTATCTTGAAGGTAAAAAAGTTTTGGCTCAAATTGAAGAGCAGACTAAGGCTGATAAACTCTATATTTATAAATACAAGTCAAAATCTCGTTATCGCCGAAAAGCGGGACACAGACAGTTGAAAACAAAGATTAAAATTAACAAAATATAGTCTATTAGTTTAATTTATTTATAGTTAACTTTTGGAGGAAAAATGGCTCATAAAAAAGGTGGTGGCAGTGTAAAAAGTGGTCGTGATTCGAACCCCAAGATGTTGGGGGTAAAAAAATATGGTGGAGAAACGGTTAGAGCAGGTAACATTATCTTGCGTCAAAGAGGTACAAAATACTATGCTGGAGAGAATGTTTCTCTGGGAAAAGATTTTACAGCTTTTGCCTTAAAAGATGGTGTGGTTCGTTTCCGTAAGCTATATGGTAAACAATATGTTGATGTAATAATCAACAATTAGTATCTGATGTTCACTTTTTAATTAAATTAAAGGAGTTTTACATGGCCAAAATAGATTTTGGAAAGGTAGTTGAAATTGATTTAGACCTTTTACAGCCGAATCCTTTACAACCACGTGGATCTATTCCTTCAGAATCTCTAATGGAACTAGCCGAATCTATTCGAACACATGGACTTCTTGAACCTCTCATTGTTGCTCATACCCCTGCTGGTTATCAAATTATTGCCGGTGAACGTCGATGGCGCGCTTCAAAAATTGCTGGACTTACCAAAGTACAGGCGATTATTAAAGAAGTCGATCCGACGGAAATGCTTCTTTTAGCGATAGTCGAAAACCTACAGAGAGAAGATCTTTCGATTTTTGAGAAAGCCTCGGGTTACAAAAGATTGAATGAAGAGTTTGGAATGACACACGAACAGATGGCAAGACAGTTAGGAGTTTCTCGAGCTTCCGTAAGTAATACTATCAGAATGCTTAAACTTCCAGATATTATTAAAGATGCAGTTTTAAGTAATACTCTTTCTACCAGTATGGCGGAGGCGTTATTACATCTACGTACCCCAGAAATGATGGTGCAGGTTTTTACGACTAAAATTTTGAGAGAAAATTATTCCGTTCATCAAATTGAAGAGCTAGCTCGTCGTCTTGGGGAAGAAGGAGAAATTGAGCGTGGTTATGGTCGACCTACAATGTGGAAAACTGATAAAAAAACCAAAGATATGGAAAAAGAGCTAACCGAAATGTATAACAAAACCAGGGTAAGTATCACAAAATCAAGACGTCAAATAAAATTGGTATTAAAATTTCAAGATGATGATGTTTTTGAGGAATTTTACGGAAGACTGACAAAGTCTTAAAAGAGTTTCCTTTTACTTAACTAATCCCAGCTTGTCAAAAGGCCAATATCTAAAGATAACTCTTCCAATGAGATCAGTCTTAGGAACTGTTCCCCAGGATCTAGAATCAGAGCTTCTTGGTCGATTATCTCCCATTACAAAATAAGCATCATTAGGAACAACGGTTTCCTTTCCTTCTGGAAAAATTATTCCACCTTGAGTATCGATATAATCAGCCAAATAGCTTTCATCAAGCTTAAAACCTTTTGGATTCTGTCCATTAAAAATAGTGACGGTATTGTTTTCAATTAAAACTCTTTCTCCGGGTAGAGCAATAATTCTTTTAATATAATCGAGTGTTTCATCTTTAGGATATTTGAAAACAACCACTTCTCCCCTTTTTGGTTCGCGGAGACGATAAGATAATCTATCCGTTAAGATATATTCACCATCTTCAAAATTGGGTTCCATTGAAGATCCAATTACCGAGTTTGGTTGAACAAGAAAATTATAAATAATAATAAAGAGACCGATGGCTATAATAAAAGTTTCCGCGAGATCTAAAAAGAATTCGCCTAAAATTCTATAAGCTGTTTTGGAAGATGGTTTTTTGACTTCGTATTGTTTATTTTCTGGTTCGAGCATAATAAAGATTATACCTGAATTAATCAGATTGTAAATTGGATTATTGTAAATTCTGGTTATACTTAAATTACATTTTTTAAATCTTAGTAATATTAAATATATATCGGAAATATTTTGATTTGCAATTTATAATTTTGTATCAATGAAGCATAATATTGTGATAAAATAGAGGCCGTTTATAATTTTTGAGGATCCATAGCTCAGTTGGTTAGAGCGCTTGATTCACATTCAAGAGGTCAGTGGTTCGAGTCCACTTGGGTCCACCATTTTTACATTCTATCAAAATTAAGTTCGAACATTGTTTACTTAAATTGTTGGCAATTTAAGGTCAGTGGAAATTTTCGCTTTCGCAAAAACCGAGTCCACTTCATATCCACCATCTTACAAAATTAGATCTATTTATATTCAAAATATAACTTGGTTTTTTCCACACAAAATGTTCCTTTTATTTTTTAATCCGTGGTTGTGAGTCCGTTTCTTTCTTATTAGAAATCCTAGTAATCAAAACTCAATTCGGGTATAATCTTTCTGTAACAGTTTGGGGATTCTTCACGTGAATAATATACATTGGAAGTTCAAAATTATCGTTAGGGCAATTATTTTTAATAAATTTGGAGATATTCTTTTAGTACAAAGAGCTAGAGAACCTGATAAAAAGAAATGGTCTTTGGTAGGAGGTAAGGTCGAAATATTAGAAAAAGCCGAAGAAGCAATTATCCGCGAAGTCAAAGAAGAGCTTCAGGTTAGCTTTTTCCCTCGATTTATTTTTTATAAAGATGATTTTATAAGTGTGCCTGGAGATCATTGTTTGATATTATTTTTTTCCGGAGAGATTCAAGGGAAGATTCAAATTAAAAAGGAGGAAGTTCTAGCTATCAAATATTGGTCACAAAAAGAGATTAATGAGAATAGAAATCAAATAGCTTTTAACCATTGGGAGGTATTATCGAAATACTATGAAAAAAGATAAAGTGAATTTGCAAAGTCTTTTTGGAGCATTTATCTGTTGGGCAAAATCTAATAATTGGATTTCTGAAGAAAATAATGAATTTTTTTTAACTGAAGAAGGTTCTGATGAAATGTCCGCTTTGGGTTTAGATATCAAAGAGGTCTTGAACGGAAAAGAAATCGAAGCTGACGATATCGATCCAGAATCAATTAAGAAAGAAATTGATAAGGTACATCTTTATACTGACGGAGGTTCTCGAGGTAATCAATTTGTAGAAGGAGGCAAAGCAGCGATTGGGATGCTTCTCTGTAATGAATGTGATGAAGTTATTATGAAGCACAAACAGTATTTAGGAAAAGCTACAAATAATCAAGCCGAATATACGGCTCTAATCACGGGGTTAAACTTAGTTAAAAACTTTCATTCTAAATATGTCGTTTGTTTTTCTGATTCACAACTTATGATTAATCAATTAAATGGTCTTTATCGAATTAAAGATACCAAACTACAAAAGTTGGTGATGAAAGTAAAAGAGCTCGAACGTGATTTTAAAAGTGTGAAATATATCCATCTTCCGCGCGAAAATAAGATGCTAAAAAAGGCAGATAAGATGGTTAATAAAGTTCTTGATGCACAGGGAGTATAGTTTAGATAAAGGATACAAAGATATGAGCAAAGCTCGTTTTCACTTCATGAAAAGTAAGATATTGAGAGGTTAGAAGATTAATTATGAATGATGATAAGTATATTCGACAAGTGCAAACCTCAGTGACCAATTTTATCTTTCATGGAGATGAATATCTGTTTTTGAAAAGAAATGATAATAAAAGAATCGATCCGGGAAGATTGAACGGAATCGGTGGAAGGGTGGATCCGGGAGAAGACTATTTAGCGGCCGCTTTAAGAGAAACGAAAGAAGAGACCGGATATGATATCAGTGCTGATAAAGTTCAATTTTGTGGTGTTGTAAAGCTAGAAGGGGGGTATAAAGAAGATTGGGTGATGTGTTTTTTTAAGATGAAAGTTGATACAAAAAAGATTCCACACAGATCTGAAACCGAAGACGGAAAATTGATTTGGATTCAAAAAGATAAAGTTTTAGATAGTGAGTATGAGCTTGTTGACGATCTTTATTATTGTTTCAAAGACGTTGTTGAAGGAAAAGAGATATTTTTCATTAACGCCAAATTGGGTCATGATGAAAAAATTTATGATATTAAAATATCGAAATTAGATCGAAAAATTAATTTTTAAAAGGAGTAACTGATGTCACAAGTTGTTTTTGATATCGAAACTGTGGGCGAAAACTTTGAAACGGATTTTAATGAGGAAGAGCAAGATTATCTTTTGAAATATGCTAAAAGTGAAGAGGAAAAAGAAGAGCATAAATTAAAGACTGCTCTTTCTCCTCTGACGGGTAAAGTTGTTTCAATAGGATATTTAACCTTAAAAGAGAATAAAGGTTTAGTCCAAACTGTTTCAGATAAAATTCAAAGTTATGAAAATGAAAATACCAAGTTTGAATTTGTAAAGACGGAGCAAGAGCTTTTAAATAAATTTTGGGAAGTGGTTTCAAAAACTTCACAAGTTATAACATTTAACGGACGTGGTTTTGATATTCCTTTTATATTACTTCGATCGGCAATAAACAAAATTAAACCCTCCAAAAACTTGATGGGTAATCGTTACAAAAATTTTCCTCATTGCGATCTTTTGGACCAAATGAGTTTATATGGAGCTTTATTTTATCCCAAGACTTTACATTTTTATACACGTGCCTTTGGGATCAAAAGTCCTAAAGATGGAATGAAAGGAGTTCAGGTTACTGAATATTATAATGCCGGAAAACATCAAGAGATTGCAGAATATTGTATGAAAGATGTTGTTGCTACTGGAGAGCTTTATAGCTATTTCGAAAAGTATCTAAAATTTGATTATGATTATTAAAAATAAAAGTGATCAAAAAAGTTTTTCTTCAGATGTGTGTGGAATGCTCACAGAGATTTTAAATACTTCTGATTTTAAGAATTTAAGTATTGTCATTGCTAATAATATCAAGCCGTCTAAAGGACATTTTCATAAAGTAAGTACCGAAATTTACTGGGTTTATAAGGGAAAAATCAGTTTAGATACGTATGATGAAGATAGCCAAATTCGATCTACCGTTAATTTAGATCAAGAGAGTTTGATTGTGATAACTCCAAATATTCATCATAAAGTTTTATTTGCTTCGAATAATAATAAATTAATTGTTATTTCCAATCCTCGTTGGACAAAAGAAGATGAATTTATTTCAAAGAGAGTTTAATTATGAATGATCAAAACACTACAATTGCAGAATTGAGGAAGGAAATTCTTGAGTTTCGTGACCGTCGGAAATGGAAAAAATATAACACCGTTAAAGATCTAGCGATATCTATTGTGATTGAGATGGGTGAACTTATGGAACATTTTCAGTGGAAAAGTGAAGCTCTAATCAAAAATTCGTTAAAAAAAGAAGAACAAAAAAGGGAAATCCAACGCGAATTTGCGGATGTCATTAATTATCTTTTTACTCTGTCAGATGAATTAGGGATAGATATTGTTAGTGCAGTTAAAGAGAAATTAGCTCTTCAGGAGCAGAAATTTCCAATTGCGAAAATGTTATCCTGGGAAAAAATGAAAGAAGAAGATGTCTGGTCTAGTTATCATGAAATTAGGAAACAACATCGCTTAAAGAGTTAACAATGCCAAGAACATTAGTTGTCATTCCAACTTATAATGAAAAAGATAATCTACCTTTGATTTTAAAAGAGATTGATGATTTAAAAGTTAAGAATTTAACTGTTTTAGTTGTTGATGATAATTCCCCTGATGGTACTGGTAGTTTAGCTGATAATCTGAGAAGTAAGTTTTTAAATCTATTTGTTTTGCATCGACGGAAAAAAGAAGGTTTAGGTAAGGCTTACATTGACGGTTTTAAATATGCCCTGAAAAAGTTTGACTTTAATTATCTTCTTCAAATGGATGCAGATTTTTCTCATGATCCGCAGGATATAAAACGTATCATAAAAACACTTTCAGATTATGATGTTGTGATTGGTTCGAGGCATATTGAAGGAGCGGAATTACGTTATCCATTATTTCGCAAAGCATTAAGCTCCTGTGCTAATCTTTATGCTAGAACTATCTTTTTGTTACCGGTGCATGATTGTACTTCTGGATTTAAGGGGTACAGAAGAGAAGTAATTGAGGAAATTATTCAAGAAAGATATTATAGTAATGCATATGCCTTTCAAAATGAAATTTTATTTTATATAAAAAGACACGGGTTTACGATTAAAGAAATTCCGGTCGTTTTTGAAGATCGGGTGCGAGGGAAATCAAAAATGAATGCTTATAATATATTTGACGGATTTTGGGGAATGCTAAAGTTAAGATTTAGAGAGTTTAAATAATTATGTCTGAATCTCATCGAATCGTAAAAAATACTATATTCTTAAGTATCGCAAATACTTTACCACGAATTACCCAAATGATTGTGATTTTTATTGCGGCAAGACTGATTGGAGACGTTGGACTGGGGAAATACTATACCATTGCTTCCGTTGTAGCTTTAACGAACCTTTTCTCGGACTTAGGAATTTCCACTTCATTCACCAAAGAGGTCTCAATTAAAAAAGATCAGGCTTCAAAATATTTTGTTAATTTATTTGTCGTGAAATTATTTTTAGGCTGTGTGACATATCTTTCCTTGATCGTAATTACATATTTTTTGAACTATTCAATCGATATTATGAATGCTGCATATATCTATGGAATTTACATGGCTTTCTGGGCTTTTTCTGGTTTGTTTCTATCTCTTTTTCAAGCCTTTGAAGAGATGAAATATAGTGCTTTGCTTTGGGGAGTAAGTGGTATTCTAAATTTAGTAATCTCTGTTTTTCTTCTTTATAACGGTGCTAATTTTATGAGTCCAGTATGGGGTCTAACGGTTGGTTCGGTTGTTTCCTTTATAATTGGAGCTTTGATTGTTAGAGGTCAAATCAAATTCTCTCTTTCCTATCTTGATTGGAATTTTTTGAAACAAAATCTAAAATTAGCTTTCCCTTTTGCCATAAACAGTATTTTTTCTTCGATTTATTTCCGTATCAATTCAATTATCCTTTCCAAATTAGTAACAGAACAAGTTATGGGATGGTTTGGTTCTGCTTTTAAGATGCTTGATAATTTGCTTATTTTACCTCAATTTTTCCTAGGAGCCGTTTATCCTGTTATGTGTAGGTTATATCGAGAATCCCAAGAACGTTTTCGTTCGATATTAAATCAATCCCTTAGAGTCATTGCTATTGGATCATTTCCGATTAGTATTGGACTATTTATGTTATCCCAAAAAACAATTCTTTTTCTTTATGGTCCTGATTTTATTGGAGGAACACTTTCTTTAGAGATTCTTTCCTTTGCCCTTTTAGCTATATTTTTTACCTCTTTTCAGGTAATTACTTTGATGTCGATGGGAAAAATGAAAATTGTAAATCTAGTGGGGGGAATAAATATTTTTTTGAATAGTTTCCTTTCATATGTTTTAATATCCACCTGGGGAGCAAACTTAAGTTTAAACGGAGCTGCACTTTCAACATTAGTCTGTGAAGTTTTTGGTTTAATAATTTTTACTATCTACTTTCTTAAAAAAGGTTTGTTTAATAAAGAATCATTTTATCTATTATTTAAACCAATTATTTCGGGAACTATTATGGGAGTAATCGTTTATCTTATTCGAGATGGGAATATTTTTATCAGTGTGATTGTTGGGATTGTTGTTTATTTTGGAGTATTGTTACTGATGAAAGGTCTTAGTGAAAAAGAATTGAAGATCGTAAAAAGTCTTTTTAAAAAGAATGATTTGACTAAGGTTGAAAATGTCGAATGATAAATCCTTTCCGAAGCAAATTCTCCAAATACTGATCTCTCCATACATCGGAGGAGTTGAAGTTTATACTTTAGAATTAGACAAGAAACTGATTCATAGATCAGTTAAAGTTTTTATTCTATCAAATCTGAATCCAATCTTAAACAAATTAAAATCATTTAAGATAACGGTTTTTCATATCTACGGGAAAAAGGTTGGAGGAGTAAAAAGAGCTTTTTTGGTTATTTTATTACAGCCAATATATTTCCTTTACTATTTTCCCTTACTTATATACTTCCGTTTTGTGAAAAAAATAAGAAATGTTCACGTTCAAGACATTGGAGAAAAATTTGTTTTATCACCAATATGTAAACTTTTGGGGTTTAATGTTATTTGGACAGAGCATGGGATTTTGACGTCGTGGCTTAAAAATAAATTTTTATGGAAATACTTTAAGTTTGTTTCTCACTTTGCGGATACAATTGTTGCAGTTTCCGATTTAACCAGAGAGGATCTAATAAACAATTTAAAAATTCAGCCACAAAAAATACAGGTAATTTATAATGGGGTTGATCTAAATATAATAACCGAAACAGAGGCAAAAGAGTCAGAAAATATAATTGCCACTTATATTGGAAGAATGAGTATTGATAAGAAGATTGAAGACTTTTTAGCAATAATTCCTCAAAAATCAGAGGTAGAATTTCGTTTTGTCGGAGATGGAGATTTGCTTGCAGATTTGAAAGGGAAGTATCAACATAATCATAATATTAAATTCTACGGTTTTCAAAGCGATAAGGAAAAATTTCTAGCAGAAACAGATATCTTTGTTCATCCGTCATTGCATCCGGCGGAAGGGATGTCTTTGGGAGCATTAGAAGCCATGGGTAGCGGGAAACCAATAGTTGCGTTTGATACTGGAGGAATGAAAGAGTTAGTGCAATCTGGTGTAAACGGGTTTCTTGTCCCACACGGTGATTACAATGAATTTATAGATAGAATTTCAGAATTAGCTGGTAGCTATAAATTGCGGTTAACAATGGGGAAAAAGAGTCGTAAGATTGTAGAAGAGAAGTTCAATCTAGAGAAAAATGTAGAGGAGTTTCTAAAGTTGTTAAAATGAAAACTAGACCATTTGTTTCCATTATCATTCCTACTTTGCATCGTGAAAAGGCTCTTTGTGATACTTTGATGTACCTTTTTGATCAAGATTATCCGAAGTATGAAATTATTGTCGTTGATCAATCAGTCAGACATAGAGAGGAAACTCTTAAATTTCTAAATGATCATAAAACGAAGATAAAATATTTTCAGATTTCAAAAAAGGGAACAACTATTGCCAAAAACTATGGGTTAAAATGTGCCAAAGGGGAAATAATTCTTTTTGTTGATGATGATATTAAGCCAGCTCAAAATTTAATTTCAGAACATGTTGTAAATTATGAAAATCAAAATATTGGGGGAGTATCCGGAAGGATCGAGGTACAGGATAACTCCATGATTAAAGACGAGGAGGGAAAGGTTGGATTTGTTACAAAAGATGGAAGATTTATTGACAATTATAGCTCTAAAACTAGCTGTGAAGTTATGACAGTGCATGGTTGTAATGCTTCTTTTCGAAAAGATTTTCTTGATAAAGTTCATGGTTTTGATGAAAATTTTACCGGAAATGCAATTCGAGAGGAATCAGATCTATCTTTTCGGATTCGCCGATTAGGCTATAAACTGGTTTTTGATCCCCATGCTGAAGTTTTACATTTAAAGGCTTCAGGAGGTTCTCGTGACAAAGATAGAATTACTTGGTATGAAGATTTTTTTCGAAACGAGATGCTTTTCTTTATGAAGCATCTACCACATCGATATTTGGTCTTACGGATTCTCAATAAAATTCGTCCGATACTTTCATGTATGTTTTACTATGGAAAAGGAAATCCTAGAGCTATAATTGCTCCTTGGAGAGGTTTTATTAACGGTTATAAATTATACAAAAAAGAAATTAAAGATAGATCGGAGTGGCTATAATATGAAAATTGGTATTGACGTGCGTGCTTTAAAAGAAACAGCCGGTATTGGAAACTATGTCAAAGGTTTTTTATATGGTTTGTCTCAGAATAAAAATGATAAAAATGAGTATCTGCTTTACGGTGATTCAGAGATCACTTTGCCTTATCAAACTTCAAAATTTAAACAAAGAATCTTTAAGGCCAGTGAAGTATTTTGGTACTTTAAAGTCTGGAGAGATTTAAGATCACAACAGGTCGATTATTTTTACTCTACGCATTCGACTATTTTCAGCTTTTTTCCTTTAACAAAAACTATTCTCATTGTCCATGATCTTTCGGCAATCCTGTTTCCGCAACTGCATACCTTCAAGGTTAGAATCCTTGCAGGGAAATTTTTTTTGACTCATGCATGTCGTCGAGCAAAATTTATTTTTGCAGATTCAGAAGCTACCAGAAACGATTTAGAAAATATAATTCCTGTTTCAATAGGTAAAATTACGGTTAATTACTGTGGGCTATCACTAGATAAAAAATCTGACTCTGATAAAAATCGATTTATTGATTACAATTTTCCCTATATTTTATACCTAGGTACTATCGAACCGCGAAAAAATTTAGTGCGACTCATTGAAGCATATAACCTTTTATTTGAAAATAACGAAACGCATCCGAAATTGGTAATTGCAGGTAATACAGGTTGGTATTACCAAGAAGTTTTCCAAAAAGTAGTTGAGTTGAATTTGCAAAATGAAGTTATTTTTACAGGGTTTGTCAATGAGACGGAAAAGAACTTTCTTTTTAAAAATGCTTTGTTTTTTGTTTTTCCCAGTATCTACGAAGGTTTTGGGTTGCCAGTTGCAGAAGCCATGAAAAGAGGAATTCCGGTTCTGACATCTGGAGTTTCTAGCCTTCCGGAAATTGTAGGTAAAGATTATTCGTTCCTTGTTGATCCTGAAGATGTTTCCGATATTAAAAGCAAGCTAGAAAAATTACTTCAGCTCACTCCAAAAGAAAAAGAGAAGCTTGTTTTAGAAAACAAACGAAAAATTTCCCAATTTTCATGGGAGAAGAATGCAGTTAATTGGCTGAAGGTTATATCATAATCTTAGAAATTTTGTTAAAATATCATTATTGTTATATATTCATCTTCCTCTGATTTACAATAAATATAGATGAGTATTACCTTTATAAACAAAGTTTGTTATTCACCTCGTTCATAATAACAACATTGTAAATTACAAATTATGTTTTCAAATTAATTTGAAATATGGGATTATATGGTTATAAATCTTGTTTTAATTTTTATCAGTATTGTTTTGGGAGTGTTAGGACAAATTGCGATGAAATATGGATCAGTGCAGGTAGGGACTATTAACTTTTCACAGCCATTTACTTTTGTGATTTCTGCATTAACAAATTTTTATACACTGCTTGGATTAGGGTTATATTTCATTTCCTCTGTTTTTTGGATTATTGTTTTATCACGAGTTGAACTCTCCTTTGCTTATCCTTTGATATCACTGGGATACATTTTAGTATTAATCGTTTCAGCATTACTTTTTCATGAAAAAGTTTTGACTATTCATTATGCCGGAATAGTTTTAATTATTGCAGGTGTGGTTCTTATTACAAGGGGTAGATAATAATACTTTTTTTAACAAATGAAACTTCATAGATTCCTTTTTATTATTTTAATAGTTATTTTACCTTTAGGTCAATTTAGTCGAATTACTCTTGGAAGTTCCGGTTTGGTGATTTATCTTAACGATTTATTACTTCCTTTGATTATAGGTTTTTGGGTTGTTGATTTGTTGAGACGGAAAGAAAAATTTAAACCACCTTATTTAAGTTTACCGATACTGCTTTTTTTACTTGTCGGAATAATTTCTTTATTTTGGAATAAACAATATTTATCGCTAAATGAGTTTCTGATTAGCAGTCTTTATCTTTGGCGATGGTTTACTTATATCGGATTATATTTTGTAGTTTTTGATCTTATTAAGAAATTGAAAGACCACCAAGAAAGAATTAAAGAGACTAGACTGTACATAAATTTACTTATTGGGACAGGATTTTTAGTCGCTCTTTTTGGTTTAGTCCAATATGTTATTTTTCCCAATTTTGCTTCTATGGTTGCCCAAGGTTGGGATCCTCATTATTATCGAGTGTTGTCAACTTTTTTTGATCCTAACTATGTAGGTGGATTTTTAGTTCTGAACTTTGTGCTTATAGTTTTAATGAGTTTGGAAGTTGATTCTTGGGAAAAATTTGATTTAATAAAAGCTGGAATTGCAGTAGTAATTCTGACGGCAATAGTTTTGACTTTTTCTCGTAGTACCTATCTGATGTTTGTAATCGCGATGTTTATTGTTGGTGTTATCCGGTCTCGCCAGTTATTAATATTGGGAATTCTGGTTGGAATATTAGCTTTTTTGCTGATCCCACGTGTTCAGGAAAGAGTTATCGGTGGTTTCAATATCGATACTACGGCCAGTTTTCGCTTTGAATCTTGGGAAAAAGGTCTTGATATTGCGAAGAAAAATTTGCTTTTGGGAGTAAGTTATAATAGCTACCGATATGCACAGATCCGTTATGATTATATACAGCCCTGGGAAGAGTCTGAAGTTACCTCTCACGCCAGTTCAGGAGTGGATAGTAGTTTAATTCTTATTTTGGCCACCACAGGGGTGACAGGATTACTTATATATTTGTGGTTTTTAGGAAGACAATTAATTATTTGTGGCATTAGTTATATTAAAAACAGTTCATCTTGGAGTAGAATTCTCGGGATTACAGTTTTTGCCGGAGTAATATCTCTAATCATTCACTCTCAATTTGTAAACTCGCTACTATATCCGTTTATTCTCGAATGGGTTATGATTGTAATTGGGATAATGGAAGGGATTATGAAAGACAGGATATAATCATTAATCATTTTTCATGTTAACAAATTTAAAAGATAAGTTACTGTCAATATGTCGATGGATGAATGAAAACAAGTTATTTGTTTTCATGATTACCGTCTTTTGTCTTTTATACGGATTTTTAGTTCTTTATCGGCATTCCAATTTTCAAACTCATGCTAATGATTTGGGTATTTATGATCAAGCTATTTGGTTATATTCCAAATTTAAACTGCCGTTTTCTACTGTTCGTCAGCCGAATATGATGCTTCTCGGAGATCATTTTCACCCGATTTTATTACTTTTTGTTCCTTTATATTGGATTTGGGCAGATGTGAGGATGCTTCTTATTTCGCAAGTTATCTTGGTAGTTTTTTCGGTTATTCCATTATATTTAATTACAGAAGATCGATTTAAAAATCGATTTTTCTCGCTTTCTTTGGCTTTTGCATATCTAACATTTTTTGGTTTACAAAACGCCTTGAATTTTGATTTTCATGTCGCTACAGTTTCGGTCTTTTTTTTATCATGGCTACTTTATTTCTACAATTGTGATAAATCTCGCGGGTTTTGGATCTTTCTTTTTCTAACTTTGATTTGCAAAGAAGATATGGCTCTGGTTTGTCTGATGTTGGGTTTATATGATTTTTTTATCAAAAGAAACTATGTTCGAGGATTATTTATCTTTTTGATTTCGGGATTAATTTTTATGCTGTTTATAAAAGTAATTAGTCCTTTGTATAGTCCAACTCCAGCAACTTATATTCAGACCGTTATTCCAGGTAATTCGTTGTCAGAACAAATTCAGTATATTTTTATGCACCCCCTGCAACTGGGAGAGCTATTTTTTACTCCGATCTCAAAAACCCAAACAATGAATTTATTATTAATTTCTTTTTTGTATCTGCCTTTATTTTCGCCGTTTTTCCTCTTTTTGTCTTTACCACTTTTCCTGGAACGATTTTTGTCTATTCATGAATTACGGTGGGGAATTGGTTTTCACTATAGTGCAAATATTGCGCCTTTACTTAGTTTAGGCTTGGTTTACGGGATTAATAATATTTTTGACTATTTACGTAAAAAGGGAATTCGTATCAGTAAAAAACAGTTTTTCAGTTATATCTCGATTATGATTATTATAATTAGTTTTGGTATTACTTTTTCTGAAAAAACATTTTTAGGTTGGTTTGGAAACAAAAACTTCAAAATAGATCAAGATAGACAACAAAATATTGCCGAGATAATAAAGATCGTTCCGAAAGATGCTTCTTTGACAGCGCCATCTGCTTTGGTGTCGCATTTGTCTCATCGTGAGGAGATATATTTTTATCCCTATGGTCTTGATGTTGTACAATATGTACTTGTTTCTAAGGAGATGGAAGCATATCCTTATACTGAAACAGAGAGCATTAAGGAAATTGAAAAAATGAATTTAAATCCAGATTTTAAATTGAGATTGCAAAAAGGTGAAACATACCTTTTTCAAAGGATAAATTAATGTCAAAATTTTTAAATTACGTAATCTATGTAACGATTTTTTCACTTCCACTATATATTATCCGTGGTCAGGTTTTGGGTATTCCTTTCACTTTTCTGGAAGTCCTGATTTTACTTACCTTTGGTTTTTGGCTTGTAAAGGTTGTAGTTGAAAAAGATTTTAAAAGTATTAAAGATCTTTTTACCGATAAAAGATTAATCAGCGTTTGGTTGTTTTTAATTGCTGGAATAATTTCGGTATTTGTTTCTCCAGATAAAAACACAGCTTTAGGGATTCTGAAAGCTTATATTATCGAACCGATTCTTCTTTTTATCGTTTTGTTTAGCTCGATCAAGGAGCAGAAACAGTTAACTGGAGTTTTTTATAGTCTGTTATTTTCTGGAATTATGACCTCAATTATCGCGGTTTCTCAAAAGATCACTGGAACGGATGTTTATGCTCCTCACGAGATTTCTCAAGGTCGAATTACCGGTTTTTTTAATAGTGCCAATGCTTTATGTTTATACCTTATACCAATAACAATTATTCTTCTAAGCAAAATACTATTTTTAATAAAACGAAAGCAATCGGATCAAACCAAATCCGAGCGGAAAAAAACATTCGTGTTGATGATCTTTCTAGTTTTATTCTTGAGTGTGATCTATATGACTGAATCTAGTGGGGGAATGCTCGGAGCGATTTTTGCTTTAGGAGCTGTTTTCGTACTGCATTTAGTTAAAGTAAAAATCTCTCTTTCTCCCAATACCATAAAAAGAATAATCCTTCTTTGCGTTGGTCTTTATTTTGTTAGTCAGATATTTTTCTTTACAGTTATTTCGAAATTTACGCCTCACTTATCAGAAAGACCACTAGTGCGAGTTTTTGATAATACTGTTATTGTACGTTTGTGTTTGTTTGAAGGAACATGGAAGATGTTGCAAGACCACCGAATCCTTGGAACTGGTTTGTCGAATTTCCCCATAACTTATTATAGTTATGTGACCTGTGATCCGGAGCTTCTTCAATATCCTCATAATCTTATTCTAAATTTTTGGAGCGAATTGGGATTATTGGGGTTATTAAGCTTTGGAATGTTAATTATAATTTATTTAAAGAATCTGTTTTCAAAACATAATGGAATGAATTTTTGGCAGATTGGACTTTTGGGGATTCTAATTTATTACCTTATTCACGGCCTTGTAGATGTTCCTTATTTCAAAAATGATTTATCTTTGATGTGGTGGATATTTTTAGGGTTGAGTTTCGTCGTTATGATACCGCAGCGTTTGGATCGAAAGTAACTTTTATTTCTTTGACAGTTTCATTTCCAGCCGGATCAAGAGCTTTAACTTTGATGGTATTTTCGCCTTCATTTAGGGTAATTTGATATTCAAAAGTTCCATCAGGTTTCAAAATGACGATATGATCGTTAACGTAAGGTTTGGCGTCCAGATCAGTTTTCCCGATTACTTTTATTTTCTGACTATCTTGTCCAAATTTTTGACCATCGGTAGGAGAATTCACCTCTAAATCTGCAGGTTTAAGATCAAGGGTAATCTTACTTTCGCTTGATAGTTCACTTTTAGTTCCATCTTCTTTAATCGAGCGGACGGCAATTGAATTTTCTCCAGATATTAAATTCAAATCGGTAAATTCAAACTTCTTATTTTCATCTAGATCATCGACAGAAATGCCGTCACCATTAAAAAATAGTTCGACTTGAATTCCCTGATACGCTGTACCTGTAACAGTCAGTTTTTTTTGATTAGTGATAGTCGGTATAGAGTCAATCTGTGGAGTCCAAAGCAGATTATCCTGAGCAAGGGATAGTGGATCTGGAGTTTTCAACTCTTCTTGATTATCAAATGTTTTGCCTATACCGGTGATTTTTTCTATAATCACATCGATATTTTTAAAGATGAGAATTAAAGAGATGATAATAACTGCTACTACAATAAAAATGCGACGATATGCTTGTTGTTGTTTCTGGGCGATATTTTCGCGAGGACTATAACTGTAACCTGCGATTTTACGATTACGATAATGATTTTTTCTCATGGTAAATTCATTATGGATAAAAAAAAGATGCTTGTAAAGTTTGTAACTTATGGAGCCGCCCATCGGACTTGAACCGACAACCTACGGTTTACGATACCGTTGCTCTACCAATTGAGCTAGGGCGGCAGATCAATTAGTAAGTATATATTAATAATTAAAAAGTCTCAAGTAATAGGTTGCTAAATAAATTTTTCGAAGAATACTTGCGCATTACTAATCCCTAAATCATTTTGGAGGAATTCCACGATATTTTGAACATTATTTAAATTACCGCAGACATAATATTCGAAGTCTTGAGGATTTAAACGATGAGTAGTTAGATATTCTTTAAGATTTCCAGATACATATCCGAAGTTGTAGTGTTTATTTTTTTCTCTGGAAAGACAATAGAAATATGAGAAGTTAGAATTTTGATCCTGAATATTTTGCCATTCATTTTCCAGAAAAACATCCTTTTTAGTTTTTATACCAAAAAAAAGAAGAAATTGTTTCTGAAAATCTGTTTGGACTAACGTTTGTATCATAGATCTAATTGCGGATATTCCTACGCCAGTTGCTAAAAATATCTTTGCTTTAGAATTATTTTGAAGGTTAAATTTTCCTTGAGGTTTGTAAAAGGTTACCTTTTCTCCAATTTTTAATTGATTAAGCAAAAAGTTAGCCCCAACTCCATTATTTTCAACAGTAGCAATAAGTTCAAAGTATTTATGAAAAAGGGGAGTGGTAGCTAGGGAATAGAAGCGATTTTGCTTTCCAATTGGAATTGTAATAAATTGTCCGGGAATAAAATCAATTTTGTTTAAATTTTGAAATCTAACTAACAAAACAGTTGGTGTTAAGATTTGTTTAGATTCTAATATAGCTTCAAATTGCTGCATTTGATTTCCTGTTAACTATTACATAGATAGTGTTAGATTATATCACTTTGTCTTTCAAAGATAAAATATTTTTCTTATTGCAAATAACAGCATTTTCGGTATAGTGAATATATATTAAAAAAGGAGTTTTACTATGTCTAGATTGGTTGTTCGTACTGCAAATGAGCCGTCAGAAGTGAAGATTCAGGATAAAAGTATTTGGATATGCAGATGTGGTTTATCAAAAAATCCGTTGGGATTATGTGACAAATCGCACAAAAAAACTCTGGATGAAAAAAAAGATACGATGTATGTTTATAAAGATGATGGAAGTCGTTATGAAGTTGAGGAAGATTGTGAGTGTAGCTGTGGTGACTACAATAAAATTAAGGAATAGCTATTTTTGAAAGGAGTATTTATGAAAAGAAGAGCGAAAATAACCTTTGATCGTCAAAATTGCATTGGCGCGGCAGTCTGTGCCGCTATTGCTCCGAAGTTCTGGAAAATGGTTGATGATGGAAAAGCCACATTAGTAAGTGGAAGAAATAATCCTCAAATTAAGAGATTTGAGCTGGTTGTAGAAGTATCCGAAGAAGACATTAAACTCCTTGAAGATTCGGCGCGAAGCTGTCCAGTACAGGTGATTGAAGTTATGGAAGTGAAATAGGACTACACCAAAAATCTATTGAAATAAGAAAAAACCTCCTAAGAAGGAGGTTTTTTCGATTAAACACTTCAAAATAATTTGAAGTGCTTTCTTTACGAACAATAATAATTATTTGCAAAGAGAGAAAGAGCAAGTGTGAAGATTAAAAAGTTGTTGTTGAAGAAGAAATAAAAGGAAAAATGTTCTTCAAGAACAGATAATCACACTAGGTAGGTTTTGGGTAATAAACCCAGGCTTAACCTACAGGTATAAAAATATACCTCTCATGCCAGATAATTGCGTCCCTGAACCCTACGGGCACAGGGAGTATGAAGTTAAACGTGAAGGAGTTTTCCGAGGAATTTATATCCGGCGACAATGAGCAGAATTGCTCCACCGAATACGATGATGCCGGGCGCCCAAGGGGCGACTCCGGAAACATTCAGGAGACCATCAACGATGGTATTGATGAAACTCGGGCTGGATTCTGCATAAGAGTGGGCAGCTTCTGGGTTTTGGCTGAAGTTATTGTCCACTGCAGGCATGATCCCAAAGACAAAAATGGCGCTTAGAATAAGGAATGCGCCTATTGCATAAGTTAACGGTTTGTTTGTCATTTCAGCCCTCCGACTGAGTTAATGAAAATTTGGCAGGCCGATAGCGGCGCGCCTTGATTAAAAACGAACATGTTAAAAAACTAGTATTTCTTATGATTTGCTCCTTTTTTAATCCAAAGGGTCTTAGAATAGTACGGGGACACCCGCGTAGCATTCTCGTCTCTGGTTGATTTTTCCTTGGCCTATTGGCTTGGGGAAAAGAAAGTATTTTCTCTGGCTAAAAAGATCAGTAAAATATCCTCTTTTCCCTCAGGCAATAGGGGTTAAGTTTCTTTTTAAGGTACAAATACAACCAAGATACAAAAAAGACCTTCGCACGAAGGTTTTTACTAAAAATAAAAATATTGTTGGCTTTATAGCATAGAATGGGCAAAAAGTCAATAACTATAGGATATTAGGAATGGCCTTTTTTGGAAGATATAACTTATTAAGAATACGAAGACTAAAAACCCTCAGATTTTCAATTTTTACTGATTGCCTGTTGAATTGATTGGAGAGGAATAAGCAAGCATTTGAGTCTAGCAGGCGAAACATCAATTCCGATTATTTTTTGGAGATCTTTGGTATTTATTTTCATAATTTGGTTCACTTTTTTATCTTTGATATAATCAGTCAACATTGACATCATAGCCGTAGAGATTATACATCCTTTACTTTCAAAACCAACTTCCGTTACTTTCTGATCTTTAATAATTAGGTCAACTTCAATTTCATCACCACAGGAAACATTAATTGCCTTATTTGATTTATCCGGGTTTTTTAAATGACCGTAATTGTGAGGTTTTTTATAATGTTCGAGTATTTTTTCTTTGTAAATATCCATTTTTAGCAGCAGGGTTGTTTAAATTTTGAGTTTGTACTACGTTCATGAAAACCCATTTTTAAAATTTGATCAACCTTTTTAAGTCCATTAATTATTTTTTCCACATCTTCCTGATTGTTATAAAGATAAAAACTCATGCGTGAGGAAGCAGAAATATTCGCTTTTTCATGTAGAGGCGCAGCGCAGTGATGTCCAGCGCGAATACAAATACCCTGGTTTCCTAAGATATCAGCGATATCATGAGGATGGTAATCTTTAAATACAAAGGCGATAATTCCAGTTTTAAGTTTGTAATCATTTGGCCCAATTACCTGGAAATCGTTACCAAATTCATTATTTAGGCGTTCTAAAGCATAATTAGTTAGCTCTTTTTCATGTTTTTCAATATTTTTTAGTCCGATTTTTTCTAAATATTTCACGGCTTCTTTCAGCGCAATTATTTCTCCGATTGCTGGTGTCCCGGCTTCAAACTTGTGTGGTAACTTATCAAAAGTGGTCTTTTCGACAGAGACTTTTTCGATCATTTCTCCGCCAAACATAAAGGGTGGCATCTCTTCAAATAATTCTTTTTTCCCCCAGAGAATTCCGACTCCGGTCGGTCCCAGCATCTTGTGTGAGGAAAAGGCCACAAAATCAGCTCCTAGTTTACGGACTTCAAGTTTTAAATGTGGAGCTGCTTGAGCGGCATCAATAATGATAATTACGTTTGGATTTTTCTTTTTAGCTATTTTTACAATTTTTTCAATCGGATTTACAGTTCCCAAAACATTGGAAATATAGGTTAAAGCAATAATTTTTGTCCGAGAATCTACCTGCTGCTCCAATTCATCAAGTTTCACAGTGCCTTCTTTATTTATTCCCAGAACGCGGAATTCCGCTTCTTTCTTCAAACAAAGCATTTGCCAAGGGACAAAGTTACTGTGATGCTCAGCAATTGAAATAATTACGTTATCGTCTTTTTGTACGATTTTATCTCCGAGAGTGTACATGAGCAGATTGAGACTTTCAGAGGTATTCTTGGTAAATATAACTTCTTCAGGATGTTTCGCTCCGATAAATTTGGTGACGATTTCACGAGTTGCTTCATGTTCTTCGGTGGCTTTTTGAGATATTGGATACAATCCGCGGAAGATATTGCTGGAATACTGAGTATAATATTCATTTAGTTTGTCTATAACACTTTGTGGTTTTAAAGAAGTAGCGGTAGAATCAAGATAGGTTAGGTTTAGTTGGTTTTTAAAAATTGGGAAGTCGGATTTTATTTTAGTTGTATTTAACATAAGATTAATTAGCTAAAAAAGATTGAGTTTTATTTTGATAATATTCAATAATTTTTGTTTCTACTTTCGAAGTTTTCATTATATCAAAAACTTCATTTATAAAACCATGGATTATTAGCTTTTCTCCTTTCTTTTTATCTATTCCACGGTTTTCAAGATAGTTCAGCTGATCTTTTGATAATCTCCCGGTGGTTGACCCGTGGGTGCAAAAGACATCATTAGCTTCAATTTCCAAGAATGGATTGGAGCTAATATGAGCAGCATCTCCTAATATCAAATTTTGATTTTTCTGATATGCATGCGATTTTTGGGAGTTTTTATCAATTTTGATAAGACCTTTATAATCAAAATGGGATTCGTCAAAAAAGACGCCTTTTACGAGTAAGTTCGAGCTATTACTTCCGACTTTGTGACGTTGAGTTGTTTCGAGGTTGAAGTTCTCGCTGTTTTTACCAATATAAATCCCCAGTAGATTAACCTCAATATCTTTATTCTCAATCTGCACAGTTAGTTGTCCATTATAATTAAAAAAGAAAATGGTATAAATTCCATGCTTATGTAGCGTTATTATCTTTTGTTTAGATTTGTTAAGATCAATAAAATAATTCATTTTAACCTACACTACCTTCCATTTCCAGATTGATAAGACGGTTCATCTCAATGGCATATTCTAAGGGAATTTCTTTGACAATTGGATCAATAAATCCGTTTACAAGCATTGATTCTGCTTCAGATTTTTTGATTCCACGGGACGCCATATAAAAAAGTTTTTCTTCTCCGATTTTTTCCACAGTAGCCTCATGTTGAACAGTAGTATCTTTTTGATTGATTTTCATGACCGGATAGGTGTCAGATCGAGAATCTTCGTCTAAAAGCAGGGCATCACAGCTTACATGTACTGAGGAATTCTTGGCTTTTGGAGAAACTGAAACAAGTCCACGATAGGAACAGTGTCCTCCAGATTTTGAAATCGATTTTGAAATAATCTGAGAAGAGGTATTTGGAGCCAGATGAGTCATTTTGGCACCAGTATCCTGATGTTGTGAACCATTGGCGTAAGCTAAAGATAAAATTTGTCCTTTTGCCCCTTCACCAGCCAGAATACAGGCCGGATATTTCATAGTTACCTTTGAGCCGATATTGGCATCAACCCATTCCATAATTCCGTTTTCTTCTACCCAAGCTCGTTTAGTGGTTAAATTATAAACATTTTTACTCCAGTTTTGGATCGTTGTGTAGCGCACCCGAGCATTTTTCTTCACAAAGACTTCCACAACCGCGGCATGCAAAGAAGAAGTAGAGTAGGTTGGTGCCGTACAGCCTTCTACGTAATGGACAAAACTTCCTTCATCCGCAACTATCAAAGTGCGTTCAAATTGACCAACATTTTTAGCGTTGATTAGAAAGAAAGCTTGAAGAGGAAGCTTAACGTGGACTCCTTTAGGAATATAGATAAAAGAACCACCAGACCAAACGGCTGAATTTAGTGCCGCAAAAGTATTATCTCCAGGAGGGATTACCTTGGCAAAGTGTTCCTTAAAAATCTGAGGATATTTTTTCAAAGCCGTACCAGTATCCAAAAATACAATGCCCTGTTTCTCCAGGTCTTTTTTTATTCCTTCATAAACAATTTCCGATTCGAATTGAGCGGAAACTCCGGAAAGATAGTCTTTCTCGGCTTGCGGAATCCCTAAAGTATCATAGGTTTTTTTTATATTATCGGGTACGTCATCCCAAGTTCTGGCGATATTATCTGTCGAAGAGAGATAATAGGTGATGTTTTCAAAATCAATATCGGTTAGGTCCGCTCCCCAGGTGGGAAGTTTTTTATTTCGGAATATCTGATAGGCTTTTAACCTAAAGTCTGTCATCCAGGTTGGTTCTTCTTTTTTTGCAGATATTTGGGCAACGATCTTTTCATTCAATCCTTTTGGAGTTTGATATTTGTAATCATATGAAACAGGAGAAATATGAAGTTGTTGTACATCTAATTTGGGACTAGTAGGCATTTTTAATTATTCCCATAACCTTTATCTTCAATTTCTATAGCAAGATTGGCTTTTCCTTGCCTTGTTATTTTTCCATTTTCTAAAACGATCACTTTGTCTGGATTTACATGTTTTAAAATTCGATTGTAATGCGTAATAATGACATAGGTGGTATCCTTTTGATATTTATTCATAAAAGAAGCAATGTCCTTAAGAGCATCAACATCAACACCGGTATCAATTTCATCAAAAATTATTAGCTTCGGTTTTAGAACTGCAGCTTGAAGGAGCTCTAATTTTTTACGTTCTCCTCCGGAAGCATTTTGATTTAAAGATCGGAATAAGAGTTCTTCATTTACCTTTAACTCTTTGGCGTAGTTGTGTACTTCTTCAGAGATTTTATGAAGTTCTTTGTTTGGTTGGGCTTGTTTTAAAAGCTCAAAGATACTGACTCCGGTTAATGCTAGTGGAGTTTGAAAGGTTAGAAATAACCCTTCATTGACTCTTTTGTCAGTGGTTAACTTATTAATATCTTTTTGATTAAAAACGATTTTTGATTCTTCATGTATTTCATAGCTAGGATGGCCTAAGATCGCATTTGCCAAAGTAGATTTTCCACAACCGTTTGGTCCCATAATGGCGTAGATTTTTCCCTTTTCAAGATCGAGGTTGATGCTATTTAAGATCTTTTTATCTTTAATAGAAACAGTTAAATTTTTTAGCGATAAAATAATGTTATTCATATTAGTTTAGTTTTTGAAGACATCTTCAAGAGTGATTTTTTTTAGTTGATTAACAAAAATAGCACTTAAATTCTGTTGAAAAAAATCCTTATGATGACAAGAAGTTTTGCATTTGCAGACACCTTTTTCGATATGGCAACAAATTACGCTTAAATCTTTTTCAAAGATACTCATAAAGTCGTAAAGAATGATATCTTTAGGTTCTTTGGCTAATCGATAGCCACCGGTTTTTCCTTCTTTGCTTATGAGAATTTTATTTTTTACTAGCTCGGCCGTAATCCTAGCCAAAAAACGACGAGGCATATGAGTTTTTTCAACAAGGAAAGAAAGCGGAACAAGCTCCTTTTTATCTCTTAGATTTGCAACTGCAACGAGGGCATAATCAGTTTGTTTTGTAATATTAAACATAGTTTTAACAATTATACTACGGGTAATAGTTTAGAATAATATGGTAATTTTGTCAAGATTTTGAATTTTTTAGGAAAGTATTCCTTTAGCGGCAAAGATTCCAGAAATAGCTGCTCCGACAATGTTTCCAGAAGTACCAGCTCCGTCTCCAGCTACATACAGATTTGGAATTTCGGTTTGCATATTACGATTAATTTTTATTCTGTTTCCACGTAGTTTCACCTCTGGTGCGTATAACAAAGTAGAGCTATTATTGAGTCCTGGAAGAACTCTATCTAGTATTTCTAATCCTTCGAGTAGGTTTTTGACTACTCGATATGGTAACGCCATAGCAATATCTCCAGGAGTAGCTTCTTTGAGTGTAGGCTGTGTAAAGCTTTTGTTGATTCTACTCCAGGTGCTACGTCTTCCTGATTTTAGGTCTGTTAATCTTTGAATTAATGGTTTTCCTCCGCCAATTGTGGTTGTTATTTTGGCAATTTCTATAGCGTAATCAGTCGTATTTTCAACCGGTTCCGTAAGCTGGACTTCGGTTGTGAGATCAAAGTTTGAATTGGGAGAACGTTTTTGTGAATTACTATGGCCATTCACACAAACATAATCGCCATAATCTTCCACAGCCACATAACCGTATGGACAAGGACAAAAATTCCGAACAGTATCATCAAAAGTGGGAGTTTTGATACTGTAAATGTTTTCATGTAGAATATCGGAATGTTCTTCCATTATCGAGGCGGGAAATTCTACTCGAACGCCAATCTCCACTTTTTGGTATGAATAATGAAGACCAATTTTTACCGCCTGTTTTTGTAGCCAACTAGTGCCAATTCTTCCTGGAGCAATCAGATATTTAGATGCTCCGTAAACTTTATCTTCAGTTTTTAGACCGATAACCGTTTGATTTTTAGTTAAAATTTCTTCGACTTTGGTGTTACAAAGAATTTTTACCCCTTTTTCTTCCAATATTTTAACCATATTGGCAATTACTTTTGGTAAAAAATCAGTCCCAACATGACGGCATTTACGTATATAAAGGTGAATTCCTTGTCTCTGACAATTTTTTACGAGTTCTTCAGCTTCTTCCATATTATCTGGAGTGTAGGCAGAGGTGACACCAAAATCGGTAAAGAGCTGATCGACATAATTAATTTGTTGCTGATATTCAGCTATGGTAAAGATATCAAGTAATTTTTCGTGTGAAAGAACTGGAGTAAAATGCAGTTTTCCATCGGAAAAAGTTCCTGAGCCTCCCACTCCACAGACTGTTTCTCCTGGTTTTCTTGTCTCAATTGAGTTTCCGCGTTCAATAATTAGTACCTTGAGATTAGGTTGAAGTTTAGTTAGTTCATAGGCGGCAAAGAGTCCGGCTGGTCCTGCTCCGAGAATAATCACATCAAATTCAGGTTTTTGAGTCATGAAATTCGCTTGTGGTTGAATCTGAGTTTGGGGTTTTGAATTTTTATCTGTTGAAAAAATTACTTTATTTTCTTCAAAATTATAATTCATAGTGGTTTTTAGTTTAATAAAACAATTAAAATTAACAAATCTGAAAAGGCAGCTCTGGTGATTTTTTCCTGGATCTGAATATCGTAATTGGTTCGGATCTAGATGATTGTTTCAAATTATATCTACTAAATGTTTTTAATAACTATTTTGAGAAAATAAATTCTTTTCTGTTTCTAGAAATACTGAGCATACATCTTTTTAGGAAGTTGGTAGCACAAAAATAATAGATGGTTATCTGTTTTAGCCACACAGAAACAAATCTAACCTGCATTTACTCCATCAGGAACTTGTTTTTCTGGCATTGCTAAGACTGGAATAATTTCGTTTGAGTATCCGATATCAAACATCATTCCTTCAGATAGTTCACCCATCATCTTTTTGGGTTTTAGGTTAACTACAAACAAAGATTGTTTTCCTTCAATCTCTTTGAGATTTTCTCGTTCTTTCTTCATTCCAACCAAAATAGTTCGCTTAAAATCCCCAAAATTAACAATTAACCTAGCTAGTTTATCTGAATTATCGATATTTTCAACTTTTTCAATAGTACCTACACGAATGTCTATCTTTTCAAGATCGTCAAATTTTATTGTTGGTTTTAGTGGTAAAAGCTTCATATAATATATGTTTCTGTATTTAATTATCATATGGAGCGGGTGACGGGAATCGGACCCGTGACTCAACCTTGGGAAGGTCGCATTATACCACTTAACCACACCCGCGATTTTTTACAATACAACCCAACTCATTAAAATAACGAGTTTAAAAGTATTCATACATCTTTGTAGATTACTGCTACTGACTAATTCAATGCTGGAATCACAAGTACGTTTCCGCGATGAATAAGGACATTCCCATTTGGCAATCTTCCTAATTCGTTAGCATCAAAAATCTTTGTCCATTCATATGGATTTCCATAGACTTTTTCAGCAATATCCCAGAGAGTGTCACCGGCTTGAACAGTATAAGTTGCTGGAGTTTCTTTTGAAGTCGTATCAGAGAGAACCTCACCAGTATTTTCCGTATCTTTTTTGGCAACTTCCTGAGTTTTAGTACTATCTGTAGTTTGACTTGGTAAAATCAGCATCTGACCTGGTTCTACTTCGGAAGAAGTCATTTCATTCAAATCTTTTAATTCCGTCCAGCGGTAAGGATCTTTTAATTCATTTTCAGCGATACTCCAGAGAGTGTCACCTTCTTTGACGATGTAAGCATTGGTTTCTTCAGTGTTTGTTGTATCCTTTGCGTTTTCTGTAGAAGTGGATTCACTTTCTTCAGTATTTGTACTTTCATTAGTCGTTTGTCCGATTTCGTTTTCAGTATTGTTTGTTTTCTGATAGTAGTTAAAGACTAGAAAAATGGCGATTACGACTAGAATTCCAGTAACAAATATCGCAGCTCGTGATTCTGAAGATTTCCAGAATTCTGAATTTTTAATATTATCAATAATACTCATAATGGATTTTGTTGTAGATGGGGAATTGGCGGCAGTATCTACACTTAAAAAGTTATTCACCCCCTTCCGATATTAAATCATAAATTCGAAAATCATTTGTTCTAAACAGTGACAAGTAATTGTTAGAAGTTTGTTTAAAGAATAACTGGCGGACCCGACCGGATTCGAACCGGCGATCTTCACCGTGACAGGGTGACATGTTAGGCCGCTACACCACGGGTCCATATCAAAACAGTTATTCTGATGCTAACCAAATGTAGCAAATGATAGACCGATAGTCAACTATATGTTCGAGATAAAATTATTTTTTAATTCAGGTATGATAGAATTATTAGTTAATTTAACTAATTTATTTATTATAAATTTGTTAGATAGAAAATTCTATATAAATGCTGTTTTTTGTGTAGGAGATTACGAATTTTCAGCCGGGCACATGTTTTCTTATTACCCAAATGATTTTAAAAATATTTGAAAATGTTTCAGAAAGGCTTCCGTAACCTGAAATTAAGTAGACTACTAAGGTGAAAATTGCGTAAAATGCAAATAGAATAGACAGGATTTGCATAATATTGTAATTTGGTATAATCTAAGAATATAAATTTGTAAATTTAAGGAGGTTCATATATGTGGTGGACTTTATTAATAATCGGAATTCCCGTCGTTATTATTATCTTTATTTGGGGGCTTTACAATTCTTTGGTTATGGCAAAACAAAGAATTGAAGAAGCTTGGAGTGGTATTGATGTTCAACTGAAGCGACGTTCTAGTTTAATTCCTAATTTGGTGGAAACCGTGAAAGGTTATGCCAAGCATGAGAAAGAGGTTTTTGAAAATGTAACCAAAGCGCGATCTGCGATGATGGGAGCCAAAGGAGCGAAAGAGTCGGCTGAAGCCAATAATATGCTTGAAGGAGCTTTGAAATCAATTCTTGCTGTGGCTGAGAACTACCCTGAACTTAAAGCTTCCGAAAACTTTGGAAAACTACAAGATGAGCTTACAGACACCGAGAGTAAAATTGCTTACTCGCGTCAATTCTATAACTCTAATGTTCTTGATTTTAATACCAAGATCAAAGTGTTCCCAGCAGTTTTAATTGCAAATACCATGGGATTTAAAGAAGTTGAATACTTTGAAGCAACTGAAGAAGAGAAAAAAGACATTGAAGTCAAGTTTACTGAAGAAAATAAATAAGTAATAAATTATTGTAAACGTATTGAAGAATCCCGGTGGATGATAGTTATCCATACGGGATTCTTCGGATTTACATGGAATTTAAGGAAATATTATTATGACTATCTATTCTGAAATTCAGGAAAATAAAGTCAAAACTGCGGTAATAATGGTTTTGTTTATCATGTTTATCACCGTTATCTCTTATGTCTTTGGAGAGGTGAATGGCTCTGGACTTTCCTATGCTGGAGTTGCTTTAATCTTTTCAGGGTTTATGAGTTTTTTCAGCTACTACTTTTCTGACAGAATTGTTTTAGCGCTTTCTAAAGCTCATGAAATTCAAAAAGAAGATAATTTTCAGCTTTTTACGACGGTTGAAAATCTATGCATCGGAGCTGGATTACCTCTTCCGCGTATCTATATTATAGATGATACGGCTCCAAATGCTTTTGCCACCGGACGAGATCCGAAGCATGCAGTTATTTGTGTGACAACCGGTCTTTTGCAAAAGCTAGAAAAGTTGGAACTGGAAGGGGTTATTGCCCACGAACTTTCTCATATCAAAAATTATGATATTCGTTTGATGTCAATAGTAGTAATTTTAGTTGGTTTAGTAGCGCTGATGTCTGATTGGTTTTTGCGATTTTCGTTTTGGGGAGGAGGGAGAAGAAGACGTAATTCCGATGAAGGAGGTCAACTTGGGGCAATTTTCGCTATAGCCGCGATTGTTTTAGCTCTATTGTCTCCATTGATTGCGCAGCTGATTAAATTCGCCATCTCACGATCTCGAGAATACCTTGCTGATGCTTCGGCAGCTTTGATTACTCGTTATCCTCAAGGTCTAGCTAGCGCACTTGAAAAGATATCTCGTGATACTGAGCCACTTGAAGCTTCGAATAAAGCTACCGCGCATCTATATATTGTAAATCCTCTTAAAAATCTTAAGGGTCCGATGAATAATCTATTTTCTACCCATCCACCTATTGAAGAAAGAATCAAAAAATTAAGAGAGATGTAAGAGAAGGAGTATTTATGTTTGAAGTAGCAGTCAAAGACAGACAACAGCTTGATTTAAAGGTTGGTCGTGAATGTCGAGATTTGACATATCCAGAAATGTTAGAGGCTTCTTCAAGATTATTAAAATCATTCGACGAATTTTTGTCATCTGGAAACAATGATCCGGAACAATTAAGATCTTTCGTTACCGAGGCGCAAACTTTAGATGATATACGACGTCAATTTTTTGATAATCTTGAGGAAGATCAAAGGAAAAGAATGGATCAGTTATTTCCGGATAGAGGAGAAATATTTAATAGTATAAATAGTGTAGAATATGGAGCTTTAGATAGAATTCCTTTTGAAGATTTAACCTCTGGAGAAATTGAAGCTTATCTGCAATCAATGGCAAAATTTCACGAGGAAAAATATGGAGAACATAATGGTGGCTATTACTACTTTGGTTGGCCACAATTATATTTTGAAATTCCCGAAGACCGGAAATTACTAGATGCAATCTGTGAAGATAGAGATCTTGTTTTAACTGATAGAGAAGCGAATATTCTGTATGAAGGAGAAAAAGATACCTATAAAGTTCATCTTGATGTTCCACCAGAACGGAAAATAGAAGTCCTAAAAGCTATTCTTGCGGTTCAAGCCGAAGATAATAAAATCGTACACGAAATCTTTACGGAAAAGAAAGCTAAAGGAGGAAGAATAATTGCGACTCGAAAAGAGATTCAAGAAAGAGGTGGAAGATTATCTTCTTTGAATCAATACAAAATGTGGGATTTTCAAGGGGATAATCCTTATTTTGCGGATTTTGTTTTTTATCCAACTACTACTCAAGGTCAAACAGCTGAAGAAGCTGTTATCGAGATGGTTCATGAATTGACTGGTGTTCTTCAATATTTAGATCTTCCGGAAACTGATAGAGTTCCTCGTTTTAGTACTCCAGTCATTATGAATGGGAGAGCTATTCCAGGGATGACCTACGTTCAAGGTAATGGTGACTTTAAATTAAGCTTGTTAAAAGATTCTGGAGAAAGACTGGGTCAGTATTATGATCGCGATTATAATTGGGCTGTACGTAAAGGTAAAGCTATAAATTTTGATCAAAAACTATGAAAAAAATTGTAATAACCGGAGGTACTTTTGCTGGAAAGACGACCTTAATAGAAGCTTTTGCCAGAGAAGGTTATCAGACAATTCCGGAAGCGGCGATGCAGATTATTAATGAAACAACAGAAAAAATGGGTATGAAGGCGATGAAAAAATGGCGACGTGGTTATATCGGTGAGTTTCAGAGCTTAATTGCGAATCGGGTCCTCAAGTTAGAATCGGAGATTCAAAATGGAAAAGATAATTTAATTTTCTGCGATCGAGGTTTACATGATAGTTTAGGATATTTGAAACTAGTTAATGCTGAAGTTCCGGAAGTCATTAAACCTTTATTTTCAAGACATAAATATGATTTGGTTTTTTTATGTGATGTTATTAAAAATTTCGATATTCGAAGCAATACAGGAAGGATGGAAAATTATAAATCATCTTATAGAGTCGGAGAGCTTATTGGTGAAAGCTACAAAAAGTATGGACACAAAGTTATTCGAGTGAAAGAGATGACTGTAGCAAGTAGAATCAAATTCATTAAAAAGTATCTTGACCTTCTAAAATAATTGAGCTATCCTGTAGACCATTATGGTAAATAAACTTTGGTTAAAAATGAATCTTTTGAACCAGCAGCAGGAAACTCAATTATTCGGGGCTGGTATTTTGTATTCTAAACAGCGAAGCTAATGAAATATTTATTTAAATCATAATTTTTACAAAACCAGCTACCTAAAACGAGCTGGTTTTTTTCGTTTTAATTAGATTATTAAAGGAGGAAAAATGGATAAGAAAACCATTTTAGAGAAAGTCAGAGAAGATAAAGTTGCATTTATTGATGTACAATTTACCGATTTTTTCGGAACCTTAAAATCAACTACTATTCCCGTTAATAAACTCGGTGAAGCACTTGATCACGGCGTTTGGTTCGATGGTTCGTCAGTACAAGGGTTTACGCGTATCTTTGAATCAGATATGTATTTAATGCCTGATTTATCAACGTATGCGGTTATTCCTTGGCAAAACGATGGCAGAAAAAGCGCCCGATTTATTGCGGATGTTTATACCGTAGATGGTAAACCCTTTGAAGGTGATCCAAGGTATATCTTAAAAAAGGCTTTACTTGAAGCCAGAGAATTAGGGTTTCAATATTTTGTTGGTCCAGAATTAGAGTTCTTTTTATTTCCTCTCACTGAAACTGGGGAGATAAATTTTTCTTCCAAAGGCAATAGATCATATTTTAAAGCATCTTTGAATGATACTTACGCAATCCGTCAAGAGATTACAAAAGCCTTAGCAAAATTCGGAATTGAAGTGGAAATGGCTCACACGGAAGTTGCGGATAATCAACATGAGATTGATTTTAAGTACGATGTCGCTTTAAAAACCGCTGATAATGCTTTGACATTTAAATTTGTCACTAAGCATATTGCGAGGAAAATGGGGTATCATGCGACTTTTATGCCTAAACCATTTTTTGGGATTAACGGTTCGGGGATGCATGTACACCAAAGTTTATTCGACCTTGAAGGTCAAACGAATCTTTTTAGTAATGTGAGCGATCCATACGGATTATCGCAAACAGCCTATCATTTTATCGCAGGGCAACTCAAATATATTCGGGAAATTGTAGCTCTTACTTCGCCAACTGTAAATTCTTACAAAAGGTTAACGCCTGGATATGAAGCGCCGGTGTATATCTGCTGGGCGAGACGTAATCGTTCGGCAATGATTCGCGTTCCCTCTATCTTTGCCGGTCGTGAAAAATCTACCCGAGCGGAACTACGATGTCCAGATCCTTCCAGTAATCCATATCTTACGTTTGCGGCGATGCTAAAATCCGGACTCAAAGGAATTAAAGAAAAGGAAAATCCGCCGATGCCGGTTGAAGAAGATGTGTATGAATTTGATGAGGAGAAATTACGTGAGTTCTATATTCACAAATTGCCTGGATCTCTGAAAGAAGCTTTGGATCTATATGGAGATAGCTTTTTAGCTAGACAAATCATGGGGGAACGGACTCACAAATTATATTTAGAAGCCAAGATGCAAGAATGGGATTTGTACCGGCTTCATGTTACTGATTGGGAATTAGAAAGATACTTGGAAACTCTATAAATTCAGGTTAGAACGACCCGCTCAGATCCTTGAGCGGGTTGCATCTTTACGATTTAATTCTAATTTACAAAATAAAGTCTCCTTGGTATGATGAGACAGTCAAAAGGAGTTTTTTATGTCATATAAAAAGATTACTAAAAATGAAGTAAAACATATTGCCGATCTGGCTTGGATTGGTCTTTCTGATGAAGAGATTATCAGATTTGAATCACAGCTTTCATCTATTCTGGAATATGTTGATCATCTCAATGAACTTGATACCAAGAATATTAAGCCGACTTTTCAAGTTACCGGACTCAAAAATGTCTGGCAGGAAGACTTTGTGAAACCGAGTTTGACCCAATCGGAAGCCTTACAAAATGCACCCATGCAAAAAGACGGATATTTTAAAGTTAAGAAAGTCAGATAATGATTAATTTTGAAGACTTAACAATTAAACGTTTACATGAAGGTTATAAAAAAGATGAATTTACCTGTACTGAGGTTATCAAGCAAACTTTTGCAAGAATTAAAAAGCTGGAACCTCAAATTAAAGCTTTTATTACCTTGACAGAGAAACAAGCTTTAGAAAAAGCTCAAGAAGTTGATAAGAGAATCAATTCGGGAAAAGAATTAAGAGCTTTGGAAGGAGTTCCTTACAGCGCTAAAGATGTTTTTTGTACCAAGGGAGTGCAGTCAACCGGAGGATCGGGAATTCTGGAAGGATTTATTCCTCCGTATAACGCCACCGCGATCCGAAAAGTAGAAGAGGTAGGAGCAATTCTGATCGGAAAAAACAACTGCGATCCTTTTGGTTTTGGTAGTTCCACTGAGAATTCTTATTATCAGGTTACCCGAAATCCTTGGAATACAGAGTATGTTCCTGGAGGTTCTTCCGGAGGATCTGCTGCGGCAGTATCGGCAAATATGGGAATCTTTTCTCTCGGTGAAGACACGGGAGGATCAATTCGTCAGCCGGCCTGTTTCTGTTCCGTTTCCGGTCTTAAGGTGACATACGGTTTAGTTTCTCGATTTGGAGTAATGTCTTACGGATCATCTCTGGATACAATTGGAGCGTTTGCAGGTACCGTAGAAGACCTCAGCGTCGTTTTAAATGTGATTGCCGGGAAAGATGAAGATGATGCCACTACATCTGAACAACCAAGGATTAATTATCTCTTAAATTTAAAAGAGAATCTTCCGAAATTAAAGATAGGTCTTCCTAAGGAATATTTTACTGAAGATGTTGATCCGGAAATCATTAAAGCGGTCAAAAAAGCAGCTTCAGATCTTACTAAACAAGGACATACAGTTAGTGAGGTTTCTCTGCCTTACACGAAATATGCAATTGCGGCTTATTATCTTTCGGGTATTTCCGAAGTGAGTGCCAATCTAGCTCGTTACGATGGCATTAGATTTGGTTATTCGGATCAATCTGGACAGGATATTAATTCTGTCTATCTAAACTCGCGCGGAAAGCGTTTTGAAGATGAAGCCAAGCGGCGGATTATGGTGGGAACATATGCGCTATCAAGCGGTTATTATGATGCTTATTATCAAAAAGCTCAACAGGTTCGAACGCTCTTAAAGCAAGATTTTGAAAGAAAATTTCAGGAATACGATTTGCTTATTGCTCCAGTTTCGCCGGTTTTGCCATTTAAAGTCGGTGAGAACATGGATGATCCTTTGAAGATGTGGCTCGTTGATGCTTTTACCGTGACAATTAATCCTTCCGGAATTCCAAGTCTAGCGATTCCTTGTGGTTTTTCTGATAGTAATTTACCGATTGGAATGCAAATTATTGGTCCAATGAATAGTGAAAAATTATTATTACAATTAGCAAATCAATACCAATCAATAACAGATTGGCATTTAAGAAAGCCGAGGATTAAATAATTATGAATAATATCTATCTTTCTCAAATTAAAAATTTCGTTGGTGAACAGATTGAACTGAAAGGTTGGATCTATAATTTCCGTTCTTCCGGTTCGATTATTTTTTTACAGTTCCGCGATGGAACTGGAGTAATTCAGGGTGTGATCATTAAGAAGGAAGTGTCTGAAGAAACCTTTTTAAAGGCTAAAGGAGTAGGTTTGGAAACGTCTGTTATTTTGACGGGGAAAGTGAAGGCAGAACCAAGATCTTCTTCAGGTTATGAACTGCTTGTCACAAAGATTGAAATTATCCAGATTCCAAAAGAAGACTATCCAATCAGTAAAAAGGAACACGGACCGGATTTTCTTCTTGATAACCGTCATCTATGGTTAAGATCTCAAAGACAGTGGGCAATTCAAAAAATTCGAGACCAACTAATTCACGGAATTTATGATTTTTATCGTACTGAGGGATTTACAAAGATTGATACTCCAATATTTACTCCGAATGCCTGTGAGGGAACAACGACATTATTCGAAGTTCCGTATTTTGAAGAAAAAGCTTATTTGTCACAATCAGGGCAGCTTTATTTAGAAGCGGCGATTGCTTCTTTTGCCAAGGTTTATGATTTTTCCCCAGTTTTTCGAGCCGAGAAATCAAAGACGCGTCGTCATTTAACCGAATTCTGGATGAATAATTCGGAGATGGCTTTTTATGATTGGCAGGATAATATTCATTTACAGGAAAAATTAGTGCAATATTTATTAGATCAAGTTCTAGCAAATTGCCAAGAGGAATTAAAAATCGTGGGTCGAAACCTGGAACCTTTGAAAAAGATTAAACCTCCTTATATTCAAATGACCTACTCCGAAGCCGTAAAAGAGTTGCACGGTTTAGGTTCTGATATTAAAGAGGGTGAAGATTTTGGTAATGATGACGAAACAATTTTGACCAAAACTCATGAAAAGCCGATCTTTGTAACCCATTATCCGAAAGAGATAAAAGCATTTTATATGAAAGAATCAGATGATCCGAAATACGTCTTGTGCAATGATTTATTAGTTCCAGAAGGTTATGGAGAGATGATTGGCGGTTCGCAACGTGAAGATAATTATGATAAGTTATTACAACGGGTTAAAGATCATAAACTAAATATTGAAGATTTTTCTTGGTATCTTGACTTACGAAAATATGGAAGTGTTCCACATTCCGGTTTTGGCTTGGGATTGGAGCGTATGATAGCTTGGGTTTGTGGATTACCTCATGTACGTGAAACTATTCCGTTTCCACGGACAATTTACCGTTTGAAACCTTAAATAATAAGGAAACTTTGATTATTATGTATTATCTTGTTGGACTTGCAATCATTCTCGCCATATTTTTTCTTTTGATAATTTTAAAAGGTAAACCGGGAATTTTTAACGTAAATCTAGCATCTAGGAATATTGACAATACAGACAGACAGAGAATTGTTTCACTGTGGAACAAGGTTGAAGAGCTCATTAGCCTCGGGAAACCCAGTCAACTCAACGAAGCTGTAATTACTGCAGATAAGGTGGTTGATTATGTTTTGAAAAAGCTATACCCAATGGAAGAAGTGAGCGTGGAAAGATATAAAAATGCCAAGATCTTCTTTCTAGAAAAGCAGGACTATGATGATTTGTGGTATGCGCATAAAGTGCGTAATGAACTGGTGCACAATTTGGAATTTGAGCTGCCTCATGCTCAAGCGGTTGAAGTAATAAATAAGTTTGAAAAAAGTCTGAAGATTATTATTAAAGATCTTAAAATTTGAAGTTAAAAATGAAAAACACAGGAAAAAATACATTAGTAAATAGCAATCATTTTATTGAAGTTTTGAAAAATAAGGATTTTCTTTCCTTGTGGCTGGCGCAGGCTCTATCAGTTTTTTGTGCCCAAATGCTCAATTTTGTGCTTGCTTATATTATTTTTGATACTACCAAAAGTTCTTTTAATGTATCGCTGCTTTTTCTTTTTTATTTATTACCGGTACCAATTTTAGGTCTTTTTGCCGGTATTATTGTAGACCACACGTCTCGAAGAAATATTATGGTGGTGACAAATTTTTTACAGGCTTTGATTGTGCTTCTGTATTTACTTATAAACACTCATTGGATTTTTATCTATCCGGTCATTTTTTTATATTCAATTGTCGATGAATTTTATTATCCGGCTGAAGCAGCTATGATTCCGACTTTAGTCAAAAAAGAACATTTACCGATTGCGAATTTTTTGTTTACTTTAGCTTCTTACGGAACAATGGTGATCGGATTTTCATTTGCAGGTGAAATTATTAAACTGATTGGCAAAAATACCACCTTTGTTTTGGCTTCAGCATTGCTTTTTGCAGCCACAATTGCTTCATTGATAATCCGAAAAGATAAAGTTGAGAAAAAGCTTTCATTTTTTAAAGAAAATCCTGCTGCCAAGATGTGGAGCGAGGTTAAGGGAAACTACCGTTTTATCTTTAGAAACCGGATGATTCATCTGACAATGTTGATTTTACTTTTATTCCAAGTTTCCGTGGGAACCTTGGCGATTGCGGCACCAGAGATTGGTACTACTGTTTTGGGTTTTGATTTTTTAGATTTGGGAATCAAGTTAATTTTACCGATATTTTTTGGATCAGTTTTGGGAGCTTTTTTTGTCGATCGTTATATGAAAGGTCATCGTAAAGTACTAATAAGTTTTGGAATGTTTGGTGCAGGTTCAGTACTCCTTACCATGGGATTCTTGGGATTAAAGGGAATTGTTTATTATCCTTTAATTATGTTTTTGCTTTTTATTCTTGGTTTTATGGCCATTGTTGTCATGATTACAGGTACTACCGTGGTTCAAGAGGAAACACCGGTTGAAATCATGGGCAGAGTTTCCGGAGCTTACAAACTGTTTCAATCAATCATTATTTTGGCTCCAACATTGATGGCCGGTGCTGTCATCGATCAGGTTGGTGTTTTCCCTGTTATTTTTGGATTAGTCACTATGATTTTTATGATTGCCTTTTTAGGAATTCTCAAACGGAATCATAATTTCAGAAAGGTAGAAGTTAAAGATGTCTAACTACGAGCCGGTTATTGGACTTGAAATTCATGTCCAACTAAATACCAAATCCAAAATGTTCTGCCGATGCGGGACTGATTATAGAGATGATCTTCCCAATACTCATTGTTGTCCTACCTGTTTAGGTTTACCAGGAGCGCTTCCGGTTCCCAATAAAAAGGCGATTCAAGACGTTATTCTGATGGGATTAGCCTTGGATTGTGAGATCAATAAAAATTCATACTTTGCTCGGAAAAATTATTTTTATCCTGATTTACCGAAAGGCTATCAAATTACTCAATATGATAAACCTTTTTGCCATGACGGAAAATTAGTAGTTAATGATAAAACAGTTGGAATTACCAGAATTCATTTGGAAGAAGATACAGGAAAGTCGATGCACATAACGGAAAAAGGTGGAGAGGAATATACTCTGTTGGACTTTAACAAATCGGGAATTCCGCTTATGGAGCTTGTTACTGAGCCGGATTTTCGTAAGGCTGAAGACGTTTTTGATTTTGCCAAAAAGATTCGTCAAATTGTAAGATACCTTGATATCTCTGATGGCGATATGGAAAAAGGTAATCTACGCGTGGAGCCGAATATCAGTGTTCGAAAGGTTGGAGAAAAGGGTCTTCCAAAATACAAGGTAGAAATTAAGAACTTGAATTCGTTTACATCTTTAAAACGGGGAGTTGAATTTGAGGTTAAAAGACAGATATCGATCCTTGAAAAAGGAGAGATTCCAATTCAAGAAACACGCGGTTGGAATGATGACAAACAATCGACCTACACGCAACGAATAAAGGAAGAAGCCCATGATTATCGGTATTTCCCGGAACCGGATATACCGCCGATTGAGTTAAAAGAAAGTAAGCAAGCCAAAGATAATACTGATGAAATATATTTAGATGAGATTAGGAATAAATTACCGGAGCTTCCGAATATAAAAGTTGGCCGATTTGTAAAGGATTTTGGTATTACAGAATACGATGCACAAGTTTTGACCGAAGAAATAGAAATTGCAAAGTGGTTTGAAGAATCGGTGAAATCCTTGAAAGATAAGAAACACGGTAAAAAAGTGGCGAACTGGATTATTACAGAAATAATGGGGAGTTCCCAATATCAGTTATCGGGAGTTAATAAGCTAAAAATTCAACCACTCCAACTTGCTGATTTAGTGACGAATGTTGAAGACGGTAAGATTTCTCGACCATCTGGTAAAGAGATTTTAAATATATTGCTTACAGAAGGTGGAGATATTGAAGAGATTATTCAAAATAAAGGATTAGAACAAGTTTCGGATACCGGAGCTCTTGAGGAAGTCGTCAAAAAAGTTATCGTTGCTAATCCAAAACCCGTTGCTGATTACAAAGTTGGCAAGAAAGCGAGTTTACAGTTTCTTATTGGAATGGTGATGCGAGAAACAAAAGGGAAAGCGGATGTGAAAATCGTAAATCAAAAATTAACCGAATTATTAGGATAATAATATGTCAGAAAATTTCTCTTATCCTCCGGAAATCAAAGTTTTGAAAGGTCAAGAAAGCATTACTCAGTTAAAGCCTGGTCAATTAACTCATGTAGTTGATTGTTCGAGATATGCTAGCACAGATGAAGCCTTGAATATTTTATTTGAAGAAGGCTTCAGATATGAACCGAGCAAATATCCTAACGAATGTACGTTTAGCTTCCATGTTACTGATTCAAATGGTCATAATACAGCTTTTCATCCGGATAACCCTTTTTCTATACAACATCAAGATTCTGGATTTGCAATAATTATGTCTGAAGAATTTTCAAATAATATTGGAGCCGGAGGAGTTATCTCTGATGAAAAGCTTCAAGAAATGATATCAGGTGCAACAACTGGTGAAGGCTCCTTTGAACCACGGACTATTAATTTATTTAGAGCGGAAAAAGTTTTAAATGATCTTGGTGTATTTTTTCCCGAAGAAGTATACGGAGAGAATAAAGAGAAAGCCATTAATCAGTTTTTATATTCTGCGTTTGTGTTAAGGTTTTATGAAGATTTGAAAACTTATAACAAACCTTCATTCTTTGGAGTAAAACCATATGGTCATCGAAATATTGATGGAATAGTTGAACCGGGAATGGGTGTCAGATTATTTGATATACAACCAGATTTTTCACAATATTCAGTAAGGTATAATGTGGTTCCATATGTTATAAAAAAAGAAGATATAGAACAGGTTGTTTTGAAGGGAGAATTAGTTCATGAATAATCTTTTTATTATTAAACTCGGAGGATCGTTGGTGGTTCCGGAAACTGACAAATTTAATCTAGAATATTTAGTAAGATTGAAGAATGTTTTGGAGAAATTTACCAAACAAGGTAAAAAATTCGTAATTATTATTGGTGGTGGAAAAATTTGTCGATGGTATCAAAGTGAAGCCAAAAGATTAAAAGTTGACGTAGAAAATAAAGATTTAAACTGGATTGGGGCTTATGTAACTCGGGTAAATGCTGAAGTTGTGAATTCTTTTATGAAGCCATTATCTCATGATCGGGCGTATGTAGATTTTAGTGAAAAATTAGAGCTTACAAAACCAGTTCTTGTAGTTGGTGCGTGGAAACCAGAAAAAAGTACCAATATGGATGCAGTTCTAATGGCAGAAATGTTTAACAGTGGAACAATTATTAATTTATCTGATATTGATCACGTTTATGATAAAGACCCAAAAGAATTTCCAGACGCGAAACCTTTAGATCAGATTACTTGGAGCGATTACGAAAAAATTATTGCCGACAGAATCGGAACAGTTCGCGAACATAAAGCCGGAGATAATCTTCCTTTCGACGTGATTGCTACCGCAAAAGCAGAGGAGCTCAAGCTCAAAGTAATATTTATTAATGGAAAATATCTTGATAATTTCGAGGTGGTTTTAAACGGAAAAGATTTTGTCGGAACAACAATAGGATAATTATTCCAAATTTTAGGTTTTATACTTATGGCTGATTTTATTCATCTTCACAATCATACTGAATATTCATTATTGGATGGACTTTGTAAAATTCCGCAATTTGTGGGAAAAGCGGTTGAGTATGGTATGGACAGTTTGGCAATTACAGATCACGGATCGATGTACGGAGTAATTCCTTTCTATGTAGAAGCCAGGAAAAATAAAGTAAATCCAATTATTGGTTGCGAAATGTATATTGCCCCGCGAAACCATATTGATAAAGATCCCAATCTTGACCGTTATCCCTCACATATTGTTTTACTTGCCAAAAACGAGACGGGTTATCAGAATCTATTGAAACTTGTTACCAAAGCTCATCTGGACGGATTTTATTATAGACCGAGAATTGATATGGAGTTACTTACAAAATATCATGAAGGACTAATTGCGCTATCTGCTTGTTTAAATGGTGTTGTAATGAAGCCTTTAATGCAAGAACAATATGAAGAAGCAGAAAAAAAAGCCAAGTTTTATGCTGAACTTTTTGGAAAAGATCATTTCTATTTGGAAATTCAAAAGCACCGTTTTGAAAAACAGGATATTGCAAATAAAAGGATTATTGATTTAAGTAAAAAACTCGATCTCCCTCTTGTTGCCACTAACGATATTCACTATTTGAATCCAGAAGACGCTGAAGCTCAGGAGATTCTTTTGTGTATTCAAACACAAAAAACTATCCTTGATAAAGATCGCCACCTTTCCATGATCGATACTCCTGATTATTACTTCCGTAGTCCTACTGAAATGAATTTGCTTTTTCATGATCATCCGGAAGCTCTAAGGAATACTGTTAGGATTGCGGAGCAATGTAAACTCCAAATTCCAATCGGAAAGATGATTATGCCAGTATTTCCTCTCTCAAAAGGAGAAACATATAAAAGCTTACTTCGTGAAAGAAGTTATGCGGGTTTGAAAGAAAGAGCCGGGAATATTAACGAGGTGATGAAAAAAAGAATGGATTATGAACTTGAAGTTATTGATTCTAAAGGTTATAGCGCCTATTTTTTAATCGTTTCTGATTTTGTCACTTGGGGTAAAAATCAAAAAATATCAGTTGGTCCAGGACGTGGTTCTGCTGCTGGTAGTTTGGTTTCATACTCTATGAAAATAACCGACATTAATCCTCTTGATTATAACATTCCGTTTGAAAGATTTTTGAATCCGGAACGCCCTTCTCCTCCGGATATTGATCTTGACTTTGAAGATGTTCGTCGCGATGAAATTATTGCTTACATTACAGAAAAATATGGTAATGACCACGCGGCACAGGTAATCACCTTTGGAAAGATGGAAGCCAGAGCGGCGATTCGCGATGTGGGAAGAGCTTTGGGCATGCCTTATTCTACTCCGGACAAAATTGCGAAACTTATTCCCCAAGGGAATTCAATTGAGGAGGCATTGGGACAGGTGGCTGAACTTAAAGAAGTTTCACATGAGCCAGAAATTGCCAGGCTTATTCGGTTGGCAAAAAAGGTTGAAGGAGTTTCTCGTCATGCTTCCACTCACGCGGCAGCTTTGGTAGTGTCCGATAAAGAAATAACCAACTACGTTCCTTTGACTCGAGAGAGCAAGGGTGAACGAATTATTACTCAATACGATATGTACTGTCTTGATTTGAATGTTTCTGAAGAAGCGATCGGACTTCTGAAATTTGATCTTTTGGGTTTACGCAATTTAACCACTTTAAGTCGTAGTGTTGAACTTGTTAAATATAATCAAAATAAAGAGATAGATTTACTTAAAATTGCTCTTGATGATCAAAAAGTTTTTGATCTTATCGCCTCTGGAGAAACTATGGGGATTTTCCAAATGGAAAGTTCGGGGATGCGTCGGGTGGCCAAAGATTTAAGACCAAATCGCTTCATGGATATCGCAGCCTTAGTAGCTCTTTATCGTCCTGGGCCGATGGAGCTTATTCCGCAATTTGTTTCCTCAAAACATGATCCTTCACTTATTCATTATCCTCATCCAGATTTGAAGGATATCTTGGAAGAGTCTTACGGAATTCCTTTGTATCAGGAGCAGGTCATGTTAATCGCGGCGAAGATGGGCGGTTATTCCTTAGGAGAAGCAGACAAATTACGAAAAGCGATGGGAAAGAAGAAGAAAGAGCTTATGAAAAAAGAACGCGTTAAATTTGTCAAAGGAGCAAGCCAGAAAGGCTACAATAGTAAAACGGCTGAAGAGATTTTTGATATGATGGAACGTTTTGCCGGTTATGGTTTTGGAAAGGCTCACTCAGTTTGTTATGCCATGATTGCTTATCAAACTGCCTATATGAAGGTGCATTATCCCATTGAATTTATGACCGCTTTGCTTTCGGCTGAAGCCCACAATAAAGACAAATTAGCATTAATTATTAATGAGTGTCGTCGCATGGGAATTGATGTTTTTCCTCCTAACGTAAATTATTCTTATAAAAGATTTTCCATTGATGGAAAATCAATACGCTTTGGACTATCCGGAATTAAAAACGTCGGAACAGGAGCGATAGAATCAATTATTGAGAACCGTCAGGAAAAGACTTACCAATCACTAAATGATTTTTGTACCAAAATTGATTTAGGAGTTATAAATAAAAGAGTCTTGGAAAGTTTGATTAAAAGCGGTGCTTGTGATGATTTTGGTTCTCGAGCGGCACAACTTAAGGTGGTAGAACAGATTATCAGTATATCTCATACCAAGAAAAAAGATGAAGAAAAAGGAATGGTTGGTCTTTTTGGAGAAGAGGAAGATGTCGGGAACACAATTACTCTTCCCGAAATTGAGGAATTTGATCGTAAGCAAATACTCTCTTGGGAGAAGGAATTGATGGGAATTTATCTTTCTGACCATCCACTTAAAACGGTCATGAACGAACTTATTATCAAAAGGACCCATCAAGTTGGAGAGCTTGATCCAAATGAACATGTCGGACGACAGGTCATTTTGGCAGGAATGATTACGAGTGTTCGTAAAATCTTTACGCGTAAAAACAACAGTGAAATGGCTTTTGTAAAGTTTGAAGATGAAACTGGAAATCTGGAAGTGATTGTTTTTCCAAAAGTTTTTTCGGAGAATAAAGAGGTTTGGAAAGAAGATCAGATTATTGCGGTGAAAGGGAAAATTGATAACAAAGATGGCGCGATCAAAGTTTTGGCTGATAGTGCAAAACTACTATCAGAAGCAGAAACAGTTAGTACAGAAACTTTAGATGAAAATGGTTTTTTGAAAAACGGTCAGCGTAAAAATGGATTCAAGAATAATGGTTCAAAAGATACCGCGAAGTTAAATCAAAAAATTTCAGATAAAGTAAATTCATCAAAAAATAGCACTGAAGATGTTATGGAAATTGAAATTCCAAACGGTTTTAAGCGAGAGAAACTAGTGCAGTTGTATCAGATTTTGAATGCCTATCCGGGAATTGTAGAAGTTTTGCTTATTATTCCAGATATTAAAAGGACACGTAAAATGAAACTTCCAATGCGAGTAGAAAAATGCTCTGAGCTTCAAGATGAGATTCAGAAAATTTTAACTTCATAAACTTTTTTTCAGTCTCCAAATCTGTTACACTAGACTTAAATTTATCATAGGAGATATCAAACCAAAGAGTCATCTAAGATTTATTAAAAGGTGACGATTTTGTGAATGAGAAATATTAAATCATGGTAAAACTACCCGGAAGAATTTCAATTCGACCTTTGGCACAATATACTAACAAGCCACAAACTCACTCTGTGAGTATTCGAGATAATAAAATTCAAGTAGACCAGAAATTTGCTTATCAGTCATTGCGAAGCCAAGTTGATTATAAAGACGTTACTGATATTAGAGTTTCAGTTGATGATCGAACCTTCGATCCGATGTCTCGAAATGTGACGATTTCGACAGCTAAAAGACAGATTTTTGAAATACCTGAGATGGATACCAGACAAGCTCTCAAATTAAAAGAAGCAATTGAGTCTCAGAGGAATAATTCTAAAATCCAAAGTAGTAATGCTTCTGATAATAAAGATACGAGTAAAGTGATGTCTTTTTCGAGATTTAGAAGATAATAGGATCAGGCTGCTAAGGAATAGAAAAATGATTAGAATTACGAATCTTTCATATACTCATCCTTCAAAACACCAAGCTTTACTGAATGTGAATTTATACATTAATAAAGGTGAGTTTATTTCGATAATCGGCCCTTCAGGTTGTGGAAAGACGACTTTGCTAAAAATTATTGCCGATCTTATCAACGATTATTCAGGAGAAGTTCTAATTGATGGGAAAACGCCAAGAGAGTATCGAGAGTTAAGTAATTATGGTTATATCTTTCAGGAGCCAAATTTGTTTCCATGGCGAACCATTTGGCAAAATGTTAATTTACCTCTAGAAATTAAAAAAAGAAAAGATAGTAAAAAGGTAGACGCAGTTTTAAATAAAGTTGGTTTGTTAAAGTTTAAAGACTTTTATCCGGAAAATGTTTCTGGTGGGATGCAGCAAAAAACAGCTTTAGCGCGTGGACTTGTTATGGGCCCAGAATTACTTTTGATGGATGAACCATTTGCAAATTTGGATGAGATTACTAAGGAAAAACTAGGTGAAGAATTACTTTCGATCTGGAAAAAACAGAAACAGACAATTGTTTTTATTACCCATAGTATTTTCGAGGCAGTTTTTCTTTCTGAAAAAGTAGTAGTAATGTCTCTAAACGGTAAAATTAAAGAGATTGTAGATATCAAAATTTCAAAATTAAAGAACCAAGATCTCAGGTTAAACCCCGAGTTTTTTGAATATTGCGGTTATTTGAGAAAATTACTTGAGGATTAAATAAAGATGCAACACAATTTTTCATTGGTAACCGGAAATTCTCATTCAGTTCTAAATACTGAAATCGAAAAACTCCTGCATATCTTTCATGTGCAGGTTGAACTAACCCGTTTCGCCAATTCAGAGATCAGAGTTTATGTTCAGGATACAGATGTAAAAGATAAAAATGTTGTTTTTGTTCTTCAAACCCTATCAAAACCAGTAAACGATAACCTGATGGAGTTGTGTTTAATCGCAGATGCGTTAAAAAGAATTGGAGTGAAAAAAATAGTGGCTGTGACTCCTTGGCTTTGTTATTCTCCTCAAGATAAGATTTTTAGAAAAGGAGAGCCGTTATCAATTGCTTTGGTAGCAAAATTGATTGAGTCTGCGGGAATTGATGAACTTTGGGCTTTTGATATTCATTCGGAGGAGGTCATCAAAACTTTTAATATTCCCATTAATAATTTAAGTGCCATGTCACTTTTTATTGAATATTTTCAAAAACAAAATCTGCAAGGTATGGTCGTTGCCTGTTTGGATAAAGGTGCGGAAGAAAGAGCTATTCAATTTGCTTCGGAATTAAAATTACCGCTTATTAAATTTGATAAAAGTCGTGATCGGAAAACTGGCGAGGTTACTTTTCATCACTTAACTGGAGAATTCAAGGGAAAACACATTGTTTCTTTTGACGATTTTGCTTCAACTGGAACAACCAGAATCAAAGCCGCGCAATTACTTAAAAACTTTGGAGCACTTTCGTATACTGATTGTATTACTCACCTTTTTCCAATTCCGGAAACTTATCAAAAATTAGCAGATAGTGAGATAGATAGTCTTTTCATAACAAATACGATTCCAATATTAGAGCAGTTTAAATCTCCAAAGATGAGAGTGTTTTCGGTTGCTTCTATAATTGCAAATAAGATCAGTGAATATTTGGATAAAGACCAAAAAGATTAAGAGTTTTTCAATCACCACTTGTTTAATAAGCAATCCTTATGTTAAAATCCATTAGTTTAGAAAACGTGAAGGAGTAAATTATGTCAGACGATCAAAAAGAAAAAAATGAAAAAGGTGCGGAGCATAATCAGATTCAGGTTCAGCCTCTTGAAATAGAAAAAAATGAAAAAGATGGTCAAAAAGCTGAAAATGTAACTATAGAAAAAGAGGCTCCTACTGAAGAAGTTGCAGTTGAAGCACCTGTAGAAAAGGATATTTCTCCTGAAGAAGAGAAAAAAATTAGAGAAGAAGCAAACAAAAAAAGTGCTAAGGAAAAGTTAGCAAAAATAAAAGAAGAGATGCGACCTGGAGATACGGTAAAAGTTTACACTGTCGTTAAAGAGGGCGATAAAGAAAGAATTCAAGGTTTTCAGGGAATTATCATTAGTAAAAAAGGACGTGGAGTGAGTAAGACTTTTATGGTCCGAAAAATCGGTGCAGGTGGAGTTGGAGTGGAAAGAATTTGGCCAATACAATCTCCAAACATTACTAAAATTGATATAGTCGAACAAAGCAAATCGAGAAGAGCTAAATTATATTATTTAAGAGATCGAATCGGGAAAGCTGCGGTAACCGTAAAAAGTAAATAATTTATTGTACAATAATGAAAGGGCGGGAAGATTTAATAAATCTTCCCGCCCTTTTTTTTAACCTCTTTTTGATTTACAATTACCATATGATTGTAATTCCAACCTGGAGCGAAGAAAAAAAACTGTGGGAACAAGGATATAAACTTATTTGCGGAGTAGATGAAGTGGGCCGTGGTCCTTTAGCTGGTCCAGTTGTGGCCGGAGCTGTTGTTTTTCGTTCTGATATTCAGTTTGAGGTTACTATTTGCGACTCAAAAATGTTAACCCGAAAAAAAAGAGAAGAGCTTTTTCCTCAAATCCAATCTTTGGTTTATAGTTACGGTGTTGGTCTTGTTGAAGCGGATGAAGTTGATAGCTTGGGAATAGTAAATGCTACCCATAAAGCTATGCGAGAAGCGATTAAAAAATTAAAAGTAAAACCAAATTTTGTGCTGGTTGATGGTAGAGAGAAGATTTCGAGATTCAATAAAAACTCACAAAAATCAATTATTAAGGGAGATCAAAAATCATATTCAATTGCTGCCGCTTCGATTTTAGCTAAAGTTTATCGAGATCGCTTAATGCTGAAATATCATGAAGAGTTTCCCGTATACGGATTTGATACACATGTTGGTTATGGTACGAAAAAGCATCTAGAAAATATTTTAAAATATGGTTTGTGTAGATTACATCGAAGGAGTTTTTTGAAAAACTATGTCTGATCAACGTCAAAAGCTGGGTGATCTTGGTGAAGAGATTGCCAGTAACTATCTGAAGAAAAAAGGTTATAAGATTCTGGAACGTCAATATAAAAGTCAGTATGGAGAGATTGATATTATTGCTGAGCATAAGAAAACTTTAGTGTTTGTAGAGGTCAAAGCTAGGAGATCGGATGATTTTGGACTTCCAGAAGAGGCTGTTGATGAGAGAAAGCTAGAAAAAATTATTGCAACTGGAAATTGTTATCAACAAAAATTAAAAAGTAAATTTGAAGACGTTCAGGTTGATGTGGTTTCTATTATTATAAACAAAGAGTTTCAAATCAAAGAGCTGAAGCATCTAACTGATGTGTGGTTATAGGGGATTGTTAATTATTTTGAGAAGTTCGGAAAATTTTTCAATACAATAATCTGCTTCTACTGATTTTTTCCATACCAGACAAGTTTTCATTCCGGTTTTCTTTGCGGGGATAATATCTGCGTTTACTCGGTCTCCGACATAGAGAATTTCCTCTGATTTTAGATGAGTTTTTTCAATCACTTTATAATATCCTTCCAATGACGGTTTACGATGTTTGACGTCATCTCCGGAAATAATAAATTGAAAGTATTTTGAATCTAACTTTCCAATTTCTAATGTTTTGTAGGCGGCTTCTGTTTTTATAGTTGTAAAAATTGAGAGAGAAAAAAAATGTTGTAATGCTACTACCGTTTTATAAATATCGGGATCATAGTAATAAACTTTGTCACGATCTAAAGTATTGAAATGGTTTTGCCAATAGTCAGAAGGTAAATCTAAAGAGCTAAAGATAGCAGAGTTTGTGCCATATTTTTTATATAATTCTTCATATTCTATCTTTAACTTATCTGTTATTGGTTTATTAATTACTTTAGCATATGTTTTATATCGTAGTTCATTATGTACTTTGACAAATTCCGGGTTTTCACGAACGAGAGTTCCTCCTAAATCAAAGCAGATATGTTTGATATTTGATTTTCTCATAGGGTAAATTATATCTTAAAAGTGCAGAGATACAAAATTAATGATTTTGAAGTTTTAGTTGACGTAAATGTTTAAACCTTGTAAAATCTGCTATGTTGAAATTTGGCTTGTTATGGTTTGAATTGTAATGTTTAGGTGTATGGGCCGCTAACTCATTTAGGACTAAAGTCCGCGGAGTTAGCAACAATTGACATTTTGGGCCGCTAACTCAATCGGTAGAGTGACAGCCTTTTAAGCTGTAAGTTCTGGGTTCGAGTCCCAGGCGGCTCATAGAAACCTCGTTCATTATACCCATATAACCGCGGTTTGCAACTTATTATGCTGCTATTATGAACGAAGTAAATAACAAACTTTGTTTATATGGGTAATACTTAATTACATTCTTTATAAATCTAAAGAAGTTGAGTATATAAACTCAGCATAAAAAAGGGCTGAGTTTTTTCTTTTAGTGATAGAATGTATTTAAAGAAAGTAGAATATATGAATATTTACAATGTTGCGATAATCGCTCACGTTGATCATGGAAAAACCACACTTGTTGATGCGATGCTCAAGCAGACCCATACTTTCCGAGATAATCAGAAAGAGATGCAGGAAACTTTGATCATGGATTCCAACGATTTAGAACGTGAAAAAGGAATTACGATTCTGGCTAAAAATACGGCGGTTTTTTACGAATCAAATAAAATAAACATAATTGACACGCCTGGGCATGCTGATTTTGGTTCTGAAGTGGAACGAGTTTTAAATATGGCCAGTGGAGCACTCCTTCTTGTTGATGCTGTTGAAGGGCCATTACCTCAAACCCGTTTTGTCTTAAAAAAAGCTCTTGAAGCTAAACTCAAAATTATTCTTGTAATTAATAAGATAGATAAAAAAGATGCTCGAGCGGAAGAGGTCTTGCGTGAAGTGGAAAATCTCTTTTTGGAATTATCTTCCGATGAAGCATCATTAGACTTTACTGTTTTATATGGAGTAGGTCGCGATGGTAAGGTTTTCCTTAAAAATCCGGATAATTATAGTGCTGAAACACAGGGAGATTTGCATCCTCTTTTTGAAACAATTTTGAAAGAAATTCCTAACAGTGCAGTTAACGAAGATAAGCCTTTTCAGATGATGATTTCTACCCTTGATTATGATAATTTTGTAGGGAGACTTTGTATAGGAAAAATTCATCAGGGAATTATGAAAAAGGGAATGAAAGTGGCTGTTGTTAATAAAAATGGGAATCTGGGTAATTTTTATATCACCAAAGTCTATACTAGTAATGGTTTAGTTCGCCAAGAAGTTGAAGAAGCAAAAAGTGGAGATATTATTGCTTTGGCGGGAATTAACGTGCTTGAAATAGGACAAACAGTTACCGATGCCGAGCACCCCGATCCTTTACCGGCAATTGAAGTAACTGAGCCAACAATTAAAGTTACAATTGGTCCCAATACTAGTCCTTTTGCTGGTCGTGAAGGACAGTTTACAACTTCCCGTCAGATTCGCGAACGTCTTTTACATGAAAAACAGATTAATGTGGGATTGAAGATTGAAGAAGAGGAACATGGAAATGGTTTTATAGTAAGTGGACGTGGAGAGTTACACCTTGCAATACTCATAGAAACTATGCGTCGAGAAGGTTATGAGTTAGAGGTTTCAAGACCGCAGGTGGTTTTCAAGAAGATTGAGGGAGAGATCTGTGAACCTTATGAAGAAGTGACAGTTCTAATAGATAAAGAATATGTGGGCGCAGTGACTGAAGAATTTGGAAAAAGAAAGGGTTCTCTGCTTTCCATGAAACCAGATCGTAATGAAATGTTTAATTTAGTATATAAAATTTCCAGCCAAAACATGATTGGATTACAAAATATATTAATGACAGCTACAAAGGGAACAATCACTTTGAACTCGTATTTAATTGGATATGAAAAAAGAGGAGAGACATTGCCTCAACTTCGATCTGGAGCATTGGTATCCTATGAATCCGGAGAAACAATTATCTACGGACTTGTTAACGCTCAAGATCGGGGAACTCTTTTTGTTGGAGCAGGGGAGCAGGTTTATAGTGGAATGGTAGTAGGCATTAATCCTAGACCGGATGATATTGAAATTAATGTTTGCAAGGAAAAGAAATTAACTAACAATCGTTCTAAAGGTGAAGGTGTAAAAAGAATTTTAAGCCCAGCAACATCCTTAAGTTTGGAACAAGCCCTTGATTTTATCGTTGATGATGAACTACTTGAAGTAACCCCCAAAAATGTTCGCATTCGTAAACGCATTTTGGATCATGTGATGCGTAAAAGATCCCATTACAATAGTTAAAATATCTCTAAAAACAGAGAGAAAGGCAAGGACACGGTAGTAGTGTTTGTTACGTTTAAACCAGGCCTTGCATTGTTAACTTTTTTCTTGAGATACCACCATTCATAAAAAAAGATTTGATATAGATAGTTGTATGGGTATTCTCCCGTACTACAAACAACCATGCGGTCGTTTGCGGAGATATAACTCTAACGTTGTGAGTTTGGTGAAAATATTTTATTCATTTTTTAGAGGTTGAGACATAAGTTAAAAAGATATTATTAGTCATATTAAAGGCGGTAAATGTCCGACAATTGTCCTATATTATACCAATATTCAATTTTTTCAAAAAACCGTCTATAATTCTAAAAATCTGTTTAAATATTATAAAACATGATATTCTTTAATCTGAAAATCTCTTGACAATTATTTCTAAATGTAGTAACTTATAATGTTTACTTCTGTAGTGCGAAGATAGCACCTGATGAGGCTTGGGAAGATCAGGCCGAAACAGAGGTAATATTAATGACCCATAAAGGGTCTTTTTTTGTTAGAATTAAATTGTATGAAAATAATAAATATTCAAAAAAATTATAATTGGAAAAAACAAGCAGTCGACATTTTAAATCAGGGAGGTCTTATTATTTATCCTACTGAAACATGTTATGGTGTGGGAGTTGATGCTACGAATTTTAAAGCAGTAGAGAAATTATTAATTTATAAAAAACGTCCTGAAGGAAAAGCAGTTTCAATTGCCGTTTTGAACCAAAAAATGGCCGAGCAATATGTTATTTTAAACGAAAAAGCTTTAAATCTATATCAGAACTTTTTGCCTGGACCTTTAACCGTTATTTCAGAATCGAAACATATTGTGGATCAAAGATTAGAAGCTGAAAATGGAACATTGGGTGTTCGAATTCCAAATTATGAATCAACACTTTCATTAATTAAAAAATTTGGAAAACCAATTACAGCAACCTCCGCAAATTCAGCATCAAAAAAAACCCCATATTCATTTAACGATGTCATTAATAATATTTCAGATAAGCAAGCTCAAATTATTGATCTATTTTTAGATGCCGGAAAACTTCCCCAAAACCCGCCTTCGACTGTCATTGAAACTACAATCAATGATTATAAAATTTTAAGACAGGGACAAATTGCTTTGAAATCAAAGTTAAACCAATTAATTCAGGAAGAAATATCTGATAGTAAAAAGGTAACCCAGAGAATCGCTTCAGATTTGTATAAAAATGAGATAAAGAAATTGTTAAAAAATTATTGTGTAGTGGTTTCTCTACAGGGAGAACTAGGAGCAGGTAAAACTCAATTTACAAAAGGAATGGGTAAAGCCATGGAAATAAAAGAAGAAATAGTTTCTCCTACTTTTAATATTGTGCGTGAATATCATGGTAAAAATAGTACTTTGATTCATATCGATACCTGGCGTTTGACAAAAAATGAAGATCTCAGAGATTATTTATCCAAAAAATATTTTCAACCGAAAAATCTTATAGCAATTGAATGGAGTGAAAAGGTATCCGATTTAATTAACAATTTGAGTCGTCAGGACAATATAAAAATAATTAATATTAAACTTGAGCATTTAAGCCTTCAATCTAGGAAAGTCATCTTCGGAATCAGTTAATCCATAACTGGAAGATAGAGGATTAACTCTCTTTGACTGCGATAAAACTCAATGCTGGGTCTTCCTTCATCTGTTCTATGGCTTTTAGAAAGTTTCGTAAAAACTTCTCCGATCAGGTTTTCTTTTCCTACCCAATTTTTTATTTTATCTTTGACATACTTACCACCAGGAATGTTGGTGATTTTTAAACCCCACTCTTTAGGTTTATCAGTTTCAATCTCTAATTTTACACAGGCGCGATAGATCCCATTTTCAGAATCATAAGTACCATAAAATTTACGGCCCCTTAAAGTCGGAAGAGGTTTTTCTAATCTATCGAAAGCCTCATGGGATCCGGCAATTCCATTTTCTGACTCTACGTATAAAACTTTAATCGTTTGAAGCGTTTCTTTCATGATCTACCTTTCATTAAGAGTTAGATTATGGTAATAATATTACCCAAACAAAACCCGAATGTCAAGAAAGAAATTGATCTTTTGTTAGTAGTATTATTGGTAATGTTGTACAATAGCTTTAATTATGAGTAACACAAAAATTCATAAAAACTATAAAGTTTTAGCCATAGATACCTCTTGTGATGAAACTTCGGTTGCCGTTACGGTTGATGATAAGATCTTTTCCAATGTAATTTCTTCTCAAGTGGATCTACATCGAAAATGGGGAGGAGTTGTTCCCACCATAGCCAAGCGTGCGCATAAAGAAAATATTGACCAAGCAATATCGGAAGCGATTAAAAGAGCTCAGATGAAATTGGAGAACATTGACGCAATTGGGGTTACTTGTGGTCCGGGTTTGGCAATGGCATTGGAAATCGGTCTTGATAAAGCCAAAGAATTAGCACAAAAATACAAAAAGCCTTTAATTGCCATTAATCATATGGAAGGACATTTACTTTCACCACTGCTCAAAAATTCTAAAGGAAAAGGAAATGAGATACAAAAGAACACATTTCCGGCTTTGGGGTTACTGGTTTCAGGTGGACATACAGAACTGATTTTGATTAAAAAAATTGGGAATTATCAAAAGATTGGACAAACAGTTGATGATGCCGCTGGAGAGGCTTTTGATAAATTTGCTAATATGCTTGATTTAGGTTATCCCGGTGGAGAGATTGTCGAGGAATTTGCCAAAAAAGGAGATAAAAATAAGTATATTTTACCAAGGCCAATGGAAAAATCTCGTGATTTGAATTACAGCTTTTCCGGGCTAAAAACTGCTGCACTGTATTTAATACGTGATTTAAAGAAGAAGACTCATAAAGATTTTCTAAACAAAGAAATTGTCTATGATTTATGCGCATCTTTTCAAAAAGCTGTCGTGGATTCTCTTGTTATCAAACTTCAAAAAGCAATTGTTGAAACAAAACCAAATTCAGTATTTTGCGGTGGCGGAGTAACGTCGAATCTTACGTTACGCAAAAATATTCGTAAAATCGCTAAATCTTATAATTTGCCGGTTTATTTTCCTTATCTACAAAAATTAAATACTGATAATGCTGCTATGATTGGGATTGCTTCTTATTATAAGGCAAAACGAGATGAATTTTGGAAAAATGAATTAAAGGAGCTGGAACGTAATCCCGGTTTGAGTTTTAAAATTATATGAAAGAAGCAGCTTTATATACAAAACTCAAAAAGAATGTTGTGAAATGCCATACCTGCGGTTACGAATGTGTGATTGCAAAAGGGAAGAAAGGGTTTTGCCAAACAAGATTAAACGAAAATGGTAAGCTGTACAGTTTAATTTATGGAAAAATAACCGGTGGAATTCAGATTGATCCGATTGAAAAAAAGCCGATGTATCATTTCTTCCCTGGGACAATGGTGGCTTCAATAGGTTCAATGGGTTGTAACTTCCGTTGCAAACAGTGCCTGAATTACTTTACTTCATACGAGTACGATTTTTCACATCTTGAGGATGAAATTACCATTACTCCAAAGGAATTTATTAACGAAGTTAAAAAACTAAATGTTTCCGGTGTCGCTTTTACTTATAACGAACCGACTATTTGGATTGAGTTTGTACACGAAGCGGCAAAATTAGCGAAAAAGGAAAATTTGTATACCGTGTTTGTGACAAATGGTTATCTAACTGAAGAGTCTCTTGATTATATCGGTCCGTATATGCGTGGTTATGCGGTTGATTTTAAAGGATTTTCCAACTTGAGTTACAAAAAACAAGGTAATGAAGTTGATTTTCAAAAAATTATTGAACTTACTAAAAGAGCTCAGGAAAAATGGAGAATGAAGGTCGAAATTACCACATTAATTATTCCCGGAATTAATGATTCGGTATCGGAATTGAAAAAGATGTCAAAATGGATACGTGATAATTTGGGTTCAAATACTCCCTGGCATTTATCCCAATATAGTCCCGAGCTTGCTCCAGATGCTGAATTTCGGGAAATTGCTACGACTTCTAAAGCTATTTTGGGAAAAGCATCTCAAATTGGAAAAACTGCCGGTCTGAATTTTGTGTTTGTTTGGGCTCCAAGCAGTAATTTTTCCATTTCAGATACAGTTTGTCCCAACTGTCAGAAAATGGTTATTAAAAGGAGTGGCTGGAACGTTTCCAGTCCCAATTTTAATCCAGCTGGAAAATGTTCATTTTGCGGTTACGATTTAGACATCATAATTTCTTGAATATTCGGGTTTGTTGTGTTATACCCAAATTAACTCATAGTTATCCATTATCTTGCTCTCAAAAATTATTTCAAATAACCCCCCACAAAAAAACAAGAAAGGAGTTTCAGATGTATCGGAAGAAAGGACGGAAAGTAAGCGATCGACCTCAAATTCGACAATATAGATTTTGGGAAGTGCATTCAGTAGTTAGGATGGTCCTTTTAGGTTGTTCGGAATTTCTGGAAGATGTTGAGATAGAAGCGATTCTACATTCGGAACGTACCTCAAGGCAGATGTGTAATTTCCTTCTCAAGTATTGTTTCTAGCCATAGCTAGATAAATGAATAACCCAATTATACATGTTTGTGTTTCAATAAAGGAGAGTCTGTGACGAATCAAAGAGTGCAAAACCATTCTAATGGGTTTCATAATCAAAGGACACGTTTTCGGCGTATCCAGAGATCTTCAGCTATCCGAGCTTTTTGCTATCTGTGGCGAGAGCAAGGATTTAAATTCATTGCAAAAACTTTCAAGAACTGGAGGGGGTAGTTTATGTTCGTTCACCCTATTTACGGTGATGAGGGAGCAAAAAATGCTTTATTTTTTGTTCCCTCAGGAATTTCTTTTCCAAAAACTCCTTGAAATTTATTTCTACTATATGATATATTGAAATGTGACCTCAATCTTAGGCTAATCTTTTATTTTTGGGTTTTAAATATTTAATACCCAAACCTATGAATCATCATTAGATAATTCATGTCAAGATTAAGTCACGATTTGAGGTTTTTTGTTTTAAATGACTGATAAAAATATCGCGAACAAAAAAATACCGGTTAGTAGTACTAGAGAAGTCATGTTTGGGCTTTCTTTTGTGTTCAATTTTGGTTTTGTAATTTTGGTTCCAGCCCTCTTGGGTATCTTTTTAGGATTGACACTGGACAATAAATTTGGTACAAAGCCGATAGCTACGGTAATTTCTTTAACTGTTGGAATGATTCTAGGTTTTGGAGCAGGGATTTTTCAAGTCAAACAGTTTATTAATAAAAGTAAAAAAACATAATTTAAAAATTTATTATTATGCACGTATCTGTTGCCGCTGAAACACTTTTTAAAATAGGTTCATTTCCAATTACAAACTCTCTTCTTACTACTATTATTGTGACGTTGTTACTTATCTTACTTGCGGTTGTTGTGAATAAAAATGTCAGCAAGATTCCTTCTCGACTTCAGTCGATGATGGAAATTATGATTGGAGCGTTACTTGGTCTTACCGAAGATGTAGCGGGTAAAGAATTTGGTCGCAAGATCTTTCCTCTTCTGGCGACCTTTTTTATTTTTATTATTTTTGCTAACTGGTCGGGACTTATTCCCGGAGTGGGATCAATCGGATTTTACGAGACCAAAGAGGAAGCGGTAGTTTTAGAGGAAACAAATTCGGTTTATGCGGAAACTCATAGTAATACTGAAGCCAGTGATTCGGAATCAGACATTTTGGTTACAGAAACAGCAGAGTCTCACGATTCGGAGTCGGAAATCTTTAAGCCACTTTTTCGAGGTCCTACCGCCGATCTGAATACCACTTTAGCTTTAGCTTTAATTTCGGTATTTATGATTCAATTCTATGGATTTAAGACTTTAGGCTTAAAATATTTAAAAAAATTCTTCAATTTTAGAAATCCGATCAATGGTTTTATTGGTATCTTGGAATTACTTTCTGAGTTTTCCCGAATTATCTCTTTTGCTTTCCGGTTGTTTGGAAATATCTTTGCAGGAGAGGTTTTACTCACTGTGATTGCTTATTTGATTCCTTTTATCGCACCTTTACCATTTATTGGTTTGGAAATATTTGTCGGATTTATTCAAGCACTGGTATTTATGATGTTGTCACTCGTTTTTATAAGCATGGCGACGATTTCAGAGCATTAAAATATTAAAACATAAAAACAAGAGAACAAAAGATGTTGAAGTGAGATTTTAAATTGCGAAAACTGGTTTTCATGTTTAAATGTTTTAGTGTTTTAATTGATTCATAAGGAGGATAAAATATGGATCTTCAAGGAATTGCAACTGCTTTGGCTATCGGTATTGGAGCTATTGGTCCCGGAATTGGGATTGGAATGCTTGCCGGTAAAGGTCTTGAAGCAATAGGTAGAAATCCTGAAGCGGCATCAGAAATCAGAACCAACATGATTTTGACTACCGCTTTCTGCGAAGCTATTGCTATTTACGCCTTAGTCGTTGCTTTAATTATTAAATTTGTATAAAGGATTAATTAAAAAGAAGGTATTACCATGGAAAAATTAGGGATTCAGCCAATCTTGATTATTGCTCAGATAGTCAACTTTGTTATACTCCTTTTGTTACTTAAAAAGTTTCTTTTTAAACCAATTTTAAAAGTACTTGATGAGAGAAAGAAAAAAGCCGAAGAAACAGAAGAATTAAATAATGAGGCAGGCAAAAAATTTCTTGAAGCTACAGAATCTGAGAAAAATACTATCAGTGAAGCCAAAAAACAGGCCGATAAAATAATTACTCAATCGAAGATACAAGCTCAAAAAGAAAAAGAAGAATTACTTAAAAAAGGTCAAAAGGAATTGGAGATAGTCAGAAAGAAGTTGGAATCAGAGATTGAAGCAGATAAGAAGGAGATGTTTAAAGAGATTAAAAGACAATCAGCCGAGATGGCTGTTCTGATTGCCGAAAAGGTGATGCAGGAATCGTTTGATGAAAATAAACAAAAGAGTCTTTTGAACCAAGCTATTAAAGATCTCGAAAAAGTTTCTCTACATTAATTTAATCATTAATTAATATGAAAACTGAAGTAGTTTCTACAATTAAGTTAGATGATAAACAGCGCGAAAACGTTGAGTCCGAATTAAAACGTATTTTGGGTAAGGATCTTAATATCTCATATACCGAAGACAAAAAGATCTTGGGTGGACTCATAATTAAACATGAAGATAAAATCATCAATTTAAGCTTAAAAACCAAGCTTAAGGAGATGGAAAAATATTTAGAGGATTAAATTATGTCTAAAGGGTTTGATCTAAATTTAAAACAAAAAATTGAGAAGTTTAAATTCGAAGGATCCGTTGAGAATCTAGGAACCATAAAAGAAGTTGGAGATGGAGTATTAAAGATCTCTGGTCTTTCAAAAGCCATGTACAATGAGCTTATAGATCTTCCCAATGGAGAAAAAGGATTAGTTTTGAATCTCGAAAAAGATGAAGTTGGCGTAGTCGTTTTGGGTAAATATGAAGATTTAAAAGAGGGTGATGTTGTAAAAACTACCGGGAAATTACTTTCGATTCCTGTTTCCAAAGAAGTAATAGGTCGTGTAATGACTCCTCTCGGGAAGCTCCTTGATAATAAAGGTGATTTCAAAATTGATGCTTATCAACCAATTGAAAAAATCGCTCCCGGAGTAATTACCCGAAAATCTGTTTCTACTCCTTTGCAAACCGGAATCAAAGCAATTGATGCTATTATTCCTATCGGTCGTGGTCAACGCGAACTTATTATCGGTGATCGCGGAACTGGAAAATCGGCAATTGCGATCGATACTATTATTAATCAAAAAAATGAAAATGTTATTTGTATTTATGTTTCGATTGGTCAGAAGGCTTCAAAGTTAGCTCAGGTAATTAATAAGCTTGAAGAACATGGAGCCATGCAGTACACGATTGTTGTGGCTGCAAATGCTTCGGATCCAACGACACTTCAATATTTAGCTCCTTATGCTGGTTGTGCTTTGGGTGAATATTTTATGGAGTCTGGAAAAGATGTTTTAGTTATCTACGATGATCTTACCAAGCATGCTTGGGCTTACCGTCAGATCTCCTTACTACTTCGTCGTCCTTCCGGTCGTGAAGCTTATCCTGGAGATGTTTTCTTCTTACACTCGAGACTTTTGGAACGTGCTTGCCGTTTGGACGAAAAGTTCGGCGGTGGGTCATTGACAGCACTTCCAATTATTGAAACGCAGGCCGGAGATGTTTCTGCCTATATTCCTACTAATGTTATTTCTATTACTGATGGACAGATATTTTTGGAATCAGATCTCTTTTACTCTGGAATTCGACCAGCACTTAATGTAGGTATCTCAGTTTCTCGTGTTGGTGGGGCAGCGCAAATTAAAGCAATGAAAAAGGTTTCTGGAAAGTTAAGACTAGATTTGGCGCAATATCGAGAGCTAGCTGCTTTTGCCCAATTTGGATCAGATCTTGATAAAACAACTCAATCGCAGCTTGATCGTGGATCTCGGGTTACCGAAATTTTGAAACAACCGCAATATGCACCGGTTCCCGTGGAGAGTCAGATTGCGATTATTTGGGCAGCTGTAAATGGGTATGTTGATGATATTCCCGTTGAAAAGATTACCGAATTTGAAGAAAAATATGTTTATTATTTAAAAAATAACTATGCTAAAGTTTTAAAACAGATTATCGAAGAAAAAGAGCTTAGTGATAGTGTGGTAAGCGGACTTGAAAAGGCTACTAAGAAGTTTAAAGAAGAAAATAGCGATTTGTCATTGAAAACTGTTTCCGTTTAATAATTAGTTAGAGATAAATTCTATGGCTACTGAAAAAGAGATTAGAAGACGTATTAAATCTGCGAAGAACATTAAGAAAATTACTCGTGCGATGCAGATGGTCGCCGCGAGTAAGATGAAAAAGGCTCAAGATAAAGCTTTGGCCGGAAAAGTATATGCTAATATTATTTTCCATATGGCTGGAGATTTGGCCCAAAGAGGTGATTCTACCTTGCATCCACTTCTTATTGATATCAGAGAGAAAAAAAATCGCCGTTTAATTATTTTGATTTCGACTAATAAAGGACTTTGTGGGGCTTTGAATACTAACCTTTTTCGTTTTGTAGAAAATTGGGAGAAGAATGAACCAGGGATTGAAAATGATTTTGTGACGATTGGGAAAAAAGGACAGCCATTTGTGGTTTATTTAAAAGATCAATATATCGCTGACTTTTCCAAGGGAAATAGTTTTATCGAAAATGTGAGTGCGGTTATTCGTCTGGTTGAAGAAAAGTTTATTTTACAAGAATATGATGAGGTTTGGATTGCATACAGTGATTTTAAAAATGCTTTGATCCAGAAGCCAGTGATGAAAAGACTGCTTCCAATTAGTTTGCAAGAGCTACTGGATGAGACCAAAGTCTTAAAATATAAAACTGCAACCGGAGCCGAAAAAAAAGAGATTTCACCAGAAGTTTTTAAAGCGGAAAAAAGAGAAGAAGAAGATTTTGTCATTGAACCTTCAATAAAAACACTTTTAGATGCTTTACTGAATTCTTATTTGGAAATTCAACTTCGGGATGCCATTTATGAAGCTGAAGCTTCCGAGTATTCGGCGCGAATGGTAGCAATGAAAAATGCTACTGATAATGCCGGAGACCTTATTGAAGGATTAACTCTTGAATATAATAAAGCCCGACAAGCTGGAATTACTAATGAACTTCTTGATATAACTACAGCCAAGTTGGGGCTAGAAGGATAGATTAAAAAATTATGACAGAACAAATAAAATCCACAGGTAAAATTGTTAGAATCATCGGTCCAGTAATTGATGTCGTTTTTGAAGGCGATCATCTTCCAGCTATTTATAATGCTTTGGAAGTGATGCGATTAAACGAAAAAGGTAAAGAAGAAAAATTAATCCTTGAGGTCCAACAGGATCTTGGAGATAAAACTTTTCGTACTATTGCCTTATCATCAGTAGATGGTTTACGAAGAGGAATGGATGTTATTGATACCGGAAACCCAATTTCTGTTCCTGTCGGGAAAGAAACCTTGGGTAGAATGTTTGATGTTGCTGGAAACGTGATTGATGGAAAAGGCGAAGTAAAGGCTCAAAAAACCTATCCGATTCATCGCATGGCTCCTAAACTAAGCCGTCAATCTACTAAAGTTGAGATGTTTGAAACAGGGATTAAAGTTTTGGATCTTATCTGTCCTTTAATTAAAGGAGGAAAAGCGGCAATTTTTGGGGGGGCCGGAGTTGGGAAAACCGTCGTCATTCAAGAGCTTATTCGTAATATTGCAGAAGAACATGCTGGTCATTCAGTTTTTGCCGGAGTCGGAGAGCGTACTCGTGAAGGAAACGACCTTTACCATGAAATGAAAGATTCCGGAGTTTTAGAAAAAACCGCCATGGTTTTTGGACAGATGAATGAACCTCCCGGAGCTAGACTTCGTGTTGCTTTAACAGCGGTAACAATGGCTGAGTATTTCCGTGATGAAGAGAATCAAGATCTATTGCTTTTTATTGATAATATCTTTCGTTTTGCCCAAGCAGGATCTGAAGTTTCTGCTTTACTTGGACGTATTCCTTCAGCTGTAGGATATCAACCGACTCTAGCCAAAGAGATGGGAGATTTACAAGAAAGAATTACCTCTACCAATCGAGGATCAATTACCTCAATTCAAGCGGTTTATGTGCCTGCTGATGACTACACTGATCCTGCTCCAGTAGCAACTTTTGCTCATCTCGATGCGAGTATTACTCTAGAAAGAGCTTTATCAGAACAAGGTCTTTTTCCAGCGGTTGATCCCTTAGTTTCAACTTCAAATATTCTCGATCCCCAGATTGTTGGAGAAGATCATTATAATACAGCACGACAGGTCCAAAAAATTTTACAAAGATATAAAGACTTGCAAGATATTATTGCTATTCTTGGTATTGAAGAGCTTTCTGATGAAGATAAACTAATTGTTTCCCGAGCTCGTAAAATTCAAAGATTTTTAACTCAACCAATGTTTGTCGCGGAACAATTTACTGGACGTGAAGGACGCTATGTCAAAATAGGCGATACCGTACGAGGATTCAAAGAGATTCTGGAAGGTAAACATGACGACAAAAGTGAACAAGCCTTCTATATGGTTGGGACAATCGATGAAGTTAAGTAATATGAGATTCTAATTATGGACACTTTTCCTTTAGAAATCATCTCTCCCGAAGGGACAAAATATAAAGATGTTGCGGAAAGAATTACTGTAAACACTAGGAGTGGACAGCTTACTATTCTTCCCAAACATGTTCCATTATTTACAATCCTTGAGCCAGGAGAACTCATCATTCATACTCAAAATCATGAAGAGTATTACTCTATCGGGGGTGGATTTTTGGAAGTTTCTTCTCAAAAAGTACTCGTTCTTGCCGATAAAGCTGTTCATGCGCAGGAAATTGATGAGCAGAAAGTTTTGGAGGCGCAGAAACGAGCCGAAGAGATTCTCAAGGAGAAGCCCAAGGGTGAGATTCATATCAATGCCAAAGCGGCTTTCCGTCGCTCATTAATCGATCTGAAAATCGCCAAACGTCGTAAACATAAGCTTACAGTTTAAATACTTCTTGCCAAAGTTTCCAGTTAATCCCTATAATGTAGATAATACAAAATTACTTATATATATTGAGGATAAAAAATATATGTTTAATAAATTATTGAGATTAAATAATAAACTATTCCGGATTATTATAACCTTAACTTTGATCTTTATACTCTCATTTAACACTTTTTTTTATTTTCCTATAGTTTCTGAAGTTCAGGCGGCTCCAACTTGGGAGTTAACGACTATCGATGATTCAGATGATTGGGTGGGTTATACAAATAAAATTGTGACAGATGCTAATAACAACTATATTGTAATTTATTCGAATTACGATACCACAGCTTTAAATATGGCTAAATCACTAGATTATGGTCATACTTGGACGATAACCGAGATCGATGATTCTACCTATAATGACTGGGGACCTTTGGGTTTTATAATTGACGACAATGGTGATTACCTTTTGACTTATGCAGATGAAGATAATTCTTTACAGTTTGCACGTTCTGTAGATGCAGGAGTAACTTGGAATAAAACACAAGTTGATATATATGAGGGTTTAGAATCAGGCTCTTGTGGTGGTAGCTCAAGCTTAAGTATTGATAAAGAAGGTAATTATATAGTTTTCTACAATTATTATTATTCATCTGGAGGTTTAATATTTATTTCTCCAAATCCGTTATCAAGAACTCCTTTAGGACTTACAACATATTACAGAGATGTAAAATATGCAATTTCAAGTGATCAAGGACAAACATGGGATACCTACTATCTTGAAGTTGATGGTAGCCAATTGAATAGATCTTTAGAAAGTGCTTCCATTTATTATGATAATAATAATAATTATTATGTTTATATTTCTAGTTATACTGGAGGGCAATTGCAAATCCCAACATATTCTGTTAATTTCATTTATTCAAATGATCAAGGATTGACTTGGACAGAGAATTTCTCATATGAAAATGAATACTCTGCTACAGAAGCAAATTTTCAGATAGATAAGAATAATGATTTTGTAGCTTTTGTGAAAAGTCAACATGCCTATTTGTATCCAAATGGACTGATAAAAAAATCAAATGATAACGGACAAACCTGGGTTGATACTGAATTGTCAGAAGAATTATCAACATTTTATTCATTAGCTATTGATAATAATAACAATTATTTACTAGTAGATGAAGGTTATGATGCAGGACTAATTCTACATAAATCTGAAGATGAAGGGGCTACCTGGACTTCAGAAATAATTGATGCCACTTCTTATGTATATAATCCATATCTTACAATCGATAATTATGGTGATTACATTATTACTTACGAAGATGATAATACTGGTCATTTGAAATTCGCACGTTTAGTTACTGATACTACTGACCCGGTAATAGCTTTGGATACAGTTACGCCAGATCCAACTGGAGATGAGACTCCCAGTATTACGGGAACTGTCACCGATTCACATCCACTTTCTAGTGTACAGTTTCAAGTTGATATTACTTCTGGAAGTTGGAGTAATTGTGTCGCCGATGATGGGGTTTTTGACGAAGTTAGTGAAACCTTCGGTTGTACTCCAGCAACAGCCCTTAATGAAGGTGAACATACGGTTTACGTTAGAGGTAGTGATGACGTTGGAAATACAACCGGTTCTGGAAGTGAATCTGAAGAGACATTTACAGTAGATCTGTCAGGACCCAGTGGTGGAAGCATTGTTATTAATGGTGATGCTGCTTATACAAATACAACCAGTGTAACATTGACCTTGTCAGCAACAGACCTTGTGAGTGGAGTCTCAGAAATGATCTTATCCGAAAGCTCTAGTTTCACCGGAGAGACATGGGAGACTTACAATACCACAAAAGTGTTTACCCTTTCTACGACAGAAGGAACGAAGACAGTGTATGTGAAGTTTAGAGATAGCTTGGATAACGAATCAGCTTCTATTTCGGATAGTATTATCCTGGATACCTCTACTCCCACTGGTGAAAGTACTACTGATAGTGGGGTAGAATATGAAGGAACTACCTATTCGAACGAAGAAACCGTAAATCTTGTTTTGGAAGGATTCGATTCTCTGGCAGGGGTAGTAGAAGTTATGATTTCTGAAGATCCGAACTTCTCAGACGGAATCTGGGTCACATATGCGGAAAACATGACTTGGGATCTTTCCAATGGTGATGGAATCAAAGTTATCTATGTGAAATACCGTGATGCCGCATCTAATGAAAGTGAGATTTATACGGTTACTTTGTTTCTCGATACAACAACTACAATTTCTCTTGAATCAATCGATAATGGTGAATTTAATGACGATCTGACCGATTGGAATACCAACAACATGAAACCGGTATTTATAGGTACAGGAGAAGCTGATTCTACGGTGACGGTGACGATCAATTCAGATCCCATTACTGGGCAAACAATCGTCGGAGATGATGGCAGTTGGACATTTACACCAGACATTAATATTCCAGTTGGAGCACACACTGTAACTATTGATTCAGAAGATATTGCTGGGAATACCGATACTTTACAATTTTCTTTAACCATTAACGCTCCAGCAGAGCTACCCGAAACCGGAGTCACAATTTCCACTTTAATGATTTACGGAGGTTCAACGGTTATTATTTTAATTATTCCGATAGCTATTTTCTATTCTTTACGGAAAAAGAAATCAGCTATATAATTCTTCCCATGAAAATACAGCATAAATATCAATATGTCCTTTTTGATTGGGATGGATGCCTGGCAGACACTCTTTCTATCTGGATGGAAGCTTATCTTCATTTTTATCACGAGTATGGAGTCACAGTGACTGAAGCTGATGTGATGAGTAAATCTTGGGGAAATTGGGAAAAGGGTCCGCTTAACCTGGGAGTAAAAGATAATATCGGTTTTATCAATAAGATATCAAAAAGAGTAATCGATAGGCGTCTAGAAGTGAAGCTGCATGAAGGTGTGAAGCCGGTTTTAAACAAACTATTTGAATCCGGAAAGAAAATGGCTATTGTTTCTTCTTCGATGCGGATTCAGGTTGTAGATCCTTTGAAAAAACTCGGCTTGGAAAAGTTTTTCCCTATAGTTTTATCCGCCGAAGATGTCGTAAATTATAAACCACATCCTGAGGTAGTTGAAAAAGCGATGAGTCGTTTGGGAGCTACAAACTCGGAAACAATTATAATAGGGGATTCCGGTAGCGATGTGAAGGCGGGGAAAGCGGCCTATATCAAAACGGCAATCTTTTATCCAGAAATAAATCACCGATTTTATAGTAAAGAAGACTTAAAAGCCTTAAATCCGGATTATTTTATTCTTAATTTTGCCGATATACTAGGTTAGAATTAAATTATTCCCTATTAGCAGTCTCAATATACGATTGACAATATTATTTTCCTCTGATACAGTAAAACCGTTACTTTTTGCCTAGATTTAATTTATAATAAATACTATGACTGATATATTATCTTCCCTCAAAAAGAAAAATTTTAACGAATATCCGTTGATACCTTTACGGAATGTGATTATCTTTCCGAAAGTGCTTTTTCCCTTAACTTTGGGAAGGAATTACTCCGTGAACGCTTTGACTGAAGCCCAAAAGCATGGTGGATATATTGTCTTTTCCGCTCAACAGGATGCCAGTGTCGAAAATCCGACCAATAAACAGATTTACCAGGTGGGAACTCTAGCCGTCGTCCGACAGGTTTTCAATGAAACTAAAGAAACCCGAATTCTTGTCGAAGGTCTTAAACGTGTCAAAATTCACAAATTCACCCAAACTAAACCATTTTATAAAGTTGAAGTTGAAAATGTTGAAGAAGTAATCCAGTATTCGCAGGAAATTGAAGCGCTCAAAGCCGCGGTACTTTCGCAGTTCAAAAAAGCCGTTACTTTAGGAAAATCCGTGCCCATGGAAGCTTTGATTAATATCCTTTCTGTTGACGATACTCATTCTTTGGCGGATCTAATTGCGGGAAGCCTTGATCTCAAGCTCATTGATAAACAGAAAATCTTGGAACAGGTCGAAACCAAAGTGAAGCTAGATATCATTAACGACATTTTGGGTAAAGAGCTTTCAGTGTTGCGTTTGGGCAAGAAACTAGAAAGTAAAGCGCATCAAGAGCTTTCCAAGATGCAAAAAGAGGTGATTTTGCGCGAACAGATGAAAACCATTCAAAAAGAGCTGGGAGACGAGGAAGATGAAAACGAGGTTGAAACTCTGCGCAAAAAAATCAGTGCTTTGAAAATGCCTGAAGAAGCCAAGGAAAAGGTTGTCAAAGACCTAAATCGTTTTGAAAAGATGTCTTCAATGAATCCAGAGTCTTCCTATTTACGCGCTTATTTGGAAACTATTGTTGATCTGCCTTGGAGCAAAAAGACCAAAGATCAGATTGATTTGAAAAAAGCTGAAGCGATTCTGGATGAAGATCATTATGGATTAGAAAGGGTGAAAGAAAGAATTCTAGAATATTTAGCTGTAAATAAACTGGTGGGAAAAATGCGCGGTTCGATTCTTTGTTTTGTCGGTCCTCCGGGTACTGGGAAAACTTCAATCGGAAAATCAATTGCCAAAGCCCTTAATCGCAAATTTGTGAAGATGTCTTTGGGTGGAATCAAAGATGAGGCTGAAATCCGCGGTCACAGAAGGACATATGTCGGCGCTTTGCCAGGAAGAATTATTCAAAGCATTCAACAGGTCAAAAGCAGCAATCCGGTCTTTATGCTTGATGAAATCGACAAGGTTGGTAATGATTATCGTGGCGATCCCTCTTCCGCATTACTGGAAGCTCTTGATCCTGAACAGAATCATGCTTTTTCTGATCATTATCTAGAAGTGCCATTTGATCTCTCAGACGTGATGTTTATAACAACGGCAAATATCCTAGATACGATTCCTCCAGCTCTGCGAGACCGAATGGAAGTGATTCGTTATTCGGGTTACACAGAGGAAGAAAAGTATCATATTGCCAAAAAATATCTTTTACCTCGACTATTAAAGTCGCATGGACTCAATAAACGCAAGATCAAGATTGAGGAAAAAGCTCTACGTAGAATCATTCGTAATTATACCCGCGAAGCTGGGGTGCGTAACTTTGAGAGAGAACTATCTTCAATTCTTAGAAAATTGGCGCGGAAGATTGCAGAAAACAAAAAAATTAGCCCTACGGTTAATGAAAAACAAATCGAAGAGATCTTGGGTCCACGGAAGTTTTCCGCCTGGCTCAAAGAAGAAGCAGATGAAACCGGTGTCGCTACCGGACTTGCCTGGACTGAAGCCGGTGGAGATATCCTGGCGATCGAATCGACCTATTATCCGGGAAAAGGTGGGCTTATTATTACCGGACAGCTGGGTGATGTGATGAAAGAATCCGCACAAGCCGCTCTTTCTTACGTCAAATCAAAGAGTAAAGAGCTAAAGATCGATCCTAAACTCTTCAAAGTTAATGATCTCCATATTCATGTTCCGGAGGGCGCGATTCCCAAAGACGGTCCTTCAGCCGGGGTAACGATGACAACCAGTCTCGTTTCTCTATATACCGGGAAAAAAGTTCGTAAAGATATCGGCATGACTGGAGAAATTACGCTACGTGGGAAGGTGCTCGAAATCGGCGGAGTGAAAGAAAAAGTTCTGGCTGCTCATCGTGCGGGTTTAAAGAAAATCATTATGCCGGCGGATAATCAGAAAGACCTGGAGAAAGACGTTCCAGCCGAAGTCCGCAAACAGCTCAAATTCGTTTTTGTGAAGCGGGTTGATGAGGTTCTCAAGGAAGCGTTAGTGTAAAACTAATAATGGACAAGTTAACTTATAAAAGAGCCACTAGAAAAGACATTTCAAAACTGGTTGAATTAGACAAGAAATGTTTTAATCGTGATTTTGACAATAGCTTCACGGAAAAAGAGTTCGAAACTTGTCTTACACAATCAGGAGATACCGGGTTTATTTATCTCAATAAAACGATTATCGGATTTTACTCGTGGGTAGATATTGATAATGAAGAATCGGAAATAGTCGGAATTGCAATCTTACCCGAATATCAAAAACATGGTTATGGAACTACAGGAGTGAAGATGATGTTGGATAGCTTAAAGGACAAAAAGAAAATCAAAATCGTCACACATCCGAAGAATACGATTGCTTTGAAGATGTACAAAAACTTGGGATTTGTTGTTTCTGGGTTTAGCAAGGATCATTATGGCCCCAATCAACCACGAGTTGTTCTATATAAGATTAAATAAGTCGATGAAGTTTTCAAAGAAGCGCTAGTTTAAAAATGATACATGGTCTTGCAAATAAGAGTTATTTCCGTGTATAATTCCGTTTGTCCTTAGTTAATAGTTTGTGGCCCCGTCGTCTAGCGGCCTAGGACACTGGGTTTTCATCCCAAAAATCGAGGGTTCGAATCCCTCCGGGGTCACCAAATGTTTTTTAAAATAGCCGTAGGCAGTTGCCTCGGCTTTTTTACTTTTGAAATCATCTTGTGTATACTTAACAACATTTTTGCAAACTTAAGGAGGTTGAGTATATAATCAAACATAATGAATATTTTTATACTTTTTATCCTGATTCTTTTAAATGGCATGTTTTCAATGGCAGAGATTGCGATCATTTCTGCTAGACGCACCAAACTACAGCATCGAGCCAAAGATGGTGATCGTAGCGCGCAGCTGGTTCTAGATATGGCCAAATCTCCTAACCAATTTCTCTCCTCAATCCAGATCAGCATCACTTTAATCGGAATTCTGACCGGAGTATTGGGAGGTGCGGAAATCACCGATTCCCTAGCGGTATCGTTAGCACGAATTTCATTTTTAACTCCATACAGTAGCACTATCGCCTTATGGATTGTAGTGATTATCATTACCTATTTTACGATTGTTTTGGGAGAACTAGTTCCTAAAAGATTAGCCCTCAACTTTCCGGATCAAATTGCTCGTTTTGTGGCTCTTCCGCTGCATTTTATCATTAGAATTTTTTCTCCAATTGCGACTTTTTTAAGTTCGTCCACTGATCTTATTCTGCAGATATTTCAGCTCAAAAAAGATCAGAATCAGCTTATCAGTGAAGATGAAATAAAGATCCTCATTTCCGAAGGCACCAAAACAGGCGTTTTCAATCCCACCGAAAAAGATATTGTGGAGAGGACTTTCAAAGTAGGTGATAAAAAAGTTAAAGGTTTGATGACTCCGCGTAGCGAAATTATCTGGATTGATATAAATAATTCGGAAAAAATAATCCGTGACAAAATTATCAAGAACCCTTTAGCCTATTACCCGGTTTGTCGTGGCTCGATTGATAAAGTTAAAGGAGTCATTCGCGCCGAGGACGTTTTGACTGGTTATTTAGTGAATGAAAAGATTGAACTAGAAAAAATTTTGCATGAGCCTTTATTGGTATCGGAAAATATGAAGGCTTTGGATGTGATTGATCTCTATAAAAAATCCGGAATTCATACCGCGCTGGTCCTGGATGAATTTGGCAGTGTAGAAGGGCTAATTTCTTTAACTGATATTCTTGAAGCCATTGTCGGATCTGTTCCTTCAATTGATGAGCTTGAGGAACAAGAGGTAGTGCGAAGGAAAGACGGTTCTTTCCTTGTGGACGGGCTTTTATCTATCGATGAATTCAAAGAACAGCTGCACATCAAACACATTCCTGGTGAATACTCAGGGGATTTTAACACTATCGGCGGGTATGTTTTCAATAAAATCATGAATAAACAGAATGAAATTCCAAAGACCGGTAATCGTTATGAAGATGAAAGTGTTTCTCTAGAAATTGTGGATATGGATGGAAATCGAATCGATAAACTACTGGTGATCAAAAAATAATTCTAAATTACTGTAATAATTGATTTAATATTTAGTTTTAATATATAGAATTTAATTTTTTAAAGGAGATAAAGATGAAAACAAAAACGAAAATTATACTATCTTTTCTGATTACTGTTGTAGTCGTTATTGCTTTGATACCAGTTATATTACCAGCTTCAACAAAAGCTGGAGGTGATAAAGTTCGAGGTGAGGAAGTAAATGGTGAAGCCGAAGCAAATAGACTGATGGAACCAGAAAAACCAGCAGGATGGTAATAAATAAGTTTTGTAATTATATTTTTTAGAGTCATTTACAAATATTAAATTAAAGAGTAGAATAATTTAATTGATAATAATTTTGGAGAATGACCGTTCAACAACTTTCAACAAGTCGAAAAATATATTCAATCCTTTATCTTTCCGCGTGAAAACTATCAGTATTTGCGTCTTGAACGTATCAGCTTTTTCTTATCTCTACTCAATAATCCGCATCAAAAACTTAAATATATTCATGTCGGTGGAACAGCCGGAAAGGGTTCGACCTCATTTATTACCGCTAGTATTCTAGAAGCGGTTGGTTATAAGGTAGGGTTAACGATCTCCCCGCACTTGCAAAAGATTACCGAGCGAATTCTGCTTAATCGTACTCCAATTTCCGATGATCAGTTTATTTATTATGTTAATCGTTTAAAACCAGTAATTGAAAGAGTAAAAATCGAGGGCAAATGGGGTTATCCTTCCTATTTTGAAATCCTGATCGCTTTAAGCTTCATGTATTTCTATGAAAATAAGGTGGATATTGCCGTGATCGAAGTAGGCTTGGGTGGAAATCTGGACGCTACGAATGTCATAAAACCCGAGGTGTCGATTGTCACTAATATCGGATGGGATCATATGGATTGGCTAGGCAATTCGCTGGTAAAGATCGCGACCGAAAAAGCCGGAATCATTAAACCATCTAAAATTGCTGTAACCGGCGTAACACAAAAAAATATTAAAAGAGTTATCATGGATAAAGCGAAAGAATTAAACGCTGATCTTCTTGTATTAGGAAAAGATTTCAAAGTCAAAAAACATCAAAATTCCTTTGATTACTTTTTCAAAAATACTCAGATTAAAAACCTGAAACTGAGCTTGCAGGGTGATTTTCAGATTACAAATACCGTTTTGGCAATCACTGCCATAAAGAGTTTATCTAGTTTTAATGTCTCAGATGATACGATAAGAAAAGCTTTATTAAAACTCCATTTTCCCGGAAGACTGGAGAGCGTGAATATTCGCGACAAGACTTTTATAATTGACGGAGCCCATAACCCTATGAAAATGAAAGCCCTGGTGAGTTCATTAAAAAAGATTTTTCCAAATCAAAAATTTCCTATTGTTATTTCAATCAAAAAAGATAAAGATTATCGTAAGATACTCGATTTGTTATTACCGATTGCTTCAGAGTTTATCGTCACTGAGTTTGAAAAGGTGACTGATACTGGAGTAAAATTAGCTCGGAAAAGTAAAGAGATAATTTCATATATTAATAAAATTGATTCCAATATAAAAGTAACCACCACCAAAAACGCCATGGACACTTTTCACGCGATGCAGAGAATTATTGATAATCACATTCTAGTGACCGGTTCGTTATATCTAGTGGGAGAAATTCGGGAAGTTTTAGGTTTAAAATGGGATATTAGATGATTAACAAAATTCAACAAGAAAAGGAAAATTTACGTAAAGACATTCAGATGAAACGAGTGAGATTTAACAGCTTCAAAAAGCAGAGAGCGCATGAACGAATTCAGAAACATCTGTATAGTTTAGATCTTTTCCAAAAATCAAAAATGATCTGCTTCTATATTTCCACTAAAGAAGAGGTTGATACCAAAGAGATAATTATCAAAGAGTTATTTTTGAACGAGAGAGAAATTGTCGTTCCAAAAATTCATAAAGGGAGTTTGAAGTTATACAAAATTAATAAATGGATTGATTTGGAGATCGGAAAATACGGAATTGAAGAGCCAAAAAAAGGGATGCTTGAAGTTGATATTGAAAAGATCGATCTTTTTATTGTCCCTGGGGTGGCTTTTGATAAAAATTGTGTTCGCTTGGGACATGGTGGAGGTTATTATGACAAGTTATTACAAAAAACCCGTGCAATGAAAATCGGATTGGGGTATTATTTCCAAATACTCCCAAAAATTCCTTATGAAGAGCATGATGAACGTTTAGATTATATTATTAGCGAAAGAGGGATTATCAAAATGGTGTAGTAAAGTTAATATAAGTCGAATAAGGTTTTAGATTTTTTAAAGGAGTTATTTAATGAATATTTTACAATCAAAAATTCTACAAAAACAAGATCCTGAATTATATAAATATATCCAAAATGAAAAGAAAAGACAGATGGAGGGTTTGGAGCTCATTCCTTCAGAAAATTATGTTTCTGAGGCGGTTCTTTCGGTTATGGGTTCAATTCTGACTAATAAGTATTCGGAAGGTTTTCCTCACAAACGTTATTATGGTGGAAACACCAATATTGATGATATTGAGCAGCTAGCAATTGATCGGGCAAAAAAGCTTTTTAAAGTAGAACATGTTAATGTCCAACCATACTCTGGTTCTCCAGCTAACTTTGCAGTTTACTTGGCTCTTCTTGAACCGGGTGACCCAATTTCCGGTATGAATCTTTTGGATGGTGGACATCTCACTCACGGTTGGAAAGTGAGTGCGACCGCGAAATTTTTCAAAAGCTATCCTTATCATTTAAAACCTGACGGCCGAGTAGATTTTGACGAACTTTGGAAGATTGCCAAAGAATATAAACCAAAATTGATCTGGTGTGGTGCTACCGCTTATCCTCGGGAAATAGAGTTCGAAAAGTTTGCCGAGATTGCCGATTCGATTGGGGCTTATCTGTCGGCTGACATCGCTCATGTGGCTGGTCTTATTGTCGGTGGAGTTCACAAAAGTCCAGTTGACTATGTTCATGTAGTGACTACAACGACTCACAAAACTTTGCGTGGTCCACGTGGTGGCATGATTATGGTGACCAAAAAGGGAATCAAAAAAGATCAGGATCTTCCCCAAAAAATCGATAAAGCAATTTTCCCTGGATCTCAAGGTGGACCACATAATCATATTACCGGTGGAATTGCTGTAGCTCTAAATGAAGCTGCAAAACCGGAATTCAAAAAATATGCCGCTCAGATTGTAAAAAACTCCAAAGCTATGGCCTCAGAATTCAAAAAAGCCGGTGTTAAGATGATCTCTGACGGTACGGATAATCACCTTATTCTTCTTGATCTTTCACAGTACGGAGGTCTGGGCGCGCAGCTCGAATTTGCTCTGGATATTGCTCATATGACAGCCAATAAAAATACCATTCCCGCGGATCCGGCTTCACCTTATTATCCTTCTGGTTTACGTCTAGGAACTCCAGCTCTTACCTCTCGTGGAATGAAAGAAAAGGAGATGAAACAGATTGCCAAATGGATTACCGAAATTATTAACTATATAAAAGATTATAAGTTGCCCCAGGAAAAGGAAAATCGCCAAAAGTTTATCGCTGATTTTAAGGCGAAAATGAAGAATGATAAATTTTTAATAGGTATGGGAGAAAAGGTTAAAAAGATGACTCGGAATTTTCCCGTGCCTGGAATTAGGAAATAATTTAATTATTAATAATATTATTGGAGGTTTTTAACTATGTCCGATCCGTATCAAAATGCAATGAAGCAGATTGACAAAATTGCCAAGATTATCAATCTTGATCCTGATATCAAAGAGAGATTATCAGAACCAGATAGAGTTTTAACTGTTGCTATACCCGTGAAAATGGATAATGGAAAGATCAAGGTTTTTACAGGATTTCGTAGTCAATATAACAACGCTCGCGGTCCTTATAAAGGTGGAATTCGTTATCACCAAAATGTTTCCTTGTCTGAAGTCAAAGCGCTTTCAGCTTGGATGACTTGGAAATGTAGTGTGGCCGGAATTCCCTACGGTGGTGGAAAAGGGGGAATTATTGTGAATCCTAAAGAGCTTTCAATTGGTGAACTTGAACGACTTTCCCGTGGTTATATTCGCGCGATCTGGCAATTTATCGGTTCTGATGTAGATGTTCCGGCTCCTGATGTGAATACGACTTCCCAAATTATGGCTTGGATGGTAGACGAATACGCAAAACTGACTGGAAAGCTCGATCTAGCGGTGATTACTGCAAAACCTTTGGAAATAGGTGGATCACAAGGAAGAACTGAAGCTACCGGTCAAGGTGGAGTCTATGTCCTAGAAGCTTTGGCAAAAGAATTCAAATTAAAACCAAGTGCGACCAAGATTGCTGTTCAAGGATTCGGAAATGTCGGATACTACTTTGCACTTTTAGCACAAAAAGCCGGATTCAAAATAGTCGCTCTTTCTGATTCTAGGGGTGGTATTTATTCAGAAAAGGGGTTTGATGTGGAAACAGTGAAAAAATATAAAAAAGAAACCGGTAAAATTCAAGATTTCAAAGGTGCGAAAAACATTACCAATGATGAGCTCCTTGAATTACCAGTAACGATTTTAGTTCCTGCAGCACTAGAAAGTGTAATTACCAAAGATAATGCGCCAAAAATAAAGACGAAACTGATTATCGAGATGGCAAACGGTCCGATTACTCCGGAAGCAGATGTGATTCTGCATGATAAAAAAGTCCTATTTGTCCCTGATGTGCTTTCCAATTCCGGTGGCGTAACTGTTTCCTATTTTGAATGGGTCCAAAATCGAATGGGTTATTATTGGACGAAGGAAGAGGTTTTTAATAAATTAAAGCCGATTATGGTAAATGCTTTTAAAGAAGGATTGACTGCTGCCAGAAAATATAATATTGATATGCGTATGGGTGTATACTCTTTGGCTGTTCAGAAGGTAGCTGATGCAATGAAATTGAAGGGAATCTAAGTAAAGCACGCTTTGAATTGCAAAAATAATTATGTTAAAGGAGATAATTAGGTGAGTATTATTGATGGAAGAGCTGTAGCTAAAAAAATCCGAGGTGACGTAAAATCAAAAATAGCAGGTCTTGGTTTTCAGCCAGGATTGGCTGTAATCCTGATTGGAGATAATTGGGAATCAAAGCTGTATATCGAACAGAAAGAAATTGCCTGCAAAGAAGTCGGAATTCAGTTTTTTCTGCATGAATTTGTTAGCAGTGTGGAAATTAATGAAGTAATTTCTTTAATTCAAAAGTTAAATGCTGATAGAAAGGTACAGGGAATTCTGGTGCAATTACCAATTTCGGTATCGTTAGATCTTATCAAAATCCAAGAAGCAATTGATCCTTGGAAGGATGTTGACGGATTTAATCCCATAAACAGAGGTTTACTCTTTTCCATGGCTAAAAAAGCCTCTCTGGAAACAATGATTCCTTGTACCCCAGCGGGAGTGATGCGACTCCTCGAGGAGTATGAAGTAGATGTGAATGGCAAGAACGTGGTTGTAATTGGAAGAAGTAATATTATCGGTAAACCACTTTCTTATCTTCTACTGCAAAAAGGAGCTACTGTGACAATCTGCCATTCACAGACAAAAGATCTAAAATTTCACACGCAAAATGCGGATATTCTAGTTTGTGCGGCTGGACAGGAAGCTCTTGTAACCGCCGAGATGGTTAAAAAAGGAGCCGTCGTTATTGACGTTGCTTTAAACCGAGTTACGGATCAGAGTAAAAAGGGTTATCATATTGTTGGTGATACTGATTTTGAAAAAGTTAAATCCAAAGCCAGTTTGATCACACCGGTTCCGGGTGGCGTTGGGCCAATGACGGTAGCGATGCTTTTACAGAATATCCTAAAAGCGTCTTTGATAAAGTAAGCAGTCTTACATTTTTTTTATAAAAATTATTATAAAATATATTTTTGAGTTTTCAATATTAATAAATTAAAGTATAATTTGAAATATGAAAGATATTAAAGATAAACCACTATTTGTTTTATCGAACAAAGTGATCAAAGGTATTAGTCGCGGACGGAAATTAGGCTTTCCAACAGCAAATATTGATTATCCCAAAGGTAATGTATTTGCTTCCGATGGAGTTTATATTGTAACGATTGTTTTGGAAGGGAAAGAATATAAAGGTGTTGCTAATATTGGTGCTCCATTAACCTTTTTTGATAATAGACCACGCATTGATATCTATTTCTTTGATTTTTCAGAAAGTATCTATGGAAAGCTGATCACGGTTTCTTTTTGGAAAAAAATCCGAGAGATGCATAGGTTTCATTCCGAGCAAGAGCTGATTTGGCAAATTGAAGACGACATTAAAAAAGCAAAAATGTTTTTCGTAAAGTTTTAATAGTTATTCCCATCAAAATGTTTATTTATGAATCGTTATCTAATTAAATTCTTCCAGATCGTAATTGCCCTGATTGTTGTTTATTTTTTATGGAAAGGTGTTATTTGGATTTTTCACTATCCGACTTATATTTTACCTGCTCCTTCTCTTGTGTCGCAGAAGCTAGTATATCTTATACAGAGTGGAAAAATCTATCCACATCTTCAGATTACTTTGACTGAGATTTTTGCGGGATTTTTATTTGGATCAATTTTGGCGATGTTCTTCGGATATATTTTTGCCAAAAAAAGAATTTTGCATCTGACAATTACTCCTTACATTGTGGCTTTTCAATCAATACCTATTGTAGCTTTGGCCCCAATCTTTATTATCTGGTTTGGTTCAGGTATTACCTCTAAGATCGTGATCTGCTCGATTATCGTTTTTTTCCCGGTTATGGTGAATACCATCACAGCCATAAGTAATATTGAAGAAACCAAAAAAGAGTTGATGTGTACCCTTAATTCCTCATTTCTAGATAATTTACTTAGACTAGAAATCCCACACTCATTACCGTATATATTTTCGAGTATGAAAATCGGAATGGTTCTGGCGATCGTCGGAGCTATTGTCGGTGAATTTATGGGAGCAGATAAAGGTTTAGGATTTTTAATTAATTCCTCGTTAGGTTTATTTGATACTCCACAGCTTTTTGCTGTTATTTTTATTCTCGCTTTATTGGGAATTATTTTATATACTATCTCTTCCAGCTTAGAATCATTTTTTATTAAAAGAGGTCAAAAAATATGAAAGTAAAATTAATTACTTCAATCTTTATCCTTTTAATCTTAACGGGATTGATCATTTTTCTGAATCAAAAGTTTTTCCAAAAAACAGCAGAGGATCAAAATAGTAATCTGACAAAGGTTAAAATTGGTATGGGATATATTCCGAATATTCAATTTACTCCGTTCTATGTTGCGGACGAAAATGGATATTACGAAGATGAAGGCTTAGAAGTGGAGTTTGACTACTCAATGTCTACGGATCTTCTGAAACTTTTGGGGCAAAATGAACTAGATTTCGTGATTGCCAATGGGGATGAAGTAGTTTTGGCAGAAGATAAGGATATTCCGGTCAAATATATAATGACCTATTATTCAAAATTTCCCATCGCCATAGTTTCTTTGAAAGATAAGGAAATTGTTAACCCTGGTGATTTAAAAGGAAAAAACATTGGTTTGCCTGGTTTCTATGGTAGCTCTTACATCGGCCTTCAAGCCTTTTTACAAGATCAAAATATTAATGAGAACGAAGTTACTTTATCTCCAGTTGGTTATACCCAAGTTCAATCTCTAACTGAGAATAAGGTAGATGCGGTCGTGGTTTTTTCCATGAATGAACCAATTCAACTTAAAAAATTGGGATATGAAGTAAATGTAATTGAACTTTCGGACTATCTGAATTTTGCTTCCGCTGGAATTGTTGCTAGCGACAGTGTCATTAAAGATAAGAATGATGTGGCGAAGGCTTTTGTCAGAGCCACGTGGAAAGGAATTGAAAAAACCTGGAATGATCACCAGAGCGCTTTTGCAATTACATCAAATGAATTACAACTTGAGGATAGTGTCAAAGATACCCAACTTTTGATTCTACAAAAGTGTTTGGAGTTTTGGAACAGTCCAAAAATAAGTGAAGAAACTTTTTTGGAAACGATAAACACTTTAGAATCGTTTAAACTGATTGATAACAAAAAGACTCTTATAGACTATACTGATAATCAATTTGTAGAGTCTCTATAGTTTCCTCTCAAATTACGGATTCAAAAAAGGGGAGGAGTGATAAATATCACTCCTCCCCTTTCCAATAAGATCACTTTATGTTTATGAAAATGCTTTTTCTAGTGGTGGAACAATATCTTTTTTTCGAGACATTACGTTTTTGAGATAGACAGAATTCTCGGCAACTTTTTTGTGAAAAGCTTTTTCAATAATTTCCGTTTCTCCGACACAAAGAAGAGTAGTTCCCATTTCAATAATATTTGTTGCCATAAAAGCAATTAAAGATAGATTTTTAGCTTCTTTTATTTTTTGGAGTTCAGTAAGAATCTCTTTTTTGCGGCTTTCAAATTCGGAATTTTCAACAATCTCAATCTGTCCGATAGCAACTTTTTTATCTTTGAAATTAAATTCTTTTAGATCAGAGTTAATAAGGTCGGTAGCGCTTTTGCCAAAGAGAGAAGCTTTTTGTTTTTTAAGTTCTATTCCGAACTTTTCCAAGTCAGTGATATTAGCGATCTTGGCGAGTGTTTTTGCAATTTCAACATCCGAAACCGTCGTGGTTGGACCTTTGAAAACGATAGTGTCCGAAAGAATTGCCGAGAGTAAAATTCCAGCTACGTTTTTTGTTAATGCGACCTTAGCTTCAAGATATTTTTCATAGACTAAGGTTGCGGTGCATCCTACCGGTTTACTAAAAAAAATAAGTGGTTTACTGTTATTAAAATTAATTTTATGATGATCTAGAACTTCAACTATTTCTGCCTCTTCAATGCCATTTGGGGATTGATTTGATTCATTATGATCGATAAGAACGATACTTTTTTCTTTGACATCTTCAACTAATTCTGGAGATTGGTATCCGAACTTTTCCAAGGCAAAATTCGTTTCTTCATTAGTTTCACCACAACGCATCGGAATGGCATTAATTCCTAAACTACGCTTTAACTCCGCATAGGCTATCGCCGAGCAGATTGAATCTGTATCTGGATTTTTATGACCAGTAATATATATTTGATCAGACATAAACTAATCTCCGTTAATTACTTTAAATTAAATACTAGAAGAACTTTAGTATATATGTTACCATAATTTCAGGCTGTTTTAAAAGATTATATTCATTTATTACAAGGAGCTTATATGCCTAATATTACGGTTGAAGAGATAAAAAACACTCCCGTTGAAGAACAAGTAACTGAACTTGTAGAGAGAAAAGGAGTGGGACATCCTGACTCTATTTGTGATGGAATTGGAGATGCTATTTCCGTAGCTCTTTGTAGTGAATATAAAAAAAGAGTGGGGAAAATTCTACACCATAATATTGACAAAAGTCTTTTAGTCGCAGGTCAATCAAAGGCAAAGATTGGTGGTGGAAAAATTATTGTCCCCATGAAGTTAGTTTTGGGAGATAGAGCGTTGAATAAATACGGGAATGTTGAAATTCCTGTTAATGATATCGCAATTACAACCGCAAGAAAATGGCTCAAGGATCATTTGCGAAACATTAACCCGGAAAAACATTTTATCTTCCAAAATGAGATTCAACCTGGGTCAGCCGATCTTGTTGACAACTTTGAAAGAGAAAAAATCGGTGCCAATGATACCTCGGCTGCGGTTGGATATGCTCCCTTAACTGAAACCGAACAGATTGTTTATGATCTCGAACATTTTTTAAACCTTGATGAAACAAAGAATGTCTTTCCCTCAATCGGTGAAGATATTAAAATCATGGGATTTCGTCGCGGCGATGAACTTAAAATCACGGTTGCGATGGCTTTTATAGATCGATATATTGAAAGCCAAAAACAATATTTTACTCAAAAAGAGAGTATCAAAGAGATGATTTTAGATTATGTTGCTGAGAAGAAACACCGAATCAATAAAGTTTCCATTGATATCAATACTCTTGATGATCAAACACGAGGTGAATCTGGAATGTACTTAACCGTAGTTGGAACTTCTGCAGAAAACGGAGACTGCGGACAGGTGGGTAGAGGTAATCGTGTCAACGGTCTTATTGCCTTGAATCGTCCTATGAGTACTGAAGCAGCTGCAGGGAAAAATCCAGTTGCACATGTGGGAAAGATATACAATCTTTTATCTCATCACATTGCGGCGCACATTTATGCTGGAACCCCCGGACTGAAAGAAGTATATGTTTGGTTATGCTCCCAAATAGGACATCCTATTGAAGATCCGATGATTGCCTCGGCTCAACTTATTATGAAAGATGGTTATAAGGTAGCTGATGTACGGGATCAGGTTAATAAGATTATTGAATCAGAACTTCAAGATATCTACAACTTTTCTGACAAATTGGCGCGTGGTGAGTTTATGGTTTGGTAAGACCGGAAGATAATTTCAATGAATCTAATTAAATCTCAAAACGGTAAAGTGGTTATAATTGTAGCAATTCTAGTATTCATCGCTATTATAATCTTAGTAATCGGTGCTTACTTCGCAAATTATTACGCTCGGCTTTTTGATTAAAATTTTCAATAAAAGTTGTGTGAATTGATTATAATGTAGTAGAATACCGATAAATAATTATAGCTGGAGATTTAATATGTCAGATTTTGTCAGAGATTATATCAAATCAGGATGCGGGTTATTACTAGTTCTAGCATTTGGCCTTTCTGGACTTTTTTTTAGTCTGTTATTTATTTTTATTCAATAAATCCTATGTTAAAAGTAGATATTATTACTCTTTTTCCCAAGATGTTTGAGGGGCCTTTTTCGGAGTCTATTATAAAAAGAGCTCAAGATAAAAGGTTGACTAATATTCAGATTAATAATTTACGTCATTGGGCTACTGATCGGCATCAAACAGTTGATGATAAACCGTTTGGGGGAGGGCCAGGGATGCTTTTGATACCGGAAATCTTGTTTGAATGTATTGAAGACTTAAAATCTAAAAATTCGGATTCACATGTTATTTATCTCTCTCCTCAAGGAAAAATCTTTAAACAGAATAAAGCCAGGCAGTTGTCAAAAAAACAACATTTAATTCTTCTTTGCGGCCACTATGAAGGTGTTGACCAAAGAGTTATTGATACTTTAGTCGATGAAGAGATTTCCATCGGTGACTATGTTTTGACTGGAGGAGAGCTTCCGGCGATAGTTATTGTTGATACTATAGTTAGGTTAATTCCTGGAGTTATAGAAGGAGAAGGTGGCACAGAAGATGAGTCATTTTCTAATAATTCTCTTGAATATCCTCAATATACACGTCCGGCCGAATTTCGTGGTTTAAAAGTTCCTTCGGTTTTGCTCTCCGGTAACCATGCTGAAATAAAAAAATGGAAAAATGAACAGCGGTTAAAAGTAACTAAAAAAAAGAGAAAAGACCTACTTTAAAAAGTCAAGTTTTTGACTTTTTTCCAATAATTTTTCTAGGCATTCTAAAATTTGAGTTTTAGATAATTTCGAGTATATAATTAGTACACATTATTTTTAAGAAAGGATATATTATGCCAGGTTACATAGCTTTATTCATTACTTTAATTTTCCTTATACTTATTTCCCTGAAACAGATCAATCAGTATGAAAGAGCGGTTCTATTTACCATGGGAAAATTTTCTAATGTACTGGGTCCGGGTTGGAGAATTGTAATCCCTGTTTTTCAAAAGATTATGATTGTTGATATGCGTGTCAAAGCGGTCGCCGAACCAGATCAGGAAGCAATCACCAAAGATAATGTTTCGACTCGAATCTCGGTAGTTATTTATTACAAAATTAATGATGCTTCAAAAGCGATTCTCGAAGTTGAAAATTTCCGTTGGGCGATTTCACAGCTTGCACAAACCACCATGCGTGATGTTATTGGTGATGTGACTCTTGATGAGCTTCTTTCTAAACGTGATGATGTGGCGGCGAAAATTCGTCAAATTGTTGATACTACAACCGAGATGTGGGGTGTTGTCGTACAAAGCGTGGCGCTAAAAGACGTAATGCTTCCCGAGAATATGAAGAGAACTATGGCAAAACAAGCTGAGGCTGAACGAGAACGAAGAGCGACGATTATCAATTCTGAAGGAGAAGTTATTGCCGCCGAAAACTTGGCTAAGGCGGCTACTTTAATGGCCAATACTCCTGGCGCTTTACACCTGCGAACTTTAAATTCTATAAACGATATTTCTTCTGATCAATCCAATACAATAGTTTTTGCGGTTCCATTGGAGGTTCTAAGAGGTTTTGAAAGTTTTACAAAATTTCTAGATAATAAAAAATCCTAAGTATTAATAATAGGAGTATAGGAGAAACACTCAGCTAGTGATTCTATTTTTATATTATGAAAACAGTTAACCCTCACATTAACAAAGTTAATCCTCATATTTTTCGTGGCTATGATTTACGCGGTATTGTTCCAGATGATCTGAATGAAAAAACAGTACGTCTTATTATGAAGGGTTTTGTGACTATGCTTTTTGAAAAACAGATCAAAGAGGTTGTGGTAGGACGTGACAATAGAAATAGTAGTGAAGAGATTGAAAAGTATGTTATTGATGAATTACTAAAAAACGGAGTTGACGTTTATTCAATCGGAAAAAGTTTGAGTCAGATTGTTTATTGGTCTCAATATCACTTTCTTTCAAAAGCCTGTATTATGGTTACCGCTTCTCATAACCCCAAAGATTACAATGGCTTTAAGCTTGGACGTAGCTTTTCCGACACTCTGGAAAGTGAGGAAATTAAAAAGCTGCGGAGTTATGTAGAAAAAGGTAACTTTAAAAAATATGATCGTCAAGCGCAATTCGTAAAAAAAGATATCTTCGAAGATTACAAAAACGATTTGTTAAAAAGAGTTACTATCGATAAAAAATTTAAAGTAGTTGTCGAAGGCTCAAATACTTATTCTGGTGAATTTGTTTCACAAATTTTGGAAGATACAGGTTGTTCTGTAATTCGTCAAAATTGTGAGCCGAATGGTAATTTTCCTCTAGGAACCCCAGATCCTACTGAAAATGATGTTTTGGAACGACTCAGTAAAAGGGTTTTAAAAGAAAAAGCTGACTTGGGTTTTACCTATGATGCTGACGGTGATCGAGTCGGAATAGTTGACGATAAAGGTCAAAGTATTTGGAATGATAACCTCGTTTCTATCTTTGCCCAAGATGTTTTGTATTATGAACCTGGCGGAACAATTGTTTATAACACTCTTTGTTCCAAACAAACTGCGGATGTCATTAGAAGCAGTGGGGGAAATCCGCTGATGTGGTTGACAGGACACTCTTTTATCAAGGCAAAACTGAAACAGGAAAAAGCCGCTTTTGGGGGAGAGCTATCCGGTCATATGTTTTTTGTCGATAACTTTTATGGTCATGATGACGGTGCTTTTGCCTCCTTACGCTTATTACAGTATTTATCACGCACGAATCAAACTCTTTCTGAAACTGTTGCAAAAATGCCAAAATACGTCTCTTCTCCGGAGATCAAATTCGGTTGTGCCGACGAAATTAAATTCGATTTTATCAAAACTAAAATAACCAAAGAATTCAAAAATCTCTTTGGAAAAACGGCTTCGTACATTGATATTGACGGAATTAGAGCAGATACCAAAGATGAAATGGTTATTATTAGAGCGTCGCAAAACGGTCCTTACCTAACTGTAAAATTCGAAGGTAAAACACAGAAAAAGTATAATGATCTTAAGAAAAAAATTAAAGCCATATTAAAGAAATACAAAGAGGTTGATTTCAGCTCTGGTGTTAATAAAGATGCTTTAGATTAGGAATAAACATGAAAATTGGTATATTTTCTGACTCTCATGATCAGGTAGAAAAGTTAATCGAAGTTAAAAAAGTATTTGAAGAAAACAAGGTCGAAATAGTCATTTTTTGTGGTGACCTAGTTTCTTCATTTAACTTTTTAAAACTGAAGCAGATTAATTGGAATATTCCAATTAAAGCGGTGTTTGGGAATAATGAAGGTGATAGAATTGGAATCAAAAGAAAAGCGGAAAAGTATGGTGTTAATATTGAATATCCTAAGCATGGGTTAACCTGGGATTTAGAATGTGACAGTTGTAAAATAGCGGTATTTCATGGTCATGATAAAGTAATTACCGAAGCTTTGTTAAATTCTCAAAAATATGACCTTCTTTGTACTGGACATACTCATGTTTCTCATCTTAAAAAAGTTGGAAAGACTATTTGGATAAATCCGGGAAGCCTTATTACATTCTCAGAAGAAAAGGTTAATGGTTCAAACTCTTCTATTGCAATTTTTGATACTGATAATTTGCAAGGAGAAATTATAAACTTATGATGACGACTTCGGAACTGAAAAAAACACTCAGTTTTACTGAAAATCTGGCGCAGAAAGTTGGTGAATACCTTCTTGATAACCAAAAAAAGGTTACGGTGCTTAATTACAAAAATCGACAGGATATTTTGACCAATATTGATGTGGGAGCAGAAAAAATTATCATAGAAGCAATTGAAAAAAAATTTCCAAACCACTCAATTTACTCTGAAGAAAAAGGACATATAGACAAAGATTCTGATTATCAATGGGTCCTTGATCCACTTGATGGAACAAAGTACTATGTTCGCGATCTTCCTATTTATAATACGGCCATTAATTTATTATATAGAGGAAAATCAATTCTAGCAGTTTCATATCGTCCTGTAGAAAAACAGCTTTATAGTGCCATTAAAAAAGGTGGTTTTTATTATAATGGAAATAGATATACAGTTTCTCAGACCGAAGATATTTATAAATCTTTTCTTTTTGTAGGACTTCCCAATAGTCAGTTGGAGAAAAACGATTACGAAAGAAAAATGGAGCAATTCAAAAAAGTAAATTGGGCTAGTTACAGAGTCCGATGTCTCGCTGATTCGATGCTGGGAATGGGAGCCACGGCTAGAGGGGCTTTCGATGCTTTTGTAGACCTTTATGGAAAAGAAAAGATCTGGGATGTAATTGCCGGTATTCTTTTTGTGACTGAGGCAGGTGGAGTTGTGACTGATTTAAACGGTGATCAGATTCAGAATAATGACACTTCAAAGGGAATTTTGGCGACAAACGGTAAAATACATAACGAATTACTTAGCTTATTGAAATTATAAAAACACAAAAGGAGTTTTTTATGGATCCAGAATATTATGCACCACGTACTCATGAAAAAATGAAAGATGTTTTGATGAATCCGGAAGCAAAAGGACCGGACATTCATTATTATATGATTCGGGGTGGTAAAGAAAGAAAAAATATTACTCTATGGCAGACAGGAACAGTTGATCATGAATATATCAAAACCTACGGGCACTATCATGTGGGGAATCTCGATGAAACATATTGGATTATTTTTGGTGAAGGAATAGCTTTACTTCAAAAAAGAGCTTTAGATAAGAAAGGTCAACCCCTTGATGACGAGATTGAAGATTTTAAGGCTATTAAAGTCAACGCTGGTGATGAAATTTATATGCCGGCTGGATACGCCCATCTTCTTGTAAATACAGGTAAAACCTATTTTGTGACTGCAGATAATTCTCCGGTAGAGTTTTTAGATTCTGTTTCTCAAGGTGGTAATGAAGCTTCGATGCCGGGACATGCTGATTACGAAGCAGTGAAGAAGATGCAAGGATTTGCCTACTATGTTATTGAAAAGGAAGGAAAACCGGTTTTAGTAAAAAATCCTAAATATAAAAAAGTACCAGATGTGCAATTAAAATAATTTATAATGAAGCCTAACATCATAATTATATATCGACAAGATGAAGGATTTTATATATCATTGAAAACGAATCAATCTGATATTAACAAAATCTGAAACTAAAAAAGACTTTTGACTTTTTAAAGAATGAAGTTTAGAGAACATTTTATGCCTCTGAAAATTAAAATCTTATATTTATTTAAAAGAATAATCATAATTCTGATAATCTTTACAATTTCTTTTACTCAAAAGTTCTATCTTTTTAATAATTTTACAAATAGCTTAGCGCAGGCAACTCCATATACTTTTTATATCTCTTCAAATTCAAGCTACTATACTTATATTGATAATACCAATAATCTTGTTTACATTGGTACTGGTGATGTTGGTGTTTACGTGATAAATACTCACAATACGAATAATTTAGAAGATGATTCAATAGTAATTAATTATAATACTACTTCAACTCCAGCTCTAAGCTCAAATTCAATAAAGTTTATCGATAAAATAGGAAATTTAATATATATTGGTACCTCTGGAGGATTAGATGTGATCGATAACAATGGGACAGTTGTTGCAACTGATGACACTATAAATGCTACTTATTCTACAACTTCCACTCCCGTCGCAATCGGAAATAACAATGTTTATGCTAGTTATTTGGATACGATAAACAAATTATTATATATATCTACTTATGGAGGAGGAGTTTCAGTAATTGATACTCAAGGAACAGTAACGATCTCTGATGATACACTTTTGATTACTTATACAACAACCTCAACTCCAGCAATTCCTCATAATAATAATCAAGCTCAAGTATATTTTGACTCTGATAACAATTATCTGTATATCGGAACTTGGGGAGGAGGGATGAGAGTTTTTAATACTCAAGGCACCAAGACTCCTGCTGATGATACTGTTGTAACGAATTATTCAACTTCGACAACTCCTCATCTTGCTCATAATAATATTGAAAAGATCGGGCTTGATAGTGGTAATAAGCTTTTATATCTACCTTCTCAAGGAAGTTCATCTGATGGAGTCTTATCGGTTGTTAATCTAAATGATAATACCTCTTTTGCTTATCGGACTACGGGAGTCTGGAATACTACCGATAGTTCTACTGGTGTATTGTTATCTTCAAATCCAGCCCTACAAAGCGCAGGAGGAGTAAAGTCAGTATATGTTGAAGGTAATTTACTTTATATTACTCACTACAACCTAGTTTCTTCTATGACTGTAATTAATACTCAAGGAACAGTTGATCCGAGTGATGATACACTGCAAGGAAGCTATGGTATTACAAGCTCTATTGAAATTAGTAGTAATTATGGAACATTTGGGACTTTAGATACCACGAATCATTTAATTTATATCTCAACTAATAATCGCGGCACAATTGTGGTTGATACTAAAAATACGGCTTCTTTAAACGATGATGTTTATCTAGGTCGGTATGGAATTGATTATTACTACCCTGAAAACAGCGATGGTTTTTTACAGCAAAGTATCATTGGTGATCCAGCTGCTTCTTTTGGGGCAGGTCAAGGTCACAGCTTACAAAAAGGTGATCTTAATAACGATGGGTATATTGATCTTGCAGTAGGGCAAGACTATTCCATTTCAAGTACTGGAGAGGTGCATCTTTACCAAGGCACATCTTCAGAAATTCCTACTGAAAGAACTAGTTTTATTCTAGGAGAGAAAGTAAACGATCGTTTTGGATATAGCATTTTTATTAGTGATCTTAATCAAGATAATTACGATGATTTGATTGTAAATGCTGTGGGTTCTCCAAGCAGTCTAACTGGAAGAGTATACATATTTTGGGGAAGAGCTGATTTTTTTGAAACTATTGATAGTTATAGTGATGCTGCTATTGTAATTGATGCTGAACAAGCTGGTTCCCGTTTTGGAGGATTAGATCTTATGGCCGTTAGTGATTTTAATAATGATGATTGGCCGGATTTAGCCTTGGGAGCATATAAATATGATTATGATGGAAAGACTGATGCTGGGAAAACATATGTTTTTTTTGGTGGAGAACATGCTTGGGATTTGAACTTAAACGCTGGGACTGATGCAGATTTTACTGTTAAAGGCGATACAGCCAATTATTACACTGGTCAAGGTCATTACAGTGCCGATATAAACAGTGATAATATTGATGATCTTATCATATCTAGTTATCGTTATGATCAAAACTATATTGGCTCGGTAGGAATCTTTTTGGGACCTTTAACTACTGCTAACAAACTTTTTTCTGAAGCGGATTTAATTATTGAAGGAAGCACATCATATCAGTATTTAGGCGGCTATCAAAATTTTATTGTTGCCGATATTGATAATGATAATTTACAAGATATCATCATAGGATTAAGTGGATATGGAGTATCTTATAGAGGAGGAGTAATGATATTTTTAGGAAAATCGAATTACTTATCTCAAACTATTCTTCATCCTGAAGACGCGGATATTATTTTGTATTCTAATATTCCGTATCATATGTTTGGAGTGTCGGTTGTTGTTAATGACTGGAATAACGATGGAAATTTAGATCTGGCTGTTGGGGGTTATTATTACGGATATTATACTTTTAATACTAATAAAGATTTTAAAGGAGGAGTATATATTTACTATGGAAATAATTTAATAAATATGTCCGGAGAAGTTGAAGCTATTGAAAACGCAGATCTTTTTATAACTGCTCCTCATTATTTAACGCGCTCTTTATCTTATGGTAGAGCTATGATTGTCGGTAACTTTGATTATGATGAGTATGAGGACTTAGCTATCCTTGGACATGGAGGAGGCACGGGAAAATTAGATATCTGGGAGATTGGAAATGATGAAGCTAGTATTTCTCTCGACACTATCTCTCCATATTATACAGCTACCGTTTCTTTATCTGGAGAAGCAAATAATCCCATCCAAGATAAGGTAATTGACAAAACCACTACTTTATTAGATCTAGGTAGAGCAGATTATGAACATGGAACTGTTTACGATTGGGATTACTACCATACGGGATATGCTCCTTCAGTAATAAAAGATGGAACAACCTATAAGATGTGGTATTCCGGATCGAATAATACTAACTGGCGAATCGGTTACGCAACATCTACAGATGGTATAAATTGGACAAAATATGATGGGAATAATTGTGGTAGTACAACTGGAGATGGTTGCATTTTTGACCTAAGTGCAAATGGTAATTGGGATGATCTTCATCTCTATGGTATCAGTGTCATAAAAGAGGGGGAAACATATAAGATGTGGTATAGCGGACATGATGGAAGTACGATGCGAATCGGTTATGCAACATCTACAGATGGTATAACTTGGACAAGAAATTCTGGGAATAATTGCTTGGGAACATTAGGAGATGGATGTCTTTTTACAAAAGCAGTTAACGGTAACTGGGATGATGCTCATACTTATTATCCTTATGTGATCAAGGACGAGACAATATATAAAATGTGGTATACTGGGCATGATGGCAGTAATGTGAGAATTGGTTATGCAACTTCGAATGATGGTTTAACCTGGACTCGAAATTCTGGGAACAACTGTAGTGGGACTATTGGGGATGGTTGTGTTATTCCCTTGGGATCTTCTGGAGAAACAGATGATGTTCATGCTTTTTCAGGTTATGTAATCAAAGATAATGAAACCTATAAAATGTGGTATACCGGATATGATGGATTAAGATATCAAATTCATTATACGACTTCTCCGGATGGAGCTATTTGGACTAAATCTGATAATAATCCAGTTTTATCTCAAAGTAATACATATTCAATTGATAAAGGAAGCGTTTACTTTGGAAGCTTAATAAAAGAAAATGGAATCTATAAGATGTGGTATACCGGGCATGATGGGACAAATGGGAGATTGGCTTACGCAACTTCATCTGATGGTGTCTCTTGGACAAAAAATACGTATGCGGAATCAAATAGTCAATCTGTTTTTCTAAAAAATATCCAGGGAAAGATTGATGGGGGTATATGGTTTGATTGTACTGCTTCTGATGGTGCCTTTGATGAAATATCAGAAAATTATTCTTGTACTTCCCCGAGTTCTTTAAGTGAAGGAACTCATACATTAACCGTTCGTTCCATTGATCAAAATGAAGTGTATTTACCTGAAATCTTGTATCAATCTACAAATTTTAATGTAGACGATACTTTACCGACAGGAAGTATAACTATCAATGAAGGAGCTGAAAACACTAATAGTAGAGAAGTTATTCTTACTTTATCGGCTATCGATAATCCTTCCGGAATAAGTCAGATGATTCTTTCTGAAAATGAATCTTTTACTGGATCAAGTTGGGAATCATATGACACCTCTAAAACGTTTACTCTCTCTAGTAATAATGGTACAAAAACAGTTTATGCCAAGTACAAAGATGTGGCCGGTAATGAATCAACTATCTATAGTGATACTATTATTTTGGATACTAAATCTCCTGAAGGACCAATTGAAATTGTGAGTCCCAGTAATAACGAATATACTAACGAAAAAACAATTACCTTAATTCTTCCGGGAACGGATGATTTAACCGAAGTTGTGGAAATGATTATCTCTGAAAATCCTAATTTTATTGGAGTAGAGTGGGAGTCTTACTCTAAAACAAAAGTATGGACATTATCAGAAGGAGATGGTATTAAGACAATTTATATCAAATATCGTGATGGTGCGGGGAATGAATCTTTGATTTACAGCGCCAGTATCATTCTCGATACTACAACCACTATCAACTTAGTTAAATTAGGAGGAGTTACCTTTAATAAAGACTTAACCCAGTGGGAGTTAAATAACAGTAAACCAGTTTTTGAAGGGACAGGAGAAAAAGAAGCGATCGTTAATATTACCATCAATTCAGAACCTATTATTGGAAATACAACAATTGATGATACGGGTAATTGGAGTTATACTCCTGAAATTAATATTCCTCTTGGACTTCATGAAGTCACTATTATATCTACTGATCAAGCTGGTAATAAAGATACCATTAACTTTAGTATCTTCGTCCGGAGCAGTATCTTTCAACTTCCAGACACTGGTTTTTTAGGAGGTACAATTATTTTTTTACTAACTGGATTGATTAGTACGGTAATATTTATTACCAAATTACGTCGATGAGTAAATATAACTTTTCATATAGTATTAAACTGCTTGTTATTTATTTTTAATCAAGATAATATGAAAACATATTATCTTATTAATTATTGAAAGGAATAGATTATGGCTAAACTGCCCAAATTTTGTCTCTGGTTTAATGAAGTCGGAAAAGGTGATGTCGGAATCGTCGGTGGAAAAGGTGCAAACTTGGGAGAAATGACAAACGCTGGTGTTCCAGTTCCCAACGGATTTATAGTGACCGCTCAAGCTTACTTTTATTTCTTAGATAAAACCAATCTACGTGATAAAATCCGCCAAAAACTAACCGGCTTAAACGTTGATGATTCTAAAAAACTTCAGTCAGTATCCGAGGAAATTAAAACTTTGATTGAAAAAACTCCAGTTCCGCAGGAGATTTCCGATTTAATCATTAAATATTATAAAGAAATTGAAAGAACTCCTCCCTATGTGGCGGTTCGTTCCTCAGCCACTGCCGAAGATCTTCCTGATGCTTCTTTTGCCGGTCAACAGAGAACCTTTCTAAATATTAAGGGTGATAAAGATGTTCTCATTGCTGTAAGCGGTTGTTGGGCTTCTTTATTTGAAGCACGAGCAATTTTCTATCGAGTTTCACAAGGTTACGATCATTTCAAAGTCGGAATTGCGGTTCCAGTACAAAAGATGGTGCAATCAGAAACCTCGGGAATTTCTTTTACATTGGATCCAATTACCAACGATCGTACTAAAATCGTAATTGAAGCGGTTTATGGACTTGGAGAAGCAATTGTTTCCGGATCTTTAACTCCAGATCAATATCTCATTGATAAAGAAAATCTACAAATTATTAGTAAACATATTGTGAAACAGGATTGGCAATTTATTAGAAGAGATAAAAAGCAAAAGATAAAAAAGGTAAAAGGTGAAGAAACAGATGAATTTAATGTCAAACTTCCAATTTCTCCGGCTTATCAAAAAGCCCAAAAACTTCCTGATGCCGAAATTCTTAAACTTGCAAAAATAGTAAGAACTATCGAATCACATTATAACTGGCCTCAGGATAGTGAATGGGCATATGAAAAAGGAAAGTTATATATTGTTCAAACAAGACCAGTAACTACTGTAAAAATTAAAGAAGAAAATCCAGCAATAAATGTTGTAAGCAGTACTGAAAAGCAAACTACACAAGAACCAATAAAAGGTCGAAAAACTCTTAATCTTGAAAAAGTGTTATTGCTTGAAGGACTCGGAGCAAGTCCAGGAATTGGTAGCGGTTCTGTTAAAGTAATTCATTCCCCCAAAGATATAAATAAAATTAAAGAAGGGGATATTTTAGTTACCGAGATGACTACTCCAGATTTTGTTCCGGCGATGAAACGTGCGGCAGGAATTGTTACTGATCGTGGTGGTCGCACTTGTCATGCAGCGATTGTTTCTCGAGAACTCGGTGTTCCTTGTGTCGTTGGGACTGAACAAGCAACTCAAATGTTAAAAACAGGTGAAAGCGTTACTGTTAATGGAACTGAAGGTAAGGTTTATGAGGGAATTTTAATGGATAAAGATTTTACGGTAGTGGAAGAAACGGTTACTAATACTGAAATTCGGACCGCCACTAAGGTTTATGTAAATTCTGGAGAACCGGATATGGCTGAAAAATTGGCCGAGAGAAAGGTTGATGGTATTGGGCTACTGCGTGCAGAATTTATGATTGCAAATATAGGTACTCATCCAAAAGCTTTGATTAGAAGTGGAAAACAAGAATATTTTGTGGACAAGTTAACCGAAGGAATTATGAGATTTGCTAAAGCTTTTGATCCTCGTCCCGTTGTTTATCGCGCTACTGATTTTAAAACAAATGAATACCGAAATCTAAAAGGAGGAGAGAAATACGAACCTGATAACGAAGATAATCCAATGATTGGTTATCGAGGTTGTTATCGTTATATCACTGATCCTGAGGTTTTTAAATTAGAACTTGAAGCGATTAAACGAGTACATCGTTATCATAAGAATCTTTGGATTATGATTCCCTTTGTTCGAACTCCTGAAGAGCTTATTGAAGCGAAGAAAATTATGAATGAAGTTGGTTTATATAGAACTTCCAGTTTCAAATTAATTTTAATGGTAGAGATTCCTTCAAATGTTATCATATTGGAAAAATTCATTGGGGTTGGAATTGACGGAATTTCTATAGGTTCCAATGATCTCACCCAGTTAACTTTGGGACTGGATCGAGATAATGCAAAAGTTGCCAAAGAATTTGATGAAAGAAATCCAGCCGTAATGTGGATGATCGAACAAGCTGTTAAAAAATCCGCCAAACATGGAATTATGGCATCAATCTGTGGAGAAGCTCCGTCCGTATATCCGGAAATAACAGAAAAACTCGTTGAATGGGGAATAACTAGTGTTTCTGTAGAGCAAGATATGATTGAAAAAACTAGAAAAGTTGTTTACGAAGCAGAGAAAAAAAGAGTGGGATTGAAATAAGCTTAAGATCTAGATCTATATAAAAAATACCACGGATTTTAGCCGTGGTATTTTTGTTACTATCAATTTTCAAAAAGTTTAATCTTCAAAGAAATTATTGATTTCTTGTACTATTTCTGATGGTGTGTGAGAAGATTTGATAAAATATCCTTTAGCTCCAAGATCAAGGCCTTGTTTAACAACAGAATCCTGTCCAATATTCGTAAGTAGAATAAATTTGGCACCCTTAGTTCCATCTTTTTCTTTAAAATCTTTCAACATATCTAATCCATTCTTACCTGGAAGCATAATGTCAACTAAAACAAGATCATATTTATTTTTCCTGATTTTTTTTGTTCCATCTTCAGCATTATCAGTAAAATCCGTTTCATATCCTTCTTTTTGAAGTTCGCGACAATACATCTCTCTGATAAACTGATCGTCTTCAATAACTAATATTTTTCTTGCTTTTGACATAACTAGTTCTCCATAGATAAATAATATATTTGAATTAAGTTTGAGTATATTGTAAAGTAATAAGGTAGTGAAAACAATATTAATATAAATTAGAGGTTTTTTATATGTTATACATTCAAGAAGTCAAAGGACGAGAGATTTTAGAATCACGTGGTTTACCGACAATTGAGGTTGAAGTAACTTTGTCGAATGGAGTAAAGGTTTATTCTTCTTCAGCTTCAGGGACTAGTTACGGTATTGAAGATAATGTTGAAATTAGAGATAAAGACATGAGTCGATATCATGGCTATGGAGTGACTCGTGCGGTTACCAATGTGAACAAAACCATTGCTCCACGTTTGTATAAAAAAGATCCCCAAGATCAATTTGATATTGATGAGCTTCTTGCTGATCTAGACGGGACTCCGAATAAGGCTCATTTAGGTAGTAATACCATCTTATCAACGTCTATGGCCGTGGCTAAAGCTGGAGCTGCCAGTCGTAATCAATCTTTGTTTGAATATCTGCATTATTTATATGAAAAGCAATATAATCATTTATTTAAATCTGAAGGTGATACTATCAATTTAGAAACCGTTCAAAACATAGAACCAATGAAAAAAATGGCTATTCCAGAGCCAATTTTTAATATGATAAATGGTCGTGAGTCCCAAAAGAGTAAATTAGACTTTCAGGATTTTATGGTAATACTAAAAGGTATTCCTAATTATTGTGATAAATTACGATACGCTTCGGAAATTGATCATCAGATTCAAAAGGACTTGATGGGTAGTGATTATGAATATACATCTCTTTCGAATGAAGGTGGATTTATGCCTTCTCTTGATAGTGATACAAAGGCTTTAGAGATTATTATGCAAGCAATTTCCAAACTGGAAACTAGACTGGAATCTTCAGTCTATTTTGGTTTAGATATTGCGGCTACAGGTATTTATGACCATATAAATCGATTGTATACTGTTTCTCAAGGAAAGAAGAAATTTACACCAGAAGAGATGGTAGAATATCTTTTAAAATTTGCGAAAGATTTCCCTATTATCTTTTTCGAAGATCCTCTTTCTGCTGATGATTATAAACATTGGGTTGAATTCAAGCATAAAGTTCCTAATTTTATAGGAGTCGTGGGAGATGATCTTTTTAATGGTAATATGGAAAAAATTAACCAAAATCGAAAAGAACATTGGGCAAACGCAATTTCTATAAAACCCAATCAAATTGGTTCAGTTTTGGATCTTTTGAATGTTGTAATTACTGCTCAACAGCAAAAATTAAAAATTGTCTTTTCCCATCGTTCTGGTGAAACAAATGACGATTTTTTGGCAGATTTTTCTGTGGCAGTTGGAGCTGAATATTTCAAATCAGGAGCTCCCCGTAAAGGTGAAAGAGTTTCTAAGTATAATCGCCTTATGAAAATAGAAGAAGAACTTAAAATTCTGGAGAAAATCTAAAAAGGAAATACTTTTATGGATAATTCTGTTAGTGCTCCAAAACCAGTTGTGCTTGTGATATTAGACGGATTTGGTATTGCTCCCCAAAAAGATCTTGAAAGTGATGCGACTCTTTTGGCTTCAATGCCTAACTATCATAAATTGTGGTTAAATAACCCACATACACATCTTCAAGCTTCGGGAAAATCCGTAGGACTACCTGATGCTCAAGATGGAAGTTCTCAAGTGGGACACTTAAATATTGGTGCTGGAAGAGTTGTTTATCAAGATTTGCAACGAATAAACCAATCAATTATTGACGGTACTTTCATCCGTAATGAAGCTTTTGTAAAAGCTGTAGAACACGTCAATCGTAATGATTCAGCTCTTCACTTGGTCGGAATTATTCAACCGTCTGCTGTACATGCCTCTACCGATCATCTTAATAGTTTGTTATGGTTAGCTAAAGAGTACGATGTAAAACGAGTTTTCCTACATGTATTTACTGATGGTCGTGATGACCCTCCACATGAAGGCATTACCTTTGTTGTTGAGGTTGAAAATCGAATGAAAGAAACTGGAGTGGGAAAGATCGCGACCATTACTGGACGTTACTATGCTATGGATCGTGATAATCGTTGGGATCGAACAGAAGTATGTTATAACTGTTTAACTCAAGGAACCGGAATCAAAGAAAAAGATGCTCAAAAGGCGCTCATTCACTCTTACGAACAAGGGATAACTGATGAATTTATTAAACCGATAAACATCGTAGACGAAAATAATAATCCCATTGGTCTTATTCACGATAACGATGCGGTAATTTTCTTCAATCATCGAGTCGATCGCCCGAGACAGCTAACAAAAGCATTTGTGTTACCTAATTTTGAATACGTGGAAGTTCGAAAAGATATTTTTAAAGAAGAACTTCCTTTGAAAAAAAGAGTCCAAATTCATAAAATTACCACTTTCAGTAGACCTAACTTCATCCAAAATCTTTTTTTTGTGACGATGACTCAATATGAAGAAGGTTTACCTGTTTCGGCAATTGCTTTTCCTCGTCGTTCAATTAAACAGACAATATCTGAAGTTCTTTCTGATCATCAAAAAAGACAGCTGCACATCTCTGAGACCGAAAAAGAACGTTTTGTTACCTATTATTTTAATGGTTTACGTGAAGATCCCTTTCCAGGTGAAGACCGTATTATTATTCCCTCTCCATCTATTCCTACATATGATTTGAAACCTGAAATGTCGAGTTTCGAATTAACGGATGTTTTGGTACAAAAGATTAAACAAAATATTTATGATTTTATTGTAATCAATTTTGCTAATCCTGATATGGTAGGTCATACTGGTAAAATTGCAGCCGGAATTAAAGCTTGTGAAGCTATTGATATCTGTTTGGGGAAATTAGCACCAGTTGTAAAAGGCATGGGAGGAGTGATGATAGTTACAGCTGATCATGGGAATGTCGAGGAGATGTTTAATCGTGAACTGAATGAACCCGACACAGAACATTCCAACTTTCCAGTCCCTTTTATCTACATTGGTCCTGTTCCCACTGGTTTGAAGACATTACAACCAGGAATATTGGGAGACGTAGCTCCTACGATTCTAAAAGTGATGGGATTACCAATACCGCAGGAAATGACGGGAAGAATACTAATTAGATAAGTATTAAATAATAAATGTAAAGTTAGTACTATTTATACTAATTCGGAGAATGTTGCTGCTTCAACTTCTTCATAAATTTCTGTAAACGATTTTCCTTGAGACCTTTGTTGATTAACCATCTCATCAAATTCAGCTAATTTTTCGGGATTTCCTTTACAATTAATTGTACGTAGTCCTAATAATCCTTGGGCTGCTTTTTTTTCTGGATCAAATTTTTCTTCAGTTGTTTCAGTGTTCCAAAAGGCATCTGCAATTGTTTTGGTTGGTGCTTCTCCTAGTTTTAATCCTGCCATATATAACTCCTTTCATTTTTCTATTGCACAAAGTTTTTAAACCTTCTACAATAAAATATATAGTATTTATTATTTTCAATCAAGCATTTACACAAGGAGTCAACAATGACACTTTCTTCCTATCTTCAAGGTAATAATCAATCTAAAGATTTTATTGACATGATTCAAGTTATAGTAGATCAAATAAAGCCTATAAAGACGGAATTTTTAGGTGGAGACAAAAAAGCTGGTACTTATAATCTCTATGGCGAAGAACAAATCAAACTGGATAAAAGAGCTAACGAAATACTCCTTACTGCTTTCAAATCATCTGGTCTTGTAAAACAGGCCGGCAGTGAAGAAGAAGCTGATGTGATTCATATGGAAAGTACGCGGGGACATTTTGGAGTGACAATTGATCCTTTAGATGGTTCTTCTCTCATTCCAACCAATCTTGCGGTAGGGATTATTGTTTCCATTTATGAAAACGGGGAAATTATGAGTGGGTTATCCAATATCAAATCTGCTTTTTATATTTTGCTTGGACCACTTACTCTCATGGTATTTGCTGATCAATCCGGAGTTTCTCAATTTGTTCTTAATGATGAAGGTGTTTTTGACCTCGTAAAAGAAGATATGAAACTATCTGAAGACGGGAAACTCTATTCTCCGGGTGGATTATACACAAAATGGACGGAAAAACATAAACAGCTGATTAAATCATATGAAGAAGCAGGTTTGAAGCTTCGTTACAGCGGTTCTTTTGTTCCAGATTTTCACCAAATTTTAACGTATGGCGGAATCTTTAGCTATCCAGCGTTAATCGAAAAACCAGAAGGTAAGTTAAGAGTTCTTTTTGAAGTCGGACCAATGTCTTTTATCGCTGAGGCTGCGGGTGGAGCAGCTTCAGATGGAGTGAAAAGAACTTTAGAAATAGTTCCCAATAAAGTGGATCATCGTACCCCAGTTTATATTGGATCCAAAAATTTAGTTTCTGAAGCAATCGAAAAATTAAAATGACATTAAAGTTATCCCATACTTGATACGGGATCCAGTAATAATTATTTAAAATAATAGATTCCGGATCAAGTCCGGAATGACAGGAAAAAAAGGAGTTTCTATGTCAGAAAATATTGATACATTAATTTATACCGCGACTTTTGGAGTAGATGCAGAAAAAGAAAATGCACGTAAGTCGATTTATGAGACGGCATTATCCATGGGAATTTATCCTGCTTCTATTCATGATTTTTATATGGCGAGAGGAAAACATCAATTTGAAGGTTTCTCAGTACCGGCTATCAATGTTCGGATGATGAGCTATAATATGGCACGTGCTATCTTTCAAGCTGCAAATAATTTGAAAGTTGGAGCATTAATATTCGAAATTGCTAGATCTGAAATCGGTTATACAGACCAACGTCCGGCAGAATTTACGACCTCAATTTTGGCGGCAGCGATTAAAGAAAACTTTGTCGGTCCGATATTTCTTCAAGGCGATCACTATCAATTCAAGCTCAAAAAATTTTTAGTAGAACCCCAGAAGGAGGCTCAAGCGATTAAAGATCTAATTCGAGAATCTTTGGAGGCGCATTTTTATAATATTGACATCGATGCCTCTACTTTGGTAGATCTTACAAAAACCACGATTTCAGAACAACAAAAGAATAATTACGAACAAACGGCTGATTTAACAGTTTACATTCGTAATCTTGAAAAAGAGCTTAATTTGGGTCCCACGGTATCAGTTGGTGGAGAAATAGGTGAAGTCGGAGGTAAAAATAGCTCTCCCGAAGAGCTACAAGCTTATTTGGAAGGTTATCAAGCTTTATTACAGGCAAAAGGAAACTTCGTGGGGTTATCAAAGGTGAGCGTTCAAACTGGAACAACCCATGGTGGCGTTGTTTTACCAGATGGCACTCTAGCCAAAGTAAAAATTGATTTTGACACTTTAGGAATAATGTCTAAAGAGTGTCAAACATATGGGCTAGGTGGTGCTGTTCAACATGGAGCTTCAACACTACCAGAAGAAGCTTTTGATAATTTTCCCAAGAAAGGAACTCTTGAAGTCCATCTTGCAACTGAATTTCAAAATATGACTTATGATCATCCTGCTTTCCCCAAAGAACTCAAAGATAAAGTTCATGAATATGTGAAAGCAAACTGTGCTGATGAGAAAAAAGATGGTCAAACTGAGGAACAGTTTCTGTATAAAACTAGAAAAAAGGCTATTGGTCCTTTCAAAAAAGATTGTTGGGATTTGTCTCCGGAAATTCAAACGGAGATCAGGAATAAGTTGGTAGAAAAATTTACGACATTATTCAATAAATTGAATGTTGTAAATACTAAGGAAATAATCGCTCAAGTTATTCATAAGTAAACATATATGAATGATTTTCTAAGCCCCCAGTCGATCGCAGTCATTGGTGCATCAAGAAATATAAAAAAGCTTGGTTCGGCCATTGTTCGAAACATTATTGATTATGGGTTTCAAGGTCGCGTGTACCCTATCAATCCAAAGGCAAAGAAAATATTTCATCTTCGTTGCTATCCTTCTGTCTTATCCGTTGAAGATAAAATTGATTTGGCTGTTATTGTTGTTCCAGCCTCATTTGTCGCTAAAATTATGGAAGAATGCGGACAAAAAGGTATCCGGAATATTGTCATTATCAGCGCTGGATTCAGAGAACAGGGGAAAAAGGGTTTAGATCTGGAAAACGATATCTTAAGATTAAAAGGTGAATATAAATTCCGAATTTTAGGACCAAACTGTTTGGGTTTTATAAATACTCTCCAAAACCTAAATGCTACCTTTGCTGCGAACCTTCCTAACAAAGGTAACGTGGCTTTTATGAGTCAGTCTGGAGCCATTGCAACTTCTATTCTCGATATGGCCGAAGAGGTTAATTTGGGTTTTTCTTACTTTGTAAGTTTAGGTAATAAACTCGATCTTAACGAATCTGATTTTCTTGATATTTGGGCTTCCGATAAAAAACTAAAAAGTATCTTTGCGTATCTTGAAGATGTTCGATCAGGTAAGCATTTCTTACAAAAAGCTCGTGAAGTAGGATATGAAAAACCCATAATAGTGCTAAAACCAGGTGAAACTGCGGAAGGGAAAAAAGCAATTTCATCACACACCGGTTCACTGGCTCAAGATCAGAAAATAATCAATACTGGATTTGAACAGAATGGACTGATTCATGTTGATTCGATCCAAGAATTCTTCAATCTGATGTTGATTTTTAATAACTTCCCCGTGCCTTTTGGTGATCGGATTGCTATTATCACAAATGCTGGAGGTCCAGCGGTCATTGCAACCGAAAGTTTGATAAAACAACAGCTACAATTGGCAAAATTTTCGCAAGTAACGATAAAGAATTTAGGTGAAAATTTACCTTCAACTATCAACATTAGAGATCCTTTAGATGTAATTGGAGATGCTCTTTCGGATCGTTATGAATGGGCGTTACATAACCTAGTTAACGATAAGAATATCGATACAATTCTAGTCCTTCTGACTCCTCAGTTTATGACTGAGATCAAAAAAACTGCTAACGTGATTGTAAAATATGCCAAGCAGAAGAAAAAACTAATTCTCACTTCCTTTATTGGCGGTGTTAACGTTGAAAAAGGTATTGATATCTTACAAAAGAACAAAGTCGCTCAGTTTAAATATCCTTCAGAGGCAATTAAAGCGCTTTCAAAACTCATAAAATATGAGAAGTGGAAGGTTCAAAATGCTCGAAGAAATAAATTTTATCAATTTACAGCTATTCCGATACATCACAAACTGAAAGTTGAGGAAATTTTTAGACATAAGCAGAATGAATATTTAAAGGATGCGGAAGCTTTTAAAATTCTCAATTTATATGATGTTCCGACTGCACAAGTATATGTTGCCAAAAATAAACAAACAGCCAAAAATTACCTTGAACTTCTAAAATATCCTGTTGTAATGAAGCTATCCTCATCAAAACTGATTCATAAAACTGATTACAGTGGAGTTATTTTAAATGTAAAGAATGAGAAAGAATTACTTAAAAACTTTGATGATTTGGTTAAAAAGGCCAGAAAATATGTTCTCGAAAAATATATTGAAGGGGTTTTAATCCAGGAAATGCTTCCAGAAGGACTAGAAATTATTATTGGCGTAAAAAAAGACCCAAATTTCGGACATCTACTAATGTTTGGATCAGGAGGAATCTATACTGAAGTTTATAAGGATGTTGCATTTCGAATAATCCCCACCGATAAAATCTCAATAGACAAGATGATTACTGAAACTAAAATAAATAAAATATTACAAGGGTTAAGAGGTAAAAGCTACGATGTTTCTGCTATCAAGGATATTCTAATAAAAATTCAACAATTAGTAATCGATTTTCCTCAGATTTCAGAATTAGACTTGAATCCCTTAATTATTGGTCAAGATTTTACGAAAGTAGTTGACGTAAAGATCAAAATTGAATAGACTAAGGCTGAATCTTTTTCTTTTTACCTGTTTTTACAGGTAAATCTGCCCAAATACCTTTTATATATTTATTATGACTGAAATTCCCGAACAATACGATTTGAATTCCAAATTTGAAAAATTACTTAACGTTTACGAATCCGAAACTCAAGTCAAACAAACTCAAAAAAGATCAGAAACAATTAAAGTAAACTTTGTGATTTCTGCTGCTGCATCTTTTTATGAAATGATTCGAAACGCGGTAGAATATCGCGAACAACACCTACTGCGTCGTGCCGCGATCGAAAGGATGTTAAAACGTCTTATCTATCTTCAAAATACTAGTGAAGAAACCGCCGAAGGATTAATCCGTGAGCTGATTTGGGCTCGCTATTTAGAAAATGAGAAGATTCCTGAATCCAAAATTAAAGAGGTTTCGATCATAATTGATAATTATCTTGAACTTTGGAAAGAGTTTAACCATTTAAAGCTCGAGGTCAAAGGAACAAAGGGTAATTTTGAATTTTTATTATCACTGGCTTCTTGTGAAATTGAAGAAAATCTTTCTTCCGCAGTAAAAAGAGAAGCAATGTTTGACTATACTTACAAAACTTTATTTCCTCATGTGAATTTTGAAACCGATAAGTATAATGAGGAAGAAAAGATTTATATTTTTAGAGTGGCATTACGAAAAGCCTTACTAAAGGCAGATCGTGCTTTACTATCATTTGATCTTTTCAAAAAGTATTTTCCAAGTTGGGATAAAAGTAACAGAGAATATAAAAATATTGCCAGGGATCTAATCTTAGTTAGAAGAAAAATAAACGAAATTATTACAAGTAAAATTACCGAGAAGCTTTTTTATTATTGTCGTAATAACATCTCTCCGTTTTTAATTCTACAAGATGCTTTGGAGAAAAATCCTTTTGATGTAAGACAAAAAGTAAAAAATACAACCTTTTTAAACCAATTAATCAAAAAAATTACTGAAGAAAAATATAGCCGAATTAGAAGTAAATTGACGGTAGCAACTACAAGATCGATTATCTATATTTTCTTAACAAAAATGTTACTAGCGATACTGATTGAATTTCCGTTTGAAAAAATTGTCCTAAAAGAAATTAATTATTTTACTTTAGCAATTAATCTAATTGTTCCCCCAGCAATTATGTTTTTGGTTACTTTGACGATACGAGTTCCAGGAGAGAAAAATACAATCGCAATTCAAGATTATATTCGAAGTATTATTTATGATTCTATTCCGGATGAGATTATAGACTATAAAGAAAGAAAAAAATTAAGTAAAAGTAAAAGATTAATTTTTGGTGTGCTATATTCGATAGGGTTTGTCTTTACGTTCGGAGCAATAGTTTACTTTTTAGTTAAAATGAATTTCAATATTATTGGTGGAGGGATATTTATTTTATTCCTCACTTTGGTGAGTTTTTTCGGATATATGATACGACAACAGGTGAGAGATATTAATTTGATTCGTAGCTCACAGAACGGAATTTCAACCTTAACAGACATTTTTGCCTTTCCGATAATTCGTACTGGATCAATACTTTCCGGTCAATTCGCTAAACTCAATTTACCAGTCTATGTTTTTGATTTATTCATTGAGGCGCCATTTAAGACGATAATTAATCTTTTTGAAGAATGGTTTTCATTTGTTAGAGACCGTAAAGACGAAATAGTTTAAAATTATTACATTTGTGTATGACCGAATACGTTGATATTTTAAAACCTCCTTCATTTCAAAAATCCGGGGTCAAAAAACCTCTAAATGAAGCCTGGAGAGATGAAGATTGGTTGGGAACTTTTAATCTTTGGGTAATTAAAAATAAACCATTTCCGGCAATTGTTTATCAAATTCGAAGTCAAAAAAGCGCCTGGGCTCCAGGAAAACTGGACGTTTCTGCTGGCGGACATTATAACGCTGGAGAAACTATTTCTGACGGACTACGTGAAGTTCAGGAAGAGCTAGGTAAAGAATATAAATTTGAGGAACTGAAATATCTGGGACGAAAAATGAGCATTAGTGCAGATATTAATGAAAATATACGTCATAACATCGTCGATATCTTTATGATTATAGATAACTCTCCGCTTGTTTCATACAAATTACAGAAGAGTGAAGTTCAGGCTATCTGTGAATCTCCTTTAGCTGATTTATTAAAAGTTCATGTTCAAAAATCCTATAAATTTACAACTGAAATATTAGATAATACTGGTCATAAAAGTAAAATTACGGTCAATAGAGATTCATTTCCAATTGGTTGGGATAATTATCACTATAAAATTGCCCTACTTACTGAGAGATTTTTGAAAGGCGAGAAAAATTTAATTTATTAGAAAATATAAACCCCGTATTCTTTGAGAGAGAATTAAAATTTATTATAAAGGCTGTCTAACCTATAGACGGTCTTTTTTGTAAAATTTCATTATCATTCTGAATTTGATTCGGAGTTTATATTGTATGAATTTCGTATCAAATACAGAATATTATTTGCACCTACAAACTTAGTCAACCCGGCTAAAAAGCCGATAAAAAACCCTTTGTTCCCCCATTTTGAAAGGAGGTGTTTTGTGAATCGAAAGCGCAATTCCGATGAAGTCCTCAAAGACAGAGCTACAATTTTACATCACGTCTTACTCTGTCCAGGACAAACCACTAGAGGTATTGCGTCTAGTTATGCTTCACAAGTGCGGTCAACTTCTCAAACTCGAGACGACCTCCAGTTTTTGGAGAAAATTGGACTCGTTTCGAGTAATCGTTTGGATTCTGGAGTTTTTTGGTGTCCGGTAAACTCAGGAGTTCAACGATCTCTTTTTGGAGGTGCTTCTGTTATTCCTTACGGAAATAGAAAAAGTAATGGTAATATTCCATCCATTCGAGAACTCCGACAAAAAATTATTTCTCTAACGGAAAAAGATCTTCGTAGAGAGTGGTGGGTTTCCAAAGCCAAGCGTGAATTTCAGTGTGATCTCGAAAGCGCCGGTGGTAGAGTTTCTTGGCAAGAAGCTGACGATGTTTTAACTCATTGGCGTGGTGGTTGGAAACCCGCGCAAATGAAGCTTTTTCAAGGTCGAGGAACTATAACTAACTGGGGCTGTGGTTGTCGTCGAATCATTCCTTGGAATGGTAAGACAGCTTGGTTTGATTGTCCTCAGGACGGCGCCTGCGAACGTGCTGTTGCCTATGATCGGGCTTGTGGAAAGAACATTAAGCATAAAAACGGTCAAAAAGGTAACGGTTACCGTCGATTTGAGCAAACGTTAGCTATTCCTGTTTTGCTTCAACTGCGTAAGCCGATGAATCCAAAAACTCCAATCTCTATTGATTCTTGTTGGCGTGTTGATTTGCACCCTCCAAAATCATGTGATGTTGGAGAATTTTACTCCGCTCCTTGTGGCTGTCAATTCCATGTGTCACAGTCAACTGATGGCGCTTTGATGGGAGTAATCCGTTTTGACAGAGGCTTAGTCTGTTCTAGACATGCAGAGGAGGTTGCTGTTTCACAAGAATAAAATCTTCCAACCAAAAAAGGGCGCCTAGCATCGCGATTACATCATCGCGCCCTTTTAAAAATCCTTAGTTGATGAAGAAAGGAAAGGAGAAAAAAGGTGTTGTCCCATCATATAACCATACCCTATATGACACTTCATGAGGAGCTCAGATATCTTGAGACTCTAATTTTGCATGTCAATGCTATGTTTGTCGCAAATAACGAGGTGAGTGGATGTCACTCATCCGGTTGCGTATTTTGGGCTGAACAATACCGTGTTGTTGCAATACGAATTGAAAAGATTCGAAGCTTGTTATCACTTCAAATGCCACATATGTATTCTTTTAGTTGTTTCAGGTCTAGCTGTATGCATTGGGTAGAGATGACAAATTCTGCTTGGCCAACTCGGTCATTGCAATTAGCCAAAACTAATAAATCATATTTCTATGTACCAGATGGTTGGGACGAAATAATAGAAGATAATGTCACGCCTCTTTGGCAAAAACTTAGACCTGAAGAAAATGGTTTCTTTCATTTGGATGGTTTTTCATGAATTGAAGGAGAGAGATGTTTTACAAAAAGGTACGGTGCTTTACAGCATCTGCATTATTATGCACCGTACCTTTCTCCTCTTTTTATGAAACTTCAAAAAGTAACACTATTTCGCCTTTAATACTTTTCTTTTCAAAATATTCTGTCACTTCAGACACTTTTCCTTTTTTTATTTCTTCATACATCTTCGTTAATTCTCGACATACACATACCTCAATATCTCCTAATACTTGTTTCATGTCTTTTAGGCTTGAGATTATTCGATGAGGTGATTCAAAAGCGATCACCGTGATGTGTTTAAATGGTTTTGGATGAAGATTTTTAAATAAATTTTGACGTTGTCCAGACTTGCGTGGTAGATATCCAATGAACATAAATTTATCTGGCGGAAAAGAGGAAAGAGTTAAAGCTGTAAGTACTGAAGATGATCCAGGAATTGATTCTACTTTGATATTTTTGGAAAAACAATCTCGAACTAGTTTATAACCCGGGTCAGAAATGAGGGGAGTTCCGGCGTCAGTTACAAGACCAACATTCTTACCAGTTTGCAGCCAATCTAAAATTTGCGGATTCATTCGTTCCTCATTATGATCATGATAGGAAATTAGTTTTGGATTATAATTTTCGTATTGAGGAAATTTTTCTTTATATTGATGTACCAGATTGCCTGTAACTCTGCTATCTTCACAAAGTAAAATATCTACTTTGAAAATTGTTTCTAAACCCCGTAAGGTGATATCGTTTAAATTTCCAATTGGAGTGGAAATCAAATAAAGACTGCTGTTTGATTTGTTCATACTGGTATAATACCATAGTTAAGAAATTCTAAGTACTAAAAATGCCAATTATTCATAAACCTACCCGAACCTTATCGGGAGTAACTCCAATTACAATACTTACAAAACCTTTCCCTTGTCCGGGAAAATGCTCTTTTTGTCCTACAGAGGTAGATATGCCTAAAAGTTATTTGAGTAAAGAACCGGCGGCGGCAAGAGCTAAAGCATCTCACTTTTCTCCCGAAAAACAGATTAATTACCGATTACAACAATATTTTGATAACAATCATCCTACTGACAAAATTGAGCTTATTATTTTAGGTGGAACCTGGTCATATTATCCTAAACGCTATCAATCTTGGTTTATCAAAAACTGTTTTGATACCCTAAACAGGAAAAAATCAAAAACTTTAAAAGAAGCACAGAGGCTTAATGAAACAGCTAAACACCGAATTATCGGTCTCACAATAGAAACCAGACCTGATTATATCTTTCCACTTGAAGTAAAACGACTTCGAAATTTTGGCGTTACACGAGTCGAACTAGGAGTTCAAACCGTTTACGAAGATGTTCTAAAGATGAATTTACGTGGTCATACATTGAAAGAAACTGTTAAAGCTACAGAGTTATTAAAGGAATCCGGTTTTAAAATAAACTACCATGTTATGCCGAACTTACCCGGAAGTACCAAGGAAAAAGATATTCAAATGTTCGAAACTCTTTTTCAAAATCCAGATTTCCAACCCGATATGTTAAAAGTTTATCCTTGTGTACTGCTCAGAAATACTTTAGCTTATAAATGGTACCAACAAAACAAGTATTTTCCGTATACGAATAAAGAGCTTATGGATATCGGTATAGAAATAAAAAAACGGATTCCTCCATATGTACGTATTATGCGATTTTATCGAGACATTCCCAAAGAGTACATTCTCGCCGGATCAATCAATTCGAATATCCGGGAGATGCTGGAAAAAGAAATGCTAAAAAAGAAAATAAAATGTCAATGTATTCGTTGCCGGGAAATTAGGAATCAGAATCAGGAAAAAGATTTGAATTTTAGAATAACTAAATATGAGGCCAGTAAAGGAACAGAACTATTTCTCGAATATATTGATAGTAAAGGAAATCTATACGGATTTTTACGGTTGCGAATAAACAATCCTAAAATGAAAATGGCATTTAAATGTCTAAAAAACACAGCTATTATTCGAGAGCTTCACATTTATGGTCAAAGTACACCCATAAATAGTAAGGGAAAAGTCCAACATAAAGGACTTGGCACAAAACTTCTGGAAAGAGCTGAGGAAATTGCCAAAAAAGAGTATCGACTTTCAAAAATTGCCGTTATCTCTGGAGTGGGTGTGCGTGAATACTATCGTAAGTTTGGTTATACACTCCAAAACACCTATATGGTGAAATCACTTTAATTAACCCTTAATCTCCACAATTTTTTTCCTGCACTTCCAACCGATAATGATATTTATCTGATTCAGATGAACTTTAAATAATCTTGCGAGTAATCTTATCATTTCGGCGTTAGCTTTTCCCTCTGTCGCTGGATTTTTTACCCAAACCTTATAACAATTGTCATTTAGTTGATCAATTCGTTGTTCCCTAGCATTTGATTTTATAGTTACTTCAATTTTTTTCATGCGCTTTTAACCTTTGACTTGACTCTTAAGTTTATAAACTCTACTATGAATATGAGTAGATTTTACTCATCAAAGTTCAGTAAGTCAAAGGAGATTATCATGGGAAGCGAAAAAAACGAATCTAAATGGACCGAGCTTAAAAACGCCGAATCCTTACTTCATGAAATTAAAAAAAGCGAATCTTCATTACTAAAAATACCTGATCAAATAAGGGTAAAACATACTTCTGGATTTTTCTTTGGGCTTCTTATGGGAGTCGGATTCTGTATCGGATTTTTAGTCTCATTCATGATCCTGCTTGGCATTGTTTCTTTTTACGTTTATTCACGATTCCCGCAGCTTTTTGGATAACAAAATTCTTTTTTCACCATGAAAATTGTAAATTTCGTCATAAAATATAGTGTCTTAATGTTTTTAGTGACTACCTGTTGTTTTTTAGTAATTAGAGGTTTGAACTTAATTAAAGATACTGTAAATATTGGAGCTACATATGCTGAATCTTTACCTCAACCTCGCATTGAAGAACGATCCGGAGAGCCTTCTAAAATCTATGATCGAAATGGTAATTTTCTCTATGAAATACATGGTAATATTCGTCAAAAAAATGTTAATCTTAGTGAAGTTCCGTTATATGTCCAGCAAGCCTTTATTGCCGCTGAAGACCATGAATTTTATACTCATTCCGGAGTTTCTTTAAAGAATATTATTGCATCCATAAAAGAAAACCTGTCAAACGAAGAAGTTGAACGTGGTGCTTCTACAATTCCAATGCAGTTATCCCGAAACCTTGTTTTAACAAACGATAAAACAATTGAGAGAAAACTGAAAGAGATTATTATTGCTATTTTAATCAATACTCGATATTCAAAAGATCAGATTCTAGAACGTTATTTAAATGAGGTTCCCGTAGGTGGAAATTTAGTGGGTATCGCTACTGCGGCTGAGGTATATTTTCAAAAAGAAGTTAAAGATCTGTCTTTGGCAGAAGGTACAACAATTGCTGCTTTAATTAACGCTCCTTCACGTCTTTCTCCTTATAATGCTGAAACCAACCTGAAAGAAAGAACCGATATTATTCTGGATCAGATGGTAGATTTAGACTATATAACTAAATCTTCTTCTGATGAAGCAAAAAGGCAAAAATTAACTTTTGCTGCAGATATTGAAACTATTAAATATCCTCATTTTATAATGTACGTCAAAAAGCTGTTAGAAGATAAATATGGTAAGGAAAAAATCGAATACGGTGGATATAAAATTTACACCACAATTGACCCAGATTTGCAAAATCTAGCGGAACAAAAGATTAAAGAAGCTAAAGATATAAACACAAATAAGTGGTTAGCACGTGATGCTGGGATAGTGGTCATGGATCCTAAAACCGGTCAAATTCTCGCAATGGTTGGTAGTTATGATTATTTTGAAACTCAAGTCAATATTATTACGTCCAAACGCCAACCAGGATCTTCTTTTAAGCCGTTCGTCTATCTGACTGCCTTTGAAAATGGTTATTCTGATAAAACTATAGTCTTGGATTCCGTACGTGATTTTGGCGGAGGATATAAACCTGAAGATTATGGTGGAGGAGCAACTGGACAATGGTTAACAATTCGTCAAACTTTAATTAGATCTTTGAATATTCCCGCTGTAGCGACTCTAAATAAAATTGGAGTCACTGAAACAACTCAAAGGATAAAAGATCTGGGTTTTATGAGTCTTGATCCAAATGTGTATTATGGTCTTTCTATGGCCTTAGGATCAGTAGAAGTCACTCCTTTAGAAATGGTCACTGGAGCTTCTTTATTAGCTACAGGAGGAAAAGAAGTTATTCCTGTGTCTATTCTAAAGATAGAGAAGGAGGATGGAAACTTGTTAATGAGTAATGAATGGATAAAAAGTGAAAAGCAGATTGCTGACAGCAACGCCGTTGCTCTTGTAAATAATATTCTTTCTGATTATCAGACCAAACAAGCTTTTTACAATAGCTCTTGGTTTAGAAATTATTCTCTGTCAGATAGACCGGCAGCGGCTAAAACAGGAACCACTTCAGGGCCTAAAGACGTTTGGTTAATGGGTTATACTCCAAATCTAGCTTCTGTAGTTTGGTCCGGAAATAATGATGGAAGTTTACTGAAAAACGATGCTGATGGGATTAATGTTGCCGCTCCAATTTGGGATTCCTTTATGGAAGAAGCCGTTAAAAAGTACCCAATTGAAGAATTTACTAAACCAATAGAAGTTACCCTTAATAACGATCACAAATACATCGGATTGTAGATTTATATTTTATCTTCAAGACTTCTAAGAACCTCATAACCAATTTGTCTTATCGAAACTAATTCTCCTCCAGATATTAAGATTTCTGTATTTTTATTAATCTGAAACATTTTCAAGTTTTTTTTACTTAATAAAGCAAAATTGTTGTCTAAGTTCAAATCCACATGAGCACCACCTTCTTTATCGCAGATATTTAGAATTAAATCCTTTCTGGAAAAAGTATTCCCAGATTCATCTTTTATTACAATATTTTTTGACCACCAAGTTTCAAATTGAATTTTTGGGTTAATATATCTAATAGGGACACCTTCGCTTAATGGAGCTTTATACCTTGATTCATTTGGTAAACTACTTAATTGAATTTCTACAAGTAAAATCTGTCTCGTGAGACTATTAGGGTTATAACTTATAGCCGTATCATAGAACAATAGATCTTCTTTTATACCCAATAAAGTTAATAGTGATTTCTGTCTTTGTGTATCATGAAGTAATACTCTAATACTAGTAGCAATTCTAATCCCTTCGTCAAAATTACCTTTGTCGAAAGTATCAAAAGATCTTTTCAAAAATATAATTTGTTGATTAAGATTATCCTTTAATTCTTTATCTGATTTTTTATATTTCATATGTTTTAATTCTAGTTACTTTATTATTCCAGAAGCAACAATTAAATCTTTATCATATAAAACTCCGATTTGTCCTGGAGCGACAGCAAAATAGGGTTTTTGTAGAATCAACTTCAGATTATTTTTTTGTTTTTTAATTGTTGCTTTTATAATACTGCTGTGATAGCGAAGTTGGACGTCATATATTTTGGTTTCATCTAAACTATCTGATACCAGAATATTCAAATTGGAGATTCCTAATTTATTTTTCCAAAGCGCTTTATGATCTTGTCCTTTGACTACATATACTATATTTTTTAACGCATCTTTATCAGCTACGTAATATGGTAATCCGGCTCCTCCAATCTTCAGTCCTTCTCTTTGACCGAGGGTAAAAAACCAATGTCCTTGATGATTTCCAATAACTTGTTTTGAATCTAAGTCGATAATATCTCCATTTTTTATCCCCACATACTTTTCTAAAAATTGTTTAAAATTAACCTTTCCTAAAAAACATAAACCTTGTGAATCAGGTCTACTATGAGTAGCTAAATTAGCTTCTTTGGCGATTTTACGTACTTCGGTTTTTAATAAATCGCCTACAGGGAACATACAACGGGAAAGTTGTCTTTTTGTCATTTGAGACAAAAAGTAAGCCTGATCTTTACTGGGATCTTTTGCTTTAGCTAAGTATGCTTTATCATCGTTAATTATTCTTGCGTAATGCCCCGTAGCAACCTTATCAAAGTCTTTTCCGTATTTTTCGTAAAAAAGTCCAAACTTAATAAAGGTATTACAAAAGACATCTGGATTTGGAGTTCTTCCAATCCGAACTTCATTTAGTGTATATTTAATTATCTTATCCCAATATTCCTTTTGCATTGAAACAACATTTAGTTTTACTTTCAACTTCTTCGTCACTTTTTTCACATACTCAAGATCTTCTTTCCAAGGACAATCAAAAAAATCATCTTCCATCCAGATTTTGATATAAAAGGCTTCCGGTTTAAAACCCTGTTGTTGTAAAAGATATAATGAAGTTGAACTATCAACTCCTCCGGAAACTAAACAAGCAATTTTCATTGTATTAGAAGTAACTTTGGAGAAAGTATATCACAAAAACCAAACTTTAATCCTTTGGTTCTTTTTTTGACTTTATTATTTCGACAATGATTGGAATTATGGAGATGAGGATAATTAAAATAACCGTGTAATGAAAATTATTTTTGATAAAAGGGATATTTCCTAGAAAAAATCCACCCAGCAAAAATAAAGAAACCCAGAGAAAACCACCAATTAAATTATAAAGTAAAAATTTGGGATAACTCATTACTCCTATTCCAGCTACAAATGGAGCAAACGTTCTCACAATAGGAACAAATCGAGCCAGAATGATAGCCTTTCCTCCGTGTTTTTCGTAGAAATCTTGGGCCTTATGTAAATATTTTTTCTTGAAAATCTTTGAGTTAGATCTGAAAGCTTCTGAACCTATCTTCTTTCCAATCCAGTAGTTAATAGTGTCTCCTAAAAAAGCTGCTAATAATAAACTAAAATACAAAACGTATATATTCAATATATTTTTCGCTGCCAAAGCTCCAGCGGCAAAGAGTAAAGAATCACCAGGGAGAAAAGGAGTAATAACAAAACCGGTTTCGGCAAAAATAACCAGAAATAGAATCAGGTAAGTTAATGACCCCGTGGCGTCTATAATTTGGGCGAGATATCTATCTAAATGAATAAATAGATCAATTATGAATTTAATCGTCTGCATAGTGTTTTTACAATGAAAAGATCACAGATTACTATCTTAACATAATTAGTAGGAAGAAGGGAATATAAATAAATACTTTTAGTGAAATCTTCGGATTACTCCAACAACCTTGCCTTGTATTTGGACATCATTACTGTATATCGGTTTCATCTTTGCATTTGCCGGTTCTAAGCGAATCCGGGTTGCTTCACGATAATATCTTTTTAAGGTCGCAAATTCGTTTTCTAATAAAGCGACCACAATATCTCCATTATTGGCCGTATTTTGCTGTTCAATTACCACATAATCCCCATCAAGGATTCCTTCTTCAATCATTGATTCACCTTTGACTTGGAGTACAAATCCACGTTTTTTACCGGTCAACATTGATGGTGAAACAGAGATTGTTTGCGTATGATCTTCAATGGCTTCAATTGGTTTGCCAGCCGCAATATATCCAATTAGAGGGAGTTCAATTCCTTGTAAATTATCACTAATCTTTTCTTCCAAAATCTGAATTCCGCGAACTGCACCTTGAAATCTTTTGATCAAACCTTTTTTCTCTAATGTTTCCAGATGTTCGTGTACGGTTGCAAGTGATCTTACACCCATCGCGTCAGCAATTTCACTTAAAGTAGGGGAGCTTCCATATTTTTGAATGTATTGTTTTATGTAATCGACAATTAGCCTCTGTTTTTTATAAATAGTTACTGGTGACATTTTGTACTCCTTGACTTGAAATAAATATTCGGGTATTCTTTGGATATATGTTACCCGAATAAAAACCGAATGTCAAGAGTATCATTATGTTAGATTCTGTATATAAAAAACTTCAAATTTTAGGGCCTTCAGCAAAATATGATACTTGTGGTCCCAAAGAAGGAATTGACCAAAAAATTCCGGGAGTGTATTTTGCAAAAACAGGTAATGGATATTGTCGACTTTTTAAAGTTTTACAAACTAATTCTTGTATCAAACACTGCCGTTACTGTGTTAATCAGGCTTGTATGAATACCCCTCGTGTTGTTTTAAGTCCTGATGATATGGCTAGAACTTTTATGGAGCTTATAGGAAAAAGACTTGTTGATGGCTTATTTCTTTCATCCGGAATTTTGGGAAATTCCCAAACAGCGATGTCAAAGATTTTGGAAACGGCAACGATTATCCGTCAGAGATATCATTATCATGGGTATATTCATCTTAAAATTATGCCTGGAGTTACTGATATTTATTTAGAAGAAGCACTAAAATTAAGTAACCGTGTTTCTCTCAACCTTGAAGCTCCTAATTCTGAGAGGTTAAAGGAAATTTCTCCCGACAAAAATTATGAAAACGAGGTATTAAAAACAGTCATTCGTCTGAATACAATCCGTCAAAAATATAATCTTAAATATAAAAGAAATATTTCTCAAACCACGCAGTTTGTAGTTGGAGCAACTCGAGATAGTGATGCTGAAATTCTAGATACAATGCAGTTATTATATAGACAGCTTAAATTGACGCGGATTTTTTATTCTTCTTTTTCGCCAGTTTCCGGATCGCCACTTCAGGATGTAACCGCTTCAACTACAAAACGAGGTCATCGATTATATCAAGCAGATTTTCTCTTGCGGTTTTATGGTTTTCAGAAAAACGACATAGTTCTCGGGAAAAATAAAATGTTGAGCCTACAAAAAGATCCAAAGCTTGCTTTTGCGGAAAGCCATCCTGAATTATATCCAATAGAAATTAACACCTCACCTAGAAATAACTTATTAAAAATACCGGGAATTGGACCTGATAATGTCGATAAAATAATACAAAGAAGGATAAAATATGGAAAGATCAATTCACATTTTGAGTTAAAAAAGATGGGAATTTCAATAAGAAGAGCCTCTCAATTTATCACCGTAAATGGAAAATATGAAGCTCAATTAAATCTTTTTTGATAATATGCTTTTAATTTTTTTGGTGTTGCGAATCAATCTAAAGGTAAATACTCCCGAAAGCGTTGTTAAAATCATAATAAATAGATATAGATACTGCCACTTCAACTCAAGTAGCTTTTTCGGTTGCATTTTGTAATCTTCAATTTCTTTCTTTTCTACCTCAAATGGTAAATATGACAAGATTTTTTTAATATAGCTACGAATAAACTTGACGAAATTAAGATCATTAAAAATCGGAATTATTCTGGTAATCATCTTATATTTCTGTTTTTGATCGCGAATCTTTTTGTATTCAATGGTTCTTTTATAAGCAGCAACCATTTTTTCGGAAACAATATTCCAATCTAAGTGAGAGATCTTTGAGCGTGCGTTTTCAGAAAGAATCAAATAGTCCTTTTCCGATAATTTACAGATCCTTTCTACCTCTTTTGCAAAATGCATAGGGGTGGTATTTTGAGGCAATTTTGAACCGGTATCACTATCAATAAGTTCGTTGATTGTATCGTTTGATAATCCAACCACTGGAGTTCCTGAAGCAAGTGACTCCAGAATTACTAAGCTTTGCAACTCCATAATAGAGGCTGAGACAAACACGTGCGTATTTTTTAAGTATTTTGTAACTATGTCATGTGGCAATTTATTTTTAATAGTAATCTTTTTATCTAAATTGTTTTCATGAATATAGTGTAACATCTCCTTTTTGAAACTTTGATTTATAGAATCTCCAATCAAAGTAAGATGATAATTTTGAGGAAGATACTTCATAACATTAATTAAGTACTCTTGATTTTTTCTTTTGGAAAGGAACCCGACAAAAAGAAGCTCTTTTTTAGTTGCTTTAATATCTGTTTTTTTCGTCTTTTGATAATTTTCTAATCTAATTCCGTTTGGAATTATAAAGGTATTTCCTTGATAACCAAAGCTACGGACGTTGTCCTCCACAGATTGATTTAAGGTAATTAGAGCGTCGCAGTTATCAAAATAATTCATGACATAACTTCCAAAAAACTTTGAAGCATAGAATTTCGAGAATGTTTTTGAGGCTTCCGAAATTCCAAATTCGCTTCGTTTTCCTGGAAAAATGTGAATAGTATGGAAAAAAGCAACATTATGAACGATCGCCCAGATCTGACAGATTAGAGAAATAGGATCAAAGTCCTGGGAATGTATCACATCCGGTTTGAAATCAGATAGCGTTTTAAATATATGAAAAACATTAGGAACACTTAAGAAAGGAATTGAAATTTCTCTGTTTGTTTCACTAGATATATAAGCAACTTTTAGGTTTTTGTTAACTTTTTTTAGACTATTTTTTCGTCCCGGACAGATAAAAAGCACTTCATGATTCTTGGAAAAAACTTGTGGCAGTTCATGTGTTATGACTCCCGGTCCACCGCCCATTGATGGCTTTTCATAAAAAGAGGTAAAAACAATACGCATATAACTATTTTTTTAAAATCTCATTTACAATTATTTTTAACGTCGAAGTTTTCTGAAAAATTTTACAACTAGTTGAAACTTTTTTTAAATTCTCATTACTTAATAACAATGGTATATCATTATAAAGATCTTTAATATTATCATAATATTTAGCTACTTTATTATTCTCTAAATATTCAATATTTTCAAGCTCTTGTATTCCAAGTCCTGCTATAAAAACTAAAATTTTACCCGCAGCAATTATTTCAGTAGAGGTTATTCCTCCTGCTTTGGTTATTACTAATTCGCATTTTTCTAATACCTCAGACATATTCTCGACTAATCCATAAACTTTTATTTTTTTATTATTCTGACAAATTTTCTCATATTTTTTCTTCAGTGATTCACTTTTTCCACAAACTATATTAAGACTATAATCCGGTTTATACTTATTAAATAGTTTAATAAATTTATCTAACTTTTTAGTTATTTTTAAATTTTCTAAATCATACCTATTCGAACCGATAATAAAAAGTACTTCTTTATTATCTTTGAATTTTTGATGATAGTAAAGTTCATAAAACTTCTTAGAAACTGGAATTCCGGATATCGTTATCGGATCTTTAACATTTTGTAATATTAAAGAATCTCTATATTCTTTATTTGGAACAAAATATTCAGTAACGTTTTTAAGCGGCCAGGTTTTATGTGACACATAATCAGTTGCTACAATAAAAAATTTCGTATTTTTTATACTTCGATTTTCTATTAAGTTTGAAATTATATTTGCAGGAAAAGCATGAGTACATATAATAATATCTGGCTTTATTTGTTTAATGAATTCTAGAACGTCACTTTTGGCGCTATCGATAAATAATTCATTAAAATAAGAAATACTTTTTTTTCTTCTTAAAGTAAACCGTAACATTTTAGTGTTAATTATGGAAAAACTGTACAAAGTTCTATATAACAAATTGAGGTCTGGGAGAGCTTTTACAATAAAAGAACTAATAATCGAAAGCACATTAATATTTAATATTTCTATATTATCTATCTTTGATAGTTCTTTCTCTAACACATCAGCGGCCTTTTTATGACCCATACCCATAGACGCATATAAAAGTAGTATTCGTTTTTTCTCGATATTCTTTTGAAGACTCATGTTTTATATTTTTTCAAAATTATACGTTATCTAAGTTAACATTTTCTTCAAATCAAATCCAGCCATTTTTATTTTATCATTACTCTTTATATATATTTTCGGATCATCAATTTGATCATAGTCCGCGTGCCAAAGAAGACCGTCAAATGGCTTTCTGACTTTAATTGCTCTGTTTATGTCTTGCTGACGGATATTTTGGACAAAGTTCCTTATTTGTTTTGGTGAAAAAGGCGCAATTAAAGAATCTTTAGTTACTCTAACATAATCAAATAAACCAATAGAATCAAAAAGGGGGACACCACAACCGATCAAAATAGCTTTGGGTGCAACTTTTCTTACATTTAAATAAAATTTCCTATATATTTTTAAAATGTCTAAATAATTTTCATTCTGCCAAAATAAAAAGATATTAAAATCAAATTTAAATAAACGTATTCCTAAATCATATAAATATTTAATTCTATTTAGAAGTAACTCTTGATATTCAAAGTCGTGTATGGACATTAAATATAATGGTATTATCTTATTTGAATTACAAGCAACCGTTCTTAAAAATAACTTTTTAAATTTGGATTTAATATGAGTATTATGTTCAAACTTATGGATTGAAGTAAAAGGATTTATCCAAATACCAGATATTAATCCTTGGGAATTAATATCTTCTATTGATTTGTATATCCACTGATTGTTGTTAGTTATAAGATCTCCAACATTACTATAGCCAAAATCAATGAGAAAATATTTAAAATCTTTATCCAGATTCTCTTTAATTATTTTGGCATAACTGATTTGAGTCTTAATTTTTTCTGGAGAAATGTATTGAAAATAAGTATTCCAAGAACACCAACCCTTTAAGGGAATAACTTGTTTTAATTTGAAGTTATGAAAACAGTGAGAAACAAAATTATCAATTCTTTTTGCATATGTCTCTCCCTGAATCTTTATTAGATTAGCATTTTTATCTAGTTCATGATAATCAAAAATATCTTGAGAATGTGGATTAGTTCTGCAATATAAAATATGACCATCATCGATGTATCCATACGAACGTATCCTAAAATTGTTTGTATACCAAGGAGAAAAACGGTTTAAAATATCTATTCTAGTATGTGCATCACTACAATTACCCCAAGAACCATAACCATTAATATACATTATTAATTATTCCATAAATATCTAAAATCTTCGTACAAAACTTTGTATGCAAATAAGAATAAACCTGAACTCCATGCAAAAGGAGATTCAGATTTATAGAACAATCTTTTTAAGGGTTTACCATTCCTTTCATAAACTTCGTAAACATCATTATATTCTACTATTTTCTCTGCGACAACTCTCAAAATTTTCTGTGATTCCTTCAATTTCCCTATATTTTTTAACGCCACGCTATAGAAACAAATTGATTGCAGCCATTTTAAACCATTACAGTAATCGCCAACACCGAGTAAATAATTATAAAAGGGAATTCTCCAAAATGGATACTTGGGATAACTTGTTTCGAGGGCAAAATCATTTGATTTATAGTTTTTATCAAGATAATGAATAATAGTATGTTGATATTTTTTATCAATCACATCAAATATTACCGCAAGAAGATTATAATTAGGATTGAAGATATGATTATTTTTAAAATCTATCCAATCGTCGAAATAATCATCATTCCAAAATTTTATAATAAAATCTTCATATAGTTTAGCTTTTATTTCGAAGGATTCATTTTTTAATGACAAATCATTTTGTATTGAAGCAAGATCAGAAAAATCTTTCAAAAATCTTAAATAGAGAACATTTAAATATAAACTATATCCTGATTTGTATACGGCATCGTACCATTCGCATAACAAATCTTGTTTTAACAAATCATTCTTACGATATTTATTATAGAAATAAAAGATATTTTTAATTGTTTGCCAGTGCTGGTTTAGAAATTTAAGATCCTTAGTTTTTTGAATGTAATAATTTAATGAAATAACTAACAAAAGACCTCCATCAACTATCTTTCCTCCAGTTTGTAATGATCGATAATTTGCTTTTGGTGAATCAAGATAAGTAGGTTTGCCTAAATACTTCATCAAGTTTATTGAGCTTAATAAAATCCTATATGGAACATGCCCGTTTTTATTTGTATATGATAAAAAGGTTTGAAGATTAAGTTTCAAAGTTTTGTAGTCATCCGTTCCAAGTAAAGCAAAAAAGCTATCTCTAGCCCAAATATCAACAAAATGATGTTTTCCTGCTGATACTCCATAATCGTTATAACAAGATTTTAAAGATTTTTCAGCTATAGAATAAGCTTTGTTTATGATTGAACGATCAGTTTCCATTATAAAAATTATTATTTTTTCTTGCTAATTCCCTTTGGGGCTACGATATATTCTATTTTTTTATTCATCATTAACCGTGTGTGAGCGTCCAACCCAGGTAAAGCTGTCGCAAAGAGTGAAATAATAGGCATTAAAACCCATTGTAACAGTGACAGAATTTTGTCCTTAAAAGTTTCATTTTGAGTTTCGCGTGGTCGGGCCATTCGGTCAAGAACAATGAAGAAAATTGTGAAGAAAAAGGAAAGACCCAAGATTGTCCCGGAGATTCTAGAGAAATTATATCCCAATACGGTTTCTTTTAAGGCAGGATTGATAATCGTTGGAAGATTGATTCCAAGAGTTAGGAGAAACCATGAAGTTGGCCACAAAAAATGTACCTCGTAAATTCTAAATAAAACATATAATTTTTTAAGAAATCGTTCTTTCGGTTGTCTCATAAATTCTTTAATAAAATAGGGGATATCCGTGACTCCCCAAGCATGACGGCGATTTTGGATATATCTATTTTTGAGAGCGTCAATGAAGTTTATTCCTTCGATGGCATCACCATGAATAGTCATGTTAATCGCTTCGGTTTTGATCTCTCCTTTTTTGTGAAAAAACGCTTTCATATACATATGCCAATCTTCGGGAATTACATTTACATCCCAATATCCAGCTTCATGAATAAGTTTCAAACTGCTACTGTAGGTTGAATAAGGTATAAAGAAATCTCCTTGGAGAGAGTAACCCATACGCAGGACTGAATTCATACTACACATAAGCTTAATAGGCAGAATGACTCTTTTGAAGTTCGAATATTCTGTCAGATGACCTTGCCAGAAACGGCTATATCGATCTTCATTTTTTAGGAATTTATAAGAAAGACAGCTAAAATATTCTTTTGGAAACAGCGAATCAGCATCACAAGAAGTAATCGTGGTGTAATCCAAATTCCATCCCAGTTTATCAATAAAATATTCCTTCGCTTTTTTTCCTGCCCATGCCTGATTGGAAGATTTTCCGGCAACTTCACCCACGATCTCAGGATGAAAAGTGGCAATCATATCTCCAAACTTTGACTTATATTTTTCAATTAAATGTCGGGCCTTTTCTCTCCCTTTTTCTGCTTCTCTTTCTTCCATAGCCAGCACAATACCAATTTTAAGCGGAGAAATAGTTTGACTTAAGATATGATTTATGGTGATTTCTAGCTTATCTTCAAGCTCTTTATAGTTTGGAAGCAAAATAATATGCCGGAGTTTTTGATAATCCTTTTCATTTTTAACTAGCTCAATCCATTTTATACGGCTATCTTTATAAATTCGGTAAAATCCAAAAATCGCCGCAAAAGCATAGTTTAAACTCTTCCAAAACCAATAAAAAGTCATTAATAATATAAATATCGCGATAATGTTCGGAAAGAAATATGAAGCCCAAATTGGAGAAGTAATCGCCAACCAGGTAATTACTCCAATAGTAATCTCTACTCCTCGACCAATCGGTTTTTCTAGTCTTTCAATAGTTTTATTCATAACATGTATTGTAAAGCGTATCTAAAGAAACTTCAAATTAGGTGAAAATTAGAGTAAAATACAAAGGATAATCCGAAATACTATGAAATTTAAATTACAATCTCAATTTAAACCTACCGGTGATCAACCTCAAGCCATTGATAATTTAATTTATGGTCTTGATAATGGCGTTAAAGATCAAGTTCTACTTGGCGTAACAGGTAGTGGAAAAACCTTTACTATGGCGAATGTAATTGCAAAAACCCAGCGACCGACACTGGTAATCTCTCATAATAAAACTTTAGCCGCTCAACTTGCTCAGGAATTTAAAGAGTTCTTTCCCGATAATGCCGTGGAATATTTTGTTTCTTATTATGACTATTATCAACCAGAAGCGTATATTCCCCAAACCGATACTTATATTGACAAAGAGTCTGATATTAACGATATGATTGAAAAATTGAGATTATCAACTACAGCCTCTCTGCTTACTCGTAAAGATGTGATCGTCGTTGCTTCAGTTTCTTGTATCTATAATATTGGTTCTCCCATTGAATTTGGGAAAAGTATAATTACCTTAAAAATAGGGAAGCATTATCCGCAGAAAAAATTAATTACAGAACTTCTGAAGTTATATTACGAACGTAATGATTTTGATTTCCGCCGTAGCACTTTCCGTATCCGTGGTGGTTCATTTGACATTTATCCTTCTTGGGAAGACAGCCCTACTCGCGTAGAATTTACTGAAAATGAAATAATTAAACAGATTTATGCTTTTGATCCAATCAATGGGAAGAAAAAATTTGAATATCCTATCTTTCAAGTTTTTTCCGCTCGACACTATATTGCCGGAGAAGATAATCGGGAAAAGATTTTACAGGAAATAGAGTCGGATATGGAAAAAGAGGTAAAATTGTTTTTGAGTCACGGACATCATCTTGAAGCCGAAAGGTTAAAACAACGAGTTAAATATGATCTGGAAATGATTCGGGAGCTTGGTTTTTGCTCTGGAATAGAAAACTACTCTCGCTATTTTGATGGTCGAAAGATCAATGATCCTCCCTATACCTTACTAGACTATTTCCGATTATTTGATTCTAAATTGAAGAATAAACAACAGCCAGAAAATAATAACTGGCTTCTGATGATTGATGAATCACATATGACTGTACCCCAAATCGGGGGAATGTATGCCGGTGATCGTTCCCGTAAACAGACCCTGATTGATTACGGTTTCCGTCTCAAAGCCGCTTTTGATAATCGCCCTTTGAACTTTGATGAATTCCAGGCCAGAATGCCCCAAACCGTTTATGTTTCCGCCACACCTTCAGAGTGGGAGTTAACTAGAAGTAAAGCGCAAAAGTTCAAATTTAAAAAGACCTGGTCGCCAATCACGCAACAACTGATTCGACCTACCGGACTTATTGATCCAGAGATTTCCATACGACCTACTGAAGGTCAGATTCCGGATTTACTGAAAGAGATTAACAAAAGGATAGACAAAGGTCAACGAGTTTTAATTACCACTTTAACGAAGAAAATGTCCGAAGATCTATCTACCTACCTCAAAGAGAAAAAAATAAAATCAATGTATCTTCATTCTGATGTGGATACTTTGGAGCGTACCGATATTTTAGCTGATTTACGTAATGGTAAGTATGATGTACTTGTAGGAATTAACCTTTTGCGAGAAGGACTTGATCTTCCGGAAGTCTCTTTGGTCGCGATTCTAGATGCTGATAAGGAATCTTTTTTACGCTCCGCTACCAGCCTCATCCAAACTATGGGTAGAGCGGCTCGTCATGAAAACGGTTACGTCATTATGTATGCAGATAATATGACAAAATCAATGAAAGCAGCTATTAATGAGGTAAATAGGCGTCGACTTATTCAAAATAGATATAATAAAGAGCATCACATTGTTCCCAAATCGATAAAAAAACAGATTCGTCCCAAACTGATAGAACTTACTGAAGAGATTGCTGAAGATCTAAAACGGAAATCTCAGTTATCAAAAAAAGAGATTTATATTGATATCTCCGATCTCATTGAAATAGAGGAGTCTTGGCCGGAAATGCTTCCCGATCAAAAGAAACAGGCTTTAAATAGACTCCAAAGATTGATGCGCAATTCCGCCAAAAATTTAGATTTCGAACGTGCCGCTCAGATTCGAGATGTCATCAAAAAACTTTCCGTATAATTTATGTAAATATCTTTTTTTGCTTATTCTCTTTTTCTTGTTTTTTCTCTTGACAAAATAACCTGTAGTATGTTAGAGTATCGCAGAATAACTTATACCAAGAAGAGGTCAATGTTAATTACAATTAAGACTGAAGAAATAAGAATTATAACCTTTTACCTCTTTTTAAACTTGCTGAAGAAATCTTAAAAGAGAATAATTTGGGAAAGATTAAAAAATATGGACAATAAATCCATATTTTTTTCGCTTAATTTTACTCTTTTGCGGTTTCTTTTTTTAAATTTTAGACTGCCATTTGCCCTTGTTGGAGAGAGCAAAATTGTATATTTCATGTTTGCAGCTACGTCAACCGTGGGGCAATTTTTAGTTATTTTTTGAAGTATACATCTATAATACATCGCACTTAAAAATTAATAGCAATAGACATGCAGATAAACCCTTTGTAATAAGGACCTCCAGGGAAAATAATTCCTTGGGCATGGGAGCGAAGAACATAATGTTATTATACTTCGATGAGGTTTTAACCGATAGAGAAGTACCTAATAATTTGTATTTTTCCCTCCCAAGCCCAAAAGGGTAAAGGAAATTTTATTAAATCCACCTGCGTAAGCACGTGGAAAATCACAATCGTTTCGATTAGCAAAGGAGGCTGTATCGAAAAATCACTTTCAGTTTAGTAGAGCATCAAAATTGTCAGTTTAACCTTCCAAAATTTCACCCATTCACGTTCATTTTCCTCTAGGAGAAAAACTCATGTCTGTAAATTTGACCCTCAAGACCGTTCGTTCAGACTTTGAAAATGCCGCCGGCAAAATGCGCACTTTGTTCGGCATTCACCGCGCCATCGTTACCGATCCAAACCAGACAGGCCTGTTCAGCGCCGATTTCGAAGAACAGTTTGGCGAAGCCAATGGCGAGCAACGCCGCCTCCAGGACGTTTTGAAATTCGCCGATGAAGCATTCCTAGACGTGGTCGCCGATGAAGTCCGCATCTTCTGCAACAATGTCCAACGTCTCTGGAACATGTTCAGCGATTGTCAGTGGAATTGGGCTCTCGATCAGGCGGAAGCCGGCCAGAAGGAACTGGGCGTCCTGATGGCGAATCCCATCTTCAAGGCACTGGTTCGGTTCGTTGACCCAGATTTCCGCGATCGCTCCATGAGTCTGTCAGCCACCTTCGGTCGGGTCCTCAAGGCCCACCGTGCGCAATATCGGAATCAGGAGAATCCCGAGCGGGGATTCTACAGTCCGAAAGCTGTCGCCCAGATGGCCAAAGATGCTAAGGCTGATCTGATCAAGCTCAGCGAGAACTTTTACGCGATGACCGACCTGAAGCCCAGCCTGTTCTTCAGCAATGGCACCGGTGTCCACCTGGACGCAACCGGCCGCACGCTGGAAGAGATCATCACGATGACCGATGAACATCTCGCTGGCATCAACATGACGGCCGAAATGATTGCCGATTTCCGGCAGATCTTCCCTGCGCCGACCCCTGTCGCCGTCTGATTCACTTTTCGTTCAAGGAGAAAAACCTTCAACCACATGTTTAACAAACATACCTGAGGTCTTGGGTATTCGTACCCTTGATCCAAATTTCATAGGCTAACTGCCATCCGCCTGCGCGCTCCACACAATTCCAAAAAAGGGAGCCGCTTGGCTTGAAGTCCGCCGTCAGGCGACTCCCTTTCAGGAAGTGTCTTGAAAAAACATATACATCTAGCAATTATTCGCTTCATCTATATCTTTTTTACCACCCAAGACACTCTTTTTACCTTAAGAAAACAAAGTCATTTGTTTGCTTAAAGCAGAAAGTAATAGAAAATTTTAATAGTAAACGTTAATCCCCAACAACTTTACTATTATTTACCCCTTTTTGAGAGAGATAAAATTTAATATTAATCGAGAGAAACGACACCTAAAGTGCCGTTTTTTCGCGTAATTAATTATCTGAAATTAATTTTTTATCATTTTTAAAAAATTAGATTTAGGGGAATTAATAAATTAAATAGCACATTTCAAACCTAACTCGTTCAATCCGGCCATAGGCCGATAAAACTATGGAGGCGCCAAAAAGCCCCTCCGCCTATTCAGATTAAGGAGGCATCCGAACCAAATCTAAGATTAAGTTTGTCCTGATATCAAGTAAGATCAACTAAAAACTATGTTCAAGACTATCTCGAAAGGAGAATTCCGCTATGACTATCAATACAGCACCTGCTGCATTTCAGGCAATGCTCTATGGTGGTGCCATCTTGGGCGTTCTTACGGCACTTATCTGCTTAGTTGCAGCCCTCTGGTACACCATCCAGGCCAAGATGTCGTCAGATGACAAAATCAAGTCCGGAGCCAATAGCCACCTCAAAAACGTGGCTGTAACTATTGGCTGGATCGGTTTCGGCATCTTCATGCTCACCGACCTCATCAATCTGGCGGTCAACGGAGCCGGCCTCATCATGACGATTATCAACGCAGCTATCGCCTTGATTAACTGGTTGATCAGTCTCGCCAGCAACGGCATCAACCTCAACCAGTAACGCTAAGGAGCACGACTATGAAAAAAACTAAACTCGTGCTGCGCCTGTCCGGCGTCGTGCTCCTGTCAACTCTGTTGACCGGGTGCAGCGCTGCCGGCGAATTAATTGATCAAGTCGAAACATTCGTCAATGGAGTCATTGATTTTGAGAACAAAGCTTGGATCAATGTCAGTAGTATCCAGCAAATCTTTGACTCCAATCCTGTCTTGGTATGGGGAATGCTTGCAATTGGTCTAGGACTATTCCTGATTTTCTGCCTGAATGTAATTGTGTCGGCGGTAAAAAGGGAAAATGTTCCCGAAGCGATTGCTAAACGGCACTGGTTTTGGCTAGAGATGATGTTTGTCCTACCGGCACCATTTGTCACCTATACCATGGCGGATGAAATCGGCAAATTGCTATGGCAAGTATTCGGCATCGGCCCTGATCTTGCCCGGAGGGCAATGGGATTCACGGTTGACTGGCTCAGCCTCAACACGAGCGTCGACTTCATGTCGTTCGTGGGCATTCCACTAACGTACGGCTATCTCGCAGGCCATCTGGCGTACGAGATCCTCCTCGCAATTGCGCCGATTATCCTCATCCCAATGGCGATTTTCCGTAAAAGCCTGAAACCAATCATGGCTTGGTTTACTGCCTTTGGTCTCTTTCTTCTTATGGACTTGAGTTGGGGTCTCATGATGCAGTTGCTTGCTGCAAACATGAACCAGCCAGGTTCCACTTATGCCTTCCTTATGGGAGCTTTACTGATCTTCCCGATCATCGCCGGACTCACGGTCATCAAATCCATGCTGCCCGAAGATGAAGATGGACATGACCATAGCTGGTGGGACGACAAAGCGGAAACGCTTTGGGAAGGTTTCCAGACATGGATTTTATCCCGTCATAAGGATAAAGATCCTGATATCAAAGTCAGTAATCCCAACGCCCCAGCGCCTAAGCCAGGTCAGCGTCAGCTTCCAACTGGTCAAACCAATGGCGGTGGTAATGGTGGTCATGGCGGTAATGGAAAGACTCCATCTCCAAGCACCTCTGAGTCAGAGATCGTCGAAGGAGAATTCCGACCGGTAAACGACGGTAGCGATGGTAAACCCATCATCACTCCTGCTCCAACGACTGGAATTCCTACAGACGGTGATGACTCTCAAACTGGAAAAGAAACTCTTCCTAACGCTGATCCAAACGTCCTACCGGAAAATACTCCAGCACCTGAAGAGCGTTACTTTGCTTCAGAGGATATTGTTGGTCCTGATGGCACTGTTTATGCGCGAGCTGGAAGCCAGGTTTATCCGGAAATTTCTGGTGACGATGTATCGGTCAACGGCGTTCCTACGAAAGTCGAGCAACGAAACGTAAATGGAGAACTCCTTGGAGAAATCGGATATATAGCTGGAGCTACCGCCGCAACTGCTTTGGGTGCACCAGAAGCTGCTCCGATTGCTGGTTCTATTGCCGAAGAAGCTGTTGTTCATTATGTAGAGACACACACTTCAGGAGAAGAATCATGAAAAAACTGATGTATCTCCTTACAAATCAAGGTGAGAAGCCCACGGTGTTGACCATCCTGGTCATCATCACCCTGGCTTTTGTTATCGTTTTCAGCTGGATCATTGGACCCATGATCTTCCGGATCGGCTTGATTCAGTTGATTCTCATCGAAATGGGTATCTTCGGCTTGTATCTGATCGGAGTTGGATGCTGGCGACTGATCGCCTTTATTCGCTTCTCCGTGAAGCACAAACTCGAAAACCCTAAACCTCAGTAGAAAGAGAGGAACAACGAGACTACAATAAAGAATGATCCGTATAACGGACGCACAACACTCGTTGTACGGATCATTCCTCTCTCTCCTTTTGATTCTTTGTATTCTGGAAATAATTCTTATTAATCAAAGAGTCTAAAAGGAGGAAGAGACAGGCACATTTAAAAAAGCAAATAAAAATAAATATGTTGGTTATCTCGCTTACAAAAGCGAGTTTTGTAATAGCCGGGCGCTGTTCCGCCCCCGGTCCCATTCCGCAAGGAGAAAGGCATGAAAAATACAAACTTACCCTCCCTCTTTCAATTGCCACCACCATCGGTGTTGGCAGATGTTCGGGTAATGAGTCCGAACGGATATAATCATTTTGAACTTCGTCAAGCTGGATTGCTTACTATCAAAAGCGACACTCCTTTCTTCAAAGCTTCTCTACGTTTAGGTCTGGAAACTGTTGTGATTGGCCAAACCATCGGTAAATCTCAAATTCCAGGTCGAGAAGGAAAACGCCACGTTACTGCGCAAGGACCAGTTCCAGCCACAATAACGATCAAAGGTCGCGGCCACCCGGCTTTGACCCAAATTCTACACGCTAGCATGCCGTTCGCGCCAATGCCCATTGAAGATCTTGTGGCTGAAGCGGAAGCGCTTTATGGCTTTAAAGTGCAGTCTTATACTCCGGTAGGTGTTAATGGTCCTGTTGCCATTCTGATACCGATTGATTCAAATTCGGTAAATGATGGTCGATCAATGGTCGTTGGTGTTCATCAAACGCCACCGATGCTTGCTGACCATTTACTCGATCCATCTGGTCGCGGAGTCAATCCAATGTGGTGGAAAATGATTTCAATGAGTGTTCCACACGACAATAGAGCGTTTCATCAGTTAATCACAACCGCCACACGGCAGATGCCAGGAAATGCTCTCTGGGTAAATCTTCACCAGGAGCTAGAACGGTATTATGCGGCTGGTGCAAATGATCGTGGACGAATGCTTGTCATGACCGGACTGGCTAATCACTGTTTCAATCCCAAAATGGCGACTACCGCATTAGCGGGAGCTACACCTTTAAACCCATCACAATGGGCAAATCTGGCATATGCATTCCTCACTTCAGGGTCAACAACCCATGGTGACAATCCCATGCCAAAGCCAATTCTCGGAGCTTTGCCAGATCTTCGTTTTCATGAAGCCGATTATACTCATGGCGACAAACACGTTGCCCTTTGGCGAGTGTATCCGGCGACAAAAGAGGAATGGGAGGTGCTTTTCTCTCTCGATGTTCATGTTTGTATCGAGCAAGAGAACCTCTCTAGTCCGGAAATCTGGACATCGGTTTTGGTCATGGCGGCAGGTACGGAAATAGATCTAACTCAGACAGAAAATAGTCTGCCTTCTCGCCACGAACGCGTGATGGGTGTCGAAAACCAAGATCCGGATTATCTTCGCAGAACACTGTATAGTATGATTCCTGGATCGCCTTGGAAGATTGGAACCACTCCTATTCAACGTCAATACTCAAACAATCGGTTCTTCCGAATGACGGGAAAGGTCTGGGATTGGTTCCTCAATCTAATGGCGACTCCTGTAACTGCTTATCAAGCAAAACGCTTCGCCGTCCGGAAGTGGAGTGAAATGCTCAAGGTCGTTGCGGACAGCACCGAAGCTGTGGGCGTTTCTGGCGGAGCCTGGCCACTCGGTCGTCATCCGGTAACTCATCGTCTCGTCTCATGGGACAAAACCCCATCGGCGTTATTCTTAGGCCCATCAGGTTCGGGGAAAACGGTAATGGCAGTCATATCAGCCTACATGCGAACGAGGAACGTTATCGTTCTGCATGTTTCAGATACCCAAGAACCGTGGACCAGCGAGTTGGCGATTAAGCTTGGAGGCCAAGCACCGATCTACACCTTCGGTAATCCCGAAAGCCCTGAGCAGTTCAATCAAATGGCAGTTCAGCTTCGGAAAGAAGTTATGGCCAGCACCGAAATATTGGTGCAGCAAATCAAAAAGAATGGTCGGATTTTAGGCTTTCCTTGGGTGATTCGCAGAGAATCGGGAAATCAGTTTGTCTATCTGGAATACCTGAGACTAATTCAGGAAATCACGATTCCAGCAGTCGGAAAGCTGGCCTGCGATTTAGGTGAAGAGATGGTTGTCATCGTGGACGATATGGTTGCGGCGTCAGAAGCTGAGCGAGATTCCGTCATTGGAGATCAAGCTCCAGTGGTAACAAAAAACTTTCGCCGATCCTTCAGTATCGTGATGAACACCTGTCGGAAGTACAATACCGGTTTCTTCGGTATATTCCACAGCTTCGCCAGCATCGTGGAGAACTTTGGTCAGGCAATCTTAAACGATTTCCCTGTTGCCTTAGTCTTCAGTAATGAACCGAATCGCAAGCACCGGCTGGCCGAAGTGTTTTACCCTCCAAATGTAACCCTCTCAAATCTTTGGGAAGTAAAACCCCCTTCTGGTTATGAATCAATGGAACAACAGTTGGATGGGGTAGAAGGTCCTGAAGAAGCAAAGAAAAGAATGGGTCCACCTCCAGGATGGCGCGGTTGGTTCAATCCTCATCTCGAACGCAGTCTGTTGGACTTGCTCGGTGTGCCAAACTAACAAGGGAGGCCTACATGAGCAAAAAACGGTCGAGAAAGTTCTTCGAAAAACGTCTAGGCCGTTTTGCCTTTTTCCTGGTCTGCGGGGTGATAATCATGGGCTGTATTTTCTTTGCTGCCCTAGTGGCGGCTTGGCAAGTGCAGTCCATGATCCCCCGGACTTGGGATACAGCGGTATCTGAGCTACTGGACATTGACATGTCCGGATACCCTGTCCTCACGGAGGCTCAAGAAGAGCAATTAACGGCTCAAGGTTTAAACCCTGTGGATGTCGCTGGTTCCATCGAAGCTAGTCTCTGGATTAGTAACACTATTGAAGCATCTGCTGGAGATCCAGGTGTGTACATTATACTTGATCAACATGAGGGTCGTTCTGCCGCTTACGACGCAAAAACTGCGGCATGCTCAAACCCGAATGTTAACTGTGCCGTGGAAGTTGCAGCCCAAACCTGGCTTCTTAACCATTGGAAAGAAAACAATGTGACCGATGGTCACATCTACGATGGTTATACAGGTTATACAGGACATGCTTCGACTGGTGAACTTCCGGGTGGATTTATCGCCTCAACCGCAAAGCTAGTCTGCGAAAAAGGCCTTATTCCCTCCGGTGATCCGGTTCTCATGACCTGTAACTTCTGGAATGATCGCGTTCGCTGGCATGCTACAGCCTGGTATGTTTACGCTATCGGTTACCGGTCAGACCATTCTGTTGAACAACGCATTCAAGAACTGCGAGGTTGGAATCAAAGCGAAAGCTATCGAGTTCAACTTATCGCCGATGTTGATGCGATGGTCAATCTGTCTGAGGTTTATAACTCACGCATTGTATCCGGTCTCACCTTTGGAGATACCAATCTCGACGGTGATACTCTACGCACTTTTGCGTCAGTTATGAACTTCTTTGGGCTTCTGCCCAATGATCTCTATCGAAGTTTGGATACGCAGAGATCCTCTCTGCCATCAACTGGCACCGCTTCGGGCGAAATCATCAGTGTGGATATTCGATCTGGAAACATTCCGCACGATGGTCAGTCGGGAAACTTCATGATTTACACTCATAACGTTTCAACCGTTCGAATCGCCGCTGGCCAACAATGGAGTTTTTGCGCTTCTGTCAATGAGACGGGTTGGTCAGGTTATGTTTACGCGGCAGGTATCAACGCCGGTGGACTTTGTGCCAACGCCACTTTCATTGATTCCTGGGCACAACATACTCCAGGTCTTCAAATCCTGAACTCACCAGCTCATAGCGGTGGCTCATCATTTTTTACGGTGGCAATTAACTGCACCGGTGGTGAATCTCATGCTGGAGCTAGTGGCGGTATGGATTTGATTATCAAAAACACAACGAACTACACTATAATTGGTCAATGGGTGACTGTATCGGATAATCCGAACATGATCACCTTTCAAACAGTGGGAGAGGAGAACAACGAGACTACACCATAAGGATAGTCCTTTATGAATTTTTCTTGGCATCCGCCTTGAAACCTCTCATTTAGGACTATCCTCTCTCACTTTATAACTTAGATAATACTTTGTTTGCTTTCAGCTTCAATCTCTGAGCGTAAACAAAGAGTTATCTAAAAAATACTTTTAAAAAACTCTTTTGCACCTAAAAAATGAATCTTTCTAAGTTATTGCTTAGAAAATCTTCTTTTCAAATTTAAATTTGAAAGAACAATACTTTGTTAATTATCCCGGTTAATCGGGTTAATTTGTATTTCAGAAGCAATCCCTTTACTCCGAAGCGGTTGCGGATTTTTTCAAGAAAGGAAAGGTGAAAATGGAGAAACGTTTTGTTTTTTCAATTCATGACGCGAATTACCATGCGCGTCAAAATCCATTCTATGCTATCACTCCGCAGATGAATGGAAATTATCTTATTCAGGAAGACGAAATTCATATCTCCGACAAGCCTGATGATCAAAAAAAAGCTGAAGTTCTTGCTCTCAAAGAACGAACGGCGAAGTCTGGAATTCCTCTCTCCGACGCGGAAGTTACTCGTTGGGGACTCAGTGTCAACGAAGTAGTCTGGATTGATCCAGCTTCTGGTAGGATCTTGGCTGTTGAACGTTTCTGTTTCGTAGAAAAAAACACGTATCTTCTGGTTCCTGCAGGCGAGCTTCTACTCACGACTGAAGACAAGAAAGAATTCATGCGAAGAGTTCCTATATTAGATACCAAAGTCCTTGAAACATGGGATATTCGTATGGGTGACATCGTGAAGTATACCTTGCAAGGAAACCTGATTGTCATCCTGGCAGTTAATGGACGTGTTCAGAAAACTATGAGACCCAGTTTCATGAAGCATCTCGTCGGCCAACGCAAGCTGGCGCACTCGGTCAGAGAGCTTGAGTCAACAGTCAATGGCAATGTGACCATGAAGATTCTCCGCGCCAAAGCGCCTTTCGGTATCGGTGCTCTCAGCCTAATCCTTGGTCCATCGAAATCAGGTAAAACCTGGACGGCGCGTGCCTATCTCGATGCTGTCTTGGCTTGTACCGATCAAGAACTGGGTCTCAAAAAAGACAACACGGTGATCATTTGCCTAAGCGTTGGTGAAAGAGTAGGGGATGCCCGGAAAATGGCGGCTGGTTTGGCTAAATATCCACATCTTAATACGTTCTTCTTCACTGGAGCAACACCAGCTACAATTCTTCTCAACGCTGAACTGTCAAGATCGGTCGCCCAGACTTTCGTTACGGAAGGCTATGATGTGTTCTATTTCCTGGACTCGGCCATTGGCCTTGTTAAAGGATTGGGACAAATCAAATCTATCGCCGGTGAGGGCTTCGCAGGATCAGGTATTCCGACCGGTGCTTTGAGTTGGGTTGTCAATAACTATCTCTTCTTCGGCTCAGTGCCAGGAGGTGGTTCCTTGACACCGATTGTAACAAGCCTTTACGAAGGTGAGAAAACTTCATCGGGCACTGTGGCCCATGAAATCGGGAAACCAACTGCAACTTCTCTGATCATGCATTACACGGAGAAGAATCCGACCACCCCGCGTCCGTGGATTGACATGACCGAAACCGGTACTCGCGAGTTAGAAGATATGCTATCTCCTGATCGACTGCAAATTCATACTGACTTTGCGGTTAGAATGGAACGTGCTGCTGCCGGCGAAAAGGGATTTGATGCCCACAAAGCAATCCTCGCTTATCTGCGTCAGTTTTTGCTCACGATTCCTTTTGAAGAAGGAGCCATCAGAACGGCCTGGAAAGTCGAGGATGAAGAATGGGCTCATCGTGAAGTTGAAGAAGCCTATCGTCTCATCGCTACCGAAGCCGGTGCGAAACTACGTTCGGTTCCTAACAAAGCTGCGGCAACCTTCGCTATGTGGCGCACGGCCGGAATCCCAGTTCCTGAACAAGTTCTGGAGCAGCTTTTTGCTTCTTTACAACCAGACTCACGTCAACGAGCTTTCGTTTTAATCCAGCAAAGAGTGGGAACCATCTCGCCGGTAGATCAACTTCTTCAAGCGGCCCAAGCACTACAGGGTAAAGATGATGTTATTCCAACGATGCTTAAGGCGTTGAGAATGATGAGCATTGAGCCGTCAGAGCTAGTTCAAGTTGCTACTGATAATCCTGTCGTAGCTATGCTCGCAGTTTCGGAGCGCCTGGTTACCGAAGGCGGAAAAAGCTTCACCCGTAAAGTCGCGGAAAAGTTAGTTGAAGCTGGAATCACTCCTGAATCTGCATATGATCAACTCAAGGATGGTAAAACTTCGCCTTCCAAGCTGTACGGATCAAACGGATCTTCCTGATCCAACCTATTAATCCGCCAGCTTATGCTGACGGATTTGCTATTATCCCTTTTTTTATTCTTGTTATCGTTAAAGACCAAAATCGGTCTTTAAATCAAACTGGGCGGAAAAATTCCCCCCAGCATCATCCAATCAGGAGGCTCTATCGGAGGTTAAAGGCATGAAGATTTCAAGAATTGGAATTCCGCATCTTATCATCGGCATTTTGTTGGTGTTCGTTGCCTGGATTGGTTTACAGGCGCTGTCTTCGACACCTCAAAACGTAAACCCAGATACCTCGGAGTACTACGGTGATTTTATCCCGGCGCGTCTGGGCAACTATAATTATGTTTTTCTACCAATGGTATCAAAAGGAGAAAATGTCACTCCAGCTATTCCTGATACCACAACCCCAGTAGTAATTACTGTGGGAACCATCACCTACAATGATCCTTCCGGATCGGTACAATGCCACCTCACTCTGGCATATGAAACCTGGACTGATCCGAACACAATCGTCAGGTTGAATGTTGGAACGACGGTAACGATTTTGGGTGAAGATATTGCACCCACTATCTGGAATGGATCAAAAGATGTATACCTCGTCAGACTTGATGGCCAAAATCAAACTTGCTACCTCCGGCAGGAGCTTGTGCAAGTGCAAAATATTCAGCAATAGGAGATTGCTATGACAACTTCAACTTCCTCAATCGCTCAAAATCGCAAACGCCGCCCCTGGCTTTGGATCCTGCTCATTCCCATAATCTGTGTTGCTTGTTTTTGCGGTTTATGCAGGACCATTACTTTAGGCGGAAGTATCGACCCGGTTCGCGTTGCGGCTACGGTTACTCCCTGGAACACCGCGAAATGGCTAAAAGTCGCCGCCACCGATGGCTCTGGATCTGTTCAATGCCATTTGAACACTGATGAAGCAACTTGGTCAACACCCAGCCAGATCATCTCTCTGCCAAATGGGACAGAACTCGAAGTAATTGGATTCGGAACAGCCCCTGTTTCCTGGCAGAATAGCTCCAACAACCTGTACAGGGTCAAGGTTAATCAAACCGGCCAAATCTGCTACATCCGGATTGAACTGATTCTGAGCATTGACCGTCCGACTATACCAACTGCCAATCCGACCCAGGTTGTGATGAACCAGGCAACTGCAGTTCCGCAAAACACTCCAACACCTGCTCCAACTGCAACTCCGGCGAACCGCCAAGGCACTGTGACCTTCCAGGATGATGACGGCGTCAACTGCCATACTGATTTGAACGAAAGCACCTGGCAGACCTCGATCATCAAGCTTTCAACTGGCGATGTGATCATCATAATCGGAGAAGCAACCGCCCCGGTCTCCTGGAATGGCTCCAATGCTCTTTACCAGATTACGACCGCCGAAGGGCAGACCTGCTACATCCGCACGGAATTGGTCACGGTACAACCATGAAGAAAACACCTCCTGCAAATCCACAACCTTCTCCGTCCGGACGAGCGCGACTCCGTCGCCTGCCTGAACAGAATCGTAAGGATCTTATTGCCGACATTGTCGCCAATGCGAAAGAGGTCTGGATGCTCTTTCGTCACCCCAAGGTGCTCTTTCGGCACAAACTGATCTTCATAGGCACGATTCTTTACGTGATCGTACCAGTGGATATCTTCTTTGGACCCTTTGACGACGTGATCGTCTTGTATTTTGGATCCCAATGGTTTCTGGATTTAGCTCGCGCCGACATCGGTGTCCAACAATCTGATTCTGAGCCTCTTGGCTATGAAGAAGAAGTCGTGGAAGCCGAAGTCCAAGAAATCAAGTAACATCAATCTTCACCCTGCTTACGCGCGGTGATACAAACATCAGGAGAGAGACGAGGGTGGCTGCCTTCATGACATACATTACTGTATCGTCACCCACCCTCTCTTCTGATTCCTGGGATTAATAATCTTTAATTCTAGAAATTAGAAGAGAAAATTATAAGTACATTAAAACTAAATATTTCTTTTTTAACCTGCACGATGTGCAGCTTAATTCTGTTTGGTCCCCGTAAAATGCGGGTTGTTTTTCCATGGAGTGCGCCAAATGGCCCTCTCCACCAATTTCGAAAGGAGTATCTTGTTGAAAGGAGACCCCATGAGTATTTTCAAACTTGATTTCCGATCTATCCTAGCCGCCTGGATTCTCTATCTCCTCGCCGGCGCCACTCTTCTGGTTTTTACAACCAAAGGTTGGTTATTATGGGGGCTTTTGGCCCTTCTCATCATCTCATCACCAATGTTGATCCTGTTCTTCATTGGTCCAACTCGGTTGGTCAATTTTTTGAAGGAGGTCGTCCGAACATCATTCATGGCCATCCGCCGTTTCTATGTCTTCACGGTCGCGATCTTCAGTCCGGTATTCCGCTGGATGGACACCATGTACGAAAACCCTATCCAGTGGTGGTTCGAGAAAGATGATAGATGCCAGATCGTCATATTCGAAGACATTACTATCGTCATCGAAGACATGTTCAAAGCCATCGGTAAAGGTCTCCGTCAGGCGTATTGGGTTCTTTTTCTGGGCTTCACCGGAGGCTTAATAGTCGCAGTGGGACTAACCTTGCTCCCTGCCTACAATGCTCTGATGAATGGAACCTTAACAGAATGGTTGCTATCTGGTTACATCAATGTCGTCTGGCAACCATTGCTTCTGGGTATCCTGGCTGGAATGGCTATCTCACTGTTGTGGTGCCTATTTCCGGTCGTCAAGGCCTTTTTCATCGGCGAGTGGAATCGCACCCATGACGTCATGATCTGGTATCGCAAACAGATCATCTTTGTCAAAGTCACCGCGCCCGAAGGGATGCTGTTCATCTCTATCGCTAGCCCGACTGATTTCGGTCAGACTAAGATTTCATCTCCTGGCGAACCTGGTGGGAAGACTCCTGGTACAGGATTGGAAAGGTATTGGGATGGGTTCCTCCTAAACTGGAGCGGATTGGGCATTGGGCAGATGTTTTTCCCGGTCAAGGAATACGGTGGTTTTGACCGAAAGGACTTTGTCTACCAGGCTAATTTGCTGCTGCAAATCATTCGTCAACTGGCAAAACTCACCCAGGATGTCAAAGATGAAAAGGCCGGCATGGCTTATTCACTTAACCGAATCATCTATGATGTCACCCGAATCACTGAAGAACAAGGCTGGGGTGCTGAAGCAAGTAGAGAAGAAGACGTATCCACCCTGTTTGATGAATTCATCGCTCGTGCTGCTTCACTGGAAAAAATATCAGCAGATGCACTAAAAGCTCAAGTTCTCGCAGGAGCTAATATGGTTGATCTCTGGCAGATTGTTCACAATCCGCCCAATCTGTGGGATCGGGACACTGGTCTTCGAGTAAGACAGGTACAGCCATGAGCGCAAATCCACAACCACCCACGGTCATGCTCCGCATCAATGGAGTGCAATTTTTCGTGGACCCGGAACTGTTTAAAGAGGCTCTTCCTATGCAAATCGCAGCCAGCATGAGTTACATCATCAACCAATTTGGTTCATCTCTGCATCCTGATTTCGCAGTTCTCTTGGATGTTTGGGGTGTCCATTTGGTTGAAATCGTAGGAATATCTGATTACCAGATTAATTTGGACGATGGCAATTGGCCATGGGATGAGATCGGCTGCACACACTGCCCTCTTGTTTGCTACCATGGCGCGATCATGCGCTACCTGCTTTTAAAAGAGCAGCGCTGTAGTTAATCACTTCTACATCATCACCCGTATAACAAAGAGCTCACATTGCAGCACAAAATCTTTTCGAAAGGAGAACGGGTATGATGCACCCCACACGTATCGAGGAATTAGTTCACAAAATCCACTGGCTCGCCGAGGTAACTCGAGAGTTCTACTGGATAGCGTGGACGTTCTACCGAATCCGGGTCAAAGGATTACAGGGAGCGGTAATACTCCAAGAGGATAAACGTGATTACGAAGAAGTAATCCCCTCAGACGGAGATTTTCGTATCCCAGTCCTATACCTGGGTTTGGTCCAAAAAGGTGGACATATCAACCTGCGTCGTCAAATGCACAACGGCGATTATGGATGCAGATTCCACTAAAATCTATTTCAGGAGGGGTGCATCGCACTCCTTCTGAAGCAATCATCTCCAGCTTATGCTGGAAAAAGAAAAGAGAGAGACAATCTGAGGCAGAAAGCTTCCAAAACACAAATATTTTTATTATCGTGTTTTTAGCTTTCTGCCTCCGTCTCTTTTTAAAAATAGGTAATGCTTCGATTGCACTCAGCAATTAATTATCATATGAACGTAGTCGAAGATTTACCTTTATATATAACTAGCACCTTAAATCTAGTGTTCAAGGGAATAGAGGATAGGAATTAATAACTTTTTTCCTGTTTTCTCTTCCCTTGACCACAAAAGTGGAAAAGGTTTTACCAAACTCCGCTCGGCAAAAGCTGACTGGAGAACAAGTTCAAATTCAAGGAGGATTCCTATCTCAAACAACCTTTAGAATTCTTATCTTTTCAGGTCGTTTAATGACCCATCGTTAAAATTTAGCCACATGAATATCACACATTACACATTTGGAGACAGACTATGTATAGGATATATGTTTTCTTTCCGGGAAAAGGGTTTGGTTTTATTGAACATCCGGATTTTCAAGATGGCTTGTATTTTCACGTAACTGCGTTAACAAACCAACCAGAGTATGGAGCTAACTTGCGTGAATTGTATCTTGATAACGTTACTATTGGTCCAAACCCCAAAAAGTTTGGTCAAAAACAGGTTGTTTCTGCAACGCTTGTTGGTCAACCACCAAAAGGACAACGTTGCTTCGATCCTGAACCAAATCATCAAGATCAGTATCAACAGGTACGCACGCCAACTCGGACGCCGATTCAATCTTACGATCAACCATATCGCTCACACTTGGTTGAACCTCCTGCAGCTCCACGCCAATCCTTGACACCAAAAGTATCAAGTTCCATCCCGACAGCATCACCTGAATATAGTTTGGAAGTTTTACGTCAAGCTATTGCCGATTTTGAGGCAAATCCTACTGAGGTAAATGCGGAAAATCTCAAGGATGTACGGAAGAAAAAAGCTCGCAAGGGCAAAGGCGAGGAATGGGAAAAGTTGAACATGCAAGCCATGTGCTTGTATATCCCGTTCTTTGTAAACCTTGCTTTGAATCAAGGCGATCTGGCACGCGCCCGTAAGTACTATGCTGGCGGCTTGGACGTAGGCGTTGAATTCGAACCAAAAGTTGTTGCTCAATTCCAGGAGGATCAAAAGGGGGATTAGGGGAATCTGTCTCCACCACGTACGCACCGACCGTCAGGTTGATGCGTACACGCAATTATCTGTGGTTTTTTACCACAAAGAGAAAGAGAGAGACAAAAAGGGCTAGTAAAAATAGCGAATTTATTATTTTTCATATATAATTCTCATACTTATTACTAGCCCTGCTTTTTCTTTTGATGAAATCTTAGTAAAGAATGAACTTAGAGTTTATCAATCTCGCCGAAGGCGGATTTATAGGTAATGCTTCGATTGCACTCAGCAAATATTTAGTTTCTGAACGTAGTCGAAGAACTACCTAATATTTTTTGCACCTCATAATTTATCACTTGTAATCATCCCGGCTAAAAAGCCGATATGATCATTTTTAACCCGCTTTCCCCAATCGCGGGTCAATTCGAAAGGAGGAGACCGTGGAACTTTTCTGTCCTATTTCATAACGTCATTCGGAGAACCGATTGACGTCTCCAAGTCCTTCAAAAAGTCGTAATAGACTCCAATAACAATCAGCTTATTTTCGTTCTAAGGAGAACCATGTACATTATCTGCTCTACCCCCATTGGCAAGATTCTGGAAAACCTTCAAACTGCAGGAGAAGAAGGTATTCAGGTTCGTCAACGTGTCATTAACAAATCCACGAATCTGGGTTACCTGAAAAATGCTGGCTATATCACTATCGACGAAAACCGTATTGTTCGCATTACCAATACCGGTCGCCAGTATTTGATCACCCTTCAGCAATCCATTCCGGTTCTTGCCGTGGTAAATTAATAGGAGGTATCCGTGAGTCAACTCCTTATTATCAACCATGAACCGCTTCTGGGCTTTGATCTGCGAGCAGCTCAATTTGTCGATCCACGTTGGTTCGATCAGGTTACAACCCCAGAACTGCTCAAAGTCGTGAAAGCCATCCCTGGCTTTTCCAGCGGCGTAATTACTTGGCCGATGGTAATGTTATGGGTGAACAACCCCTCTGACAAAGACCTCTACCAGGCTTATGCTCTCCGCTGGCACCAGTTGGGTTGCTCTTTCTGCCCAAAAGCCGAACCTGACATCACTTGTCCACAGCTTTCAGCGTGGAGTCCATGTATGTGGCATGGAGCAGTACGTTTTCCCTCAGTCTGCGATTGGCAGTACGCGCTGAAACCTGGATTAGGTTCTCTAGAACCCTTGCAGATCGGTTTCATGGAGCTTGGACGCATGTATCATGGGGTTAAAGTGTTGAACTCCGCCGAATTTCCCGGTTACGATTTTGATCAATAGGAGGTTACCGACAACATAAAGTTTTGCACACCGAACATTTTGTTCCATCAATCCACCCGGTGTGTGTCGGCCCTCCTCTCGAGGCGCCACGCCCGGGAACATTCAACTTAGGAGTATAACCTGTGATTACTGATTTGATTCACGAATTGGAAGCCTTGCTGGAAAAGGCTGATCCGAAAAGCGTCCCTAGTCGAGCCGATGTGATCCTACAACAGCTCAAACCTGAACAATGGGTTCCAGTGTTATTGCCGTATGCTTTGAAGCATCTGACCACGAAAGCCAACGGCTTCAAAAACTGGCAAAAACCAGCCCCTGACACGGTTGTAGAGTGTTGTCCTGACGACCTCGATCTGGCAAGCGCTACTGCTGAGTTCCAACGTCAAGCTGCTCTACTGGATCACGATCAAGCCTATGTCAAAGGAGTTCTGGACATCTTTGCTCGAATGGAAACCGGCCGTTGGGGTCGCTGCACCACGTATGGTTGTAAGAACTTTCTGTCACCGCACCGTGTGTTGAGAAATCCAGAGACCAACCTCTGCGACCGTTGTGGCAATTGCCACCCGTTCGTCATTGATGATGAAGAATAAAACAGTGTTTCCTTACTCCTCCTAAAGGAAAACTGACATCCCCGCCGTAAGGGAACTGAAGGCGCCCACGGCAAACCAAACAATTCCAGGTTCTCTGGAGGTTCCCACAAAAAGGGAATCTGGAATTGTTTTTTTCAAGCTCTACATTAATAGAGTTATATCCCGCCCGAGGATAACAGCAAGAGGTAACCCTCATCCAAAGGAATCTGATGGAGTAAATTTTAGTCGGGTTCAAAGACTTTTGTCTTTGCTGATTTTTAATACTTCAGATTCCAAAGGATTTATAATCGCGCCTGTAGCTCATCTGGTAGAGCGTTCGCTCTCGGAGCAAAAGGTACTGCGTTCAATTCGCAGCAGGCGCGCAGATGATGTGATGAGGCACATCATGAAAGTCTGGAGCCAAACGGTGTTAAGCATTCTGTCTCGAGTTTCCCAAGAATTCGTTTCTTGGAAGTTACTAGCTCGGGAAGATTAGCGCTTACCTCGATGGAACCGTGGAGGTACAGAGAATCCATAATCTAAGTTTCGACGGAAATTATGATTTTACTGTATCTAAACAGACTTTCGTTTTCATTAGGCGCTGTAAGGCAGTCTGGACGCCGTCAGGACTCATGATCCTGAAACCGTGGTTCAAATCCACGCAGCGCCACTTGGGAGGAAGCTCAACGGCTGAGCATGAGATTCACAATCTCAGGTTGTGGGTTCAAATCCCACCCTCCCAATTGAGGGTTGGTTCAGAACCAGAATTTCGTGCATCTGTACGAAGGTTCTGAACCTGCCTTCGCAGGAAGAAAAAAAGAGAGAAGGGGGAACGACCCAAAAATTATTCACCTTGACATGCTTGCATGTTAGCGTCAATATCTTTGGTTTCATCGTTCCCTTTTTCTTTCTCAAGAAGTTATCATTGTCCTAAAAGGACATTAATAAACACTAATAAACGATTCAATTCAGAGAGGAGAAGAGATGTTTGCTCAAAATCCAAATAATAAGTTTTGGTTCTGGCTCTGGTGGTTTGTAGCATATCTATTCGCGTTCATCTTCATGGTCACTGGCGAATCGATATTCGAATCATCCAACCTTTCCGGAATCGGCGGGTTCGTATTTATAGCACAATCGCTTTTTATTATCTGGCGATTTGGTTTTTATAATCGTCCCCGCCTTTCATAACGGCTTTTTTCAATTTAAAAGGATCTGACTGCTTCGCCGTCAGCTTGAGTTTTTTTACTCCAGATCCTTTTTTCTTTCTCTTAATTTCTAACTTCAATCTTCTCATCTTTTAATTTCCATTCTTTTACCTCTTACATTTTCTTGACAGTTATATACTCATCTTCCTACAATCTGCATCAAAAGTTGATGATTATTATCTATTTATTACATTTATTATTGTAAAAGTTATATAGATATTGTATACTAATAATTTCGGGTTATATTTGGTAATTATGCAAAACATTATTATCCGCGGCGCTCGCCAACACAATCTCAAGAATATAAATGTTGATATCCCACGTAATAAACTCGTGGTTTTTACCGGTTTATCAGGTTCCGGAAAGTCTTCTTTGGCAATTGATACGATCTATGCGGAGGGTCAACGCCGTTATGTCGAATCTCTTTCATCATACGCCCGTCAATTTTTGGGAGTTATGGATAAACCTGATGTCGATTCCATTGAAGGACTTTCTCCAGCAATCTCGATCACTCAAAAGACCACAAGCCACAATCCTCGTTCCACAGTGGGAACAATTACCGAGATTTATGATTATTTAAGAGTATTATATGCTCGCATTGGACACCCGCATTGTCCGAATTGCGGCCGCGAAATCAGTCATCAAACTATTCCCCAAATTGTAAATCAGATTTTTAAAATCGGTGATAATAATGACAAATTAGCGAAAAAACGGGGGATACGATTAATTTTTCTCGCTCCACTTATTAAAGATCGTAAAGGAGAATATTCCAAACTTTTTGACTCGCTACGTCAACGTGGATATTTTAACGTCCGAATTGACGGTGAATTTCGCAGTCTTCAAGAAGATTTTGTTTTAATAAAGACTAATAAACATAGTATTGATGTAGAAATTGGACGAATCGTTCTTGATAATAACCAAAATCCGGAAACTCTCCGGCAAAAAATTATTGAACTTACGGAGCAAGGACTGAAACTTGGGGAAAGTAATCTTATCGTCGCTGAAATTAAAGACGCTTCGTTTGAAGTTCCTACCTTTCCTAAAGTAACCGCAGATCATCTTTTTTCTGAAAGATTCGCTTGCCCAGAATGTAATATTTCATTACCAGAGCTTGAACCGCGAAATTTTTCCTTTAATACTCCACACGGAGCTTGTCCGACCTGTACTGGTATTGGGACTACTTTGAACGTGGATAAAAGCCTGATTTTAGCGCCGAATTTAACTATTGCAGAGGGAGCGATAATTCCTTATGCTCGCATGCTTTCTTATGATTCTTGGATGTTTCGACTCCTAGAAGAAGTTGCAAAATCCCACCAAATTGATCTCCAAAAACCGGTTATTCGCTTTTCTGAAAAAGAATTGAATCTAGTTCTGTATGGCACTGGAGACGAAAGTTATACCATTCTCGGTGATGACTCTACTCATAAAATCAAGCAGTATACCACGACTTTTGAAGGCATTATTCCCAATTTAGAAAGACGATATAAACAGACTGATTCTGATTTTATCCGTGGAGAGATTGAAAAATTTATGCGTCTTGATCCCTGTCCTACCTGTCAAGGAAAAAGACTGAAACCAGAATCTCTAGGCGTCACAATTTATGAGATTAATATTGCTCAAATTAGCGAATATGCTATTAGAAAACTGCACAAATGGTTGTCTGATTTAAGCGAAAACAATAACTCCTTACTATCAGAAAGAGAAACGATCATTGCGAAACCAATCCTAAAAGAAACTATGGCTCGCTTGCAGTTTTTAATTGACGTGGGCCTTGATTATCTGACTTTAAGCCGTAGTGCCAATACTTTAGCCGGAGGAGAGATGCAAAGAATCAGACTTGCTTCACAGATCGGTTCCGGATTAACTGGCGTTTTGTATATTCTGGACGAACCTACAATTGGACTACATCAAAGAGACAACACTCGACTTATAAATACGCTAAAACGTTTACGAGACCTCGGAAACACGGTTATTGTCGTTGAACATGACGCCGAGATGATCGAAAGCGCTGATTATGTAGTTGATTTTGGACCAGGGGCTGGAGAACATGGTGGACAGATCGTTAGTCAGGGAACTCCGGAGCATATTAAAAACGATAAAAATTCAGTTACCGGAAAATATTTGTCAAACCAAAAACAGATCAAACCTTATGTTTCAGAAGAATTTTTGCTTAAAAATAATCTCCATCAAAAATCAAAGAATACTCACAGTTTAGAGCTTATTGGAGCTACAGATCACAATCTCAAGAATCTCACGGTTTCCTTTCCGTTAGGCCAATTTATCTGTATTACCGGTGTTTCTGGATCCGGAAAATCGACCTTAATTCATGATACTCTATATTACGCTCTCAAAGAACAATTAAAAGAAGGAAATATTAAGCCCGGCTCTTACAAAAAAATAAAAGGCATGGAGTTTATCGACAAAGTTATTTTGATTGATCAGTCTCCAATTGGTCGTACACCACGCTCTAATCCGGCTACTTACACTGGAGTTTTTAATCATATTCGAGATCTTTTTACTGATACTCCGGAATCTCGCGCCCGTGGCTACCAGATGGGAAGATTTTCGTTCAATGTCAAAGGCGGTCGATGTGAAAACTGTGAAGGGGAAGGGATGATTAAAATTGAAATGCAGTTTTTACCTGATGTATATGTTACCTGTGAAGCTTGTAATGGTAAAAGATATAACCGTGATACTCTCGAAATTCATTATAAAGATAAAAATATCTCTGAAATTTTAAATATGACCGTTGAAGAGGGAATGAAATTCTTTACCAATATTCCTCGGATTGCATCGAAACTGGAAACTCTTTTTGACGTGGGATTATCATATATTCGCCTGGGTCAACCGGCTCCAACGCTCTCCGGTGGAGAAGCTCAACGTGTGAAATTGGCTTCAGAACTATCCAAAAAGCAAACGGGTAGAACTCTTTATCTTCTTGATGAACCCACAACCGGTCTTCATTTTGCCGATATTGAAAAGCTTCTTAATGTCTTGAAACGACTGGTTGCTCATGGTAACACAATAATTATTATCGAGCACAATCTTGATGTCATTAAAAATGCTGATTACGTAATTGATTTGGGTCCAGAAGGTGGAGATGAAGGAGGAAGAATTATTGCGATGGGTAAACCCGAAGAGATCGCGAATACTAAAGAATCTTATACCGGTCAATATCTACAAAAACTTATAACTCAAAACTCAAATATCAAAGGTTAACTCAAATTCTTAAAATGTTTCAATTTTAAGCTTGTAATTGTGGTTTTGATTTTTGCGATTTGTTTAGAATTTAGTTCTTAGATATTAGTATTTATTCCGAAGATTTGTTATCCTTGTAACCATGAAAAAGATTTTCACATTTTTTATTATCTTTTTTCTCAATATCTCTTACTTCCTTTTTCCTATTGTAACTTCAGCAGTAGATAAAGTGTTTGATATCGACAGTCAAACTGAATATTTGGTGAACGAGGCCGGCAAAACTTCGATTAACCAAAACCTAACTCTAAAGAATCTCACCAATGATCATTATGTTCCTGAGTATCAAATTACTTTAGAGCTAGGAAATATTGAAAATATCTGGGCCAAAACCGACAGTGGAAGAGATATTCCTTTCACAACAACCAAAGAAGATAAAAAACTGATTGTTGATTTTGATTTTAACGCTCTCGTTGTGGCTCCACAGACCTCTTTTACCTGGAATTTAGGTTACACTTCGGATGACATTACTGAGAAAAAAGGACAAATTTATGAAGTAACCATTCCCAAGATGGCGAATTTAGATCAGTTCAATTCATATAATCTAATTCTGAAAGTTTCTAATAAAATCGGTCAAAAAAGCTATGTTTCGCCAAATCCAGAGACAGAAACTACTGAAGGTGAATATTATATGTATACTTTTGCGAAAGAGGACTTAGTCAAAAATTCCGTAAACGCGGCGTTTGGAAAATACCAAAGCTTTGACTTTACTCTAAGATATCAACTCAATAACCCTACTAACGAAAAAGTCTATACTGAAATTGCCTTTCCATCTGACAAAAATAATCAAGAAGTATTTTTAGAGACTATTGACCCATCTCCAATAAACACCCGACTTGATAATGATGATAATATTTTGGGGTATTACGAACTTGAAGCTAACACCAAATTCCAGGTAGTCGTGTCTGGATATGCCAAAGTCTGGCTTCTGGAAAATGATTTAAGTAAATCCGGAAAACTATCTGATATTTCTAAAGATCTTGCTATCTATACCAAAGCTCTACCTTACTGGGAGGTAAATGATCCAGAGATCAAAAATATTGCCAATGAGATCACCAAAGATCAGGAGAAAGTAGCGGATAAAGCTAAATCTATCTTTAAATATGTCACCGAAAATCTTGTATATAACGATGCCAGACTTACTGAAAATCCTTATCGATTTGGAGCCAAAGAAGCTTTATCCAAAAAAGATCAAGCTGTCTGTATGGAGTTTGCTGATCTTTATATCGCCTTGGCTCGAAGTAGTGGAATTCCTGCTCGAGAAATTGATGGATATGCTTATAATGCAAAAGATAATATCGGTTATATCGATGCTTTGCATGCCTGGGTTGAAGTATATATTCCTCCGTTTGGATGGCTACCAATTGATCCTACATGGTCATCAACGGCTTCCAGTCTGGATTATTTTTCAAAGTTGGATACAAATCATCTTGCTCTAGTGACAAAAGGAATTTCCTCAGAAACACCATATCCTCCCGGAACTTATAAAAAAGATTCAGGTAAAGAGGGAAATATCATGGTTTCATTCTCTGATGTTCAGAGAGAGATCGCCGCAAATGTTTCCTTGGAATTATTTCCGATCTCAGGATTTTTAAAAAATCAAAAAGAGTTACAGATTTCCGGAATTATTCCTCAAAACGTGAAGCTTATTATTACCAATAACAGTGCTTTTACTATCTATAATGGTATAGTTGAATTAAAGTCGAATTCTTTAAAAATTCGCAACTCTGAAGTTTTAAAGAATTTGACAATCTCTCCTTATGGGAAAAAGGAACTGACAGTAAGTCTAATTAATCCCCAGTTTTGGAGTATGGATAAGGTGGATATGAATATTTCTTTTACCGCGAAAGATCTTTTGGGTAATGAATATACAAAAACAGCCACAAGTAGTCTGAAACTCTCCCCATTTTTGTGGAATCTTATTCCCATTCTGATCGGAATTTTGGGTGGTATTCTATTAATTGGAAGTATCTTCTTTGTTTTTTCCCTCCAAGAAAAAAGTCATAAAAGAGCAAAACGAAAGAAAAACAAGAGATGAATTTCACCCCAAAAAATTACAAAACTATACCTAATAAACCAGGAATCTATCAATTTTCTGATGAGACAAAAAGTTTGTTATATGTCGGGAAAGCTAAAGATCTTCAGAAAAGAGTTTCTAGTTATTTCAAAAAATCTTCAACTCTTTTACCAAAGACCAAACTCATGGTTTCCCAAATTAAAACTATAAAAACAATTATTGTTGAATCAGAGATTGAAGCACTACTTCTTGAAGCGGAACTAGTTAATAGCAAACAACCGAAATATAATCATCAACTCAAGGACGATAAATCGTTTTCTTTTATCCATTTTACCAAAGAAGAATTTCCAAGAATTTATGCGGAAAGAATGAACCAAATTCTGAAGTCTGAAAGGAAAGTCAGCTTTGGACCTTTTTTATCCTCAAAGATTGTTCGTTTAACCTTAGACGAAATTAGAAAAGTTTTCCCTTACCGTAGCTGTAATACAAATCGTTTTAATAAACATAAAGTTTGTCTTTATTATCATCTACATCTTTGCCAAGCACCCTGCGAAGATAAAATTAATTTTGTTGATTACCAAAAAGAGATTAACTATCTCAAATCTTTCCTGCAAAGAAAAACTAAAACACTCGCTTTGAATTTGAAGCGAGAGATGCAAAAACACTCAGAAACAGAAAGTTTTGAAAAAGCCGCACAAATCAGAGATCAAATCGAAAGACTAGAATATTTAACTACAAAATTCAGGTTACCTCAGGAATATCTTCAAGCTCCAAACTTACTCGAAGATCTTCGAACTCAAGTATTAATTAATTTGCAAAAAGTCCTGAAGTTGAAAACATTACCTACTCGTATTGAATGCTATGATATCTCGAATTTTCAAGGAAAACAGGCTACCGGAAGTATGGTTGTTTTTACAAACGCTGAAGCGGACAAAAAAGAATATCGCCGTTTTAAAATCAAATTCAAAGATACTCCAGATGACTATTTTATGTTATATGAAATGCTAAAAAGAAGATTCTCCCGATTGAATGATAAGTCACATTGGAAACTACCCGATTTAATTGTGATTGATGGGGGAGAAGGGCAGCTATCAAAAGCAATATCCATTCAAAGATTATTAAAACTTCAAGTTCCAATAATCTCTCTGGCAAAAAAGGAAGAAGAGATTTATATGGAAAATCAACCTAATTTACTTGAAGTATCTAAAGTAAACTTTCATAAGATTAAGCTTTCTAAAAAATCAAAAGAATTGCAGTTACTGCAACAAATCCGTGATGAAGCTCATCGCTTTGCAATCACTTACCACCGTAAATTACGTGAGATGAAGCTAAAAAAGGAATTTGATCTTTGATATTTTTGACTAAACCTCTAATTTTGTGCTAACTTTATTGATATGAAACGTATTTTTTTCAATGTGCTTCTCAACATGATTTCTATTGCCATCGTGGCCCATTTTATTCCGGGTCTTAATTATCAAGGTGGAATTGTTACTCTAGTTGAGATCGCGGTCATTTTGGCTATTGCCAACATCTTTGTCAAACCGATAATTAAGATCCTCACCTTACCCATAGAGCTTGTAACATTAGGACTTTTCGGAATCCTTATTAACGCTGCCATGCTTTATCTAACAGCTTATTTTGTGCCTCAGTTTTCGATTCAAGGATTTTATTTTACGGGAATTGAAACAAGTTGGTTTATAATTAATCCTTACCAAATACCCGTTTGGGGAACTGCTATTATTTCATCGGTAATTATTGGAGTAATAACCAGTGTAATCGGGTGGCTTATCGATTGAACCGATTCTGAACTATATTGAAGATAAACGAGGTTACAATTGTTGCAAATAAAAGAAGTTGTGTATATAATCTTGAAACGTATTAGGATTGGAAAGGAATATCATGGATTTAACTAAAATACTCACAATTACTCAGATAATCATTGCCGCACTTTTAGTATTACTTATTTTATCTCAGTCACAGGGAACTGGTTTAAGTCTTACTTTTGGTGGAGGGGGAAGTTTCTATCGTTCCAAAAGGGGGATTGAAAAAACTTTTTTCTACAGTACTATTATCTTAGGGATTCTTTTTGTCGCGAATGCACTTGTGTTGTTTTATCTGTAGTTTTATTATTTTTTAATTTATATTTGAGCATAAATCACTCGCCTAGCGAGAAATAGAAGATATCACGCACGTAAGTTCGTGATAATTCATTCCCATGCCAACACCCATTTCTCCTCTTAAGTTTATCAATGAAACTCGAGAAAGTATCAAAAAATCTCATTTTTCTTCAATCATAACGATTATTCTAGGTGTTACCATTGTCGCCGCAATTCTTTATTATCTAACTACGAACTATTCTTCCACTGTTTTTCATCAGAATGAACTTCGAGAGGGAATCATTGGTCAACCTCGATTTTTGAATCCTCTTTTCTCAGAAGAAAATGAGATCGATCGCACCGTCACAAGTTTAGTTTTTAATGGTCTCGTCAAATACGACTATGATACCAAAAGTTTTATCGGAGATATTGCTGAAAAATACGAAATCCAAGAGGACGGAAAGGTTTATCACTTTTATTTAAAAGACAATATTTATTTCCATGACGGCCAAAAACTCACCATTGATGACATTCTTTTTACTTATGAGGTCATTCAATCTGATAACTACCATGATTTTTGGAAGGATGCCTTTTCCGATGTTCAAATTGAAAAGATTAATGATAAAGAATTAAAGATGACCTTAAAAGCTCCATTGGCTTCTTTTATAGAACATAACACTGTGGGGATCTTACCAAAACATCTATTTAAAGATGTAAATGATGCTTTACGACCAGACCATATTTTTAATGTTAGCCCAGTTGGAACAGGAAAATTCAAATATTTTAAAAAGGAACTTTTTTCTGACGCCGCCCATAAAATTGAGAGTTTAATTCTTAATAATACAAACAACAACTCCGTAATCTCAAAAATACGCTTCAACTTCTACGATAATGAAGAAGCTCTACTTAATGCTTTTAAAATGGGCGAGATTGATTCATTTGGCTCGTTAAACTCAAATTTACAAAATACTTTGAAAGATTGGACCAAAAAGAAAGTTAATATAAAACCCTTAGAACAACGATATTACGGATTGTTCTTCAATTTGAAATCAGCTAAAAAAATTAATACTATAGAAGTACGTGAGGCTATCGCCCGTAGTATTAACCTTGATGAACTACTTAAAAGCGTTTTTCCCAATGAAGAAGTAATCAAGATGAACGGTCCGATTGAAACATCATCCTGGGCATATGATAAAGATATAAAAACTTATGCTTTTGATCTTGTTAAAGCAAAAGAATTAATTAAGGATATCCCTGAGGAAGAACTTCAATTTACATTAACCTACCCAAATACTGAAGTGAACTACGAAACCGCAACAATTCTAAAGAAACATCTGGAAGATATTGGACTAAAAATAGAACTAAATTCTGTGACCCTATACAATCTACGTGATACCGTAGTTGGACCACGTGACTTCGAAATATTACTCCTAGGACAAGAGGTATTTCATGATCCCGATCGCTACGCTTTGTGGCATTCTACGCAAACTGATTATCCAAATCTCAATATTTCCCAATTTAAAAGTCGTTTTGCCGATAGAGCATTAGAACAAGAGAGAAAAACGACCGATCAAGCAAAAAGAATCACTGCCTATAAAGATTTTCAAAGATACTTTCAGAGTGAAATTCCCGCCGTGATGCTTTATCAACCTAATTACTATTATTTTATTATTAATCGTTTTGCTGATAAAATGCCCATATCACAAATTTATACCCCAGAAGACAGATTTAATAGTTTATTGAAATAGACTGGTTTGCGGTGATGGCGGAATGGTATATTCGCTTTAGAATGCTGGAGTGTTGGAACTGGCAGACAAGCTAGTCTCAGAAGCTAGTGAGGGCAACCTCGTGTGGGTTCGAATCCCATCTCCAGCATAAATTTATGAATAAATTGCAGAAGCTTAAGTCTCATCTTTGAGATAAATCTAATCATTAACTTTACAAAAACTATTCATCATAAATATCTTTTTAAAATATCACTTCATTGTTGACATAGAATAATGTAATCTGTACTATACATGAATATGAGTTCATATAATTGTTGTAATTCTAATAAAAAGGAATTTCATAAGGCTTCTTCTATTTCCTCTTTACTTAAAATTATTGGTGAAGAGAGTCGCTTAAAGATTCTCTGTATTCTAAGGAATGGGACACATTGTGTTTGTGAACTAATAGAGCATGTAAATCTTTCTCAAAGTCTTGTTTCTCATCATCTCAAAGATCTTAAAGAAGCAGGTATAGTTCAAGATGAGAAAAGAGGATTATATGTCTATTACTCTCTTACTAAAAAAGGTAAAGAGATTACGAATCTACTATTTAACATAAATTAATTTATATATGAAAAAATTATCAATCGAGTGGAAACATTTTGATAAAGACGGTGCAACTTGTAAGCGTTGTTCTCAAACAGGCGATAATTTGAATGCAGTTATAAAAAAGCTTAAAGATGAATATGCATTAAAAGAGTTAGAAATTGAGTTTCAAGAAACAAAACTTCCCGATAGTCGTATGGCAGAGTCAAATCAGATACTAATTGATGGAATCCTTTTAGAAAATCTTATCCCGAATACAACTACCGGAGTTAATTATTGTGATTCGTGTTCGGATTTGATAGACGATCCCAAAGGTTGTAATTGCAGGACGGTAAATCAAGGAAAAAATGTTTATGAAGAAATTCCTACTAATCTTGTAAAACAAGCTATTATGAACAGACTCAGTAATATAGCTGATAATAATGTCAATGAAAGGAAAAAAATGAACATCCAAGTTATAGGTTCTGGTTGTCCAACCTGTAAAAAGCTTTATGAAATTACCCAAAAGGCGGTTGCAGAGATGAATATGGTAAATAATGTCGAATATATTTCAGGAGAATCTGGAATACAAAAAATTATCGAGTTAGGGGCAATGAGTAGTCCTTTATTAATTGTTAACGGAAAAATTGCCATGGAGGGATTCAATCCTGATATCGAAGAAATTAAGCAAGCGATTATTTCTGGAACTACAAAGACTGAAAAGGTTAAATGTAGCTGTGGAGGTAATTGTCAGTAATGGATATTTTTAAACCGATCCAAATCTTTTCAGATTTCATAACGTATGATGTTTTCCGCATCATACCTCATTCATATTGGGGAGACACAATTAATTTTTTTATTTATGATGTCATCAAAATTGGTTTACTTCTTGTAGTAATTAACTATGTAATGGCAATTATTCGGTATTATTTTCCCATGGAAAAGGTTCGGAATATTTTAACCAAACGACGGTGGTTCGGACTGGATTATCTTTTTGCGGCTTTGCTTGGAATGATTACTCCTTTTTGTTCCTGTTCATCAATCCCTCTTTTTATCGGGTTTATGGGAGCAGGAATACCTTTAGGTGTTACCTTTGCTTTCTTGATAAGCTCTCCGCTTATAAACGAATCCTCTTTGTATCTTTTTCCGGCTATGTTTGGAATGAAAGTTACCATTATCTACAATATATTAGGAATATCAATTGCCATGTTGGGGGGAATGTTGATTCAAAAATTGAGTGTCGAAAAATATGTAAAGCCAGAGCTTTTGAAATTCAAGTCTCGTCAACAAATTGAAGCTGAAAATGGTGGAAATTCTCTAACATGGAAAAAACTTATAAAATATTTTTGGAAAGACGGTATGGTTATAACGAAAAATGTGTTTCCATATGTTATCTTAGGAGTTAGCATTGGAGCACTTATTCATGGTTTTGTTCCTGCTTCACTGGTTGAAAAATATCTTTCTATGAAAACTTGGTGGACTATACCCTTGGCTACTTTATTAGGTTCGCCTCTTTATGCTAATTCTGTGAGCGTTATTCCAGTTATGGAAGCGTTAGTTGGAAAAGGTGTCCCACTTGGAACCGCATTATCATTTATGACAGCTATTGTAACGGTATCTATTCCAGAGCTAATGATTCTAAAAAAGGTGATGCGATGGCAATTGTTGGCAATATTTTTGGGAATTACTATTATCGGGATTATGATTATGGGTTATCTCTTTAATATAATTTTATAGTCAACATTGGAGAAAAAATGCTTAAAAGACTCATTATCCCTTCAATTATCGTTCTAATTTTTGGAGCTACAGTATATTCTGTCTATAAAAACAGTCGAAATTCTCAAGAGACCAAATTACAAAACAATATACAAGGCACATCTTCACTATCACAGAATGTAAAAGCTGACAAAATTGAGGTGGTTCATTTTCATACTACCCGTCAGTGCTACTCCTGTATTACGATTGGCAAATATGCCAAGAAAGTAGTTGAAGAAAAGTTGCTTGAAGAAAATAAATCAAACAAAGTGGTATTTTTAGATGTGAATATTGATTTAGAAGAGAATGAAGAGATTGTATCAAAGTTTCAGGCAAGAGGATCGTCTCTTTTTGTAAATGTTATTTATGACGATAAAAATCACATTCAGGAAGATACGTCAGTCTGGCGTTTAGTTTCTAATGAGAATCAATACCTAGAGTATTTTGAGAATAAATTAAAAGAATATTTATGAACTTTATAAATACAATAATTGATCAATACAATATACCATTATTAACTGCTTTTCTTTTGGGAATTCTAACTTCAATTAGTCCCTGTCCGTTAGCTACTAACATCACTGCGATTGCATTTATTTCCAAAGAAATCAAAACACTTAAGCACACCCTTTTTAACGCTTTTTTTTATATTTTAGGAAGAGGATTAACCTATACTCTTTTGGCAACATTAATTTATTTTGGCTGGTCTTCTTTTGATGTCTCTAATATCTTTCAAGGTTGGGGAGAAAAGATATTAGGTCCAATTTTAATCTTAATTAGTTTAATAATGTTTGGCGTTATTAAACTTAATCTCAAAGTTAAAAACGAGAAATTAGAAAAATTCAAATTAAGTTTAACTCAAAAAGGTTACTGGGGAACATTTTTACTTGGGGTAATTTTTGCGCTCGCCTTTTGTCCTTATAGTGGTGTGCTATTTTTTGGAGTGTTAATACCATTCGTTTTAAATTCATCAGAAGGACTTTTCTTACCGCCATTATTTGCAATCGGAACCGGTTTACCAGTGCTATTATTCTCTATTCTTCTGGTTTTTAGTATGCAAAAACTCGGTCAAGCCTTCAAAGTCGCTCAAAAAATTGAAAAAGGAATGCGGTATTTGATAGCAAGCGTCTTTATGATAATTGGATTTTACTATATATACTTTTTAATAAGAGCCCTTTTCAAAATCTAATCTCCTTTGGTTAACTAGTTATTAGCTTTTCTAAAATCTTTCACAATAAACCTAGTCTTCAACCCATGATTTTAGCTTATCAATGTCTGATTTGGCAGTACTCATATCTTTAAGTACCGGAGTCTCTAGAATAAAAGGTATCTGTTTTAATTTTGGATGATTGATCACGTTTTTAATGCCTTTCTCGCCAATTAAACCCATTCCCAAATTCTCATGCCGATCTTTTTTTGAACCCAGGTCTGTTTTACTATCATTAAGATGAAAAGCTAATATTTTGTCTAATCCCAGAAAATGATCCATGTCTTTGACTATTTTTTCTGTGTTCTTTACCCAGTCATAACCTGAAGCCCACATATGTTGAGTATCCAAAGCAAACGCTACCCTGTCTTTATTCTTAATTCCATCATAAACTTTTGCCAATTCTTCCAATCTGTCACCGACAATGTTCCCAGCACCAGCGGCAGATTCTAGTATCAGCTTCGACTTATTCTCAGTTTGTTCCAGAATCCAATTAATTCCGAGAATAATCTGTTTAAAACCATCATCCTCAGAAATATCTTTAAAAGAACCCATATGAAAAATCACTCCATCACCTTTGATTTTTTCACAAAGATTCAGATAGTAAACTAAAGAAATTTTGGAAAGATGAAAATTTTGTTTATTTGGAGTTGCTAAATTGATGAGATAAATTCCGTGGAAAAAAACTTTTTCTACATTACTATTTTTTCTTACTGCATTGAAGTTTTTGGCAATTTCATCCTGAAACTCTTTTGAAATCCAACGTTGTGGAGGAGAGGGATGAATCTGAATAGAGTTTACAACTAGCTTCTCAGCGTTTGTGATCGCATTTTGTAACCCACCAGCAACTGAGACATGACAACCTAAATATCGCATAGCTTGAATCAATAATTAATAATAACTATAATTATTCTAGGTTAATTTGTAGTAATAATCAATTTTTATATGCCTGCAAATGTCAAAGGTTATCGAATGAAATATATTGTAGAAGAGGTTGATAAAAAAGCCGGTATGGCTGGAATAAAAAACCTGGAAGAAGAATATGGAAACCTTGATTTTAAAGCCACGGAAATATACTCTGAAGATGATAATATCCGTCTTTTGATAGCTGCAACAAAAGTAATATTCAAAAATACTAATGGATCTAGTCTGTTTGAAATGGGTAGAATTCTGGCGCAAAAATTAATTTCCACTAAAATGACCAAAATCGGAATTAGTATGGTTAGTAAGACCAATATTTTTAAAAATACCTTTTTCAATCCAACAATCTTGCGAACAATCGAAAAAACAATTCCTTTTTTCGCTCCAAGTTTGAAGGTTCAATTGGAAAATCCGGATAAGAATACTATAAAAATAAAATTTCTAGATACAAAAGTACCTCGGAAATTATATGAAGGAGAATGGTTTGAATTGTTTTCCCAACTTATTAAGGAAAAAGTAAGTTCCGATTCTAAACAAATTACGTCAAACTCTTATGAAATCATGATCTATTGCGAGAATTTTCAAAAGCTGAATGAAGAATTACTAAATTAGTTTTTCTTCTTTTTCGCTAACTTAAAGATCACATATCCCAAAATTGAAACCGGAATTAATAGTATAAATCCAAGTATTCCTAAAATTAAGTATCTATATTTATCAAAGAAATCCTTAAGTTGATTTAGTAGTTTGGCAGAAGAATCATTTTCATAAATAATAGTTGCATCTTGGGACTTTATAACTGTTCCATCTTTCTTTGCTTCGACTTTCAAAGTGTTTCTACCTAACATTAATTCTAAATTTTTAGAGAATTTACCGTTCTCATCGATTTCAACTTTTTCATTTTTACCATTGAATTCAACGTAAATTTCACTTGATATATCCGAGATTGAACCTTCCAAATTATAACTTGAATCATAAACTTTAATCTCTGGATCAGATATATTCAGAGTTAGCTTCGGTTCGACCTTGATTTCAATTTTATTGTTATCTGTTTTATTCTCCTTAATAACTTCAGAAGATACCTCTACCTGTTTATCACCGTTTTCAGTTGTCGTTATTTTATAATCGCTAGTGTTTAATACTTTTCCATTAAGAACTATTTCTGAATCTTCTTTAATCTGATCTTTTTCATCATAGAACGTAACTTCTAATGGCTTTTCAAAATAAGCCCAAAACTCCCAAGAAACCCAAAAATACATATATTCAAAACTGACATTTTGATCAAGATTTTTTACGGTATTCACGACATTTTGAGAAGACATATCAATATTTCCGATAAAAGTCATCATACAAAGATTCTGACGATCGAGGGTAAAATTGGGGACACTCTTTGTATCTTTTATATCAGACAGCTTAGTAGTATTAGAACCTTCAAAATAATAATAGCTATTTATTTCGATACTAACGATTGTAATATCTATATCTACATCTACATTGTTGTTAATAGGAGCTGGACTCGGAGTTGGTGCTGGAGTCGGAGATAGTGTCGGTGTAGGTGCTGGAGTAGGCACAGGTGTCGGCTCTGGCTCCGGCTCCGGATCAGTTAAACTAACGTAAATATTAGATTGAATTCGATAATCAGGATCATTGTTTTGATTATATTCCCAGAAAGAATCATGATTTGCAGTCGGACTATCCGACAACATAATATAATCCCAACCAATGCTAGCAGTACTGCCACTTGGATTCTTAGCATTTGTAACTGTCATTACAATAGTCGTATTCGGAGCTGTCGTAACGACAGAGTTGAATTTACAGACTAAATCTTGGTTTCCAGAGATTCCAGGTTCATAATCAACATAACAAGAACCCCCTGAGATACCGGAAACAGATAGAGAAGCTCCTGAAAAATCCACATAGGGATTAGCAAAAGAGACTCCAATCTTACCGATTTTTAAAGACATCGGTAAAGTAAATGATAGTTTATATGTAGCTTTCTCGCCTGTAATATAAGATGTTGATGTAAAAGATGAAGGAACATATGCCGCTGAAACTTTTGGTACATAAACAAAATAATTTGCAAATAATAATGATATTAAAGAGACAAAGACTAATAATTTTTTACTCATTGAAAAAACTCCAATATTAAAATAATTTGCGAGATTTTACCTGAAAGTGTAGATATTGTCAAGCTATAGGATATCTAAAGTCTATTAAAAAAGTAAAGATGTGTTTACTGCGGGACTTGGATTCGAACCAAGAAAAACGGCTTCAAAGGCCGCTGTGATACCATTTCACTATCCCGCAACAAATATTAACTAGCAAGGATTCCTGTTTCAATAACCTGTATTAAAGTACGGACTTCCTGGTTTGTCAAAGCTTCCCAAGATTCATCACTCCCATCTTTTATTTTTTTATCTGCTGTCGCTGGATATAGTTCACAAGCAAATATGTTATGTTGTTCATCCTTGATACTTAACTTTATACCATTGCGTTGCATGTAGTTTACCCCTTTTCGTTTACCTTTTAGAGGATCTTGTTTGACTTCACTCTTGGGAAGTTTGATTGAAACTTCCACATTGCCTTTTGCTTCTGCAAATATCTGTCTAGCCACTTCATCTCTTATTCGATAAGGTTCAATTCCAACATCTTGAGCAATCATTACACCTTCATTATTAACGGTAATAATTCCATCACGCATTAAAAGTTTCTTGACTACACCGTTTAAAGTTCCTACGGCTAACCACTCCGCAACCGCATCATTATTTGGAATTCTTTCGTACAAAGGGATTTGGGTTACTTCATCATTCATAAGTCTTTGGAGCGGGAGACGGGGTTCGAACCCGCGACCTACACATTGGCAATGTGTCGTTCTAGCCAGCTGAACTACTCCCGCCCAACCGATAATCAAAAAATGTGTTTGTTAACTTGGTGCCGAGGGACAGAATCGGACTGTCGACACCTGGTTTTTCAGACCAGTGCTCTACCACTGAGCTACCTCGGCAAAATCAAATTTCTTGATTATCAAATAATTCCGCTTCGTTAATACCACTTATTCTGAGCATACTCCAAGCCTGTTCTAATTCCTTTTCAGAATATCCACTATCTTTTAATGAATCAAAATAATTCCTCATCTGTTCTATAAGATAATTTCTTGAAAGACTAAAATTTTCCTCTGGAGGAACTAATCCTTTAATAAAATGCAAAACATCACCACTAACTTTATTTCCTTCCATATTATCAATATCTTCTACTACTCTCATCCAGTCAAGAATATCTTTATCAGCAATTGTTTCCTGTACAATTAAATCTTCTTTTTGCTCTCGTAATCCAATTTGCATTTTATTTAAGTATAAACTCTGGTGGCCGCTGAGGGATTCGAACCCCCGACATCTTCGATGTAAACGAAGCGCTCTAACCAGCTGAGCTAAGCGGCCTTTGGCATCATTAAGATTAACTAACTGGTGGGCGAGAGAGGACTTGAACCTCCACGGGATTGCTCCCATAACGACCTCAACGTTACGCGTATACCAATTCCGCCACTCGCCCTCACTTAATGATAATTAATTGGCTACTTAACAATTATTCGTATTAGTAACGTACCAACAAAAAACACAGTCGTCAATATATCACCTTTTGCCAATTTTCGTCAATTTTGTTTTGTGATAAGATTAGTAGATAATAATCAACAATTGATAAAAAATTATGTTGCAAAAAGTGTCTCGTTTTTTTACCCAAATGTTTGCATTTATATTTGAAGTAATTATTGCCGCCGCATATGGGAGGAAACCCCGTTTTAATAAAGGTGGCAAACAATTCTTTCTATTCTCTATAATCTCTCTACTTCTGTTAATTGTTTTTTTCAATATCTCTGCCGGAAACAAGAATTCCAACGACACAAATTCAAATACTTTAAAATCCTATGATTTCAAAAATAATGAAAGTACTTCAAGTGCAACTCAAGATCAAAACACTGTACTTGTAACCAGGGTAATTGATGGAGATACTTTTGAAATTTATAGCGGACAAAAAATCCGTCTAATAGGCATCAATACTCCAGAGACTGTCGCTCCAAATAAAACTGTTGAGTGTTATGGCCAAGAAGCCTCTGACTTTTTGAAATCATTATTAGAAAATACACGGGTAAGCCTTGTAAAAGATGTTTCCGAAACTGACTCTTATGGAAGATTGCTGCGTTATGTATATCTCGATAATCTTTTTGTTAATGAATATTTAGTAAAAGAAGGATATGCGGAAGTCTCAACCTATCCTCCAGATGTAAAATACCAAGAAGTTTTGGAACAAGCAGAAGAAACGGCACGAACACAAGAAATTGGTCTTTGGGGTAATATTTGTAGTACAGATTCAGAACAAACAGTAATAGATTCAAATGAATGCACTATAAAAGGTAATATCTCATGGGCTGGTGAAAAAATCTACCATTTAATTACCTGCAAAGACTATGATCAGACAGTAATAGATGAGAAAAGAGGGGAAAAGTATTTTTGTACTGAAGAAGATGCTATAAACGCTGGATTTAAAAAGGCCGCAAACTGTAACTAAAAAGGCAAACATTATACCCATTTAAATTCAATTTGTAACTTAATTTGTTGTTAAATGAGTAACACTCATCTACATTTATTACAAATTTAATAAGATGAGTATATTTTGCAAATTCAAGTAATTCAGGTATAATCTGAAACTGTACTTTTTACTCTTAACTTCTTATTTTGCCGGGGTGGTGGAATGGCAGACACGCTGGACTTAAAATCCAGTGGAAATAAAATTCCGTGCGGGTTCGACTCCCGCCCTCGGCATATTTTTACTATTAGTAATTTCTAAACTGCTTATAGATTTTTGTCGGAGCGTAGTTCAGATGGCTAGAACGCACGCTTTGGGAGCGTGAGGTCGCTGGTTCGAGTCCAGTCGCTCCGACCAATATTATTAAAGAAAAATAATATGCCCAAAAGACATATTCCCTACGTTGATTCCCGACTCAGTAAAGAACAACTTCAACAATACCATCTTGGTGAATTTGAACGTCGTTATGAAATCGATGGCGAGGAATTTTCTATCTATATCATGGATTTTCGTAGTGAAACAGAACACGGAAAAGCGCAGGATTATCCCATTGATTTTTACACCATGGGCTTCATGGAAACCGATCCGGTAAAACCGAATGAACTTTCCGCCGCAATTATTGAACAGGCAAAAGAACGCAACAGTGTTTTAATTGTTCCTCGTTTTGAAAATCTCCCTCACAACCCAGGATCCGATGTTGAAGCCCAACTTGTTCTCAGAGCTCTGGAACTTGAAAGTAAACATGGCAACAAAGAAATCGATTTTAACCTTGCTACTCATGATGTCAAAATTATCGGATTTTCGGACGGAGCTCGTACGGCAGTAGAACTTGCTGGTCTTGTGAATCAGATTCCTCCAGAAAATGATAATATAAAAAGAACATTGAGATCGATTAGTCCGACCGCTGTCATTGACATTATTGACGAAGGGAAAAAAGCTGATGGTACGACAATGTTTAAAGGATTTACAGAGCAAGTAACTTGGATTACTTTAGAAGAGATGCGAATGCGCTTAAACGCTCAGCTAGATGAAGAAGCTCAGAGATTAAACGAAAATGTTCATGAAAAAATGGCTAGTGGAGAAATTTCTATCCCAGAAAGTGAATTTGCAAAAGCTGTTCAACATGAATTAAGATCTAGAGATGAAAGTGGAAAATCAAATTATCCTTTATTGAAAAAAATCTCCAAAGAATAGAGGATCCAAAAGAAGCTTTTGACCAAAAAACCATCACTCAAATTTTAGGTGCTTTAGGAAATATCTTAAGTTATAAGGATGGTAGAGAATTCTTTACAGAAGAACTGAAACAATCGGCTAGCCTGAATATTCCTTTCTTAACCGATGTGATTGATCGTGCTGTTACAGCCAATCCTAATTTTCGCCGTGAACTTGGTGAAAGCATTAAAATCTTCAATTCAATCTGTCAGTTCGTTGATTTACATACACCTCCTGAATTAATGCATCATTTACTTGCAAACGAAACTCGTAGTCCAGTCTGTGATGGACTCCATACCTTTGACGTAGAAGCGATTTTTCCGGTAGAAGATCTTGTTTTTCCTGGAACTGGATATGGAAGAACAATTAGAAAACAGATCGCAAGTTTAGGTTATCCTCAAGAGATTAATCCTGAAATACAAGGTCAACTGGAAACTGCGATGCAAAGTGGTGATGACAAATTACTTGGAGATTTATGTATTGCCCATCCGGAAATTTTTGCCAGATTCTTATATCCTCAAGCTAAATCTGTTACTTTAAAATATATAGGGGAAAAAGGAAAGTCATCAGGATCACATCTAGCTCCACTAAAAGTTCCCGAAAATTTCTTAAATTAAAAAGTGACTAATTTCTGAATTTACCTGTCTAAAGCTTTTTTCGTTTCCAAAATGTCCTCCGGAAGGAATAAGTAAAACCTGTGAGTTGTGATTATTTTCAATCATCTTCTGAACATAATCATAATTCTTAGGACTAACAAAAACGTCTGGTTTTCCAAAAATATACAGTCTTTTTAATGAAGAGTTAAAGTTGTATTTACTCGACTTAATAATATTCATTCCTGATTTCAAAGCCTGTTTATCAGTCAGAATTAAGTCTTCGGTATCACCCTTATTTAATCCCACTCCAAGAAAATTGGCAGCTTTCATGACTAGATTTAGATTCTTTGGATTACTCATTAAAAAAGACGTAAGAATTAAGGAACTATAAAAAATGTTTAAAAAACGGTTCAAACCTAAGAAGGGAGGCGCCCAAACGACGATTCCTTTCAACTCATTAGAAAAATATTCCGGATATCTCTCGGAAATATCATGAGCAATCAGTCCACCAAAAGAAAATCCTAATAGATAAAAACTATCTGACTTTGATTCTTTTATTTTATTAACGACAAAATCGCTGTATTGTTTTAAGCTTTTTTCTGCATGGAATTTTTCAAATCGACTTCCTGGTAAAGCTATTGGGAGTAGCTCAAATTTTTTCTGGTCAAGATACTGTAATAACCCTAAAGAAGAGTTTGTACTACCTCCAAGACCATGTAAACAGAATATTTTAATTCTTTTGTTCATGGAAATTATTTGTGATATTTACCACCGGCGTGTAAGTTTAGAATTCTATAAAGCTGTTCTAAAAGAATAATAAAAGTCAGCTCATGATTCAAGGTCATCGGGGATAGAGATAATACTAAATCTGCTTGTTTCAAAGCCGATTCATCTAGTCCATATGCATTTCCAATCAGAAAGGTGATCTGCCCTTCTTGGTTAAATCTATCAACAATGAATTCTTTGAATTTTAAAGTATCAAATGATTGACCTTGATCTGATAGAACTACGGTATAACCAATTTTTTGAAAATCAGTGCTACTAATTTTTCTCTCTCCAGGATCTTTACAGACTACTAACTCTAGCATACTATATTTGGAAACTAATTTTTGATAATAATTGGTTAAATCTTTTAAAGCATATGATTTAATATTTCCAAAAGATAAAATACGAATTTTAGTCATAGTTTTCCTTTCTATAATTTTTTAATAGTTGCATCGATTTTTCAATTGAATTTTGTTGCATTAATTGTTGTCTTAAATTACTTGCTCCCGGAAAACCTGATAAATACATTGTATAAAATTTCCGGAGATTGGCAAAATTTTTCGTCTTTCCCCAAGTTTTGACATAAAGTAAAATATGTTTTTGTAATAAATCTAATCTTTTTCCCAAAGTTACCATATTTGGATTAATACAATCGTCAAAAACCCAAGGATTTCGGAGAATCTCTCTTCCAATCATAAAACCATTAAGGTTCAATTGTTTCACAATGTCAAAGCCTTGTCCTAAATTTTTAATACTACCATTACCGATAATTATAGTATTTAAATTCATACTGTCTCTTAATTTTACAATCTCTCCAATTTTGTCCCAATGAACCAAACCACTAAACCCTTCTTTGACGCTTCGACCATGAATAGTCAAAGCTTGAATTTGATGTTCAAGAAGAAAATTCACCCATGGTAAAATATTATTATTTTTTATTCCTAGACGGATTTTGATACTGATAGGAAGATTTGGTGCACCCTTTTTAACTGCCGCGATTATTTCTTTTACTGTATCATATTTATCTATGAGTGCAGCACCCGCTTGATGTTGCATTACATCTTTTTGGGGACATCCCATATTAATATCAATTCCATCAAATCCAAAATCAGAGACTAACTTCGCGGCTTCATAAAAAGTATCCGGATTGCTTCCCCAAAGTTGCAGAATAAGTGGTTTTTCATGTTTTTCAAATTTTAATCTACGCTGTACAACATCTCGACCTTCGGAAGTAAGACCATCGCAGTTTACAAATTCGGTGAAAAAAAGATCTGGTTTTCCAGTTTTACAAATCATTTGTCGTAAAACTGTATCGGTCACCCCTTCCATTGGAGCAAGAGCTATAATTGGTTTCTTTAGTTTTTGCCAAATATTTACTTTTTCTTTCATAATAAAATGAATATCCTATTTATAAAAATTGATTTTAACACGTTGAACCTGTATTATACATAGAAATATATACTCAACTTCCTTGAATTTGCCAAAAAAGTAGTTGAGTATTAGCCATACAGCAACATCTTAAATTGCAAATAGTGATTATATTAATATAATATGCTAAATATGTATCCTTCAAAAAATATTCTCAAAAAATACGCTGAGATTCTTATCAATTTTGCCCTGAATTCTGGAAAGGGAATTCAAAAAGATGAAGTCGTACAAATTTCCATTCCCGATTGTGCCAAACCTCTGGCTCTTGAGCTACAAAATGCCACACTTAAGGCCGGAGGCCATCCGATTCTAAGACTAATTCCTACTGGTTTTGATAAAGATTATTATGCTCTCGCTTCAGATAAACAGCTTACCTTTTTCCCAGAAAATTTCTTAAAAGCCAAGGCCCAAATGCTTGATCATCAGGTGGTGATTATTGCCGATCCTTATCCGGAAGAACTTTCAAAAATTCCTCCATCCAAAATCATGCTTTCTCGAAATAGCCAAAAACCTTACCGCGATTGGATTACCAAAAAGGAAAATCAAGACAAGTATACCTGGACGATCGCTCTTTGGGCTACAGAAGCAAAAGCAAAAGAGGTAAATCTTTCTTTGAAAAACTACTGGAAACAGATTATTAAAGGTTGTTTTCTGGATTTCCCAAATCCAACCGCGGAATGGAAAAAGTTATTTAAAGAACAAAATAAAATTAAGACAAAATTAAACAGTTTAAAAATAGAGTATGTAAAAATTGAAGGAAAAAATGCTAATTTAAAAATTAAAATAGGTGGCAATCGTATCTGGAATGGCGGTAGTGGTCGTAATATCCCTAGTTTCGAAATTTTTACCTCTCCAGATTGGAGAGAAACAGAAGGATGGATGTATTTCAATGAACCTTTGTATCGATATGGAAATATTATCCGCGATGTATATTTTGAATTCAAAAAAGGAATAGTGGTAAAGGCAAAGGCAAAAACCGGGAATAAACTCCTCCAGGAAATGTTAAAAACCAAAAATGCTAACAAGATCGGAGAGTTCTCTTTAACAGATAAAGATATGTCCCGAATTACTCATGTGATGGCGGAAACTCTGTTTGATGAAAATATTGGCGGACCTTTTGGAAACACCCATATTGCTATTGGAAAAGCATACCAAGACTGCTACAACGGAAATATCACCCAAATTACCAAAGAAAGTTGGGAGAAATTAGGATTTAATGATAGCTCAGAACATACAGACTTTATTTCCACTACCGATAGAACGGTTACGGCTATTTTAAAAGATAGATGTGAAAAGGTTATCTATTCCAAAGGTAAATTTGTAGTATAATTAAAATATAATTTAATTTACAAAGGTATATTATGATCGTACGTAATAAAGAACAGAGAATCGTGGTTTTAGTTGATGTTCAGAATCTCTACTATTCAGCCAAAAATCTTTATAACTCAAGAATAAATTTCAAAAATCTTCTCAAACTAGCTATTCAAAGCCGCAATTTGACTCGAGCTATTGCTTATGTAATTAAATCAGATATAAATGAAAAGGAAAGTGATTTTTTCTCTGCTATCAATGAAGCTGGTTTTGAAGTCAAAGAAAAAGATCTTCAGATTTTCCCCGGAGGAAACAAAAAAGGGGACTGGGATGTAGGGATTGCCATGGATGCAATTCGTTTAGGGCAAAAAGTTGACTCTGTGATCTTAATTAGCGGAGATGGAGATTATATTCCGGTTGTTAACTATTTACAGCAATCATTAGGATGTCTTGTAGAAATTATAGCTTTTGGGAAAACATGTTCCAAGAATCTAATTGACATTGCCGATAGTTTTACCGATATTGAAAATTTTAAAAAAGACTTACTTTTTATGAAAAAAGATGCTAATCATGGGTACTCTTTACCTCGATTTACTTCTCCTTTATCACGTAATGCTTCTCATAAGCCTCAACTAAAGTAAGCATAAATACTAAAACCATTGGTCCGATAAATACTCCAATTAATCCAAAGAATTTTAATCCACCCAGTAAGGCGATAATAAGTAATACTGGGTTAATAGAAGTTTGTTTTCCCACAAGAAGTGGTCTTAAATAGTTATCAATATTAATAGCAATTAATAGGCTGATAAATAGTATAATTGATTGCAGTACGTGTCCTTGAAAGAAAGTAAAGACAATTGCCGGAACGAGGATAAAACCGACTCCAAGGATAGGAATAATTGAAAAAATAATTAGTAGTAACATCCAAAAAGCTACAGCTGGAATACCAGCAATAATAAAGCCTAATCCGCCAATCGAAGCTTGAACCAAACCGACAATCACAATACCTAAAAAGACAGCTTTTCCCATATCATATAACCGATGCAAAATCATTTCATCAACTTCATGAGGAAGTGGAGATAATTTAATGATTTTTTCGTGTAAAGGCTTTAACATTGGAAATATTCCGTATAACAAAAATAAAAATACCGCTATCTGTTCAAAGACTCTAACCGCTGTTTGAGAACCAAAAACCAAAATATCTGTTCCTGTCTGAATTATTGATTGGGAGTTTTCTAAGATTTTATTAACAACAATCTTTGTTGAAATTTGATAATCAACAAAGGGAATTCTACTAAGCAGATTATTGATTTGCGAAACATAATCTTCTATCGAAATCGTCCCATTGTTTATCTGAAGCATAATTTTCATTGTAAAAGACACTGCCTGATCGATAGCTATTATGAAAAAAATTATTATTGGAATAATAATAAGTAAAAGTATTAACGATGCAGTTATGAATGACGCTATTCCTTTTTTCCCTTTTAAAAAACTAACTAGTTTATCGTAAATAGGATAAAAATAGATGGCAATAAGCAGTGTAAAAATTATTGTCGTTAAAAATGGTTTAATTATTAAAATAATAAATACGGTAGCGATGAGAAAAAGAGCGACAAAAAACTTTTCAGAAGAGCTATTTGGGATAACATTTTGTTTGTTCATAATAATGGAATTATATACTTATCTTCCCTTAATTTGCAATAAAAAGCAAAGGCATCTAACTTTGGTAACAACTCTTATATGTTGTTATTTACTTGGCAAGATTATTTCTTCTTGATAAAATGTCGTCTGCTTTAAAAAAACCGAAATAGTGTATAATTAAAATATCTCTCTAATATTTTTGCGGGTGTGGTTAAATGGTCCGTCTGCTAATACCTAGAACATAGCGATTGGAGGGCAGGAATATTGAATCCTTTCCCCACCTGCCAAAAAAAATGCGAGTGTAGTTAAATGGTAGAATATCTCCCTTCCAAGGAGAGGATACGGGTTCGATTCCCGTCACTCGCTCCACTTTGTACATTGCGGACAAACAACAAATAGTCGACGGTTCGATTCCATTCACCCGCTTTTTGTTAGTAAAAAGAGCGACCCGTTCCAAGCTATTCGTTGATTTAAAAAATTTCTCTCTATAGATAGCTTTAGATAGGACACTGCTTTAACATTTAGATAAGCTCCTGTAGCTCAGCTGGATAGAGCGACTGCCTTCTAAGCAGTAGGTCGCGTGTTCGAATCACGCCAGGGGCATTTAAAAAGAATAAATTGTAGAGTATCCTAGTTGGGATACAAAGTTTTATACATATGTTAGAATATATTGGGGACCCCATATTTATAAAAATTTAATAATTATGAACGAAATTACAAAGTATACCCCAGAAGTTCGTCACTCCCCGAAATCTAATACAGTCAGTAATAATGATTTTAATTTCCCAAATCATTTTCCCTTTTTCTGGACTAAAAAGAATATTGAACCAATTTCTGAAAATCTTGATTATATCAGCAAAGAAGTGATTAAGATTCTCCATAAAGCCGCTTCCATGTTAACTAGCGCTTATACTGGAGAAATTATTTATGATAAAAGTAAAGTCACACCAATTCAGCTTTTTACAACCGAAGTTGATTTTAAAATCGAAGATTTTTTAAAAAGGGAATTAACTGTCAAGTTCCCTCAGATCGGATTTATAGCTGAAGAAGAGCAAAGTAGTAAAAAAGAGAAAAAGATACAGAAGAAACAGAAATTATACTGGATTATCGATCCCGTAGATGGAACTTTCAATTTTGCTAATAAAATTCCCCTATTTGCGATTTCGATCGCTCTTTGGGAAGGGAATAAACCTATCTTTGCGGCAGTTTCTCTTCCTATGCAAGGTGATCTCTTGTATGCAGTAAAAGGAAAAGGTGCCTATCTAAATACGAAATTAATAGATAAAAACCAACAAATGAATGCCAAACCATATGTCGTTTATGCTCATATTGGCAGTCAAGAAGAAAAGATGAAATTATATAAATATTTGCTTACTAAAGACGCATTTCCTAGATTTTTGGGGAGTGGCGTTTATCAAACTTCAATGGTCTGCCTGCGACGAGTAGAATTTGCAGTGTTTATAAAAACCGCAATCTGGGATATTGCTGCAACAATTTTAATTGCTGAAGAGGCTGGACTACACGCTGAATTTATATCTGAAAAACCAAACCTAAATAATCTAAAACACATTACTGATTACTGCCATAGTGTCGTTATTGGACAAAAAGAAACTGTAATAAAAGTGGCTCAAGATATTAAAAAAGAGCTATCGATATAATGGAAAATAAATATTCTCTCACGACGGATCGATCAGATATGTTCTATTGGCAATCCGACCGACCATTCAATGGAAAAGAAACTAAAGAGATCTTTCTCGACCGTCATCAAAAATTCAATCCGGAAATTACTAAACAGGCAATCTCGTATGGAATGCAGCAATATAGAAAATCAAAAACTGATTCCAAGGTTGTGAGACTAGATAATCCCATCGCGTCTGGTAGTGTTAATTTAGTTTCCAAAGCTATTCTTGCTGACGAAACTAAAATCATTATTCGTGCTCATCCTTCAAATATTTCCAATGGATACTTTTGGGTTGAAAAAATTGCTACAGAAAAAGCCATAAGTCTTAATGTTCCGGTTTACAAAACATATTATATTTATGATCAAAAGAAAGAATTTGACTTTGATTTCATGCTGATTGAACAATTAAATGGATTTAATGTATCTAAAGAAACATCATATAATAAAAAGCAATTAGAAAATTTTACTCATCAAACAGGAAGATTTGCCGCTTTAATAAACTCGGTCAAAACTCAAGGTTTCGGATTCTTTAGTAATCGAATAGCAAAAGATAATCGTGAATTAAAGGGTATTCATAAACAATGGAAGCAACACATCTATGCAGCATTTGAAAAAAACTTACAGTACCTTCAAGATAAAAAAACGATTTCATCTACTGAACGTAAAATAATTGAAAAGTTATTTAGTCGAAAAGAGAACCTAATCTACTGTAAATCTCCACGACTTATTCATAATGATATCGCTGACTGGAATCAGCTTGCAGATGTAAATGGAAAGGTTACGGGAATGATAGATTGGGACGAATGTTTTTCAGGTGACTATATTATGGAATTTGCTCAGTATAGTCTTTTTTATGACAATCCTCGATTGGGTTGGTTTAAAGAAGGTTACGAAACAATTTCAAAACTTGGGGATGATTTTGAAGAGAAATTTCATTTATATAAATTACGGTATATCGTTTCTAAGTTACATCTACGAAAAGTAAAATTAGAAGACACCTATAGCGATTTTTTGCAAGATAAATTAGAATTTGGGTTGAAATGTTTAAATGATGAATTAAAATGGTATGGAAAAAATAATAAATAGACCTAAAATTAAGGCCATCTTCTTTGACTTGGGAGAAGTCGTTCTTACTAATGATTGGACATTTGATTGCCCGGAAAAAGATCAAGAATTTTATGAAGAATACGGCATCAAAGAATTTAGCTACGTCAAAAATCCTTACTTTGATGATTTTGTCAGAGGTAAAATTTCACAGAAGAAATACTGGACAGAAACCCTTGCATATTTCAAAGCCAAACATAACAATCCCCAAAGAGCAATCGCCATTCAGAAAAAATATCAAAAAGCAAAACCGGGAATGTTGAAACTATTGGCAAACCTTAAAGATAACGGATATCGCTTGGCGGTCATCTCCACAATTACTAATGAGCTATTAGAATATAAAAGTAAGAAGTTTGGATTGGAAAAATATTTTGAAGAGATAATTACTTCAGGACACACTGGATATAAAAAACCGGATAAAGAAATATATCAAATCGCGATGTATAAAATGAAAGTGTCGCCTCAGGAATCTCTCTTTGTTGACGATGGGCAGAAATATGTGAATGGGGCAATTACTTGCGGAATGTATGCAATTCTATTTAATGGAGATGAAGGCACAGATCAGTTAAAAATAAGATTAAAGGAATATGGAGTTAAGCTATGAATCTCAAAAATAAAGTCGTAATCATTACTGGTGCCAGTCAAGGATTGGGAAAAGCAATTGCTTATAAACTGTCTCATGAAGGAGCAAAAATTGCTTTGGTTGCTAGAACCGAAAAACTGCTCATGGAAGTAAAAAATAGAATAGTAAATAGTGGGGGAGTTGCTGAATATTTTATTTGCGACATTAGTAATAATCAGCAGATTGAAAAAACCGTACAAGATATTTTAAATAAATTAGGGAAAATCGATATTCTAGTCAATAATGCTGGTGTTTGGACAGATGAAAATCTAGAAAAAGAACATCCCGAATATCGTAAAAGAGCCTTTGAAGTAAATACTTTAGGTCATATTAATTTTACTTATACGGTTCTTCCCCATTTTCAAGATCAAAATTCGGGACATATTTTTAATGTTATTTCAAATGCTGGGCTTCTTGAAAAAGATAATGTGCGTTGGAAATCTTATGCAGCAACAAAACATGCAATGACCGGTTTTACAAAATCTCTGCGTGATTCTCTAGCAAAAACTAAAATTCAGGTTACCGGATTTTTTCCGGGGGGAATTGATACTAATCTTTATGAAAATGTAGGAAGACAAGACGCCCACAATCAGCCATGGATGATGAAAGCTGAAGATGTAGCCGATTGTGTAGCTTTTGTTTTGAATAGACCTAATGATGTTTACGTGGAAAGCTTAATTATTAGTAAAAAAATGTGATAGTTACTACTCCCACTCAGCGATGTATGTATATTCGTCTGGCCCTGATTTAGTAGCGATTATTTTTCCTTTTTTCTTAAAATAGGCTAGGGATTCCTCACAAATCCCCTTATAATATTCAATTGGATAGGGAAGACCTTCAAGCGTTAAAGATAACTTTTTTTCTCCCAATTCTTTTACTTTGATTCCAATTCCGCTGGCAATCGTATCTATAAACTTCTGAGCTCTTAGAGCTGAGGTCTTTAAATCTTTTCCAATTAATGAAAAAATAGTTTTCCCTACGATGCTATTACTATAATAATGCATATTCATTTCGCCCAGTTTACGATAATTCTCTGAGCTAACTTTACCAAAATACACCATCATAATCGCATTATGTAGCTTCATCTCTGTTTCCAAAGGGAAATCTGTCATAGCTGAAAAGTTCACATCATTACCAAACTCTTTTTTCAATTTTTCAATCCCTTCAATCCCTTTATCCTTTTTCACCATACTAACTAGATTTTTAATAAACATTCCTTTAATTGTTTTCATTATTTTTACTCCTAATTTATTTCCAACTTACTAAATATTCATAATTATGAGGGCTCGATTCTATTGCTTCGACCGTTCCCTCTTTTTCAAAGAATTCTAAAGCACCCATATAAACACCTTTATAATGTTCAATCTCATAAGGATTATTTGACATGATCACTTTTACCTTATTAGGGCCTAAATCTTCCATACGAATTTCCATACCGGTTGTTACTGTATTCAGAACTTTTTGCAAACTATAAGCAGCCTTTTTAATATCTCCACCCAGTAATGAAAACATAGTTTTACCAATAAAGCTATGGGCGTAGATTTCAAAGGTTAACATCCCAATTTTTTCTCTTGTTTCAGAATTATTTATTCCAAAAATAATTTTTTCAGTCGCATGATATAGCTTAATTTCAGTCTCAACCGAATAATCTTTAATAGCAGAGTAGTGTATATCACCTACCATTTTTTCTAGCTCTTTTATACCTGGATCACCCTTTTTCTGGTTTACAAGATCAACCAGATTTTTAAGAAAAATCCCTTTAATTTTTACTTCCATAATATTATATTAACATAAATTAGATTTTATCAAAACTACCTTGACAAAATCTTAAAAACATTTAGACTAAAATTCCGGTATGAAAACAACTATTATTCTAGAAATTATAAATCAAAATATGTTTGTCATAAAGCCCAAATAGGGCTTTTTTTATATATGTTCATCACAATTTAATGGAGGTGAGATCCCCAAAAATCCCCATCAACTTAACCCCATCAACCAAATTCATTAGTTGCAAAAGGAGTGTCCCGTGAACCAAAATCTGTTCGTTTCTACCCATCCTCTGGTACTTCATAAAATTACCAAACTGAGAGATCGCGAAACCGACCCGAAAAAGTTTCGGGAATTAGTTCGTGAACTCGCAGCACTGTTAGGTTATGAAGCTACTCAAGACCTTCTAACCCAACCTTTGGCTGTTCAAACTCCTTTGGCTCCAACTACAGGAGTTGAGCTCAAAGAACGAATCGGACTTATCCCAATCCTTCGTGCCGGCTTAGGCATGGTTGAAGGTATTTGGACATTAATGCCTGGTGCTGAAGTTTGGCATATTGGCCTCTATCGAGACGAAAAAACACTTCAGCCGGTACAGTACTACAATAAACTACCTAATGTTCCAACTGTCACTGTTTGCTTAATACTCGACCCCATGCTAGCTACTGGAGGTTCGGCTATTGCCACTATTGATATACTCAAAAAGTGGGGAGCGAAAAAAATCAAGTTCGTCGGACTGATCGGCGCACCTGAAGGTGTGAACTCTCTCTCCGAAGCTCATCCAGATGTCCCTATTTATCTCGCCGCTCTTGACGAACGACTGACTGGTTCCGGAGATCCTTGGCCAACTGGCTACATTATGCCCGGTTTAGGCGATGCTGGCGACCGCCAGTTTGGCACCGGGAATCGCGAATAAAGATTTAATAACTTTCGTCCAACCTGCACTGCGCAGGCTTTCATAACCCTATCCTAGGTGCATCGCACCATTTGATTCATCTAGGATAGGGGTTTTTATTTAAAATGGATAAATAAAGAAAAAATTATTGCCAACTCATTATAAATTCGTGATCTTGGTTACCATGATCTATAAATTTAATATCTATATTTTTAAGTTTTAACATCTCTAAACCACCATACAGAACTCCCTCAGTTCCTCCGAGAGGATAGGGATCATTATAATAACGAGTGCTATATTTATTTTCAGAAATTTTTTTTGTTTCAATCTTTATTCCTTTTGTAACAGTATCAAATAATCTCTGAGTATTCATGATAATTTTTTGCGGACTATTACCAAATAAAGACATCATTACCTTGCCAATATTACTGTTTGCAAAACTATTAAAAGATCTTCTCCCGAATTTTAAATAAGCATCATAATTATAATTTCCATATAAAATTCGACATAATATTTTTTCACTTTCATTTTGATATAACACCGGATAACTAACGAATGGTGAGACTTTCAAATTAGGGATTAACTTACTTAGCATAGCTATTTCTTTTTCTGAAGCTCGTTTTTTTATTTCATCAATGGTAGGGATAATAAAGATACCTTTAACAGTTATATTGGATTCTGTCTTTTCAAGATCTTGTGGCATAATTATAATTATACCTAAATTATTCCTATTTGCAATTTAAAATGTTTTTAATTCAGGTATCAAATACAATTTTTTACTATTTCAAAGAAGTTGGGTAAATAATTTGTAATGAACCGAATATCAATAATTATCATACCCTAAGAAACTAATCTGTGATAAAATATCTGGGTTTTATAAGTGTGTTTTGTTTACACAATCAGTTGACGAATTAGATATTATGATTTAGAGTTTGATTATAGCTCATTCAGGACGTCAGTCCGTGGAGCTATATCCTTAATTTTTTTTGGTGGCTATAGCTCAATTGGTTAGAGCGCCTGCCTGTGGAGCAGGAGGTTGCCGGTTCAAGTCCGGTTAGCCACCCAGTCATAATTTCTCTGTCAAATCAACCTTTTCAAATAATTCATCAACTTTTTCATATTGTTTCTTGCCATTTCTTATGTAACTATATATGATGTAAGCAATAGCAATTTGATACTACTTTATGAAAAAGATACTTAAAAGTTTTTACATTTCCATACTATCTTTATCTTTACTTTTAAATCCATATCTTTTCAATCAAAATAATATTTATGCTGAAATACCTAATGATGTTGTTGAGGAAGCGTATCTATTTGCTGAGTTTGGGTATACACCAAATAATTATGGTTTTCCACTTCTTAAGGTAGATATAAATAATGATGGTTATGAGGACGTAATGATAAATAATGGTACAAATAATTATGCCGGTAGCAATTCAGGAGCTAGCTATATTTATTTTGGCGGAGAAAATCCAGATTATATTCCGGATATTAAGATCTATTCAAATGTTTCTGGTCAATCCTTTGGTAATTATGGTATGTCTACAATGGGAGATATGAATGGAGATGGATTACAAGATTTAATTTATTCCTCGATTGGAAATAGTGAAGGAGGACAATATGCAGGTAAAGTATATATCTTCTTAGGAAGAGAGAACTGGCCTAGTACATTAACAACCGATGATGCTGATGTAACAAAAATTGGAAACACAACTGATGAAAATCGATTAGGATATAGACCTACAGTTGCAGATATAAATGGAGACGGAATATCAGATTTAATTTTTACTGTAGTAACTACTGATTTCAATAATTGTAAAATATATATCTATTATGGTAATAGCAACTTTGATTTAACTACCCCCAATGAAGTTATTAATGCCCCTATTGGAACAAACATTTTTGGAACTAGTATTTACCCTGTTAATATTAATGGTGATGATTATAGTGATGTAATTATTTTTAATAGTACAAATGGAACTAAAAAGGGATATTTATACTTGGGAGGAGATCCTTTTAACACTGATTATGATGCTACATTTTCTCCGGAAGTAAGTGGAGATGGTTTTGGCTATTATCAATCAGATTTATTTTCAAAAGGAGATATTGATCAAGACGGAGTGGAAGACTTTTGTATTGGTACCAATAATAGTGATATTGATTATACAAACTCAGGATCTCTGTATTGTTGGTATGGTCAAGAAACATGGACTGGAGATTACAACGCAGCTGATGCGGATATTATCTTAAGAGGAACAGCAGTAAATGAAGATTTTGGGAGAGTTAGTCAAATTGAAGATATTAATAATGATGGCTATCCAGAAATAATTGTAGGCGCATATCAATCAGATCGTAGTACCGGTCAAAGACATGGAGAGCTCTTTATCTTCAAAAATAATCAAGGTGTAATTGAAACAACTCCTTACTATACATTGGGATACAATAGTTATAATAAAACATTTTCAAATCAATTATTGGTGGTTGATTGGGATAATGATGGATATCAAAACATCTTCGTGACTGAAGGATTTAATCCGGGGATTATTGATGGAATAAGAGTATATGAGATTTCATCTGGTGATTCAAACATAACTACTGAAGGAATAATATATACAAATGATACAACTCCGACATTAACGGGAACGGTTACTAATAGTGATCGTACAGTTTCTTATGAAAAAGTAGAGACATTACTGGGAACTGGAACCGGATCACAGTGGGATACGATTCATTCTGGATATGCTCCATCGATCATTAAGGATGGAGATACTTACAAAATGTGGTATGCCAGTCAGGCAGACAAGTATCGAATCGGATACGCGACTTCACCAGACGGTATTACTTGGACTAAATACGCTGGAAATAATTGTACAGATACCACCGGAGACGGATGCATTTTTACTGTTGGAGCTGCAAATACGTTTGATGATGCTCATGTATATTCAGTAAGTGTGGTGAAAGATACCGATGCAGGAGTCTACAAGATGTGGTACGGTGGACATGACGGATCATATTTAAGAATTGGATATGCTACCTCCGCAGATGGGATTACCTGGACACGATATGATAATCCTGGAGTAGCAGCTTGTGGATTTAGTGAGGCTTTAGATGCTGGTTGTGTTTTTGGTCTAAATACTTCGGGGACTTGGGATGATTATCATGTGGCTTACCCTCAAGTCATCAGAGAAAATGCTACCAGTTACAAGATGTACTATACGGGTAATGATGGGACAAATTGGAGAGCAGGATATGCTACCTCAACGGATGGGATTACCTGGACCAGAGCAGTGGGGATTAATTACTGCAGTGGAACAACTGGAGATGGTTGTATTATTAATATTGGAGCTTCTGGAGAATCTGATGATTATGGAATACTCTCTGGCCCAGTTATTAACGATGGAGGAGTGTACAAGATGTGGTACTCCGGTCATGATGGAGATAAATGGCAAACTTTCTATGCAACTTCAAATAACGGAATATCTTTCACTAAATACTCTCAAAACCCAGTATTAGCAATCAGTACCGATAATA